>Ga0209049_1000166_pt1 | contig 14039 bp, 18 predicted proteins | sample WorMetulBAHAMAS2_FD_187398 | JGI IMG/M metagenome (GOLD analysis project Ga0209049, IMG submission 187398) | Marine gutless worms symbiont microbial communities from Max Planck institute for Marine Microbiology, Germany - Olavius ullae BAHAMAS.2... | ecosystem: Host-associated > Annelida >...
CTGGTCCGGCAGCTCGGCGCCGTCCCGGTCATCCCGCACCGGTCCAACAGGAAGGCGATCCCGGCCCGCTTCGCCAAGGCGCTCTACCGGGGCCGCGCCCGCATCGAGCAGGCCGTCGGCAAGCTCAGGCGCTTCAAGCGCATCGCCCTGCGCTGCGAGAAGACCGCAAGAAACTTCAGAGCATTCATCGCCTTAGCCGCCGCGCTCATCTTGGTCAAATCCGTCCACACCGCATAGGGAAGTCTTAACCAGCGCGTTCGCGCCCGTCTGGCCACCCTGTTCAGAGCCAGTCGCGCAGCACCGGAATCAGGGGCAGATCGGCCGGCGGCATTGGATAATCGCCGAGATCTGCGGCCCTCACCCAGGCCAAACGCTGACCTTCACGCGGCTGTACGATGCCCTGCCACCTGCGGCAGGCGAAAAGCAACATTAGTAGATGAAATTCAGTATAATCGAAGCTAATGAAAGTCAAGGGCGCCAGGCAGCTCGCCCAGGTGCTGATCCCCAGTTCCTCCTCCAGCTCGCGCATCAGGCATGCCTCGGGGGTCTCATCGGGCTCGACCTTGCCGCCGGGGAACTCCCACAGCCCCGCCATCGCCTTGCCTTCCGGGCGCCGCGCCAGCAGCACCCGGCCGTCCGGGTCGATCAGGGCCACCGCGGCGACGAGAACCAGCTTCAAGAGCGGTAGTCCGCGTTGATCTCGATGTAGCGGTGCGTGAGATCGCAGGTCCAGACCGTCGCCCGCCCGCTGCCGACCCCGACATCGACGCCGATCTCCAGCTCGCTGCGCTTCATGTAGGCGGCGCCGAGCTCGTCCGAATAGGTCGACGCCACCCAGCCGTTCTCGGCCACCAAGATGTCGCCGAACAGGATCGACAACCGGTCGCGGTCCGCGGCCTCGCCGGACTTGCCGACCGCCATCACCACCCGGCCCCAGTTCGGGTCCTCGCCGGCGACCGCGGTCTTGACCAGTGGCGAGTTGGCGATCGCCAGTCCGATCCGGCGCGCCGCCCGGTCCGACTTCGCCCCGGTCACCGTGATCGCCACCAGCTTCGACGCCCCCTCGCCGTCCTTGACCACCTGGATCGCCAGGTCGCGCATCACCCTGCCGAGGGCGTTGTGGAATGGACGGAAACGCGGATCGCGCCGGCTGGTGACCGGCGCCTCGCCCGATTTCGCCTGGCCGGTCGCGGCCACCAGCAGGGTGTCCGAGGTCGAGGTGTCGCTGTCCACGGTGATCGCGTTGAAGCTCGCATCGGTCAGCTCGCTGACCGCCGACTGCAGCAGATTCTGGCCGATCGCCGCGTCGGTGAAGATGAACACCAGCATGGTCGCCATGTCGGGCGCGATCATGCCCGAGCCCTTGGCAAAGCCCGAGATCGTCACCGCCACCCCGTCGAGATCGACCACCGCGCTGGCGCCCTTGGGGAAGGTGTCGGTGGTCATGATCGCCCGCGCCGCGTCCTCCAGCCAGTCGGGATCGAGCCGCGCCACCAGACCGTCGAGGACGGCGGTGATCCGCTCCACCGGCAGCGGCTCGCCGATCACCCCGGTCGAGGCCATGAACACGTTGCCCGCCGGCGCGCCGACCGCCTTGCCGGCGGCCTTCATCACCGTCTCGACCGCGTCGCGGCCGTGACCGCCGGTGAAGGCGTTGGCGTTGCCGGAATTGACCACGATCGCGAGCTTTCGCCCCGATGGCTTGGCGGCCAGTGCCGCCAACCGCTCTTGGCACCACAGGACCGGCGCCGCGCGGGTCTCGGAGCGGGTGAAGGTGCCGGCGATGACTGTGCCCGCCGCCAGCTCCGCCAGCATCACGTCGGTGCGGCCACGGTAGCGCACCCCGGCGGCGGCACTGGCCAGCCGCAGCCCGGCGACCGGCGGCAGCTCCGGGAAGGCCGCCGGCGCAAGCGGCGAGACCGGCGCCGTCTTGGTCTTGCCGGGCGCCCCGCCGGCCGCCTCCAAAGCCGTCTCCAGGCAGGCGATCTCGGCTTCGATCTCGGCCTGTCGCAGGCGCCGTTTTGCCAGCCTCGCGGCCAGCCTTCTGGTCGGCTTGTCGACGTCCTTCGACTTCTTCTTCGCCATCTCCGCCTCCCTGAACCTGGCCGCCGGGGCCAAACCGCCGGGGCCGGGCCGATATGCCCGCCTAGTCGGCCGAGTCGAGCATCGCGTCGTCGCGGATCGACTGCTCCGGCGGCTGCGGGTCCGCGAAGCTGATCACCGCCCCTTCCCGCAGTTCCGCAACCATGTCCACCTGCACCTGCTGCACCATCTCGCGCAGCAGCTCGGCCTGCACCTCCTCGATCTGCGGCGCCTGCCGCACCCGGCGCTCGTCGAGCTTGATCAGGTGCCAGCCGAAATTGGTCTTCACCGGGGCGTCGATCGTCCCCGGCTCCATGGCGAAGGCGGCGTTGGCGAACTCCGGCGCCATCTCCGAGTACACGAACCAGCCCAGATCGCCGCCCCGGCTGGCGGTGCCGTCGGTGCCGTGCTCGGCCGCCAGGGCGGCGAAATCGACCCCGCCATCGAGCTGGGCCTTCAGATCCTTGGCCAGCTCCTCGGACGCGACCAGGATATGCGCCGCCCGGACCTCGTCCTCGGGTTCGGCGTCGACATAACGCTCCTGATACAGTGCCTCGATCGCCTCGTCCGTCGCCCGGGCCTCGATCTCCGCCCGCAGATAGGCTTCAGCCATGATCGCCCGCTCCTGGGCCACCAGCTTCAGCGCCACCGAGGGCCGGTCCTGCATCCGCGCCTTGCGCCCGGCCGCGGCCATCGATCATCTGCTCGGTAAGGGCCTTCATCAGCACCGGATCAGGGATGTTCTGTAACTGCTGCGGCAGCTGCCGGCGGATGGTGATCAGATCGCCGAGCGTCAGGGTCGCACCGTCGACCTGCGCCAGCTCCGAGGCGATCGAATATCCTCCGGCTTCCTGCTTGGCCGGCTGCTCGGCGGCGGTTTCTGCCCCCGCCTGCGCCTCGGTCTGTGCGGCCGGCTCGTCACCCGTCTGCGCCCAGGCGGCAGGTCCCGAGAGTACGAGGCCAAGCGGGGCGAGCCCGATTGCCGCGGCGGTGAGGAAAGTCGATTTCACGAGTGCTTCTCCTTGCTTTTTCGCTCTGTCCGGGGCGCGGGCGTTGACAGTCCCGGTCCCCGAAAATATGTCTCACGCCGAGTGCCGGCGCCGGACGGCCTGCCAAGCTTAATCCGATGCGTCCGGGGCCTCAAGCGCCGATGCGCGTTTGCCGCCCGGCTCGGTTGGGGCGGGAAGACCCAATCAATCGCGCGACCGACAAGCCCCGCAATGGAGAATTCGTTCGATGTTGGGACTAGGCAGCCTGGCCAAGCAGATCTTCGGCTCCACCAATGACCGCAAGATCCGGGCGGCCCAGCGCACCGTCGAGGCGGTCAATGCGTTCGAGCCGCAGATGCAGGCGATGAGCGACGCCGAGCTGCGCGAGCAGACGACCAGGTTCCGCGACCGGCTGGCCCAGGGCGAGACCCTCGACGGCCTGCTGCCCGAAGCCTTCGCCACCGTGCGCGAAGCGGCCTGGCGGGCGCTCGGTCTGCGCCCCTTCGACGTCCAGATCGTCGGCGCACTGGTGCTGCACCAAGGCAAGATCTCGGAGATGAAGACCGGCGAGGGCAAGACCCTGGTCGCCACCATGCCGGTCTATCTCAACGCCCTCGCCGGCAAGGGCGTGCACATCGTCACCGTCAACGACTACCTCGCCCGCCGCGACGCCGACTGGATGGGCAAGGTCTATTCTTTCCTTGGCATGACCACGGGGGTGATCGTGCCCGGGCTCGAAAAAGCCCAACGCCGCGCGGCCTATGCCCGCGACATCACCTACGGCACCAACAACGAATACGGCTTCGACTATCTGCGCGACAACATGGAGTACCGCCTGACCGACATGGTGCAGCGCGGTCACAGTTTCGCGATTGTCGACGAGGTCGACTCGATCCTAGTCGACGAGGCCCGCACGCCGCTGATCATCTCCGGTCCGGTCGAGGACCAGTCCGACATGTATGTCGTCATCGACAAGGTGATCCCGGAGCTCGCTGACGAGCACTTCGAGAAGGACGAGAAGGCGCGCGCCGTGGTCCTCACCGAGGCGGGCAACGAGGCGGTGGAGCAGATCCTGATCGAGCGCGGGCTGCTGCCCGAGGGCGGCTCGCTCTACGACCCGACCTCGGTCAGCCACGTGCATCACGTCAACCAGGCGCTGCGCGCCCACAAGCTGTTCCAGCGCGACCGCGACTACATCGTCAAGAACGACCAGGTCATCATCATCGACGAGTTCACCGGCCGGATGATGGAGGGCCGGCGCTACTCCGACGGGCTGCACCAGGCGTTGGAGGCCAAGGAGGGCGCCAAGATCCAGCCCGAGAACGTCACCCTCGCCTCGGTCACCTTCCAGAACTACTTCCGGCTCTACGATAAGCTCGCCGGCATGACCGGCACGGCGATGACCGAGGCCGAGGAGTTCATGTCGATCTACAAGCTCGACGTGGTCGAGGTGCCGACCAACGAGCCGGTGATCCGCCAGGACGACCACGACCAGGTGTTCCGCACCGCCGAGGAGAAGTACACCGCCATCGTCGACGCGATCCGCGACGGGCGCGAGCGCGGCCAGCCGATCCTGGTCGGCACCACCTCGATCGAGAAGTCCGAGATCCTGTCGGCGCGGCTAAAGAAGCTGAGGATCCCGCACAACGTGCTCAACGCCCGCTACCACGAGCAGGAGGCGCAGATCATCGCCGAGGCCGGCGTCACCGGCGGGGTGACCATCGCCACCAACATGGCTGGGCGCGGCACCGACATCCAGCTCGGCGGCAATGTCGAGATGCGGGTGCTGACCGAAACCAAGGATATCGAGGGGGCCGACGAGATTGCCGCGGTCCGTGCCAGGATCGAGGCCGAGCTGGCCGAGGCCAAGGCCAAGGTGATCGAGGCCGGCGGCCTGTGGGTGATCGGCACCGAACGCCACGAGAGCCGGCGCATCGACAACCAGCTGCGCGGCCGGTCGGGGCGCCAGGGCGACCCGGGCCGGTCGTCGTTCTTCCTCAGCCTGCAGGACGACCTGATGCGGATCTTCGGCTCCGACCGCATCGACAGCATGCTGCAGCGGCTCGGCCTCGAGGAGGGCGAGGCGATCGTCCATCCCTGGGTCAACAAGGCGATCGAGAAGGCGCAAGGCAAGGTCGAGGCGCGCAACTTCGACATCCGCAAGAACTTGCTCAAGTTCGACGACGTGATGAACGACCAGCGCAAGGCGATCTTCGAGCAGCGCCGCGACATCATGGAGGCGGACGACCTCTCCGAGACCGTCCGCGACATGCGCCATACGGTGATCGACGACATCGTCGACCGCCACATCCCCAAGCGCGCCTACCACGACCAGTGGGAGACCGAGGCGCTGGAGGAGGAGGCGCAGACGGTCCTCGGCCTGGCGCTGCCGGTGCAGAAATGGGCGGCCGAGGAGGGCGTCAACGAGGAGAAGATCCGCGAGCGGCTCTATGGCGAGACCGACCGCGCCTATGCCGAGAAGGAAGCCCAGATCGAGGCCCAGAACCAGCCCGGCGTCATGCGCCTGGTGGAGAAGGAGCAGCTGCTGCGCATCCTCGACCAGCACTGGCGCGACCATCTGATCATGCTGGAGCATCTGCGCTCGGTGATCGGCCTGCGTGGCTACGCCCAGCGCGACCCCTTGAACGAGTACAAGTCCGAGGCTTTCACCCTGTTCGAGGCCTTGCTCAGCCAGCTGCGCGTCGATGTCACCCGCCAGCTCGGCGCCTTGCGGCCGATGACCCCGGAGGAGCAAGCAGAGCGCAAGCGCATGGTGGCCGAGATGCGGGCGCAGATGGAGGCGCAGTTGCAGGCCCGTGCCACTGCCGAAGCCGAAGCCGCCGCCAGGGCCGAGGCCGAACGCCAGCCGGCGCCGGCGGGCGCCGTGGCCTTCGCCGGCGGTGCAGCGTCGGCCGCCGAGGCCAGACCGAACCCGGCCGATCCCGCCACCTGGGGCAAGGTCGGCCGCAACGCCCCCTGCCCCTGCGGCTCGGGCAAGAAGTACAAACACTGCCACGGCCGCCTGACCTGAGCTCTGGCGCCAGGTAAGGCGCACAGCTTTGTGCGCGCTACCTCTACCCAACGCGGCGATGTCGGCGCCGCGCCAGCTTGCACGGCTTGATGCCCGGCGGATGCGCTGACGGGCTGGGCGGCGCCTGCATACACCGGACCGGCAGGGCCGGACCCCATGGCGGAACGACAGGAGCGACATGCGGCGCAGCAGCAAGACCACCCGCAGCACGGCGATCGCCCTGCATCGTGCCGGCGACCTCGCGGCGGCGCGCAAGCAGTACCGGACGCTGCTGGCGCGCCGCCCGAACGATCCCGACCTGCTCGGCCGGCTCGCCCACCTCGCCCTCCAGCAGAACCGCGAGTCGGAAGCCGCGACCCTGTACCGGCGCGCCGCCGCCGCCCGCGGCGACCCCAGAGTCCATCTGCGCAACCTCAATCGCCACCTCGCCGCGCTCATCGACCGCAGCCGCGACGGCGAGGCGCAGGAGCTGGCCGCCGCGGCGATGCCGGACTGGCCGGCGGACACCCCGCCGACCGCTGTCGAGCGCGCCATGCTGCTATTGCTCGCCCGCGCGCTGCTGAAGCTGGGCCAGCCGGGGAAGGGCGCCCGGCTGCTGGAGCAGGCGGTTCCCGAGCCTGGCGACGACGCCGGGTTGCTCGGCCTGGCCGGGCGGCGGCGGCTGGCGCTCGGCGACACCGCGGCGGCGGTCCCCCTGCTGGAGCGCGCGGCGGTGCTGGCGCCGGACAGCCCCCAGCCGCTGATCGCCCTCGGCGCGGCGCTCACCCGCATGGGTCGGCGCCACGAGGCCAGCGCGATCAGGGACCGCCTCGTGCGCCGGTTTCCGCTCCACGCCGGGCGGCGCCGGGACAGCCAGATGGCGCCGATCCTGGTGCCGAACCCGCTGCCGCGGAAGATCGAGAACCCGGAGGCCGGCCTCGGCTCGCTGCACTACCGGGTCAACTTCCCGGTCCAGTTCGCCACCGACATGACCGACCGTTACCGCTTCCTGTCGCTGCTGGAGACGGTGGCGGAGGACCAGCATCCCTGGCAGGAGGAGGGAGCGCAGCTGGTGCTCAACAACATGGTCAACTAATACGAGATGAGCGTCCCGGCAACCCAGGAGATGGTCCGCGCTCTGGTCCGCCGCATCGGGCTGCCGGTAATCAACGAGCCGGAACTGGTGTTCCGGGTCTCGCGCGAGCGGAACGTCGAGACCCTCAGCGGCGTGCCCGGCCTCAAGGCGCCGCGGTTCAAGCTCTACCGGCCCGAGCTAGGCGGGACCCGGGAAGGCGGGACCGGGGAACGCGGGACCGAAGCGGCCACTGCCCAGATCGGGCCCGAGATCGGCTATCCGGCAATCCTGCGCCCGCTCGCCTCCCACGCCAGCGCCATCACGCTGGTGACCGAGGGGCCGAAATCGGCCTATCTGGTCGCCACCGCAGCGGAGGCAAGGGACGCCCTGGCCGAGGCCGGCTGGAGCGGCTTCTCGGCGACGGAGTACGTCGATCTGAGCAAGAAGAACGGCTGGTTCCGCAAGCTGCGCGGCATGTTCGTCGGCACCGAGATCGTCATCGGCAGCGGCGGCTACTGGACCGGCTGGAACGTCGCCGGCTGGCGTTCGCGCAAGCCCGACCAGGACTTCTACCGCGCACATCCGGAGAACTTCGCCAAGATCCGCGCCATCGTCGGCGACCCGGAGGGCGAGTTGGGACGGCCATCTCTCGACACCCTGGAGCAGATCCGCCAGCGCATCGGCCTCGACGTATTCGGCATCGATTTCGACGTTGACGATGAGGGCGCCGGCGAGGTGGTGTTTTTCGAGGCGACCCCGGGGATGACCTTCCCGCACCCGACGAAGAAGGCTCCGCCCAACCTGCACTATCCGGTCGAGCCCTACGAGCGCATGCTGGACGCCTTCCACGCCCTGGTCGCGCGCAAGATCGCCGAGGGGCCGGACAGCTCTTCCTAAACGGTCCGGCCGGCGCGAAACCCTCTGACGCAGCGGCGGAGAAGGCGCGCATTGCGCGAGGAACAATGCACGCCGGTCGGTTGACGACCTGGATGGCCGTTCAGGCCGGGGGTCTGGTCACTTGTGCTACGCCAGCAGCGGGTAGAACTGGGTGAACACCATGTCCTACTCGGCGTTCGCCGTGTGGCAGAAGGCGCAGTTCTCGTTCGGCAACGCCGCCGCCTTCTCGGCATAGGGCGGGGCGTGGTGGCCGAAGTTGAAGAACGCCCAGCCATTGGTCTCCGTGAAGCGCTTGTCCTTCACCATCATGTCGATGCCGGCATAGCTGGCCGGGAAGTAGCCGCGCCCCGAGGGTTCGTCGCGCGAGCCGTCGTCATAGGTGCCTTCCTTGGTCAGCACCAGCTCCTTGACGATGGTGGTCCCTTCCGGGAAGGCGCCGGTCTCTTGGTAATGCTTCAGCGCCGCCGGCTCAACATAGACGTAGTGGAATTCCGGGAAGCCCGCGGCCCCGCCATTGAGGGTATTCGGGGTCAGCGGCGCGCCGAGGAACGGCCATTCGCGAACGGCCATTCGCGGAAGCCCTCGGGGATGGAGGTCTCGTTGGCGGCGCTGATCTTGGCGCCACGGGAATCGGCCATCTGCGCCGTCGCCATGTCGCCCTGCATGGCGCATCCGATCAGTGTCGCCCCGACCAGGCCGAATACCGCCAGCCGCCAGCTGCTGCGCTTGCCGCTCCGGGTCAGCGGCGCTTCGACGGGCTCGATTTTCGACATCTCGGTTCTCCTCCGTTGCTATGCCTGCGGAGAAGGTGCCGGCCCGCCCAAGTCGTTCAATCGGCCGCCGGAATGTCTGTATCGGCGGCGATGCATTCCGGACGATCTGCAAGATTAGGTCAGCCGACGGCGGTAATCCGAGGGCGACAGCCCGAACTTGCCCGAGAAGGCGCGGCGGTTCGCGACGGCATCCACTGCCGCGGCTGCACCTGCGGCAATTATCGCCTTTATTTTTCCCGGCCGGCTCTTGCTTAAGCGGTGGCAATCCGCCATCACTGTAGCCGAGCAATTTCCACCGCCAGGGAGAACCAGAATGACTCGTGAAGTCGTGATACTCGACGGAGCCCGCACTGCAATCGGTACGTTTGGAGGCGGTCTCTCCAGCGTACCGCCCACCGAGACGGCCGCCCATGTCGCCAAGGCTGCGATGGAGCGCGCCGGCGTAGACCCCGCGCAGATCGGCCATGTCGCCTTCGGCCATGTGATCAACACCGAGCCGCGCGACATGTATCTCAGCCGTGTCGCCGCCATCGATGCGGGGATTCCGGACGCGACCCCGGCGATGAACGTCAACCGGCTCTGCGGCTCCGGCGCCCAGGCCATCGTCTCGGTGGCGCAGTCGATCGCGCTCGGCGACGCCGAGTTCGGGCTCGCCGGCGGTTCCGAGGCGATGTCGCGCAGCCCGCATGCGACACAGATCCTGCGCAACGGCCAGAAGATGGGCGACGTCAAGATCACCGACATGATGATCGGCGCGCTGAGCTGTCCGTTCGGCACCGGCCACATGGGCGTCACCGCCGAAAACGTCGCCAAGCAACACCAGATCTCGCGCGACGACCAGGACGCCTTCGCCGTGGTCAGCCAGCAGCGCGCCGGCGCCGCGATGGCGGCGGGCAACTTCAAGGACCAGATCGCGCCGTTCACGATCAAAACCCGCAGGGGCGAGGTCGTGTTCGACACTGACGAGCACCCGAAGCCGAACACCACGGCGGAGGACCTTGCCAAACTGCGCCCGGCGTTCCTGAAGGAAGGCTCGGTGACCGCCGGCAACGCCAGCGGCATCAATGACGGCGCCGCGGCGCTCGTGCTGGCCGAGGCCGGTGCCGCCGAGAAGGCTGGGCTGAGGCCGGGCGCGCGGCTGATCGCCTACGCCCATGCCGGCGTCGACCCGACGGTGATGGGCCTCGGCCCGATACCGGCGGTGACCAAGCTGCTGGAGGCGACCGGGATGGCGAAGGAGGATTTCGACGTCATCGAGGCCAACGAGGCTTTCGCCGCCCAGGCGGTCGCCGTCAACCGCGGTCTCGGGCTCGACACCGACAAGACCAACCCGAACGGCGGCGCCATCGCGCTCGGCCACCCGATCGGTGCCACCGGTGCGATCATCACCGTGAAGTGCCTGGCCGAGCTCGACCGCATCGGCGGCCTCTACGGCCTGGTCACCATGTGCATCGGCGGCGGTCAGGGAATCGCCCTGGCGCTCGAGCGGGTTTCGTAAGCCGCATCCCGCGAGGCCCCGGCCCTGCACCGGGGCTTCGCTGCGAAAAAACAAGCCCCGGCCTCGGGCCGGGGCTTCTGCTTTTCCGGCGCGACGCGGCGACACCCCGGGTCAAAGCAGGAAGATCGGACCTGCTACTCCGCCGCCTGCGCCGCCGCCACGCTCTTCAGCGCGTAGAGCTCCACCTCCCGCGCCAGATCGTCGATACGGCGGCGGCCCGCGGAGACCCAGGCGTCGGGCGCCGCCGCCGCCACCGGTTCGGTGGCCAGCACCGGCTGCCCCATCGCCTTGGTCGCAGCCTCAATCCGCTGTGTCCCCTTGACCACCCGGCCGATGCCGGAGAAGGCCAGCCGCTCGGGCACGCCTATATGCCGAACATCAGCTCGCCCGAGGCGAGGCCGATGCCGAACTCCAGCGGCGCCCCGCCGAGCGAGCCGTCCGCCCGCAACGCGGCGCATTTGGCCAGCGCCGCCTCCACCGCCCGGGTGGCACGGCGCGCCGCCCCGGCGAGGCCACCTTCCGCCTCGGAGATGGGGAAGATCCCCAGCACCCCGTCGCCGATGAAGTTGAGGATCTCGCCGCCCTCGGCGACCACCGGCGCCGCGGTGCATTCTAAATAATGGTTGAGCAGCGCCAGATAGTCGTCCGGCGCCATCTGGTCGGAAAGCCGGGTCGAGCCGCGCAGGTCGGAGAACCACACCACCGCCGGGATCATATCGCCGTCGCTGCGTCGGATATCGCCCGACAGGACCCGCCGCCCCGCGGTCGGCCCCTGACAGGCATTGACGATGTTCTCCATCACCCGTTTCTAGATCGCCGCCCGGCAGGCGACCGCGAAGACCCGCTGGATCCGGCTCAGCGCCTCGAGGTCGTCCTCGGTGAAACCGCCCTGGCGCTTGATCGCCCAACTCGCCAGGATCCCGGTGGTGCCGCCGCCGAAGCCCTCGAACTCGGCGATGCCGAAGGGTGAGGCGGTCAGCAGGTAGTCGGTGTAGCCCTGCCCGGCGAAGTCCTCCAGCACCTCGAAGTCGAGCAGCGCGCCCTCGCCCGCTAGCCGCCGCCTGAGCCGCGTCACGCCGGTCTGAACCACGTGGCAGAAGGGGCTTTCAGCCAGGCCTCGCTACCCTTGGAGGAGTGGTAATACTGCTCCAGCTTAGCCTCCTGGCCGAGTCACCAGAACACCTGCTCGGCCCGGAACAGCGGGTGCAAGGTCGGCCAGCTGAGCACCGCCCGCTCCACCGGCACGCCGACCCCATGCAGGCGCCGGCACAGCACGTCGAACAGCCGGACGATCTCCGGGTCGCGCAGCGCTTTGCCGACCAGCCAGTCCTCGATCTCGGATATGAGCGCGTTGTGTGACATGGGGGAATGTAGGGCGGTGCGGCACCGCGGCGAACCCCTTTCGTAGGGTGCGCTTTCAAGCGCACCGCCCCGCTTGCGCACCGCGCCCACTGGCCGCATAGTCCACCGCGCCGCCGGGGAGTGCCGCTGGCAGATCGATCACCCCAGCACCGATTTTCCCATCGCCGAGCAGCTTGAGACCGACCTCATCGTTTCGATCTGCAAAGCCTACGAGACCGGCAGGGGCATCTGGCACGCCGACGACCTCGAACAGGTCATCGCCGCCCGCGACGCGCTGAAGGAGGCCAGCGACGCGGCGCGCGAGAGCGGGATACCGAGGTGCTCGACGCCGCCCGCACGGTGGTGAACGCGCTGAACGACCTCTATGTCGAGATCGACACTGCGATCCGCGCCATCAATGTCGCCGCTGTCGAGAAGGCCACCGCCCTCGCCGTGCTGCACCGCGACCAGTCGGTGCCGCGCGCCGCGGCGAGGGCCGAGACGCACGATGTGGGCGAGCAGGTCGAGGCACTGGAGGGCGAGATCGCCGCCGCCGAGCAGGCGCAGCAGTTGATCCGCAACCAGATCAACGTCAACGTCCTCAACAATCTGACGCTGCAGTTCGGCGACCTGACGGTGACGATCCAGAAGCTCAAGGCGTCGCTGGCCTCGGTGAACATCTCATTCCGGATGAAGGAGCTGTTCAGCGGCATGATCGAGGTCGGCGGCGAGCGGCTGGCCGAGGCGCTGGCGGAGGTGAAGCAGGCCGCTGCGTCCTTCGGTAAGGCGAAGGAGGGCGTCGCCGACGTCACCGAAGCCCTGGAGAAGCTGCTGGCGCCGCTGGCGCGGGTCGCCGAGGGCGGCGAGCGGCTGGTCCGCACCGTCCGCACCGCCTGGCGCAAGCTGTTCGGCCCCCGCGAGCCCTTGCCCTGGCCGACCGGGCTTCGGCTGCTGCCCCCGGAAGGCACCGACAACGAGCCCCGCGACGTGGAGCTGGTCGAGCTCCGGCGGTTCGAAGGGGTGGAGGGCATCACGTTTGGCCTCGCGCCGCTCTCCGGTGGGCAGTTCGTCTCGGGAGGCGAAGACAAGACCCTACGGCTCTGGTCGGTCACCGAGCCCACTTCGCTGGCCGAACTCCAAGCACACGACGACTGGATCGTTCGCATCGCGGCACTGAATCGGGACCGCGTGGTTACTGCGTCGCGAGACGCGACTCTGGTTCTTTGGGATATCATTGCACGGGCGCCCATTCGCCGTATTGCTGGAGATACCGAGCCATTGCGCGACGTTGCAGCACTCGACGTTGAGCATTTCCTTTCAGTCAGCCGGCGATCTGGCTGCCGGCTCTGGCACTCGAAGAAGGAGCAAGCGTAGTTCAAGTGGGCGTATGATAGTCTAGGGGGCGCGGCTGCCCTGCGTACCGATCTGTTTGTCGTCGGCGAGTTCTTTGTCTGTGGCGTGGAGTTTCTTGCCCCAATGCAGCCGAAAGCGCATCAGGTAATCCAATCCGTAAATGCAGGTTTGTGGAAGGCTGCCGCCGTAACTGCGGAGTCTGCCTTAACAATCGAGGGCAGGAATGATGGATATGCGCTCCATGCATGGAGGTTCGGAGAGGATCTCCCGACAGCGACGCTCCAGGATGTTACCTTTGGCTGCCAATACATCGCCCTACTTTCCAGCACCCGCGCCGTGTCTGCACACGAAGGTACCCTCGCGCTCTGGTCGCTCCCCGACAGCGCCCTATCTGAACAGGTCGGGACGCTCCGGCTTTTCAGCGTCCGTGCCGTGCCGATGCGGCAGGGCGAGAACCCGCGCTTCGTCGTCGGCGGCGAGGACGGCTATCTGGCGCTGTGGGAGGTCCGGCCCGCCTGAGCGGCGGGATCGGGGCTCAGTCTGCCGGCTCGCCCAACTGTGACCGTCCGGTCGAGCCCCGTCGTAGAGTGGCTGCTTGCACCCACCACTGACGTGCGCCCGGAACGGTGGGTGCGAGCAGCCACCCTACGAAGCTGACCGTTGCCGCACGGGTGCGCATGAATGCGCACCCTACGGATCACGGTCGTGTGCCCCATTTCCACACTGCACGACAGTAGGGGTGGTTGAGGGCGGCGAGGTGTGGTTTTGCGGTCGACTCCGTCTCGCAAACAGGGTCATCCACATGCCTCAGCAAGCCATTGCCACCCTCCAGGGATTGCTGTCGCCGCATGTTTCCCCGGGCAAGGGCCGTCTTGAGACGCTGAGCCTGATCGTGGCGGGTATGGTCCGCGCGCGGACGGTCAATCTGAGCCATCTGGCGGCCGAGCGCCCTGGCAGCACGCTGATCGCCTCGACCTACCGGCGGCTGCAGCGCTTCTTCCAGCATGTGCAGCTGGGGCCG
>Ga0209049_1000168_pt1 | contig 14019 bp, 18 predicted proteins | sample WorMetulBAHAMAS2_FD_187398 | JGI IMG/M metagenome (GOLD analysis project Ga0209049, IMG submission 187398) | Marine gutless worms symbiont microbial communities from Max Planck institute for Marine Microbiology, Germany - Olavius ullae BAHAMAS.2... | ecosystem: Host-associated > Annelida >...
CCCATGCTCCGCCGGATACATGCCCAGGGCCCGTGAAACGCGCGGCCGGCGCCGCCGGCGAGCCCCGAACACCAACCCCCCAGGCGCCGACCAGGTTCCAGCATCATCCACACCCGGCAACGCCGGGCGATCCAACGCGAAAACCCGAAACCCAGCCACCTTCATGAATAAACCGGGATAGCGTTCGGTCAGGCCAAGCGCCCTGGCGCCTTCCAGCTCGCCCTTCGGGGTGGTGGCGATGGCGCCGCGCATGATCTCGGCCCCGTAGGCGCCGGAGTTGAGCGAGAAGGTGATCACCACGCACCACCAAGCATCGCGCAGCGACGGCCAAAAGATCGCCGAGGCAGACCTCGCGGGCCTTGAGGATGACGCCGTCGCCCGGTCGTTGGCGGGCCACCAGTAGGGCACGCAGAGCTCGGGCAGGAAATCAGGCGGCCGCCAGAACCAGCTGTCGCGGACGACGTCGAACTGCGACAACCCGTAATAGATCAGGTAGGTCTGCACCAGCAGCGGCGTGCCGAGGAAGACGTAGACATAGCCCCTGACCAGCGGCGACAGCCGTCCGCCACGGACGATTCTCAGCGCCGCGGGCACGGCGATGGCGAATCCCACCCCAACCGCGATCACGGTGAGGTGGATCGTCACCCAGATGCCGCCGACGAACAGGTCCCAATGCCGGAAGACAAGCTCCATGTTCATGCCGCCTGCCCCTGGTTGGCCCGAGCCTCCAGATAGCGCAGGCCGATGCCCGAGGCCCAGGTGATGGCCAGGTAGACCAGGCTAACCACGGTGAAGAACAGGAATGGGTCGCGGGCCGCCTTGCCGGCCTTGTCGGCGAGGCCGACAAGGCCCTCGAGCCCGATCACCGAGACCACGGCGGTGGACTTGACCAGCACCATCCAGACATTGCCGTAGCCCGGGATCACCAGCCGCACGATCTGCGGCAGCAGCACGGTCCAGAAGATCGGCAGCGGCTTCATCCCCAGCGACCGTGCCGCCTCGGCCTGGCCCTTGGGCACCGCGATATAGGCACCGCGGAAGGTCTCGGTGAGGTACGCGCCATAGATGAATCCGATCGCGATCACCCGGCCCAGAATTTCGAGATCTCGAGATAGTCGCCATCGAAGGACTTGACGATGGTGGTCAGCAGCCGCTGGCCGCCGAAATAAACCAGCAGGATCAGCACCAGGTCGGGAATGCCGCGCACGATGGTGGTGTAGATCTGCGCCGCGCCGCGCCACACCGGACTACCCGACAGCTTGGCCGCAGCGCCGAGCGCCCCAAGCAGGGTGGCGAGCACCAGCGCCAGCACCGCGACGCCGGCGGTGACCAGGCAGCCACGACCGAGCAGGGGGGCGAATTCGATCAACTTGTCCAAGAATCGCCGGCTGTTCCCTCTGGCGTAAGGTGCGTGCTGGCACGCACCCTACGGCTATCCGCCGGTGCCTCAGCCGCCGTAGATGTCGACATCGAAGTACTTGTCGTTGATCGCCTTGTAGGCACCGTTGTCACGGATCGCCTTGACCGCGGCCGAGAACGCATCGCGCAGCGCCTCCTCGCCCTTGCGCACCCCGACCCCGGCGCCCTCGCCGAAATACTTCTCCTCCGAGTAGTCACGGCCGAAGAGGGCGAAGCCCTTGCCGGCGTCGGTCTTCAGGAAACCGTCGGAGATGGCGACCGAATCGGCAAAGGCGGCGTCGATGCGCCCGGCGAGGAGGTCGAGATACACTTCGTCCTGGGTGCCGTAGAGTTTGAGTTCCACATCCGGCAGCTCGCCCTCCATGTAGTCCTGGAAGATGGTGCCACGCTGCAAGCCGACGACCTTGCCCTTCAGCCCGGCGGCGGCGTCGGTCAGACCGGCGCCCTCGGCAGCGACGAAGCGGCCGGGGGTGTTGTAGTACTTCTTCGAGAAGTCGATGCGCTGCTTGCGCTCCTCGGTGATCGACATCGAGGCGATGATGGCTTCGCACTTGCCCTCCAGCAGCGCCGGGATGATGCCGTCCTACTCGGACTGGACCATCTCGCAGCTCTTGCCCATCTCGGCGCAGAGCGCATTGGCTATGTCGATGTCGAAGCCGACCACGTCGCCGGCGGCGTTGATCTCCGAGAACGGCGGACAGGCGCCCTCGACGCAGATGTTGAGATCGGCGGCGGTGGCGGAGGTCGCGAACGCGGCAAAGGCGACCGCGGCAACGAGGCGTTTCATCGATTCTCTCCCTGTAAAAAAACCGCTGGCAGATATTGGACACGGGTTTCCGTTGGCATCAACAAGTGGTTGTCTTGCGTCCGAGCCAGATCGGAAAGGAAATAGAGAGATGCAGATCCAGTCACGCTATATGTTCGTCGTGTCGATGGACGTGGATGCTGCGCACGAGGCGCTGTTCAACGAGGTCTACGACACCGAGCACATTCCCTACCCGCTGCAGGTGCCCGGGGTGCGGAGCGCCGCGCGGATGAAGGGAGAGCCCTTTGCGGTGGCGATCGGCGGCGAGACCAAGGAGATGCCGGCGCCGAGCCCGGTCTACACTGCGCTCTACGAGATCGACGGCCCCGAGGTGCTGACCAGCGCCGAGTGGCAGGCGGTGGTGGAGAGGGGCCGCTGGCCGACCGAGGTGCGCCAGCACACTACCAACCGCAAGCATGCGCTGATGCGGGTGATGTGAGGCCGGCCCGCGCCCGCCCCTATCGCTGGCGGCCAGCGCCAGTGCCGACGGTCGCCAGCCCAACGTCGGTGAGGACGAGCAGGGCGGGCCCCAGGTTCACCCCGACGACGTTGTCGGCCCCGGCGCCGTTCAGCGCCAAGAAGGTCAGCCCGGCGCAGGTCACACCGGCGCCGAGGATTGCCCTGAGCGGACCGGGCGGCCGGCTGCCGGGGCGCCGCGAGCTTGTCTCGAGCCCGCCGAACACAAACAGGAACGGCAGCAACGCGACCAGCAGCGCTGCGATCCAGACCGGTCGCCACAGCCACCAGGTCGCTTCTCCCGGCGCCCACCGGAGCCCCATGCCGCCGGCGAGCATGGCGAGGCCGACCACGGAGATCAGCGCGGCGATGTGCCAGAGATAGTACGGTCATGATCATCCGCCCGGCCAGGATCACCACCGCCCACCGGCGCGGATCGCCGAGCCAGCGCGAGACCGGCGCCGCCAGCAGCAGAATCGCCCCGCCCTGGACGCAGCCCATCCCCAGCATGGCGATGGTCGGCGGGCGCGAGTTCGACACCTCGGCACCGGGAACCGTAACCATGCTGACCGGATAGCCGAGCGGACCGACCAGCAGCGCCAGCGTCGCCAGACCGATGACCAGCAGTGCCGCTGAGCTGCGCGTTCCGACGGGTCCGCTGTGCCACCAGTAGCCAAGCTGGTGCATCGCCATCCAGACGAAGCCGTAGTTCGACCACCGCAGCCAGCCCTGCTCGCCGGCGAAGGCGATCAGGTCGACGGCGGTCGCGGCGGCGGCGAGCACGACGACCGAGGTCAGGCCCCAGCGGCGCCAGGCCGCGGTCGAGACCGGTACCACCACTGTCACCATGATGTAGACCGCCAGGAACCAGATCGGCACCAGCGCCGCCTGCGACGCCTCGCGGACCAGCTCCGGCGGCACATCGGCGCGCCGGGCGACGGCGGCGGCGATGCACCACACCGCCACCAGCGGCACCGTCGGCAGCAGCAGGCGGCGCAGCCGCCCCGCCTGCCATGCCCGCCGCCGCGCCGGCTCGCGCCGCGCCGAGGCCCAGGAGGCGGCGTTGGCGAATCCGCCGACGACGAAGAACACCGGCATGACTTGAAACAGCCAGGTCGCGAACTGGGTCCAGGGCACGGCCGCGAGCAGCAGGTCAAAGCGCAACTCGTCCCGATCGAGATGGGGCACAATCAGGAATCAGTGGCCGAACACCACCAACGCGATCGACACCGTGCGGAAGAAATCCCCCGCCCGGTTGCGCCGCTCCGACGTCCACTCTGCCATCTGGCGGGCCTCAGCGAGGATACCCACGGCGCCTCCTGCCCTCCCCGGGGATCGTGCCGACCGCTCAACTATATATACCGTGGAGGCGGCCCGGAGCCTTGCGTCAGGTCAACTGCCGTCGGCGCCGCGCGATTGCCCAACGCGAGTCGGAATCTGTTCGCAGGTGCGGCATATTCGCTCTGGAAAGCGGCCCGGCCGACGCGTAAAAGACTCCCGTCACCGCGAACCAGCGCAGGAGCACGGCATGTCCGCATCGAACCGGAGCAACCGCCCGCTATCGCCGCATCTTCAGGTCTACCGCCTGTATCACACCATGCTGGCGTCCGGCATACACAGGATCAGCGGTTTCGCGATGACCTTCAGCGCCATCGTACTCGTCTGGTGGTTCATCGCTGGCGCCACCTCGCCCGAGTATTTCGCCTTCGTCGACGGCCTCGTGACGTCGTGGATCGGGCATCTGGCGTTGATCGCAACGCTCTACGCGCTCTGCCACCATTTCCTGAACGGTGTGAGACACCTGATCTGGGACACCGGCAAGCTGTTCGAGGTCGAGGAGATCGACAAGTCCGCCTGGGTCGTGCTGCTGGGCGCGCCGGCGCTCACCGTGCTGATTCTTCTGATCGTCGTCCTGAGCTGAGCAGGGGGTTTCGACATGTCCTACAAGACCGACTACGCCCGCGCCCGCCACTGGGGCTCCGCGCATGACGGCGTGCATCACTTCTGGGTCCAGCGCGTCACTGCCATCGCCCTGGTGCCGCTGACCATCTTCTTCATCTTCCCCTTCGCCAACGCGCTCGGCGGCGGCTACGAGGCGATGCGCGCCACCTACCAGAACGGCTGGAACGCCTTCATCGCCATCAGCTTCCTGACGGTGAGCTTCTATCACCTCAAGCTCGGCCTCCAGGTCATCATCGAGGACTATGTCCCCGGGCAACCGATCCGCCTGATCCTGCTGCTGGCGAACATCCTCCTCAACGCAGCGTTCGCCATCGCTGGTGTCCTGGCGATTGCCTACATCGCTTTCAGCGCCTGATCCCGGAGTTGTCCAATGGCTGCTTATGAATTCATCGACCACAGCTATGACGTGGTGGTTGTCGGCGCCGGCGGCGCCGGGCTGCGCGCGACCCTGGGGATGGCCGAGCAGGGGCTGAAGACCGCCTGCGTGACCAAGGTGTTCCCGACCCGGAGCCACACCGTCGCCGCCCAAGGCGGCATCGCCGGGAGCCTCAGCAATATGGGCCCCGACAGCTGGCAGTGGCACATGTACGACACCGTCAAGGGGTCGGACTGGCTGGGCGACAACGACGCCATGGAGTATCTGGCCCGCGAGGCGCCGAAGGCGATCTACGAGCTCGAGCACTACGGCGTGCCGTTCTCGCGCACCGAGGAGGGCAAGATCTACCAGCGGCCCTTCGGCGGCCACATGACCGAGTTCGGCGACGGCCCGCCGGTGCAGCGCACCTGCGCCGCGGCCGACCGCACCGGCCATGCGATGCTGCACACGCTCTACGGCCAGTCGCTGAAGGAGAACGCCGAGTTCTTCATCGAGTATTTCGCCACCGACCTGATCATGTCCGAGGACGGCCAGTGCCAGGGGCTGATCGCCTGGAAGCTGGACGACGGCACCATCCACCGGTTCAGCGCCAAGATAGTTGTGCTGGCCACCGGTGGCTACGGCCGGGCCTATTTCTCCTGCACCTCGGCCCATATCTGCACCGGCGACGGCAACGGCATGGCGGCCCGCGCCGGCCTGCCGCTTCAGGACATGGAATTCGTGCAGTTCCACCCGACCGGCATCTACGGCGCCGGGTGCCTGATCACCGAAGGCTCGCGCGGCGAGGGCGGCTACCTCACCAACTCGCAGGGCGAGCGCTTCATGGAGCGTTACGCCCCCTCGGCCAAGGACCTCGCCTCGCGCGACGTCGTCTCGCGCTGCATGACCATCGAGATCCGCGAGGGCCGCGGCGTCGGACCGGAGCAGGACCACATCCACCTCAACCTCAACCACCTGCCGCCGGAGACGCTGGCGCTCAGGCTGCCGGGGATCTCCGAATCGGCGAAGATCTTCGCCGGCGTCGACGTCACCCGCGAGCCGATCCCGGTGCTGCCGACGGTGCACTACAACATGGGCGGCGTCCCATCCAACTATTGGGGCGAGGTGATCCGCTCGTCGCCCAAGGACCCGGATGCGCTGGTGCCGGGGCTGATGGCCTGCGGCGAAGCGGCGTCCTGCTCGGTGCACGGCGCCAACCGGCTGGGCTCGAACTCGCTGACCGACCTCGTCGTATTCGGCCGCGCCTGCGCCATCCGCGCCGGCCAGATCGTCGAGCCCGGGGCGCCGAACCAGGAGCTCAACCCGGCCTCGGTGGAGCAGGCGATGGACCGCTTCGACCGTCTGCGCAGCGCCAAGGGCGCGGTGCCGACGGCGACGCTGCGGCTGAACCTGCAGAAGGCGATGCAGGAGGACGCGGCGGTGTTCCGTACCTCCAAGACGCTGAAGGAAGGCTGCGCCAAGGTGGCCAAGATCGGCGCCGCCTTCGACGACGTCGGCATCACCGACCGGTCGCTGATCTGGAACTCGGACCTGATGGAGACGCTGGAGCTCAGCAACCTACTGCCGAACGCCCTGACGACCATCTATTCGGCCGAGGCGCGCAAGGAGAGCCGCGGGGCGCATGCTCACGAGGATTTCCCGGACCGCGACGACAAGCAGTGGCGCAAGCACACCCTGGTCTGGGTCGATACCGAGGAGGTGGTCACGCTGAAGTACCGGCCGGTGCACACCGAGCCGTTGACGACCGAGGCCGAGGGCGGCATCGCACTCGAACGAATCGCCCCCAAAGCGCGGGTCTATTGATGCCATGCATGACGGCGTGCCCAGCGTGACGGCAGGCCGCCCCGGTTTTCGCCGGGATCCGGCCGAGATCGCGGAGATCATGGACCTGCGCGCGCCGGGCGATCGACCACTTCACCGCGCTGGCCTGGGGCAACACCCGGCATGTCTGCCCTATCTGCGGCTACGAAGGGCCGTTCTCGCCGGTCCGGCACAAGCCCAAGATCTGGTGCCCGTGCTGCGATTCGCGCCCGCGCCACCGGCTGCTGAAGCTGTGGATGGGCCGCGAGATGGCGCGCTGCCCGCCCGAGAAACCGGAGGGCGCGCCAGGGTGTCGCATTTCGCCGCCAAGCCCTGGGTCCGCGCCTGGTTCAAGGACCGCGGGGCGGAGTACGTCACCGCCGACATCAACGACAAGTTCGAGCTGCAGCTCGACATCACCGCGATGGACCTGGCCGACGCCAGCTTCGACATGGTGATGGCCAATCACGTGCTCGAGCATGTCGACGACCGGGCGGCGCTGGCCAAGATGTTCCGCATCCTCAGGCCCGGCGGCCAGGCGGTGGTCACCGTGCCAATGATCGAGGGCTGGGACGAGACCCAAGAGGACCCGTCGCTGGCTTCGGAGGAGGAGCTCCGGCTGCACCACGGCGACCCAACCCATTTGCGCTTTTGCGGGCCCGACGTGCGCGCGCGCATCCGGGCGGCGGAGTTCGAGCTCGAAGAATATGTCGCGGTTGAGCCGGACGTCTCCACCTATGCCCTGCATCGGGGCGAGCGGATCTTTGTCGGGCTGAGGCCCGCGTGAGAGGAGTGAAGCATGGTTGAGTTTACGCTGCCGAAAAACTCGCGGATCACCGAGGGGAAGACCTGGCCGAAGCCGCAGGACACCAGCAATCTGCGCACCATCAAGATCTATCGCTGGGATCCCGATTCGAGCGAGAACCCGCGCCTCGACACCTATTATGTCGACATGAACAGCTGTGGGCCGATGGTGCTCGACGCGCTGATCAAGATCAAGAACGAGATCGACCCGACCCTGACTTTCCGGCGCTCCTGCCGCGAGGGGATCTGCGGTTCCTGCGCGATGAACATCGACGGGGTCAACACGCTCGCCTGCACCTTCGGGATGGACGAGATCAAGGGCGACGTGAAGATCTACCCGCTGCCGCACATGGACGTCGTCAAGGATCTGGTGCCGGATCTCACCTTGTTCTACGCCCAGCACGCCGCGATCAAGCCCTGGCTGGAGACCACGACGCCGGCGCCGGAGCGTGAATGGCGCCAGGCCATCGAGGACCGCGAAAAGCTGGACGGGCTCTACGAGTGCGTGATGTGCGCCTCATGCACGACGTCGTGCCCGATGTACTGGTGGCTCTCGGACCGCTACCTGGGACCGGCGGCGCTGCTGCACGCCTATCGCTGGCTGATCGACAGCCGCGACGAGGCCATGGGCGAGCGGCTCGACTTCCTAGAGGACCCGTACCGCATCTACCGCTGCCACACGATTCTCAACTGCACCAAGACCTGCCCGAAGGGGCTCAATCCGGGCCGGGCGATCGCCGAGATCAAGAAGATGCTGGCCGAACGGGTGCTGTGACGGGAACCCGTTCACCGGGCCGCGAAGCCCGGCTCAGTCGGGCGCGTCTGCTGTCTTGAGAGACCCGCCAGTGGCGCGGATCCGAGAGAATCAGTCCCGGCGGCACGGCCGTCGTGCCGCCTCGCGTCGAGGGGTTCACCGCGGTGCGGGCACCGCCGCGGCCGACGAAATTCAGCCTTGGCGCGAAGCGCCTCAACTTGCAATTGCGAACCCCTGAAACAAGTACCGTGAATCTGGTCCGAAGACACATTTCCGCCTGCGCAAATAAAAAATGATACATGATATTAACGATTGTCTGGCAGTAGATCTTCCGACCGCAACAACGCGACAATGAACACATTATGTCCAGAGCTGTATATGATCTCGCCGCACGCCGGATCGGACCGGCGGCGCCCACATCTCTTCGGCATCCAGCCGGGCTGTCGTTGCTGTTCGACCAACCGGCCGATGCCGAACTGATCACGCCGGAAATCCGCGCCGATATCTGCTCCGGGGCCTACAGCGCCGACCTGTTGCAGCTGCTGCCAGGCGCCGTGCGGCCCGGCGACCGGGTGCTGATCATCTGTGTCGGCCTCGGCGCGGTCTCGACCGCGATCGCCCGCTGCCGCGGCGTCGAGCGGGTGATCGCCATTCAGGCCGACACTCGGCTGATTCCCTATCAGGACCGGGTCCACGCCTGGAACGGCGTGCCCGAGGTCGAGGTCGCGAACGCCGTCCTCGCCGACAACAAGCACGGACGGGTACCCTTCTTCGCCCGGCGCGACCTGAGCGCCTCGTCGCTGCTGCCCGACGGTCAGCCGTGGCAAACAGTGATCATGGTCCCGTTCATGGGCCTGAGCCTGATCCTGGCGGAGGAGCGCATCAGCCTGATGGTCTGCAGCATCCCCCGCAGCGGCGCGCAGATGATCGGTTCGGCCCGGCTGGGCGGCGTTGATCGGGTGATCGTCGATTGCGGCAACGATGCCGCGCCGTGGTGGGAGGAGGGCGAGCTCTGCTCCGTGCTGGCGGCCCGCGGCTATGTTTGCAGCCCCGCCAATCAGGCCCAGGTGCCGCCGTCGGGGACGGCGTTGCTGTTCCAGGCGCCGAGGCCGGGCTGCGTTCGCTAGCCGGGCCGCGACCCCAGGGTCTTGCCGAGATAGCCAACGGATTGCATCTCGGCGAGGCGCGACACCGTGCGTTCGAACTCGAACGCCCCGGCGCCCTCGATGTACAGCTCCTCCGGCGGCGCCTCGGCCGAGCGGTAGAGCCGCATCTTCGCCTCGTATAACGCGTCGATCAGGGTGACGAACCGCTTGGCCTCGTTGTTCTGGGCCCAGCCCAGGCGCGGAATGGCGTCGATGAAGAACGCGGTGAAGCGCTCTGCAAACGCGAGGTAGTCCGCAGGGCCCAATGGCTTTTCGCACAGCTCCTCGAAGCTGGTCCGACCGACCGCCTCGGAGGCCTCGGCGATGCGGATGCGCCGGCCGTGCATCGACAGGGTCAGCGGGGCCGAGGGCCCGCCGCCGGTCTCGCGCCGCCAGGCGGCGTCCATGCCGGCCTGGGCCATCGGCCCCAACGGGGTGAAATAGGTGCAGCCCTCGTCGTCGAGCCCCTGGCGGTAATCGATCGGGGTGTCGAGCTCCACCAGATCGATCCAGTCGTGCAGAATCTGGATGAAGGGCAGGAAGACCTGCCGGTTGAGGCCGTCCTTGTAGAGGTCGTCCGGCGGACGGTTTGAGGTCGCCACCACCACCAAATGGCGGGCAAAGAGCGTCTCGAACAGCCGGCCGAGGATCATCGCATCGGTGATATCGGTGACCTGGAACTCGTCGAAACAGAGCATCACCGCCTGCTCGGCGATCTCGTCGGCGACGGGGCGAATCGGGTCCTCGACATTCGACTCGCGCGCCGCGAGGATGCCGGAATGGACCTTCTGCATGAAGGCGTGGAAATGCACCCGCCGCTTGCGCTTGACCGGCGCGGTGGCGAAGAAGATGTCCATCAGCATCGACTTGCCGCGCCCGACGCTGCCAAAAAGATAGAGCCTGGTGAGGAACTTGTCCGCCTTCGCCGCCTTGCGGCCGAAGCCGAACCAGCCCAGCGCCACCTTCTTGCCCTGGTGCGGGTCGTAGTCCTTGAGACGCATGAACAGGACCTGCAGTTTCTCCACCGCCGCCCGCTGGGCGTCATCGACCCGGATCGTGCCGGATCGGAGGAGGTCGCGATAGCGGGGCAGCGGCTCGTCCTGCATGCTGGCCTTCCCTTTGCGCTGGCACCAATGGTCGGGGCTGGACAAAGCGGGACTTGCATACATTTGTGGTCGGGGAAATCACAGAGCCTGCATTGCCGCAGGGGAGAGGGAGAGCCGTGGCCGACACCGGCACCGCCCGCCGCCAGCCGAGCCTGATCACGCCGGTGCTCGCCGGCGGTGCGGTGATCCTGATGCTCGGCTTCGCGGTGCGCTCCTCCTTCGGCGTGTTCCAGATTCCGATCGCCGCCGAGTTTGGCTGACCGCGGGTCGAGTTCTCGCTGGCGATCGCGATCCAGAACCTGGCCTGGGGCATCGGCCAGGCGGTCTTCGCCGCCATCGGCGAGCGCTTCGGCGACCGCAAGGCGATCGTCCTCGGGGGCTGCTCTACGCCGCCGGGCTGGTGCTCTCGGCCTTCAGCACCAGCCCCGGGGCGCACCAGCTCCTGAGCATCGTGATCCGCTGCGGCGTTGCCGGGACCGGCTTCGGGGTGATCCTCGGCATGGTCGGCCGGGCAGCGAGCGACAAGAACCGGTCGATGACTCTCGGCATCGCCACCGCCGCCGGCTCGGCCGGCCAGGTCGTGGGACCGCCGATCGCGGCCTACCTGCTGGGGCTGATGAACTGGCCGTCGGTGTTCCTGATCTTCGCCGCGGTGATACTGGCCTGCCTCGCCCTGCTGCCGCTGATGCGGGCGCCCGCGATGACGTCGAAGGCCGAGATCGAGGAGCGCATGGGGGCGGTGCTCGGGCGGGCGCTGCGCGACCCGAACTATATCCTGATCTTCCTCGGCTTCTTCTCCTGCGGCTACCAGCTCGCCTTCGTCACCGCCCATTTCCCGGCCTTCGTCACCGAGATGTGCGCCGCCGTCGACCCGGCCGGCATGCTGGCCGGAATCGGGGTCAGCACCACCTCGCAGCTCGGCGCCTGGGCGATAGGCCTGATCGGCATCGCCAACATCGCCGGCACCATCCTCGCCGGCAAGCTGGGGGCGCATTACCAGAAAAAGAACTTCTTGGCGCTAATCTACACCGGCCGCACGTTGCTCGCTGCCTGGTTCATCATGGTGCCGATGACGCCGACCACGGTGTTAGTCTTCACCCTCGGCATGGGCTCGCTGTGGCTGGCGACGGTACCGCTGACCTCGGGGCTGATCGTCTATATCTACGGCCCGCGCTATATGGGAACGCTCTACGGCATCGTGTTCTTCTCGCACCAGCTCAGCGGCTTCCTCGGGGTCTGGATGGGCGGCATGTTCTACGACCCCTACGGCTCCTACGATGCGGTCTGGTGGGTCGGCGTCGGCGTCGGGGCGTTCTCGGCCGTCGTGCACCTGCCGATCCGGGAGCGGCGCGAGCGGTTTGCAGTGGCGTAGGCCGGGGGAGGAGAGCGACCTGATGCAGAGCCGGAAAGACGCGAGCGTGATCATCCTGGCCGGCGCCGTGCTCCTCGGCCTCAGTTTCGGCGCGCGCTCGATCTTCGGCATCGTGCTCGACCCGATCTCGGATGAGCACGGCTGGCAGCGCGGGGTGTTATCGCTGTCGCTGGCGACCCAGAACCTGGTCTGGGGCTTCGCCCAGCCGGTGTTCGGGATGGTCGCCGACCGGATGGGCGACCGCCGGGCGATGTGGCTCGGCTTCGGGCTCTATCTGGCCGGCATGCTGCTCTCCGCCGTCGGCTTCCACCCTTGGATGCAGCATCTGGGCGCCGGGGTGTTGGTCGGCCTCGGGGTCTCCGGCACCGGCTTCGGCCTGGTGCTGGCGGCGACCGGGCGGCGCACGCCTGAAGCAAAGCGGACCAAGGCGATGGCGAGCGCGGCGGCGCTCGGCTCGCTGGGGCAGATGCTGATGCCGCTGATTGCTGGCTGGATCACGGCCACATGGGGCTGGCAGACCACTCTGCTGGTCATCACCGCGATGATGCTGCCGATGGCGTTCTGCATCCCCTTGCTCGGCACCAAGGCGCACGCCGCGGATGAGGCGCCGGTGCCAAGCGTCGCGACCGGGCCGCTGCTTGCGCATGCCTTCGGCCAGAGCAGCTACATCCTGCTGATGTTCGGCTTTTTCGTCTGCGGCTTCCACGTCGGTTTCATGACCTCGCACCTGCCCGCCTATGTGGCGGAGGTCTGCGGCTCTGTCACCCTGGGGGCGGCGGCGCTCAGCGTCGTCGGCGCGGCCAATGTCGTCGGCACCTGGTTCTTCGGCGCGCTGGGCGGGCGCTACCCGAAGCCCTACGTGCTGTCGACGATCTACGCGATCCGGGCGGTGGTGATGATGGCGTTCATCCTGATCCCGCCGAGCCCGCTGACGGTGCTGCTGTTCGCCGCCGCGGTGGGGATGGCCTGGTTGGCGACGGTGCCGCTGACCAGCGCCCTGGTGGCGTCGATCTTCGGGCCGACATACATGGCGGCGCTCTACGGCTTCGTGTTCATGTCGCACCAGGTCGGGGCGTTTGTCGGCGTCTGGATGGGCGGGCGGGTCTACGACCTCTACGGCAGCTATGAGATGCTGTGGTGGGCGGCGATCGGGCTGGGAGTGTTTTCGGCCGTGGTGCATCTGCCGGTGAAGGAGCGCCGGGTCAGGATGCAGGCAGCGTAGGGGGCCCGACAGTCCGGGCATGGTACTGACGAGGAAGATCACTCCATGAAGATAACGGCGAACACCGACCGTCGGCTGGTGATCGAGCACCTGCCCTGGGTGCTGGCGGCGATCCTGTGGCTGATGGGGCTGGCGGCGCTCTATGCCGGGATCACCGGCGAGAACATGGACGGCTGGGGCGAGCGGCTCCTGGTGCTGGCGCTCGGGGCCGGCACCTGCTTCGCCGCCTGGTACTGGTTCGCCTTTCTGCGGATCACCTTCGACCGAGACCGGGGCGAGGTCGAGCACCGGGCGATCCGCCCGTTCGGCTCGCGCTCGAAATACCTCAGACTCGACCGGGTGAAGGGCGCCCGGGTCGAGGCGAGCCGGAGCGACGAAGGCGCCCACCTAACCCGCCTGGCGCTCGACACCGAGGATGGCCGGGCGCAGCTGGAGTACGGCTACGGCCCCGCCAATCGCCGCGCGCTGGAGACCGCGGTCAACATATGGCTGACCCGGCCGGTGTGAGGGCAGAGCAGGCCTGTTCGCGGGGTGTCCGCATGCGGACGGGGGGTCAAGGGATTGATTTCGTGTGATATTCTTGGTCGTGTCTGTTTTCCCTCACACTGCACGACAGTAGGGGTGGTTGAGGGCGGCGAGGTGTGGTTTTGCGGTCGACTCCGTCTCGCAAACAGGGTCATCCACATGCCTCAGCAAGCCATTGCCACCCTCCAGGGATTGCTGTCGCCGCATGTTTCCCCGGGCAAGGGCCGTCTTGAGACGCTGAGCCTGATCGTGGCGGGTATGGTCCGCGCGCGG
>Ga0209049_1000171_pt1 | contig 13955 bp, 15 predicted proteins | sample WorMetulBAHAMAS2_FD_187398 | JGI IMG/M metagenome (GOLD analysis project Ga0209049, IMG submission 187398) | Marine gutless worms symbiont microbial communities from Max Planck institute for Marine Microbiology, Germany - Olavius ullae BAHAMAS.2... | ecosystem: Host-associated > Annelida >...
CCCTCGACGGGTGCCAAACCGGGCCGCAGCGGGGTATCATCGAACATGGCGGGCTGGATCTCTAGGCTGGTGGCGCAGGAACAGGCTTGGCGACAAATTCACACGCCGCATCCACAGTTTAATCCATGCCCGCCAACCAAGTCAGGCACCCTGGTGAATAATCCGGGATAGAGAGCGCCCACCCGAACCAGGGCCTTGCGCACGACCTCCACCTCGGCCGCCGACAGCTTGGTTTGCGGCGGGGCCGGGTCGCCGCAGTCGAAACCCTGCAGTTTCAGCCCGACCTTGACAGCCGCCGCGAGATTGAAGCGCGAGAAGGCCTGGTTGACCGACCAGAGGTCTCGCTGCAGCGCCATGGCGGCGCCCCATTCCTTGGCCGCGGCAGAGCTCGTAGAGCCGGATGCTCTGGCCGGGGATCAGGCAGGACGGCCCCGCCATCCACCCCAGCCCGCCGATCAGCATCACCGCGGCGGTAATGTGGGACGAGGCCGCGAACACGCCCAACCGACCTTCGGTAAGGTTCATGATACTCAGGAGCCGGCCGGTATTGGTCGATGCGTCCGTGATGTAGCGGATATTGGGATGGTGGGAGAGCCGCTCGATCGCCGCTAGGCTCAGGTCCTAGCGCTGGAAGGTCGGATTGGCATAGAGCGTCACCGGCAGCTCGGTCGCATCGGCAATCGCGGCGAAACAGTCGACAACCCGGTCCTCCGGCACCGGGAAATAGGCTTCGAGGATCACGAGAATGCCGTCGACTCCGATATCCCGCCATCGCCGGGCCTGGGCAACGGCGTCCGGCGTGGTGGTGGAGGCGACCCCGGCGATGACCGGCACACGGCCCGCAGCCGCCTCGACCACCGTTTCGACGACGGCCTCGCGCCGGGCGAAGTCGAGATACGCGAACTCGCCGGTCGAGCCCAGAGGCGTCAGGCCGTGGACACCTTGCGCGATCAGGTGTTCGCTGAGCTGGCCGAGCGCGGCCCTGTCGATCTCGCCGTCGGAGGTGAACGGTGAGACCAGGTAGGGGACGCCGCCGCGGAATGTCTCGCGTTCGTTCATGGCTGCGCTCAGCTTGGATCAGGTGTGCCGTGGATCGCCACCATATCGATGGTCGCTTCGGCCGGCTTGATGGCGCGGACGCTCTCGCCGACGCCGGCGGCGACCAGCTCGCGATTGACCACCAGGAGCGTGTTGGGATCGTGGTCCGCGCACATCTCGGCCATGAAGCGCAGCTCGTCCTCGGCCACCGGCAGGGCAGCGGCGAGGTCCGGGGCACCGTAGGCGGCGACGAAGTGGCCGGCGAGGGTCTCGACCAGCCCTTGGTATTCGGCCTCCTTGATCTGTGTCACGGCGACGAAAGTAGCGCGGCCGAAGCTCTCCAGCCCCAGCCAGCCATTGGCGAAGGCTTGGCGCCGCTTGCCGGTGAGGTCGGCCTCGGCCCAGTTGGAGAACTCGAAGGCACCCGAGATCGCCCACTCGCCGGGTTCGGCCGCGTGCTCGAACACCCGCTCGTCGGAGTCGTCGAAGCGCAGTGTCCGCGCCAGCCTCATGACAGGTCCTCCAGCATCGCGGTCAGCGGGCGCAGCTCGGTGATCTTCGCGGTTTTCACCAGCATGCCGCCGAACTCGTCCAGCCCCATGAACAGGCCGCCGCCGGGCGCCTCCTCGCCGACGCCCCAGGCGCGGTCGCGCCAAGCGGCGTGGAGCGGCTGGAAGCCGTCGTCGAGCCAGCGGTGGATCCAGTGCAGGGTGTGGCGCGCCCAGCTTTCGAGCAGCTTCGACGGGGTGACCTCGATGCAGCCTTCCTCGATCACGCTGGTCTGATCGGGGCGGCGGCCGGGTTCGACTTGCGAGGGCGGACGGTAGGGGATGTCGATGCCGACGACCAGCCAGTCGGGTTCGGCCTTGGGGTCGGTGGTCGAGGCGGCGACCCGCAGGGCGCCGCAGTCGGCGCCGTTGACCTTGAAGCGGCCCGGCCAGAGGAAGTGCACCGCGACCTCCGGCGGCGCCAGCGCGCCCAGCGCGTCTCCGAGGCCGAGGGCGACGGCGAAGACGATGCCGACCGCCCGCTCCAGCGGCGCTTCTGGGGCCAGCACCAGGGCGGCGCGCAAGGCGGCAGGGTCGCGCGACCAGCAGACTAGGCCCGGATCGGTGCCGAGCGCCGCCGAGGCGACCGCCTTGGCGAACGGGTCGACCCCCGGTGCTGTTTCCTCGCCGGTGAGCAGCGGCGGGAAGGAGGGGTCGTCCGTTTCGGTCATCGGATCTCGGCCATCAGACCACGCCGAGGGCGATCAGGTGGTCGGCGATGTCGAGGAAGGCGCGCGACTGGGGCAGGCCCGGCTTGGCAGCGACGATCGGCGCGCCGCCATCACCGGCGACGCGGATCTCGAGGTCGAGCGGGATCTCGCCCAGGAACAGGATGTCGAGCTTCTCCGCCTCGTCCCTGGCTCCGCCATGGCCGAAGATATGCGCCTCGTGGCCGCAGTTGGGGCAGATGTAGCTCGACATGTTCTCAATCAGCCCCAGCACCGGGGTTTTGGTCTTCTCGAACATGTTGACCGCCTTGCGGGCGTCGATGAGCGCGATGTCCTGCGGCGTCGAGACCACGATGGCGCCGGTGACCTCGGCCTTCTGCGCCAGGGTGAGCTGCACGTCGCCGGTGCCGGGCGGCAGGTCGACCAGAAGCACGTCGAGGCGGCCCCACTGGACCTGCTCCAGCATCTGCTGCAGCGCCCCCATCAGCATCGGCCCGCGCCAGATCACCGCCTCGCCCTCGGGCACCATGAAGCCCATCGACATTGCGGTGACGCCGTGGTTGCGCAGCGGCAGGATGGTCTTGCCGTCCGGCGAGGCCGGCCGCCCGGCGATGCCGAGTATGCGCGGCTGCGACGGGCCGTAGACGTCGGCATCGAGGAGCCCGACCCGCTTGCCCTGCGCCGCCAGGGCGACGGCGAGGTTGGCGGCGACGGTGGACTTGCCGACTCCGCCCTTGCCCGAGGCGATGGCGATGATGTGGTCGATGCCGGCGATCTCCTTGCTCTGAGGTTCGGCCGGCAGGGGGCGCAGGCCGAGGTCGGGCGGCGGGCCTTTTGGCGCCGGCTGGCTGGGCGTGTCGGAGTGCGCGGTCAGCACAGCGGTGACCTTCTCGACTCCGGGCAGCCGCTCGACCGCGGCCTGGGCGGCGGCGCGCAGCGGCTCCATCGCGCCGCCCTTGGCCGGGTCGACCTCGATCACGAAGCTGACGCTGCCGCCCGAGACGGTGACCGCCTTGGCCATGCCGGCAGATATCAGGTCCTTGCCCTCGCCGGGGTCGACGATCGTCGACAGCGCGGCGATCACGTCTTCGCGGGTGACGGTCATGCGGCGTCTCCATTGCTGGCGATCTCACCCTCGACCACGTGCTCCAGACCGAGCTCGGGGATGGTGACTACGGCGCGCACCTTGACCGGGCCCGAGGGGTTGGCGGCGCGGATCGCCTGCTCGATCTGCTGCTGTGAGGTCACGCCGACTTGCTTCAGGAACTTGCGCATCGACATGTTGAAGGCGTCTTGGTTCATCTCGTCCGGTCCTTTGTTCGGGCGCCGCTTTGCGGGGATTGGTGGTGCGCCGTCTCGGGGATGTCAAGGGCAGGCGGCGGCCCGCTCAGGGCTCCTCCTCGCCGTTGGTCTTCTTCGGCAGGTAGTCCTCGGTGGTGCGCACCGGCGGGCGCTCGCGCATGAACATCGGTGCCGCCTCGGCGTGGTACTGGGCGCGCACCCGGCAGTCGTCGCACATCTGGATCAGGCGGACGTTGTCGGAGTTGGTGAACAGCGCGTATTTGCCCTCCAGCTTCTCGATGATCCGGTCGATGGTCGATTTCACCCCGAACAGCTTGCCGCACTCTATACAGGCGAAGGGCTCCTCCTCGTGGAGGATGCGCGGGGCGAGGGCGGCGTCGGTGAGGTCGAGCTGGGGCAGGAGCCGGATGGAGTTCTCCGGGCAGGCGTCGGCGCAGAGGCCGCATTGCAGGCAGGCCGCCTCGCGGAAGCTGAGTTGGGGCTTGTCGGGGTTGTCGAGGAGGGCGCCCGGCGGGCAGAAGCCGGCGCAGGACATGCAGAGGGTGCAGGCTCCCGTGTCGACCAGCACCGCGCCGTAGGGGGCGCCTTCGGGCAGCGGAATGGTCTCCGTCGCGGCGGCGCCGGCCAGCGCCCGGGCGGCGAGCCGGACGGTGTTGCGGCGGCCGCCGAGGGGCAGGATCGGCTCCAAGGAATGCGGCGCGGGGGCGGTGCCGTAGAGTGCATCGGACAGGGCATCGGGGTCGGCAGGGTCGATCTGGCGGATACGCTCGCCGACGACGCCGGTGCGAGTGGCGATGGCGGCGGCGAGGGCGATCTGTGCCTCGATCGGCGCGGGTTCGGTGCGCGGACCGGCGAGGATGTCGACCACCGCATAGCCGAGGGCCAGGGCGGCGAGCTGCTCGGCATGGCCGAAAAGCGCCAGCGACGGGATCGCGAGAGGGATCACGTCGCCGGGGAGGCCGCGGCCGTAGCGGGCGGCGAGGCGGATCATCTCGGCGCTGTGCTCGGGGTCGTGGACCAGAAGGCGCGGGGCGGTTCCGCCGGCGTTCCGGTAAGCCTCGGCCATGACCCGCAGGCGGCGGAACAGGTGCGCCACTGGCATCTCGTCGCTGCTGGCGGCGCCGGAGGGGCAGACCGCGTGGCAGTCACCGCAGCCGCCGCAAATGTTGGGGTCGATGCGGACGGCGTCGCCATCCGGCAGGATGGCGCCGGTGGGGCAGAGGTCGAGGCAACGCGAACAGCCGGCGCGCCCGGCACGGCTGTGGGCGCACAAGGACTCGTCGAAGCGCACATAGAGCGGCTTCTCGAAGCTGCCGACGAGCTGGGCGGCGTCGAACAGGGCGCGCTCGACCGCCAGCGGGTCGCCGGGGTCAGCGCGCAGGTAGCCGTCGCGCTTGTGGTGGGCCGGGAACAGCGGCTGATCGCCGGAGAGGTCGACGATGACGTCGCAGTCGGACTTCACCCCGCTGCGCCGTTCTGCGAAGCGGCGCCGGCCGCGCCCCGCAGGCGCGAGCTCGGCGAAGGCGTCGAATTCGAGCGCGAAGCCGCCGAGCGCGCCGCCGGCCTGGCGGATGCGGCCGGTGACGATGTCCATCTCGGCTCGCGCGGGCGGGATTATCTCCACCGGCTCGGTCAGCATGCAGGTGACGGCGAGGGCAGGGGCAAGGCGGGCGGCGGCATAGACGGTAGCCTCGCCGGCACCGTAGATCAGGCACAGGCCCTCGGACTCGATGCCCATCGCCGGCACCGGCGGGGCGTCGAGTTGCGCCTCGGCGATCAGCGCGGCCATCTTGGGGCCGGAGGGATCGTCGGACCAGCCGGCCCGGTCGCGGATGTCGACGCAGGTCAGCCGGTCGGCCGCATCCAGCTCCTCGGCGAGGTCATCGAACGCAGCGGCCTCTTGTCCGCAGGCGATGATCACCGGAGCGCCGGACTTGAGCGCCGCCGCGGCCACCGCCGCCTGCGAGCGGCACAGATGGCTATGGACCGTATCGCAGGCGAGACCGCAGCCCCTGGCGATGGCGCTGGCGTCCGGAAGCATGGTGCCGGTGCAATCGCAGAGCAGCAGTCGCGGTGCGGTATCGGGCATCTGTCCTCCCCGAGTGGGCTGTCCGGCGTCTGGCACGCGTCGGTTGCGGGCGAGAGTATTGCAATTGCGGGCGGGGGCAAGCCCCGCCGGCACCGATCCCGGCAGGCGGCAAAGGCTGCGAGGTCTCTTGGCAAACGACTCGGGTGGTCCATAATACTGACCAGAAGGCGCCGCATGGGAGGTTTGCAGGTGACCAAGAGAGCGGCGGAGAGAACCGCGGAGTTGCCGGTTGGCGTGGTGATCCGCAAACAGCCGGGGGTGACGCGCTGGGCCAAGTGGGTCTGGCGACCCGTCGCCGTGCTGCCCGGCACCGGGCCAGCCGACTGGCGCGAGCTCAGGCGCGAGGGCGAGGCGGTGGAGTACCACGCCGCCACCTGCACCCTCGAGGTGCACCGGGCCGAGACCGAGGCCTATCTGGTGGCGCTGTCAAACGACCCTCCTTCGGTCTACGTGGTGCTGCGCAGCTCGGAGGATCCGGCGGCGGAGCATGAGGTGGAGGTGTTCACTGCCACCGCCTCGGCCTTCGAGGCGCAGGACTACCTCGACAGCGGCGAGGAGATCGTCGAACCGGTGCCGATGCCGCCGAGCCTGATCGCCTGGCTGAGCGACTTCGTCGGCCGCCACCACAAAGAGGAGAAGTTCGTCAAGCGCCGCCGCGATCGGATCGACGTCGACAAGGTCGAGGAGAGCACCGGCGATGTGCGGGTTCGGCAGGAGAACGTCTACCGCAGCCCGACCGGTGCCCGGCGCCGGGAGAAGTTGCATTGAGCCGGGACAAGGAGGCACCGGACTTCGCCAGCCGCTGGTCGCGGTTGAAGCGGGAGGCGCGGGAGCAGGACGCGGCGCCGGAAGTCGCGCCGGAGCCGGAGCTGCCGGCGCAGGATGACCGACCCGACACTGAGGTGCTGGAGGAATTCGGGCTCCCCGACCCGGAGACGCTGAAGCCTGGGGACGACTTCGCCGCCTTCATGACCAAGGCGGTGCCGGCGCGGCTGCGCAACCGGGCGCTGCGCCGGCTGTGGTTCAGCGATCCGGTGCTGGCCAATCTCGACGCGCTGGTTGACTACGGCGACGACTTCACTGATGCGGCGACGGTGGTGGAGAACCTGCAGACCGCGTACGAAGTCGGCCGCGGCTTCGCCGGCAAGATCACCACGCTGGCCGAAGGCGAGGCCGATGCGGTGGCCGAGCCGCCGCCGGACGTGCTGCCGGAAGAGACCCCGCCGGAGCTGCCGGGCGAGGCTGCGGAGGCGGAGCCGGATCAGGACGTCGTTCTCGCGGAAGCTGCACCTGCACCCGGAACTCGAGAGGAAATCGCGGAACCGGCTGCCACGGAGCGGAAACCGCGTAGCCGCCAGCGGATGCGTTTCCGAAAGGCGGAAGAGTAACGGGAAACCTCCGCAAATCCCGGAGCATCCCATACTGCGATTTGACCTCCCGTAAATCCGTGATAGCGTGGGGCAAAGGCTGAACCGGATCGGCTCGAACCGGTCCGTCAGGGAGGATAGATGGCTCAAGCCGATTTCGCCCAAGACGCGGCGGTTGCGGAGGAAGATGTCCTCCGGGCGGGCCTTTACGACCTTCTGGCGGCTTTGCTCGCGCGGCCGCCGGCGCGTGATCTGATCGACCGGGTGGCCGGGCTTACCGGCGACCAGGACGAGATGGGCCGCGCCGTGGTGGCGCTGGCGCGGTTGGCCAAGGCGACCACCGAGCCGGCGGCCGAGCGCGAGTTCAACGCCCTGTTCATCGGTCTCGCCCGGGGCGAGCTCCTGCCCTACGCCAGCTACTACATGACCGGCTTCCTGAACGAGAAGCCGCTGGCGGTGCTCAGGGCCGACATGCGCCGGCTCGGCATCGAGCGGGCGGCCAATGTCTACGAGCCGGAGGACAACATCGCTTCGCTCTGCGAAATGATGGCCGGGCTGATCCTCGGTCGCTTCGGCGAGCCCGCCGGCCTGGGAGCGCAGAAGGACTTCTTCTCGGCCCATATCGGTCCCTGGGCCGAGCATTTCTTCACTGACCTGGAGGGGGCCAAGGCCTCGGTGTTCTACGCGCCGGTGGGCGCGGTCGGCCGCGCGTTCATGGAGATCGAACGCGAGGCTTTTCGGATGGGGGCGTGAGCCCCTTGTTGCAGCGGGCCGCTCTTGGTGCGGCCCAAATCGGGAGGAAGAGAATGAGCGAAGACAAGGCTGCCGCCAGCCGGCGCGATATCTTAAAGCTCGCTTTCGTCACCGCCCCGGCCGCGGCCGTGGTTGCGGTTACGGGCACCGAGACGGCCGAGGCCGCCGAGGTTGCGGGCTCGGGAGGCTATCGCAAGACGGAGCACGTCGAGAAATACCTAGACTCCGCCCGCTTCTGACCGGAGGCGCGGCACACGCGGGTGACGGTTGCGCAAGGCCCTGACCCCGTAACCACAAGGACGGGCTCACGCCCACTTCCAACGGGAGAGAAATATGCTCAGGAAGAAGACCAACGGGGTTGCGAGAGGCCCCCGGAACGAGTCGATCCTGTCACAGGCCGCCCGCAAATCGGTCGACCGCCGCGCCTTCCTGCGCGGTTCGGGTCTGGCGATCGGCGGACTGACAACGCTGGCCGCAACCGGTGGCACGGTGACCAAGGCCTCGGCCGCGGCGGCGGGGGCCGGCAAGGTGGACGTCATCAAGTCCGTCTGCACCCACTGCTCGGTCGGCTGCACCGTGCTGGCGGAGGTGCAGGACGGCGTCTGGGTCGGGCAGGAGCCCGGCTGGGACAGCCCCTTCAACCTCGGCGCCCACTGCGCCAAGGGGGCGGCGGTGCGCGAGCACGCCCATGGCGAGCGGCGCCTGCGCTACCCGATGAAGAAGGAAGGCGGCGAGTGGAAGCGCATCTCGTGGGACCAAGCGATCAGCGAGATCGGCGACGGGATGATGCAGATCCGCGAGCAGAGCGGACCTGACAGCGTCTACTGGCTCGGCTCGGCCAAGTTCTCCAACGAGCAGGCGTATCTGTTCCGCAAGTTCGCCGCCTACTGGGGCACCAACAACGTCGATCACCAGGCGCGGATCTGTCACTCGACCACGGTTGCGGGTGTTGCCAACACTTGGGGCTACGGCGCGATGACCAACAGCTACAACGACATCCACAACAGCCGCGCCATCTTCATCATCGGCGGCAACCCGGCCGAGGCGCATCCGGTCTCGCTTTTGCACGTGTTGAAGGCGAAGGAGGAGAACAATGCGCCGCTGATCGTCTGCGATCCGCGCTTCACCCGGACCGCGGCCCATGCCGACGAATATGTGCGCTTCCGCCCCGGCACCGACGTGGGGCTGATCTGGGGCGTCCTGTGGCACATCTTCGAGAACGGCTGGGAGGACCGCGACTTCATCCGCACCCGGGTCTGGGGCATGGAGCAGATCCGCGACGAGGTGAAGAAGTGGACCCCGGAGGAGACCGAGCGCGTCACCGGCGTGCCGGGCTCGCAGCTTGAGCGGGTGGCCCGGACCATGGCCAACAACCGCCCCGGCACCGTGATCTGGTGCATGGGCGGCACCCAACACACCAACGGCAACAACAACACGCGGGCCTACTGCGTGCTGCAGCTGGCGCTGGGCAACATGGGCACCACCGGCGGCGGCACCAACATCTTCCGCGGCCACGACAACGTCCAGGGCGCGACCGACCTCGGCGTGCTCAGCCACACCCTGCCGGGCTACTACGGCATCAGCGGCGGCGCCTGGGCGCACTGGGCCCGGGTCTGGAGGGAGGATCTCGATTGGCTCAAGGGCCAGTTTGCCACCGTCCAGGGCAAGGATGGCAAGGACAAGTCCTTGATGAACGAGAAGGGCATCCCGGTCAGCCGCTGGATCGACGGCGTGCTGGAGGCCAAGGAGAACATGGACCAGCCGGACAATGTCCGGGCCATGGTGCTCTGGGGCCACGCGCCGAACAGCCAGACCCGTGGCGTCGAGATGAAGGCGGCCATGGAGAAGCTGGATATGCTGGTCGTGATCGACCCGTATCCGACCGTCTCGGCGGTGATGCATGATCGCACCGACGGCGTCTACCTGCTCCCAGCCTCGACCCAGTTCGAGACCTACGGCTCGGTAACGGCGTCGAACCGGTCGTTCCAGTGGCGCGACAAGGTGATCGATCCGGTGTTCGAGAGCCTGCCGGATCACATGATCATGGCCAAGTTCGCCAAGAAGTTCGGCTGGGCGGATCGGTTCTTCCGCAATATCCCGATGGGCGACAACGACGAGCCGAGTGTCGAGGACACCACCCGCGAGTTCAACCGCGGCCTGTGGACCATCGGCTACACCGGCCAGTCGCCGGAGCGGCTCAAGGCGCACATGGCCAACCAGCACACCTTCGACAAGACCACGCTTCAGGCGGTCGGCGGCCCGGTGGACGGCGACTTCTACGGCTTGCCGTGGCCATGCTGGGGGACGGCCGAGATGGGCCATCCGGGCACGCCGAACCTCTACGACATGTCGAGGCCGGTCTCGAAAGGTGGCCTGACCTTCCGCGCCCGGTTCGGCGTCGAACGGGACGGCCAGAACCTCCTGGCCGAGGGCGTCTACTCGGTGGGTTCGGAGATCCAGGACGGGTATCCGGAGTTCACTATGGCGATGCTCAAAGAGCTCGGCTGGGACGGCGACTTGACCGATGAGGAGCGGTCCGCGATCGAAGCGGTTGCGGGCGACAAGACCAACTGGAAGACCGACCTCTCCGGCGGCATCCAGCGCGTCGCGATCAAGCACGAGTGTGCGCCGTTCGGCAACGCCAAGGCCCGCGCCGTGGTCTGGACCTTCCCGGACCCGGTGCCGATCCACCGCGAGCCGCTCTACACGCCGCGGCGTGATCTGGTTGCCGACTATCCGACCTATGAGGACCGGCAAAGCTACCGCCTGCCGACCCTCTATGCGTCGATCCAGAAGAACGACTTCTCGAAGGACTACCCGATCATCCTCACCTCCGGCCGTCTGGTCGAGTACGAGGGTGGCGGCGACGAGAGCCGTTCCAACCCCTGGCTCGCAGAGCTGCAGCAGGAGATGTTCGTCGAGATCAACCCGTTCGACGCGAACTCTCTGGGCATTCGCAACGGCGAGCAGGTCTGGGTCGAAGGGCCGGAGAAGGGCAGGGTCAAGGTGGCTGCCATGGTCACCGAGCGGGTCGGCCGCGGAGTCGCCTTCATGCCGTTCCACTTCGGTGGGCACTTCCAGGGCGAGGACCTGAGGGGCAAGTACCCCGACGGTGCAGATCCCTATGTGCTCGGCGAGGCGGCGAACACGGCGCTGACTTACGGCTACGATTCCGTGACCCAGATGCAGGAGACCAAGACGTCGCTCTGCAAGATCGAGAAAGCGTGAGGGAGGACGCAAGATGGCACGTGTAAGATTCCTGTGCGACGCCGAGCGCTGTATCGAGTGCAACGCCTGCGTCACGGCCTGCAAGAACGAGAACGAAGTGCCCTGGGGCATCAACCGCCGCCGGGTTGTCACCATCCAGGATGGCACACCCGGCGAGCGGTCGATCTCGGTCGCCTGCATGCACTGCTCTGACGCGCCGTGCATGGCGGTCTGCCCGGTGGACTGCTTCTACCAGACCGGCGACGGTGTGGTGCTGCACTCCAAGGACCTGTGCATCGGCTGCGGCTACTGCTTCTATGCCTGCCCCTTCGGGGCGCCGCAGTATCCGCAGGCGGGCAACTTTGGCAGCCGCGGCAAGATGGACAAGTGCACCTTCTGCAACGGCGGCCCAGAGGAGGACAACTCCGCGGCCGAGTTCCAGAAGTACGGCCGCAACCGTCTGGTCGAGGGCAAACTGCCGATCTGCGCAGAGATGTGCTCGACCAAGGCGCTTCTCGCCGGCGACGGCGATGACGTCTCCACGATCTACCGCGAGCGCGTCGTTGCCCGGGGCTTCGGTACCGGCGCTTGGGGCTGGGGCACGGCCTATCAGCGCAAGGGCAACTGACGACTGCACCGCAGTCGACAACATGGCGGCCCACCCGGAACCTCTCCGGGTGGGCTCCACCAGCAGGTCATCTGAAGGAGGACTGAGCATGAGCCAGCGGCGGTGTTCGCAATGGATCCGCGTCTCGGCGGTTTTTGTCGCGATGCTGATTTTCCTGGGCAGCGTGTTTCAGGTCGCGCTCACGGTTCAGACCGCGATGGCGGAGTCCTCGGTCCGGCCGCCCGCCAACGCGGTGACCAACGCGCCGATGGCGCCGGGCGTGGCCCGGACGCCGGATGCGGTGGCGCCTGCCGGAAGCGTGACCACCGGGCAACTCGACGTCCGCGGCCCTAATTCCGACGCTACGCTGTGGGGCGAGGTGCGGCGGGGCAGCAGCTTCACGACGTCGATCCCCGGCCCGCAGGCGGCGTCGTTGATTCAGAGCTATGGCGTCGATTGGCAACAGATCCGCGCCGGCGATGGTGTGATCGGCGAGTGGGGCGCCAACGCGGTCGCCCTCACCATCATCTTTCTGTTGATCTTCTACATTCTGCGGGGCCGGATCAGGATCGACAAAGGATTCTCGGGAAAGCTGATCGAACGGTTCAAGCCTCACGAGCGGTTCTGCCACTGGCTGACGGCGGTGTCGTTCGTTGTGCTGGCGGTGACCGGGTTCAACCTGTTCTACGGCCGCGAGCTGATGATCCCGCTCTACGCGCTGGTGACCTCGCCGGAGAATGCGAAGACGATCTACGCCTGGACAGCGTCGACCGGTAAGTGGCTTCACAACCACGTTGCCTGGGCTTTCATGGTCGGGCTGGTCCTGATCTTCGTGATGTGGGTGGTCAACAACTTGCCGACGCTCACCAACCTGCAATGGATGGCGAAGTTCGGCGGCCTTCTGACGACCGGGATGCATCCGCCGGCGCGCAAGTTCAACGCCGGCCAGAAGGTGATGTTCTGGGCGGTGATTTTGCTTGGCACGTCGATGTCGCTGAGCGGGATGTCGATGCTGTTCCCCTACGAGGTGCCACTGTTCAGCTGGAGCTACGGGCTGCTGAACGACCTTGGCGCCGAAGCGGTGCTGGGTTGGCCTCTGCCCACCGATCTGACCCCTGTCCAAGAGATGCAGCACGCTTCGATCTGGCACACCGCCGTCGGCATGGCGATGATGGTGTTCATGGTTGCCCACATCTACATCGGGTCGATGGGGATGGAGGGCGCCTTCGACGCCATGGGCACCGGCATGGTCGACCGCAACTGGGCCGAGGAGCATCACGGCCTGTGGGTCGAGGAGCATGACGCAGAGGCGGCTGCCGAGGGCAGCGCGGCGGCGACCCCGGCAGAGTGAACCGATGCGGCTCGGCGCACTTGCCCTGGCGTTGCTGATCTTCGCCGCGGCCCCGAAGTCGGTCACGGCCGAAGGTGGCTATACCGTTCTGCAAGGCAATGGCGGGCCGGTGAAAGGGATGGCGATCTCGGAGGACGGACGCTACGCGCTGACCGCCAGCTTCGACTACTCGGTCGGCCTGTGGGATCTGAGCAGCCATTCGTTGCTGCGCTGGCTGGAGGGCCACGAGGCCGCGGCCAACGCCGTCGCCTTCCTACCGGACGGGCGCCGGGCGATCTCGGCCGGGGACGATTTCGACCTGATCCTCTGGGACCTCGCGACCGGCGCGGCGCTGCGGCGGATGTAAGGGCACAAGGGCAAGCTGATCGCGGTCACGGTCAACCCGGACGGGCGGCTGGCGGCGTCGAGCGGCTGGGACGGGGCGGGCCGCCGCGCTGGCTGATCGGCCACCGAGCCAATGTCAACGGCGCAAAATTCACTGCCGACGGGGCCAAGCTCTACACCGCCTCCTACGACGGCACCATCCGGCGCTGGGACGTAACCTCCGGGGCGCTGGAGCGGGTGGTGGTGGAGCATGGATTCGGGGTCAATCACCTGGTGCTGAACGAGGCGGCGGGCTGGCTCACCTATGGCGCCGTCGACGGGGGGCGGTGCGGACGATCGACCTCGCCACCGGAGCCGAGCTCGCCGACCTCACCGCCGACCGGCGGCCGATCCTGGCGCTGGCCGCGAGCCCGGACGGGCGGTACCTCGCGGTCGGCGACGGCGAGGGCTACATCATGATCGTCGATGCCGGCTTGTGGAACATCGCGCGGGACTTCCGCGCCGCTCTGCGCGGCCCGATCTGGGCGCTCGACTGGGATCGTGACGGGGCGCAGCTGTGCAGGTTTCTCGGACGCCGCGTCGCATCGGTTGAGATGGGCGCGGCATTGCCGGCGTCCGAGAAGCGCCAAGGCACAAAATCGCGGGGGTGGTGCGGGGTGGTTCAGGCTTCGCTACGGGGAATCAGCGCCGGGGGGAGGGAT
>Ga0209049_1000172_pt1 | contig 13899 bp, 15 predicted proteins | sample WorMetulBAHAMAS2_FD_187398 | JGI IMG/M metagenome (GOLD analysis project Ga0209049, IMG submission 187398) | Marine gutless worms symbiont microbial communities from Max Planck institute for Marine Microbiology, Germany - Olavius ullae BAHAMAS.2... | ecosystem: Host-associated > Annelida >...
CAGTCCTGTTTCCGCACCGGATTCAACCTCGTGCGGAACCTCCTCAGATCAGATCCGCTCAACGCCATCCAAGCATGGACCCGCATCGCCCGAAACCCGGCCAATATCCGCAGGGTCGTGTAGCATGACAGTATGCCGTGTGTATTTCGAGAATCGTGTTATTTCAACGACTCGACCCCATGTCCAAGTGTGGACACAGGCCGCTCACAGCCACCCCGCCGTCTCCCGCTCGACGATCGCCTCGATCAGGTCGATATGGGCCGGCTCGTCGTTGAGGCAGGGGATATAGGCGAACTCCTCGCCGCCAGCCTCGATGAAGTTCTCGCGGATCTCCTCGTTGATCTCCTCCAAGGTCTCGACGCATTCGGAGGAGAACGCCGGCGCCATCACCGCGATCCGGGTCTTCCCGGCCTCGGCCAGCCGCGCCACCTCCTCGACGGTGTAGGGCTTGAGCCATTCCTCGGGGCCGAAGCGGGACTGGAAGGTGACGACCAGCTCGCCCTGCGCCAGGCCCAGCTTCTCGCCGAGGAGCCGCGAGGTCTTTCGGCACTGGCAGTGATAGGGGTCGCCCTCCCTGAGATACCGCTCGGGCAGGCCGTGATAGGAGGTCACCAGCACGTCCGGGCGCTGCTCCAACGCCGCATAGGCGCGCTCCACCGACGCCGCCAGCGCGGCGATGTAGAGCGGGTGGTCGTGATAGGCCGGCGCGGTGCGGAAGGCCGGCTGCCACTTCATCTGCATCAGGGTCCGGAAGGCGTGGTCGTTCGCCGTAGCCGTCGTCGCCCCGGCATATTGCGGGTAGAGCGGCAGGAATAGGATCCTCTCGCAGCCCAGATCCTGCAGCCGCCGGATCGCCGCGTCTGTCGAGGGGTTGCCGTAGCGCATGCAGAAATCGACCACCACCCGGGGCCCGTGCTTGGCCTCCAGCCGCTGGCGCAGGAGCCCGGTCTGGCTGCGGGTGATGGTCAGGAGCGGGCTCTCGTCCTCGGCCTCGTTCCAGATCCCGCGATAGGCGGCGCCGGAGCTGAACGAGCGCTTGGTGAGCACGACCAGCTGCAGGATCGGTTGCCAGAGCCACGGGGAGTAGTCGATCACCCGCTTGTCGGACAGGAACTCGCCGAGGTACCGGCGCATCGACCAGTAGTCGGTGCCGTCCGGGGTGCCGAGATTGGCCAGCAGGATCCCGACCCTGGCCGGGGCGATCGCCGGGTGGTCCGCCGGCGCGTGCTCCAGCCGACCGCGCCTGGGGCGGTCCATTCCCGTCTGATCCAGCATCGCTCTCTCCCTCGTTCCGGTGCCGACGCCCTACCTATCGCCGATCGGCCGGGTTTCAACCGCCCTCGTCCCCCGCCTTCTCCCCGGCGCTGATCTCATCGGTGCCGAGCGCATCGGCCAGCCGCGCCGGGGCCGAGCCGGGGCGCAGCGGCTTCGGCTGCCCCGGGCCGGGCGCCCAGCCGGTCAGGAACACGATCTCGAAGGTCGCCCGCACCCGCCCGTCGGGGGCGCCGAAATGCCGGGCGTAGATCTCGCAGGCCCGCATCAGCGTCGCTCGCCTGAGCGGCGGGCGGCGGCGGGCGGCGAGGATGTTGGTTTCGCCCATGGCGCGCAGCTCGCCCATCAGGTGCAGTGGCGTCGCATAGCTCACGGTCAGGCGCTCGGAATCCGCCACCGGCATGGCGAAGCCGGCCCGCTGCAGTACGCCGCCGAGCGCGCGGATCTCGCCCATCGGCCCCACCCGCGGGCTGAGGCCGCCCTCGCAGTCCGCCTCCGCCTCGGCCAGGCTGGCGCGCAGCTCGTGCAAGGTGGCGCCGCCGAACAGGGCCGCCAGCATCAGCCCATCGGGCTTGAGGGCCCGGCGCAACTGCACTAGGTGGCCGACCGGATCGTTGAGGGCGTGCAGGAGCAGGGTCGAGACCGCCAAGTCAAAGGTGCCCGGCGCCAGCGGCAGGGTCTCGCCGGTCAGCACCTCCGCCCCTGCCGCCGCCGCCATCGCCGGCGAGGGGTCGAGCTGGGTCAGCCCGGCGCCGCCCGGCCGCAGTGCCGCGGCGACCGCCCCCGCTCCGGTGCCAATCAGGGCGATGCGGGGGAAGTCGCGCGTCACCTCGGCCAACCGCTCGGCCATGAGCGCTGCCACCTCGCGATAGAGGAAGTCGGCGCCGTCAACGAAGCCCGAGCGCATCGCCCGGTCGCGCCGCCCGGCGAGGGTGGCGGAATCGAACAGATCGTCGCGGCCTTGACGCATTCTTAACTCCTCTGCCGACGCATATAGCCGTGGGAATCAGTTTGGACGAGGGCTAAGGCCGGAATGGCGTCGGGACGCGGGGAAGGATACAGCCTGCGGTCGGTCGGTCGGCCGGCTGGGCGGAGCGCTGGGAGAGACGTTGGTCGGCGTCCTGTTCCCGCCCGCCTGTGCCCGGCCTGCCGCGGCGACACCGCCGATCCGCAGACGCTGTGCGGCGCCTGCTGGGCCGACACCCACTTCCTCACCGGCAAGGGCTGCGCCGCCTGCGGGCGCCACATCCCCGCGCTGGGCTCTCCAGCGGCGAACATGCTCTGCGACACCTGCGAGGCACACCCCGCCGCCTAGGACCGCGGCGCCGCGGTGTTCGCCTATGAGGGCGCCGGGCGCCGGCTGGTGCTGGCGCTCAAGCATGGCGACCGGCTCGACATGCTGCCGAGGCTGGCCGGCTGGATTCTGCGCGCCGGACGTGGGCTTGTCACCGAGGCCGACCTGGTGATCCCGGTGCCGATGCACTGGACCCGGCGGCTGCGCCGGCGCTACAACCAGTCGGCCGAACTGGCCCGCACTCTCTGCCGCGCCGCCGGGCGCCAGACGGCTTTCGCCCCGCTCCTCCTCAGCCGCATCCGCCGCACCGCCAGCCAGGACGGCCGCGACCGCGCCCGGCGGGCCGAGAACATCCGCGGCTGCATCGGCCTCGCCAGGGGTCGGGGCGGCGACGGCGGCGAACTGACCAGGCGCCGGGTGCTGCTGATCGACGACGTGCTGACCACCGGGGCGACGCTGAACGAGACCGCCCGGATCTGCCGTGAGGCCGGTGCCACCGGGGTCGACATTCTCGTCCTCGCTCTTGTGAGCTTCGAAGAAACGCCGTATCCTCAAACGGGCGAGCGGAAGGGCAGCCCTGCCTGGCGCGAGCCGAGATGAGCGCCCGTCCGGGAGAGCCAAGCCAATGCAGCCCGTCGAGATCTACACCACCCCGTTCTGCGGCTATTGCCTGATGGCCAAAAGGCTGCTGAACCGCAAGGACATCCCCTTCGTCGAACTGGATGTGTCCGGCAACCAGGAGCTGCGCACGGCAATGGTCGAGCGCGCCGGCAGTCTGCGCACCGTGCCGCAGATCTTCGTCGGCGGGGCCCATGTCGGCGGCTGCGCCGAGCTCTATGCGCTGGAGCGGGCCGGCCGGCTCAACCCGCTGCTGGCGGCCTGACCGATGGCGCTCACGGCGGCGCTGATCCAGCTCAACAGCTCGGACGACCCGGAAGCCAACCTGCCGGAGACAGAACGGCTGATTCGCGATGCCGCTGCCGGCGGGGCGGAGCTGATCCTGACCCCCGAGGTCAGCAACATCGTCTCCGCCAGCCGCAAGGTGCAGGACGCCCGGCTGGCGCTGGAGGCGGACGACACCACCCTGGCCCGCCTCGGCGCCGTGGCGGCTGAGCTCGGCGTCTGGCTGTCGCTGGGCTCGCTGGCGCTGAAGTCGGGCGGTGCGGACGGGCGCTTCGTTAACCGCCAGTTCCTGATCGGCCCGGACGGCGTCATCCGCGCCCGCTACGACAAGATCCACATGTTCGACGTCGAGCTGGGCGGCCAGGAGAGCTATCGCGAATCGAAGGGCTACCGCCCCGGCACCGCGGCGGTCACGGCCGAGACCCCCTGGGGCAAGATCGGACTGACGACCTGCTACGACATGCGGTTCCCGACCCTCTACCGCGCCCTGGCCGAGGCCGGGGCGGGGATCCTGACCGTGCCCTCGGCCTTCACCGTGACCACCGGGCCGGCGCACTGGGAGGTGCTGCTGCGGGCACGCGCGATCGAGACCGGCTCGTTCCTGCTCGCCGCCGCGCAGTGGGGCAGCCACGCCGCCAGCCGGGGCCGGGCGCGCGAAACCTATGGCCACTCGCTCGCCATCGACCCCTTGGGCAAGGTGCTGGCCGATGCCGGCGAGAGCGTCGGCGTCACTCTCGTCGACCTCGACCTGGAGAGGGTGGCCGAGACGCGGGCGAAGATCCCGAGCCTCGCCAATGCTCGCCCGTTCACCCCGCCGGCCCGGTAGCCGGCCGCCGGGGCCGCCGGTCCGTCACGTTCGACCTACTGGTTACCGGTGCTGGCGCCCATTGCCGGTCCACCCTATGTCCCGATGCAGACCGCGCTCCGCCGTGCCGGTGGAGCGCCGCAGCGAGAAGGAGTGCAGGAAATGCAGCGCATCCCGTTAGCCTTCGCCGCCGCCGCCCTCGGCCTCGCCATCGCCGCCGGCGGTGCGGCAGAGGCCGAAACCCTCTACGAGTGCTCCGGCGTCGGCCTGGAAGAGCGGGCAGCGGCCGAGACCATCCCGCACAGCGTGCGGGTGATCTACGCCCAGAAGGACGGCTCCTATCTCGGAGGGGTCGAGACCAAGCTGAACGACGCCACCGGCACGGGAAATCCTGTCGGTGCGCTGCTCCGGCCCCTGGGTGCTCCTGAAGCTGCCGCAGGGCCGTTACGAGATCACGGCCAGCCTGCACGGCGTCACCCAGACCCGCACAATCGCTGTCCCGGCCAGCGGCAGCCTGCAGAAGCAGGTGTTCCGGTTCTGAAGCGGGCGGGGCCGTCCTGCGGGTGTCGATGTTTGTGGAGGGCGGGGGCTGCCCCCACCCTGCCGCTCCTTGCTCTCAGCCCACGAACCAAACGATCTCGCGTCGTTCGACCCTGACCTCGGAGATCAGCGATTGGTAGTCCGCGCTCGCGCGCAGGCCGTCATAGGTCTTCTCGATGGCGTCCATCGAGGGATAGGTGACGCCGAGCAAACGCTTGCCTGCGTTGGAGCCGGTGATCAGCGTGCCGAAGCCCATCAGCATGGCGCCATTCTGTTCGAAGATCGGCACGAAGCCCTTCATCCGCTCGGCCGTCGGGCCAAGTCCGTTGACCAGCGTGACCACGCCATAGCTGGGCGTGTCGGCGGACGGCGCCGAAAGCTGCACGTCCTCCAGCTTGACGACGTTGCGCAGCGTCACGCTGAGCTTGCCGCTGTTGACGACCGCCTAGTAGGCGGATGAGGAAGCGTAGACCTCAAACACCTTCTCGATGTCGCCAAGGCTGGCATAGCTTTGGAACAGCGCTAGGCTGCTGGCGTCCGTGCCGGTGCCGATGACGCCATAGCGTGCGCCGACGCAGTTGGCTCTGTCTTTCAGCTCTCCGACGAAGGTCCCGACATGGCCGAGCGCCTCCTGGGCATAGCTCGGCTCACAAGCCGCGATCGTGATGACCTTGTAATTCGCCGACATATTCCATCCTCCCTAATTCGGCCGGCCCGAGATCGGCTCCGGCTGGTGTAGAATACATTGAAGGTCAGCGATTACTTAGTGAAATCGTCCGGATGAGAGCCCGTGCCGCCACAGGGAGTGCACCCGCCGTCATCCGATCACCGCTCCCGGGTTCAGGATCCCGTTCGGGTCCAGCGCTGCCTTTATCGCGCGCATGGCGGCAAGCTTTGCCGGGTCGGCGTACTTCTCCAGATCGCCGGTCTTGGCCCGGCCGATGCCGTGCTCGGCGCTGATCGAGCCACCGAGGTGGTGCACCAGGTCGTGGATCGCCGTCTTCACCGATGGGTTGAGGTGGCGGTAGCCCGCCGCCTGCTCCCCCGCCGGGGGGAAGGCGTTGTAGTGCAGGTTGCCGTCACCGACATGGCCGAAGCAGTTGACCAGGAGGCGCTGGTCGATTTTCGCCACCCGCGCCGCGGCCTCGTCGATGAACCGGCCGATCGCCGAAAGCGGCAGCGAGATGTCGTGTGCCGAGACCGCGCCGACCCGACGGTTGCACTCGGGCAGCATCTCGCGCATCCACCACATATGGGCGCGTTGGGCGGCGCTCGTGGCCAAGGCGCCATCGTTGGCGAAGCCGGCCTCCAGGAGCTCGGCCAGCGCCACCTCGGTGCGCTCGGCGAGCCCGCTGCCGGCGGTACCGGTGATCTCCACGAGAACCCGCCAGGCCGGCCGGCTGGCGAGCGGGTCGGGCCGGCCGGGGAAGAACTGATCGAGCCAGTCGATCGCCCGCCCGGAGATCAGCTCGAAGGCTGAGACCACCTCGCCGAGCCTCTCGCGCAGCGCCTGCAGCAGCGTCACCGCGCCGTCGGGCGAGGGCACCGCCATCATCGCCGTCACCGTCTCGCCGGGCAGCGGGAACAGCTTGAGGCTGGCGGCAGTGATCACCCCCAGCGTACCCTCGGAGCCAATCAGCAGGTGGCGCAGGTCGTAGCCGGTGTTGTCCTTCCTCAGCGGCTTGACGCCCGCGAGCACCGAGCCGCCGGCCAGCACCGCCTCGATCCCGAGGCAGAGGTCGCGGGAGTTGCCGTAGCGCAGCACCTGGACGCCGCCGGCATTGGTGGCCAGGTTGCCGCCGATCCGGCACGAGCCCTGCGCCGCCAGCGCCAGGGGGAACAACCGTCCCGCGGCCTCGGTCACCGCCTGCAGGTCGGCGAGGATCACCCCTGCCTCGGCGATCACCGCGCCGTCCTGGGGCAGGATGGCGCGGATGCGGTTCATCCGCTCCAGCGACAGCACCACCGGGCGCGGGCCGGCGAGGCTGACCTGGCCGCCGACCAGCCCGGTGCCGCCGCCGAACGGGACGACGCCGATCCGGTGGGCGTTGCAGAGCCGTAGGATGGCGGCGACCTGCTCGGTCGAGGACGGCTTCAGAACCGCCGCGGCGCGGCCGTGGTAGAGCCCGCGGGGCTCCTCGACATAAGGCTGGGCGGCATCGTCGTCCGTTGCGAGCATGCCGCCCGCGCCCACGCAGGCGGCAAGCGCCTCAAACTGTTCCGCGGTTGGTTCGTTCAACTCGGTCATTCCCGCCCTGCTTTCGTTTGCACGATGCGTGCTCTACCGCGGCGCGGCGGCGCGCGTCAGCCGGTCGTTGATCGCCAGCCCGAGCCCCTGTTCCGGGACCGGCGCCACGGCGATTGCGCCACCCTCGCCCAGCATCGTGTCGAGCGCCCTGAGGTGCGCGAAGAGGTTGGCCGCCGCCTCTGTCAGGTCGCCGGAGGGAGAGAGGTTGAGCGCCGGCCCGGCGATCCCCTCCGAATCCGGACCGAAGCCGAGCCAGGCCTCGCCCGGGCCCGGCCGGTTCGCCCCAAGGCGCAGCCCCGCCCCGGGCGCATAGTGGCTGGCGAGCTGCCCGGGGGCAGTGACAGTTCCACCGGGCTCACGCGATACCTGCGCGTCAAGCACCGCCTCCACCGTCTCCACCGCCAGCCCGCCGGGGCGCAGCAGCACCGCCCGCTCGCCGTCGAAGCCGATGATGGTCGACTCGAGCCCCACCGGGCAGGCGCCGCCGTCGAGCACCGCCGCGATCCGCCCGGCCAGCGCCTCGATCACATGCTCGGCCCGCGTCGGGCTGACCTGGCCCGAGGGATTAGCCGACGGCGCGGCCACCGGGCCGCCAAAGGCCGCCAGCAGCTTCTGCGCCAGCGGGTGAGCGGGCACCCGCACCGCCACGGTCGGCAACCCGGCGGTGACCAGGTCGGCGATGCCGCTGTCGGCGCGCATCGGCGCCACCAGGGTAAGCGGCCCGGGCCAGAACCGCGCCGCCAGCCACCGCCCCGGCTCGGGCAGCTCGATCAGCCGCTCGGCGGCAGTGACGTCGGCCACGTGCACGATCAGCGGGTTGAACCGGGGGCGCCCCTTGGCGGCAAAGATGCCGGCCACCGCGCGGCCGTCCCGGGCGTCGGCGCCGAGCCCGTAGACCGTCTCGGTCGGGAACGCCACCAGTTCGCCGGCGGCGAGCAGCACCGCGGCGCGGGCCACCCCTGCGACATCAGGGGCGAGGATTTCGGTCTCCAGCACTCTTGCCCGGGCTCCCGCCTTTGGCCTAACTGATTTGCAGCATTGTTGATCGGGCCGCGCTTCGGCTTACCCCGCACGCCGGAGGCAGGCAAGCGGCCGCGGAGGGAGGAGACGGACATGACCTACCGCGCGCCCCTGGCGGATATCGAATTCTGTGCCGCTGAGATCGTCGGCCAAGACCGGCTGGCCGAGACGACCCGCTTCGCCGAAGCGACGGCCGAAACCCGCTCCGCCATCCTCGACGAGGCGGCGAAGCTCTGCGAGGGGGTGCTGGCGCCGATCAACCGCGACGGTGACCTCTACCCCGCGAAGCTGGAGAATGGCGTCGTGCGCTGCGCCCCGGGGTTCAAGGAGGCCTATGCCGAGATCGCCGAGGGCGGCTGGATCGGCATCACCGGCGATCCCGAATATGGCGGCATGGGGCTGCCGCAATGCTACGCCGTCTACGTCAACGAGATGATGGCCTCGGCCTGCCTCGCCATCTCGCTCAACCCGCTGATGAGCCAGGGCCAAATCGAAGCGCTGGAGCACCACGCCTCGGACGCGATCAAGGACCTGTTCCTGCCGAAGCTGAATGCGGGTCTGTGGAACGGCACCATGAACCTGACCGAGTCGCAGGCGGGCTCGGATGTGGGGGCGCTTAGCACCAAGGCCGAGCCCAACGGCGACGGCACCTATGCGGTCTCGGGGCAGAAGATCTTCATCTCCTGGGGCGACCATGACGTGTGCGAGAACATCTGCCACCTGGTGCTGGCCCGGCTGCCGGACGGGGTGCCGGGGACCAAGGGGATCTCGCTCTTCATCGTGCCGAAGTTCCTGCCCGACGACGACGGCAATCCGGGCGTGGCCAACAGCCTGCGCGCGGTCAGCCTCGATCACAAGCTCGGCCTGCACGGCTCGCCCACCGCGGTGATGGAGTTCGACCGCGCCACCGGCTGGATGGTCGGGCCCGAGCATGGCGGCATGGCGGCAATGTTCACGATGATGAACAACGCCCGGCTCGGGGTCGGGGTCGAGGGGCTGGCGATCGCCGAAGCGGCAACCCAGAAGGCGATGGCCTATGCGCTGGAGCGCAAACAGGGCCGCACCGCCGACGGCTCGCCCACCATCATCGGCCATGCCGACGTGCGCCGGATGCTGATGACCATGAAGACCATGACCCAGGCGGTGCGGGCGATCTGCTACGACTGCGCCTTCTCGCTCGATATGGGGCGGGCGGCGGAGAGCGCGGAAAACCGCGAGACCCATGCCCGCCGCGGCGCCTTCCTGACCCCGATCGCCAAGGCCTTCGGCACGGATGTCGGCCACGAGGTGGCGCAACTCGGCATCCAGGTCCATGGCGGCATGGGCTTTATCGAGGAGACCGCAGCGGCGCAGTTCGCCCGCGACGTGCGGGTGACGGCGATCTACGAGGGGACCAACGGCATCCATGCCCTCGACCTGGTCGGGCGCAAGCTGTCGGTCGACGGTGGCGCGATGGCCCGGATCATGGTGGGCGAGATCGCCGCCACCGGGGCCGATCTGGCGGTGGCCGGGGCCGAGTTCGATGACGTCGCCAAGGCTGTGCTCGCGGCGGCCGAAGGCGCGCAGGAGACCACCGAGTGGATGCTGGCGGCGCCGGAGATGAACGACCGGGCAGCGGGCTCGAGCCCGTATTTGCGGCTGATGGCGCTGGCGCTCGGGGCGCACTACCTCGGTCGCGGCGCCTTGGCCGCGCGAGACACCGACATGGCCGGGACCCGGCTGGCGCTGGCGCGGTTCTTCGCCACCCAGATCGCGCCGCAGATCGCCGGGCTGGCGGCGACGGCGATGCTGGGGGCTGCGCAGCTCTACGCCCTGGATGCGTACACGCTGACCGCATGACGATCTACGAACCGTCGGGGTCCGTGGGCCTCAGACATCCTTGGACCGAGGCCCCGGAACCCGGCGCCGTGACCGAGATCGCCCCCGGCGTGCTCTGGGCACGGCTGCCGCTGCCGATGGTGCTGAACCACGTCAACGTCTACATCTTGGACGAGGGCAACCATTGGAGCGTGGTCGACACCGGGCTCGACTGGGCCAAGGCGCGCGCCCACTGGGAGGCGTTGCTCGCCGGGCCGCTCAAGGGCAAGCCCGTCGGCCGGATGATCCTGACCCACCACCACCCGGACCATATCGGCCTCGCCGGCTGGTTTGCCGATCTCGGGGCCGAGGTCTGGGCCACCCGCATCGCCTGGCTGTTCTGGCGGATGCTGACCCTCGATCACCACGAGCGTCCGACCGAGCGGCATCTGGAGTTCCGCCGCCGCGCCGGGATGCCGGAGGCGATGCTAGCCGCCTATGCCGACGAACGGCCGTTCAATTTCTCCACCTGCGTGGCGCCGATCTCGCTCGGCTTCCGCGCCATCGCTGAGGGCGAGGAGATCGCAATGGCCGGGTGGCGGTGGCAGGTCCGCTTCGGCCACGGCCACGGCCATGCGCCGGCGTAGGCGACCTTCTGGTCGGACGACGGCATCGTTCTGGCCGGCGATCAGGTGATCCCGGGGATTTCGTCCAGCATCAGCGTCTACCCGACCGAGCCGGAGGCCGATCCGCTGGGCGAGTGGCTGGAGAGCTGCCGCGAGCTGCGCGCCTATGCCTTGCGCCAGCACCCGGTGCTGCCGGGGCACAAGCTGCCGTTCCGGGGCCTCGCCTTCCGGCTCAGCCAACTGATCGAGAACCACGAACACGCGCTCGACCGGATCGAGGCCGAGCTGCGGGCCCGCCCGGTCACCGCGGCCGAGACCTTCGATGCCATCTTCAAGCGGACCATCGGCGCCGGCGAGTACGGGCTCGCGCTGGGCGAGGCAGTGGCGCATATGAACCACCTGCACCGCACCGGCCGGGTCACCCGCGCGCCCGGCCCCGGCGGCACCTGGCTCTACCGGCTGCCGGATTAACGCCGGGACGCGACGCGGGCCTTGCGCACGGGTGGAGAATCCGGTTTATCGGGAGGCGAAAAGGCGGAACGCACCGCTGCATGGCCAAGATGCGGTTCGGCGGCAAGGTGCGTTGTGGCTATTAACTGGGTAAAACAACCCGATCGACTCGCATCGAGAGGACAGACATGGCTGAACACAAGCACGGCTCGATGGACACGACCGAGCAGGAAAAGACCTTCGCCGGACTGATGAAGGTCTCCGCCCGGGTCGTCGCGATCACCTTCATAGTGCTGATCTTCCTGGCCTTCGTCGGCACCTGAGCGCTCTCTCTTCGGCGGTTTCGCGGTCGTGCCGGGACCAAGCGACCCGGCGCAGGTTGATTTATTGCCGGCGCCCCAACCCAGTTAACCCACCATTCACCTTCGGTTCATTCCTGCATGCCCAAATCGCCTCCGCCGCGACACATCGCGGCAAAAGGAGGTTGATGATATGTGGATGTGAGACCTTATCGGATCGCGATGGTCCTGATCGGCCTTGCCGGTCTTGTCGTTGCGACCGCGGAGCTCTGGATCGGCGGATGACGCCCTGAAAGAACGGACCCGGCGAGTGTGCGCTCGCCGGGTCACCAGGTGATATCATGTGAATCGACCTTATCGGGCGGTCACTATAGCGCCACCATTGCTAACGATCAATGAACCTACCTGTCTCATGTTTAGACATCGGGCAGCCGCTCCAGCCCCTCCGGGCCGAGCAGATGCCGCTCCGCCCCTTCCAGCGCCAGGCAGCTCAGATGGCCGCCGAACACCGCGCCGGTGTCGATGCCGATCCGGTTGGGCCGCACTTCGACCGCGTCGACCGGGGTGTGGCCGTGCACCACCACCGCTCCGTGATCGGCCGCCGACAGCAGGAACGGGTCGCGGATCCAGATCATGTCCGCCTCGGACTGCAGGTCGAGCGACACATTCGGCCGGACCCCGGCATGGACAAAAAAGAAGTCGCCATACCGCACGCTCGGCCGAAGGCTGTCGAGAAAGCCGGGCAACTCAGGCGACATCGCTGCCGTCAGCATATCCCGCAGCCGCAGCATCGCGTCCGGCGCCTCGGAATAGGCCATCAGCATTCCGTCGATGCCGAACGAGTCCAGGGTATTGATGCCGCCGTTGACGATCCAGAGATCGAAATCGGCGCCCTCGGGATCGGCGAGAAAATCGCGCAGGAACTTGTCGTGGTTGCCGATCAGGAAATCCGCATGCCCGCCCTGCTGATAGGCCAGCAGCAGCTCCAGCGCCCGCGCCGACTCGGGCCCCCGATCGACATAGTCGCCGATATGGATCACCCGCCAGTCCTCCGCCGGGCGGCGGGTCAGGTCCCGGGCGATCCGGATGTGCATCTCGGCCAACAGATCGGCGCGGCCGTGCACATCGCCTATGGCGTAGAGGCGCAGCCCTTCGGTGGTCCGGGCCTCGGGCAGCATCACCATGGCCGCCTCTCCAGAAAGTTGAACCCCCGCAAGGTCATTGCGGGGGCTGAACGCTTGATGCGCCCTGGTCCATGCCGGGGCGCTTGCGGAGTTGCCTCAGAGAAGACCCTCGCGCTGCGCCTTCTTGCGCGCCAGCTTGCGCGCCCGGCGGATCGCCTCGGCCTTCTCCCGCGCGCGTCTCACTGACGGCTTTTCGTAATGCTGCCGCAGCTTCATCTCGCGGAAGACGCCTTCGCGCTGCATCTTCTTCTTCAGCGCCCGAAGCGCCTGATCGACATTGTTGTCGCGAACCAGTACCTGCACCTACGTCACCACCTTTCCATCGTTTCGATTTTCGCAGGAGCGACCTATATACAGAGGCGAACATCGGCTGTCCATAAGGTCGGCGGAGTTGCCGTCGCGTTGCTTGGGGGAGATTCCATGACCGCACCCAGGAAGAGCGAGCACGACCACATTGCCGAGGCCCGCGAGCGCCTGATCGACGCCGCGCTGCCGAGTGTCGCGTTCGACGGCTGGAGCACTCAGACGCTGGAGACGGTAATCGCCGAAACGGGGGTCGACCCGGGGCTGGCGCGGCTCGCCTTCCCGCTCGGCGGCGCCGACATGGCGATGGCGTTCCACCGCCGCGCCGACCGGGCGCTGGCTGAGGAGATGGCGAAGGCCGACCTGACGACCATGCGCATCCGCGACCGCATCGCCCATTGCGTGCGCCGGCGGATCGAGCTGGTGGCCGAGCACCGCGAGGCGGTGCGCCGCGGCGTCGCCCTAGCGGCCCTGCCGCTCAACGCCGCCGATGGGGCGCAAGCGATCTGGGAGACCGCCGACACCATCTGGACCGCCTGCGGCGACGCCGCCACCGACTACAACTGGTACACGAAGCGGATGATCCTGGGTTCGGTCTACTCCGCCACGGTGCTCTACTGGCTCGGCGACGACAGCCCCGGCTTCGCCCGGACCTGGGCCTTCCTAGAACGCCGGATCGAGGACGTGATGCGGCTCGAGCAGGCGAAGGCGCAGGTGCAGGAGAACCCGCTGCTGCGCGCCGTCTTCTGGGGGCCGATGCAGCTCCTCGGCATGCTACGCAAGCCGGGAGCGGAGGAGGAGGCGCCCGAGCCGGATCGGCCCGGGAACCTGACGACTGCCGCGCTCACATCGCCTGCCTCGCGCAAGCCTTCTCAAGCTTGAGAAGAGCGACAACATATTGACTTTCCACGCTTTGGTTTCAAGCCTTCGTCTTCGAGACGAAACCGCTTCAGCGCGAACGTAATGTCCTCATGATGATCCCTCCGCCGGAGACGAGCCCGCCGCAGGGTAGGGGCTCATCTCCGGCGGAGGGATCATCATGGCCGTCCACGACACTGGCGCTCGCACGGTTTTCTGCCATCGTTACCATATCGTCTGGATCACGAAATACCGCTACAAGGTGCTGGAGGGCGCGGTGCGCGAGCGTATCCGCGAGAT
>Ga0209049_1000173_pt1 | contig 13849 bp, 4 predicted proteins | sample WorMetulBAHAMAS2_FD_187398 | JGI IMG/M metagenome (GOLD analysis project Ga0209049, IMG submission 187398) | Marine gutless worms symbiont microbial communities from Max Planck institute for Marine Microbiology, Germany - Olavius ullae BAHAMAS.2... | ecosystem: Host-associated > Annelida >...
ATTATATCCAGGTAATTCTATGTTTGTTAGTTCTGCTCATCGTGGGCTGTCAAAATCCATCGGTGTCCACAGCCAACACGCAGAATCCAAAGGCCATAACGGCATTAAGCTTCCCGAAACTGAACGATGCCAATGCTGACATCAATGAGAAGGTCTATAAAATCGAAATCACCGTTCCCCATGGCACGGATGTCACTTCGCTGGAGCCAATAATAGTCCACACGGGCGTAAGCATCAGTCCGACAGGCCCACAAGATTTCAGCTCAGAGGTCACTTACACCGTGATTGCCGCCGATGGCTCAGAACAGGTGTATCGGGTGAGTGTGACGGTCGCCGAAAGCGGCACGAAGGCCATAACGGCATTGAGCTTCCCAGCACTGAACAATGTCAATGGTGTAATCGACGAAACGACCCATACAATCACCATCACCGTTCCCCATGGCACGGATGTCACTTCGCTGACGCCGGCAATAACCCACACGGGTGCAGACATCAATCCGAAAACTGCCCAGGATTTCAGCGCACCGGTCAGCTACACCGTGAGAGCCGCCGATGGCTCGACACAGGTGTATCGGGTGAGTGTGACGGTCGCCGAAAACAGCACGAAGGCCATAACGGCATTGAGCTTCCCAGCACTGAACAATGTCAATGGTGTAATCGACGAAACGACCCATACAATCACCATCACCGTTCCTCATGGCACGGATGTCACTTCGCTGACGCCGGCAATAACCCACACGGGCGCGAGCATCAGTCCGACAACTGCCCAGGATTTCAGCGCACCGGTCAGCTACACCGTGAGAGCCGCCGATGGCTCGACAGAGGTGTATCGGGTGAGTGTGACGGTCGCCGAAAGCGGCACGAAGGCCATAACGGCATTAAGCTTCCCAGCACTGAACAATGTCAATGGTGTAATCGACGAAACGACCCATACAATCGCCATCACCGTTCCTCATGGCACGGATGTCACTTCGCTGACGCCGGCAATAACCCACACGGGCGCGAGCATCAGTCCGACAGCTGCCCAGGATTTCAGCTCACCGGTCAGCTACACCGTGAGAGCCGCCGATGGCTCGACACAGGTGTATCGGGTGAGTGTGAAGGTCGCCGCAAGCGGCACGAAGGCCATAACGGCATTGAACTTCCCAGCACTGAACAATGTCAATGGTGTAATCGACGAAACGACCCATACAATCGCCATCACCGTTCCCCATGGCACGGATGTCACTTCGCTGACGCCGGCAATAACCCACACGGGCGCGAGCATCAGTCCGACAACTGCCCAGGATTTCAGCTCACCGGTCAGCTACACCGTGAGAGCCGCCGATGGTTCGAGACAGGTGTATCGGGTGAGTGTGAAGGTCGCCGAAAGATCGTTCACCCTAGCCTTTAACAGCCAGAGGGGAAGCGCCGTACCTTCCCAAACGATTACCCGGGGGGGATTGGCGACACGGCCTACACCACCAAGTAGAAACGGATATGGATTTGGAAATTGGTACAAAGAGTCCAGATGCGTCAATCTCTGGGACTTCTCGACTGACGTGGTGACAGGCGATACCACATTGTACGCGAAATGGTATCCTGTCTCAGCGGGCCTTAGATTCACCCCCATCAATAATGGTTCTGAGTACAGTGTTTCCGGATCAGCATCTCTTAGGGGTTCCATCGACATTCCCAAGTACTGGAATGGACTCCCCGTCACGACTATCGCGGATGATGCCTTCAGAGATGCCGTAAGACTGACCAGAATCGCCATACCCGACACGGTCACTTCCATAGGAAGCTCAGCCTTCTTCGGTGCCAGAAGACTGACCAGAATCACCATACCCCGCTCTGTCACATCGATTGGGCGTTCGGCATTCAGGAATTGTACCAGCCTCAAAAATCTTTACATGCGCCCTGCATCCGCGCCAACCCTCGGTAGCGATGTTTTCCGAAATGTATCACGATGTGCTCTGCATATCCCGAGGAGGAATACGGGTTACGATGTCACCCCGTGGATTAGTCGATCGATTTTCGTTCGAAGAGGATTCAATAACAATGACGACGACGACGATGACGACGACGATGATGATTGAGTATACTCCATCGGATATGAAGTATCCGGGAGTATAACACCCGAGTTTCAAACCGGTTCCACCCATTTCGGGATGGGGCCGGTTTGAAATATATAGGGAACATGGTCATTTATTAATGCCGGAATAAGCACTTCAGCCCCCATAGCACACAATCCATCGGCGAGCACTGGCTGTCTTGCCATCTTCCTGTAGCATCTGCTATAGTTAGGACATTCAGCGTCAGGGGGATAGAAATGAACATTTATCACAGTGCCATTTCGACTGCTCATACGACGAGGGCCTGCCCTGCCGGGCGCCCGCGACGCTCAATCACTCTTCTCCCTCTCGCCACGGCCGCCGTTCTTTCTCTCAGCCTGCTCACATCCTGTGGCCCCAAAGAAACCACCGAACAGAGGGAAATAACCAGGGTCTTGGTCTCGGAGGACCGAGCGCTGCGGGAAGATAGCTTTCAGGATGCCCAGGCCGCCTTGTCTACCGACGAATCGGAGAACGCCTCCAAGGGCCTTCTCAAGGGCGCGGGACGAAAACGAAGTAAATCTGGAGGCCTAATCCGCGAGCCCATCGATTTCTCAGATTCCACCATTCGCTACTTCCGCACCGATTTCTCAGAAATTCTCTCGACAAGCAGTGCCGATCAAGCAAGCGGCAAGGCCTTGGAGATTGTTGATTTTGGCCCATCAGGAAAGCTCCCCGTCGAGAATCGCCGACCGAACATCTATGTGATGTTCAACCAGCCCATGGTACCACTGGCCCAGTTGGGTAAACCGATTACCGAATCGGACATTCTTGCCATCACGCCTCCTGTTGAAGGGGTATATCGCTGGTACGGCACCAAGACCCTTGGCTTCCGTCCAAACCGACATCTCCTCGATGTGCCACGCTACACTGTGCGTATCGCGGCGGATTCCCGCTCCCTCAGCGGTCAATTCCTCAAGAAAGCATTCAGCTTTGATATAATCGGTGAGCCGGTGGAAATGGTAAACATGTTCCCTGGAAACGACGCCGACAACACGGTCGGTGTGCACGATGTCCCCACCACCATGGCGCGAGAGATTACCCTGGAATTCAGTCAACCGGTGGATCTGGAACACATTGCCAAGTTCATTGACATTAAAAACTTCGGGGAAATGAAGTTTACAGCCACTCGACCGAATTATCCCCCCCGACTCTCCAGTCGCACTGAACGCGGCATACTCCTGACACTTGAGCGAGAACCCGAAGTGGGATCGGTTCTGCAAATTACCCTCGATAAGGGTGCCAGTGCTTTTCCGGGATATCCCCAAACTCCCAACTCCCAGTCCTACAAGTTGAATACCTACAAACAATTCAAGGCTACGAGACTCGAAGTCTCGGCCAGTGGTTTTCCCCGGGACGGCAGGAACATTCTCTTTCCCGTCACCGTTTTATTCAACTATCCCTTGGACGATGAGAGCCGGATAGATGAGATAGGGGCGAAAGTGGACGGTCAGGATGTCCAAGTCGAAGATATCAGTGTATCCAGGTTTGGGGTTAACTTCTACCTGAAAAACATCCTACCGGGTATGAGAGTTTCTGTTACGGTGCCGCCGGGAACAATGAGGGATGTCTATGGCCGAGAAAACACCAACACAGTACTCAATGCCACAATCCCCAGACCCCGACCCTTTCTGCAATTCCCCTACGCGCGGGATGGACTTGTACATCTAGAGGCTGAGTTCTCCCCCGCTCTCTTGTGGTTGTCACGGAACATTGTTCGGGGCAAGTTGGGTGTGAACGGCCGAGACAACTTCTTCGGCCAACCATCGTATCACCCCCCTCTCTCTGAGTTCGATTTCTCTTCCATGAAACCCGATATCACCCACTACCATGAGCAAGATCTGAAGCCTTATCTCTCGAAAGCGGGATACGGCACGGTGTACCTCCACTACGACATGTACCGGGATCCTACCCTGGAGAAGAATGAGGATCGGCGGCGTATACGAGATGTGGTGGCCGTACAGGTAACCGATTTGGGACTGACGGTTCGGGTCGCTTACAACCGGATTCTTGTATGGGTGAACCGCCTCTCGAACGGAGAAGCGGTTGGGAACGCCGAGATTTCTGTTTTCAATTCCATTGGTGCCGACTATTCGGGAACCACCGACGCCGAAGGATTGGCCGTCATCCCCCTCGAATCCGGGGATTTTGCCCGATACTTCAGGCCCAGTAGTTGGGATAACGATAAGCCTCTCTATGTCCGCGCCGTCAAGGATGCGGACTTGGTGGAAATGAAGGTTGTGGACAATCACGATCCTTATTCCTTCGGGATTTACAACACGATCGTAACAAGACGTGCCGAGGGAATCAAAGATCGGGTTCACATGTTCACCGACCGCGGGCTCTATAAGGGCGCCGAGGAACTCGCCGTACGCGGCGTACACTGGCTCCAGAGCCCAGAGGGCTATGAGAGTTACAGAGGTCCATACCACATCAAAATCATCGAATCCGCCACCGATAAGGAAATTTGGTCTGCTGCCGATACAACTAGCGGCTCAGGAGGGTTCCATCATCGCCTGCGCCTTCCGGAAAATCTGGAGCCCGGTGGCTATCGGATTGCCTATCAGGCCGGCCAATATAGGAAGACCATCGGATTTCGGATCGCAGCGTTTCGCCGGTTGAATTTTCAGGTAGACTCACGCATCCTCACGACAGAGCTTTTTCATGGAGACGATATCGAAGCCCATGTGAATGCCTCAAGCCTGGCCGGATCGGCTCTCTCCAATGCGGATTATCACTATTTCTGGACCCGTAATCCCACTCGTTTCCACCCACCCGGCAACGAGTGGAAAGATTGGGTATTCGGAACCTCCGCCTGGGCGGCCGAACAAACCCTCTCTTCAGGAGACGGCATCCTTTCGGAAGACGGATCCGCCCGAATCACCGAGGACACCACCAGCCATGAAGTAAGCGGCAAGGCCTATCGCTACTTCCTGGAAACCAGTGTAGAGGACATCGACCGTCAGGTAGTTTCCAGTCTCAGCTCCGTCCTCGTCCATCCGGCCTCCTACTACATCGGCGCCCGCTTCGCGCATGGCAGTGTCGATGGGTGGTGGTCGCGCTTCGTGTCCACTGACAGCGATCTTGCCGTTCAAGCCCGCCTGGTCGATATCGACGGCAGCGTTCCGAAGGTATCGGGAGTACTCAAAACGGGCCTTGTGAAAGAAGAATGGAAACAAGCCAAACAGCAGGGTATCTACGGACGGGTGAACGTCCGCTGGGAAAGAGTCGAAACGGAAATCTGGCAGGAAGAAAAGACTTTTCGTAAATCCACTCTGGACATGAAATTCCGTGTCGACGATCCGGGTAGTTACACTCTCTACTTCGAGTATAACGACGCAGAGGGGCGTCTCACACGGACGGAAATTGAATTCTACGCCACCGGTAGCGGATGGGTTGAACAGGCGAGCCGCAGCCCATCAGAAATCAAGCTTCTTGTCGATCGAGAGCTTTACGAAGTCGGGGAAACCGCCCGCGTCCTCGTTCAGTCACCACTGCCCAGGGGGCGATACCTACTCACCATGGAACGTGAAGGCATACTGGATGAGCGAGTGATTGCCCTTGAGGGGTCGAATGAGATTATTGAAATTCCCATCCAAGATGAATTCCTTCCGGTGTTCTATGTCGCCTTGAGTAGTTTCACCGAACGCACCGATACCGAAAACGACTATTTCAAACCCGATCTGGGCCGCCCCCGCGGTCTTTTTGGCATCACCACCGTCAATGTGGCCACCACCCCGATGGAATTGGATGTGACTGTCAAGGCATTGAAGGAAAGCTACCGGCCGGGGGATGAGGCCGAGATTGAAGTGAAGGTAGGCCACCGAGGAAGGCCCCTTGCCGATGCCGAGGTAACATTGATGGCCGTGGATCGTGGTGTCCTCGATCTCATCGACTATCACATACCCAATCCCGTTGACTATTTCTACAACAGGGACAAATTCCCTCTGGGAGTCATGGGAGACGACAGCCGACGCCTTCTGGTACGGCCGGTTACCTACGAATTATCTGAACTGAGAGGTGGGGATGCCACCAAGCTCGAAGAGAGGCGGGATTTCAATCCCCTGGCCCTGTTCGAGCCGTCGGCGAGAACGGGGGCCGATGGTACCGTCCGCCTCAAGGCCAAACTGCCGGATACGCTGAGCACCTATCGCCTCACCGCCGTGGCACTTCACGGTGTCAAGCTTGGCATCGACGAAAATGAGTTTCAGGTAAACAATCCAGTAAACGTTCGCAGTGCCCTGCCCAGACTCTTCAGGGTTCGTGACAGCGCCGCCGCCGGCGTTATCCTTACTAACACCACGGATAATGATGTTCTTATGAACGTGAGCGTCGAATCGGATGTCCTGGATGTTGTCGGCGAGAATACAAGAAAACTAACACTCCCGCCGGGTACCGCCATCGAGCTACCCTTCGTTATGGAAGCGCGCCGAAAGGGTGAGGGAGTGATTCGCTTCACCATGAGAAGCAGCGTACTGAACGAGATTCTGGAAGAGAAGGTGAGTGTTCAGCAGCCCATCGTTACCGAGGCATTTACCACCATCGGCATCGTTAACAGCATCGAGGGCGCCACCGAAGAGCTGGTGATACCCCCCTATTCCGCCGAGGACTGGGGCGGGCTCTCCCTCGCCGTGGATACGAGTCTGTACCCCTACATCGAGGAAACCATCAACCGCCTCCAGAGCATTCCCTATCCCTCCCTACACGACAGACTCTACAATCTCAGTGCCGATCTGGTAGAAATGAGCGCTCAAGGTGCATCCGATAAATCCCTGTTTAAGCGGGCCGAATCCACTTTCCAGAATCTGGCGGCATACCAATTCAAAAACGGCGGCATTGGCTTTCGCTCACCAACATTGCAATACGCCGAACCCAGCTTGTTTCTCTCGATACTCAGTGCTCATACGATCGGGATACTCGATACACTGATAAGCGAGGATAATTCTGATTTCGAAAACCCTATCGATACCGCCAATCTATTCGATTACCTCAGAATAAAGCTCAAGGTGGCCGCCCGGGATAATGACACGAGCTTCCTTGCCGTCTGGAATGCCCAGGTTCTGGCCGAAAACGCTAAGCTTACTCCCAGTGAATTGGACTGGCTGAGAGATGCCGGCGACAAGCTGGGCGTTGCCGGCTACAACCTCCTTGCCAGGGCCTACGCGGCAATGGGGCGTACACAGACTGCCACGAAACTCTATCAGCGCAGTAAAAATTTCATCACGATCGGCACCCAAAGCATCGACATCGTCGATACTCATGAAAGGGACTCCTATTTCTCAAACAATATCGTGGAACTCGCGACATTCTTGCGGAGTGCCGCCCTCTTGGGTGAAGACAGGGAACTCCAGCTCCGCATAGCCGGCACACTGGATGATAGGCGTAACGCACGGCGTTTTCAATCGTATTTCGATGATTTCTGGGTCGTGAATGCCTTACTCCCACTCATTGCCGAAGCCCCCGCCTCTCGGGAAGTACGATTGGGAGTCAGCCTTGACGGCAAAACCCTGATAGATCGTGTACTCAGCGGCGGAAATACACTCCGAGAAGGATTTCCCCTGGAAGCAGAGCCCCTATCGACATTCGAGAAAAACCGTCCCCTCATGCTGAAACTGGAGTCGAGGGAGAGCACATCAGAGTCAGGGGACCTTTACTATGCCGCCACCCTGCGCTACGCGTTGCCGGTTGAAACCGCCCTCCCCAGAGATGAAGGCATCGAAGTTTTCAGTCAGATTGAAACTCTGGGGGGTAAGGTACTCGATGTCACTGCGTTACCCCTGGGAGAAACCCTTAGGATGCGGGTATCGATTAGCACCCTCTCCCGACGGAGCTATTTGAAACTCATCGTGCCCATCCCCTCTGGTGCCGAAATTGTCGATCCCAGCTTCGTTACTACGGGCAGTTACGGAGACCAGGGAGGCACCATGAGCGAGACATGGACCAGGGAAACAGTGCTGGGCGACAGTCTTCAGGCTGTTGCCGAAGGCTATGTCACCTTTGCCCCCGACCAATGGTATTTCTGGTTTTATCGGCCAATTCAATCGATTTACGACAATGCCATCACCTACACCTGGGAGGATTTCTACCCAGGGCAGAGAGATGTGAGCTTCCTCATCCGAACCACTACCCCGGGTATCTACCCCACCCCGCCGGTCAATGCATCGCTGATATTCGAGCCTGAGGTGTTCGGCAGGGGGCCTGGAAAACTGGCTGTGATACAGGGAGAGTGACCTTAGAAATGCGCCGCACGCACATTGCCGGCCTGATTGCTCGCATGAAAAACAGTCTGTCGATTCCGATGCGCCGCGTTGTGATTCTCGTCATTACCTTTCTCGCCCTCTATCTTATCGCGTTCCGTCTCATCCCCCGCGTTGTGCCCTGGGCCGGCGCCGAGGCGCTGGTGGAAATCACCTGGTCGCAGGTGATACTCGATCGACAGGGCCGGGAGATTCAAATTCGTCCGGTGAACAACCAGGGTCTCAGGAGAATCTTCATTCCCCTCGAGGAAATTCCACGTAACACCCTCGCCATCATCAGACGCGGCGAGGATCGGCGTTTCTACTTCCATCCCGGCTTCGATCCGCTCTCTCTGCTGCAGGCGACTATCAGATTTGCCCGTACGGGAGAGAAGGCGGGCGGCGCGAGCACCATCACCATGCAGCTAGTGCGGATTATCACACCCCGAAACCCCTCATCACCGGTGAACCCCCAGATGAAGTTGAGAGAAATCTGGGAGGCATTGCAAATTGAATCCCGATACACGAAGAAGGAAATCCTGGAACTCTATATCAATCTGCTTCCCTTTGGACGGAACATCCAAGGCTATCAGAGCGCCGCCAGAGTATACTTCAACCGCCACTTGGAAGAACTCAGCCCGGAGGAAATCGCCGTCCTTGCCGTCATTCCCAGGGCTCCTCAACGATTCGACCCCCTTAGCCGGAGAAAACAAAACCTCCAGGCCGCCAGGGCTCTTCTCGAAAAAGCACTCCCAAAGACAAATCCCGAGGAGATCACTGAGAAATCCCACAGGCGTCTTCTACCCTCCGTAAGGCCTTGGCCATTTGAGGCCCCCCAATTCTGTGAATGGATCGCCGCCTCGCTGGAAAACCGACCACAGGAGAAAGAGGGCCGAGTGCCCATACATACCACCCTCGATCTGGACATGCAGAGACAGGCGCAGGCACTGTTGAAGTACCATGTAGATCTCGGGGAAGACTTCCGGATAAGTAACGGCGCATTCATCCTCGCCGACCCCCATGATATGAACGTCTTAGTTTACATCGGATCGGCCGATTTTGAAAACGAGGCGGATAGCGGTCAGATTGACGGTGTTCGGATACTCCGGGAACCCGGCTCCACACTCAAACCATTTCTGTATGCCCAGGCCCTGGACAGCGGATGGAGTGCCGCCACCATACTCCCGGACATCCCCACCGAATTCGGGGGGGAATTCGTCTATCTGCCTGAAAACTACAACGAACAGTTCCATGGACCCGTACGTCTTCGCCAGGCCTTGGCCGCCAGTTTGAATATTCCCGCCATCTACACCCTGGAGCGCCTGGGCGTCCAAAGCTTCATCGACAGCCTCATATCCGCCGGATTCACGAGTCTGGAGGATCAGCGGAAAACCCTCGGCGTGAGCCTGGCCGTCGGTGGTGCCGAGGTGAGTCTGGCCGAACTCCTTCAGGGCTATGGCAGCCTCTACAGCGGTGGCATGTTCCGCTCCCTGCGCTTCTTCCCCGACGACCCTCTCATCTCCCATCGGGTGTGGTCTCATGAAAGCGTCGACATCATAAATCACATCATCAGTCATTCCGACGATCGGACACTCACCTTCGGCCGCGGTGGTCCAATACACTTCGGCTATCCCGCGGCCATTAAAACCGGGACATCGAATCAGTACAACAATATCTGGGCCGTGGGGTTTACCGCCGATCTCATCGGCGCTGTTTGGATGGGGAATTTTGATGGAAGAACCGTTATCGCCACACCCGGCTCATCCCTGCCGATGAAGATACTCCATCAGGCCTTTGACACCTGGAGTACCAAGGGCTACCTGCCCCGTTACTCAGAGCTGGAAACAGTCGAAATCTGCAGCATCAGCGGCATGGGAGCCACCCCTAACTGCCCCTATACCATCAACGAGCAGTTCACCCGAGACAGCCTACCGTCACGTTGCACCTGGCATGTGAGAGAAGGATCAGAATTAGCCGTTCGGTATCCGCCCGAATACGCCGACTGGGCCAGACGATACGGCTACAAGCTTCAGTTCTCCCATTCACAGGTGCCGGCAATTATCAGCCCTGTGGAAAATGCCGTCTACTATCACGATGGGAGTGTGGGCGGGAGCATACGCATCCGTCTTGGCGGCAGCGGGCCGGCCATCCTTCGGAGGAATACGCAGCTACTGTACCAGGGAAACCTACCGGCGGAACTGTATTGGCCGCTTGAAGAGGGAATGATAAGCTTCACTCTGGAGCAGGGGGATACAAGAGTACATCGACAAATTGAAGTGCGATAGTGAATCGGCCAGAAAAAGTATGGCCATTGTTCTGATCGGGTATAGACGGCTCTTCGGGGGACTAATTGTAATATCGCACGGGGAATGGATTCCTCTCAACGGAGCTTCGTTGGTGCCAATAGGGATATGTCATATCAATTTCACTCACCCGATCCAGGCGGGAGATCTGATCAGCACTCAGGTTCCAGCCGACGCCCCCAAGGTTTTCACGCAGCTGTTTTTCGGTGCGAGCGCCAATGATAATAGTAGAGACGCTCGGCCTCTGTAATAGCCAATTGAGGGAAACTTCCGAGACGCTTTTCCCAGTCTCTGTGCTGATTTCATCAAGAACGTCGATGATGCGATACAATCTTTCGTCGGGAATGGCCGGCCCCTCTCCGGCCCCTTGAGCGATTCGGGAACCCTTGGGCATGGGCTGATTCCTCCGAAATTTGCCACTGAGTCGACCCTGGGACAGGGGCCCCCAAACCATGGTGGCAATGTTCTGATCGAGGGCCAATGGCATGAGCTCCCATTCCAATTCACGCCGAAGCAAGGAATAGTGAACCTGCTGGGCCGTGAAACGAGGAAAACCATAACGCTCGGCAATACCCAGGGATTTCATCAGATGCCAGCCTGAGTAGTTAGAACAGGCAACCGAGCGGACTTTTCCGCTCTCGATAAGGGTTTCAAGAGTTCGCAATGTCTCTTCCACGGCAGTCTTGGCATCGAAGCCGTGCAGTATGTAGAGATCCAGATAGTCAGTATCCAGACGCCTCAGACTGGCCTCACAGGAGTTAATCAGATGCATCCGGGAATGGCCCACATCGTTAGGTTCGTCGCTCATGCGGAATGTCGCTTTGGTGGAAATGAGGACCTTATCCCTTCGACTATCGATTGCCTTTCCCAGAATTTCCTCTGATTGACCAAACGAGTAGATATCGGCCGTATCAAACAAATTGATTCCGGCATCCAACGAGATGTCGATCAATCTGCGTGCTTCGTTGATGCCGCTATTGCCCCACTTCGAGAAAAAAGGGTGATTCCCGCCGAATGTTCCTGTTCCGAAACTCAAGGCGGAAACCTGTAAGCCGCAGTCACCGAAAATTCTGTATTCCATTCATCTTCCTTTAATGATCAATACCGCGCCAATCATACTATACTCATACAGAATAGTCAACAAAATCGAGGAACTCCCCCATAGGGCGGATCATTGGATATCCTGTTAAACTGTCTTAGGGGAACACGCATTGAAACGTCAATTTCGTTGTGAAATCGGTGTGTCTTCTCCACTGTACGACGCTACCCGATTGCGGCCATTCTCTTTGGCCCTGTAGAGCGCTTTTTCGGCAACCCCAATGATGGTGTCCGGATCCTCATCCATGGTGGGCATCATGCAGGCGATACCGACACTGACGGTTACCACCTCCGAGACCTTCGATTGCCAGTGTTCAATACCATGTGATTCAACAGCTTCACGGACCGACTCGGCCATTTTGTAAAGAACCATATCATTGGCGTCAGGAGCAACGATAGCGAATTTCTCCCCGGCGAATCGTGCGAGGGTGTCCTGGCCATTATGGTTGGATAGAACTTCCTTAATGAGCTGGCTCACCTTGATGATGCATGCATCGCCCTGACGCCGGCCGTAATAGTCATTGTAAAGGACAAAAGTATCGAGATCGACGAGTATCAAACCAATATGCCGTTGGGCGAGTGAATTCACCCTCCACGTGGCGGCCAGATAATGATCCATAAGATGCCGACTGCAAATCCCGGTCAGACTATCGGTGGAGGTGAGGCTAATCAGTTCAATATTGTGTTTTTCCAATCTCGAAATACTACGAAATGCTGAGGAGAAAGCATGGGCGTGGAGATATGTCTGATAAAGGAAAAAAGCAGCGAGAACACCGCCGAGAGAGCGCATGATGAAGGTCCGTTCATTGTCGACAATACCGTATACGATGGTGATCAATAAGAAGGCTATTCCGCCTAAGTAGAGCAGGATGTTGACATCCTTTGATTTGCGATAGCCTATGAGAAGCATCACTATGGTGTATACTGCTGTCATCACCAGCAACATCTCCATGAGCATGAGAAAGCGAGAATAGAAACTATTTGGAGCCACGAGCACTACCAGGGAAAAAATAATGGCAGGTGGACAAACAAACCAGTTAAACTCCTTGCGAAAATGCTTCGAGTATAGGCTGTATCCGTACATGACGAGGGTCGGAGTCGCCAATGCCAAGGTCATGTATATGAGCTTCGCTCTGAGCTCACCGCTTATGCCCGGAAAAAGCGACATCAATGCCATTTCGCTTTTGAAACCCGCAAAACAGAATGCCAATAAACAGAGTATCGATATGTAGAGCATCGCATGTTGCTTCCGCTCCAATAAGTAAACTGTCATATAGTACAGTCCGACGAGCAATAGCCCACCGAGAAACAGTGAATCAAAGACAAGTGCCCAGGACCTGTCATGAATGACACGATCCTGAGCGCCGATGAAAACTGGGCGATTTATCCCGCCCTTGACATTGTGAAAATTAGAGATGCTAATCGCGAGTACTATCGGACCCTCGGAAGGCTCCAATGGTATAATATTTATCCCGGCTCCCATTTTCGACAGTTTCGGATTCGCATGAACATGCCCTCTTTCACATACAAACACACCGTCGAGGAAAATTTTCGCGTTGGGAGTGATATTCGGAATTCGGAAAGCGAGATCATCGATGAAGGGGTCTGTCATAATGGTGAGCATATAAGTCGCCACGCCTCTTGCAGCAATGCCGGAATCGCTGCTCACGTCCCAGTATGCCGGTACCCTCTCGTATTTATCCGGCTCACGATTCAGAATATCATGGTAGTTTTCAGGAGTGACAATCGTGTCCCAATAAAACGCCCATTCCCCCGCGAGACTCACGAGCGCTGAGCCATCAAAATCATGCCCGCGAAGGTCTAAGGAACCAGCTAAAGCAGTCGGATTACCGGCAAAAGAGCATATAACCAGTCCAAATAGCTGAAAAAAAGCGCAGTAAAGAAAGAATCTGCGTGATAAGAACAACTTCTTAACCAACTCCTTTCATTCTAAGCTTCTTATATGCAAAGGTCAACAGCAAGGTTATGTCCCGAATTCACACAGAACGCTTTCAAGTAATTCGCAATGAGTGACAGTAAGTATCCATGTGGAGCAAATACCATCGCGTGAGGATCCTATTCTCAGCATTTGTCAAAAGGGCTACGGCCTATCCTATCC
>Ga0209049_1000174_pt1 | contig 13809 bp, 13 predicted proteins | sample WorMetulBAHAMAS2_FD_187398 | JGI IMG/M metagenome (GOLD analysis project Ga0209049, IMG submission 187398) | Marine gutless worms symbiont microbial communities from Max Planck institute for Marine Microbiology, Germany - Olavius ullae BAHAMAS.2... | ecosystem: Host-associated > Annelida >...
CGTTTTGTTTTCGTGGTCAGGTAGCCTGACATATCTTATTTGGACAGGTGGGCACGGGGCTCTTAATCAGCACTTATTCAAAGTCACTTCCGAGCGCTTTCCAAAATGGTTCTACTATTTTTGGATTTGGCATCACATACCGTCTATGACATCAATCGGGGGGTCGAGGACGGGGCCACCGTTCCCATCTATTACGAGAGTCGCCTGGCCCGCATCGAGCTCGATGACGACGAGAAGCCGAAGATCGACGCAGAAGTGAGCGAGCTCACCGAGGACGAAGCCTTCGACGAGCAGGAACAACTCAAGCGCAAGTGGGCCAGTATCGAGGCCCTGGTTGGCTCTGAAAAGCGCCTATGCTTAGTGGCCGAAGACCTGGTCCGCCACTACGAGGACCGGGTCCTGGCTATAGACGGCAAGGCAATGATTGTCTGTATGAGCCGACGCATCTGTATTGCGCTCTACAACGCAATCATCCGCCTGCGTCCCGACTGGCACAGCGAAGACGATCAGCAAGGCCTGCTCAAGATCGTGATGACCGGCGCGGCTGCCGACCCACAGGACTGGCAGCCCCATATCGGCGGCAAGGCCCGCCGGGAGCTCCTGGCCAAACGCGCCAAGGACCCGGACGACTCACTCAAGCTGGTCATCGTCCGGGATATGTGGCTCACCGGTTTCGACGCCCCCTGCCTGCACACCATGTATATCGACAAGCCGATGCAGGGCCACGGTCTCATGCAAGCCATCGCCCGCGTCAACCGTGTGTTCCGCGACAAGCCGGCGGGCCTGATCGTGGACTATATCGGCATCGCCCAGAACCTTAAGAGCGCCCTCAGCCAGTACTCGAAGGAAGACCGCAAGCAGGCCGGCATCGACGAGGCCGAAGCTGTTGCCGTGCTGATGGAAAAGTACGAAATCGTCCGCGACATGTTCCATGGCTTCGATTACATGTCTGGTCTGACTGGTACGCCCCAGGAGCGGCTTGCCGTCCTGGCCGGGGCTATCGAATGGGTGCTCGACGTGCAGAAAAAGGATGCTGACAAGGAAACCACAGAAGAAGGCAGGAAGCGCGCGCGCCGCCGCTTCAATGATGCTGTCCTGGCCCTGACCAAGGCCTTTGCTCTCGCAGCTGCCAGTGACGAGGCGAGGGCTATTCGCGATGAGGTTGGATTTTTCCAGACCGTCCGGGCGGCGCTGGCCAAGAATGCGCCCGGAACTGCCAAGACCGCCGCCGAGCGGGACTTCGCCGTACAGCAGATTGTCAGCCGCGCCGTTGTCTCGACCGAAATCGTCGATATTCTGGAGGCAGCCGGCGTCACGACGCCGGATATCTCTATCCTGTCAGATGACTTCCTCGCTGAAGTTCAGGGCATGGAACAGCGCAACCTCGCCATGGAGGCCTTGCGCAAGTTGCTCAATGGCGAAATCCGCTCCCACAGCCGTACCAACGTTGTCCAGACGCGGGCCTTCTCCAAACGCCTGGAAGACGCCATAGCCCGCTATCACAGCAATGCCATCACGGCAGTCCAGGTTCTCCAGAAGCTCATCGAGATCGCCAAGGACATCCGGGCCGCCCGCCAGAGGGGCGAGGAAGCAGGATTGTCCGAGGAGGAGATCGCCTTCTACGACGCCCTGGCCGAGAACGAGAGCGCAGTCCAAGTCATGGGGGATGCACAGCTCCGCATCATCGCCCATGAGCTCTTAAAGAGCGTGAAGGAAAACATCACCATTGACTGGGCGCACCGGGAATCCCTCCGCGCCAAGATGCGGACCTCGGTCAAGCGCATCTTGCGCAAGTATGGCTACCCGCCGGACCTTCAGAAAGCCGCGGTCCAGACGGTTCTGCAGCAGGCCGAAGGGCTTTCCGATAGGTGGGCGGCTAATACTCCAAGGGCGCGTTGCGCACTCTCCCATCAACGCTCGTTCTGACTCTCGACGCAGGCGTACAGGGGCTTCCCAGGGCTTACCGAACTTGCCTTCCTCTGCCGCTAAAAACGCGCCATAGGCCCGGAGAGAGCAAATCAGGGCTCCACAGTCGGGCAACAAGCGCAGGGATGCGCGCGCAGGCCAGATGCCGGAGCTACATGGATGTAGGGATACGGGATCCGGATGCCTCAGGTAGGCCATGTTTCTCCGAGCCTGGCCGTCAGCCTCATCCCTAGCATGGCAGTTCAAGAGTTGCATTCATGGTTTGAGCATGTCGCAGACATTTTAGTACGCGGACACCCACCGGCGGCCCACGTAGAGGATTTGCCAGCCCTGGATCGGGGCTGGCACGATGCATTGCAAAAACCACCCCTCCTTGACCGATCCTTCGGTTAGCGGCCCCGGGTCGTTCGCAACGATTTGCCCGGTAATGACCGCTCTCAGGAGCGGTCGCTATTCGGCGTGATCTTGACCGGCTCCCACGTATTTCCCCGCTGCTTGGTCGGCGGCAACCGGTGATTGTCCGGCACCGTGGCAAAGTTGTCCTTTTTGCCGCCGCGCGGTCCCACCTCTTGGTAGATACCGCCTTGCTTGCCGGTGTTCGATCCTGGCGTCTTACTCATTATCTAATTACCTTATTTTTAGATGAAAATGAGCCCGTTTTTTTTCGGGGCACACAAACCCTATCTCAGTGTAAGTTTAATGTGTTATAATCGGACAATCAAGGATATTATCGTCCCTGTATATCCGTTTCTACGGGTGGCGCCACTCGTCGAGGCCGGACCCAGCGACAAAACCAAACGGGAAGGACCGAAACGATGATCGACTCGGCACAACTAGGTTCCCGGTTGCGCGCCGCACGCGGACGGCGCGGCTTGAGCCAACAAGCCGTTGCCGATGCTCTCAAGCTGCCGCGCACGGCCGTAACCAACATGGAAACCGGCAACCGAGCTGTTTCCACGATTGAGCTCGCAAAGCTGGCTGATCTTTATGCACAGCCGGCCGCCTTCTTTCTCGGAGATGAACCAACTGGGGTGGAAAACCTTGCCGTCGTTTTGACGCGGGCTTTGCCCGAGATCGAGCGCACTTCCGGCATCGACTTCGCCGTTCGGCGAATGCTCGACCTCTATGAAGAGGGTACCGTCCTGCGCAAGATGCTCGACCAGATCTACGACCAGACCTTGCCGAACTATGCGGCACGCATGACTTTGACCGGCGATGCCATTCGCCAGGGCGAGCACGTCGCCCAAGAGGAACGTGGGAGACTCGGTCTCGGCAACGCACCGATCGGCAATATCGCCGAACTGATCGCCTCGCAGGGTGTCTGGACGGCCGCGACCGGGCTGCCGGACAGCTTGTCCGGCCTGTTCTTCAATCACCCCTCAGTCGGTGGCTCCGCGATCCTCGTCAACGCTCGGCATTGGCCGGTGCGCAAGCGCTTTTCCTATGCGCACGAGTTCGCCCACGCCTTGCTGGACCGCGAGGAAACCGTCACCCTGACGCGCAGGGAAAACGCCTCGCAGCTTGTCGAGAAAAGGGCCAACGCCTTTGCTGCTGCCTTTCTGATGCCGTCCGACGGCATCGAAGGCCAGCTCTGCCAGCTTCAGAAGGGAGCACCAAGCAGACAATCCCAGACCATCTTTGACGTGGCCGGCAATGTCATGATCGAGGCTGAGATTCGCCCGCCCCCGAAATCCCAGACCATCACCTATCAGGACGTGGTCGTCCTCGCCCATCATTTCGAGGTTAGCTACGAGGCCGTGGCATGGCGGCTCAAGAATCTCGGTTGGCTCAACGCGCCCGAGACGAAGGCCCTGATCGGGCAAAAGCCCATTGGTAAGCGACACGTCGATCTGCTCGGCTTCACGGATAACCCGTTCGACGAGATTCCTTCTGACAAGACCTACGAGGACCAGGAACTGCGCGGCCAGCTCGTCCGCCTCGCCATTGAAGCTTACCGCCGCGAGGAGATTTCCAGGGGACGGCTGCAGGAACTAGGTCGGAAACTCTCCATCGCAGGCGACAAGCTGCTCGGCCTCGCAGAGGCGGCTCGAGGCGACTAGAAAGGAGGCCCGAACCGCATGGCGTCGGCGACCGTCGCGGATACGTCCGTTCTCATAAACTTCCTATGCATCGACCGCATGGACTTGATCGGCCAGTATCCTGAACCCTTCATTGCAACGGACCACGTCGCCGGCGAGATCGTCGACGCCTATCCGGAACAACAAGCGCGCTACGCTGCTGCCCTGTCGGCGGGATACATCGCCGAGGAAAGCGTCACCGACCCCAATGAGGTAAATACTTTCCTTCGGCTCGGTAAAAGCGGGCGACTTGGCGCTGGCGAACGATCCGCCATCGCCGTCGCCTTCAACCGCGCCTACACCCTCGCTATCGACGACTCCCGCGCCCTCAAGAGCGCCATCCGCGAAGCCGGCATCTCCGGTCACTCGCTCCACAGCATCCGCACACAAGATATCGTCGTTTCCCTGATTCGTGCTGGCAAGATCACCATCCAAGAAGCCAACGCCATCAAGGAAACATGGGCGAACCATCACCGCTTCCGCTTCAAATCGCTACCTTCAGAGACCTAGCGGCCGAACAAAACCGGAAGCCGCGCGGGCGCGCAGCGGAACACGACCCATCCGCGCGCCGAGACCCGCTACTTTGCCCGAAGTCGAGATCGCCAACGCTGGCGCGATGCTGGAAGCCCTGCGGGACCTCCCGTTCGTCACGGTCGGTTACCGCGAGCCCACGGTTCGGAAAGGGAAATCCGGCGTGTTCACGGAAGGCTCGCTCATCAAGGACATGCAAGAGGCGTGGCGGTTCGCTGACGACCCGGACCTGGCCGCACGCCTGAAGGAGGCGAAGGGGATCGGCACGCCGGCTACCCGAGACACCGTCATCGAAGGCTTGAAACGGCAGGGCCTCCTCGAGATCGAGCAGAAGAAGCTCAAGGCGTCCGAGCTCGCCACGGCGGTGTATGCGCTCCTGCGCCAGGAGGCCCCGGAAGTGCACGATCCGGCGGCGACGGCGGACATGGAGCAGAGGCTCGACGAGATTCTATCGGCGCAGCACGACGCCGATGCAGTCATCTCGACCCTGGCCGAGCGCGCGACCACTTTCAACGAGAAAATGCGTGCGCGTGGTCATGGAAAACTGCTCGACGTGACGGTGCGATGGCGGTGCCGGGCGGCGCGCCCTCGAAGGCGGCTCTGGCCTTCGCGCGCAAGATCGCGGCCGCTATCGGCGGCAAGATTCCAACACAAACCCTGGTGGATCGGAACCGACTGTCGCAATGGATCGACCAGCACAAAACGCAATGGCCGGACGAGCCATCGGCCAAGCAACTGGCCTTCGCGCGGTCGCTGGCTGAACGTAAGAAGATCGAGCCGGACACCCTGCGCTCCCGGCGCTCGCTGTCCGCCTGGCTCCCGACGCAGGCTGGCGGGGCTTCGCTCATCGCTTTCGGGCCTTCCCACCTTCCATCCGTTCTCCCGCCTTCGGCTGGATCGGCCCAGTAACAAATCCAGCTGGGTCAGATTGAGGATAACCTCGTCCTTGGTGGATAGGTGCAGGTCGTCATAAAAACGCTCGTTTTCCTTGCTTCCGCCAAAACCGCCCCGTTACTACGAAAAGTAGTAAGGAAACTCGATACTGAAATCTTGGTCAGATTGTTGTCTTCAGTTTATCTTTTCTTACACGGTTGATATGAAAATCGGGTATATCCGCGTCTCGAAAAGCGACGGCAGCCAAGTCCTCGATCTCCAGCGTGATGCTTTGTTGGAAGCCGGGGTTGAGGCAGCGCGCATCTACTCGGACCTAGGCTTCGGGCGCACGGATGACCGGCCAGGATTGGCGGCTTGCTTGCAGTCGTTACAACCAGGACACGCCCTCGTGGTGTGGAAGCGCGACCGCCTTGGCCGCAGCCTCAAACATCTGGTCGAGGTGGTGGAAGACCTGAACCGGCGCGGGGTCGGTTTGCAGGTGCTAACGGGGGCCGGTGCTCAAATCGATACCACGACCGCGAATAGGCGGCTCGTGTTCGGGATTTTCGCCGCCCTGGCCGAATTCGAGGCCGAATTGGTCCGGGAGCGTACTTGCGCCGGACTTGCCGCCGCACGCGCGAGAGGCCGCTTGGGTGGGAGACCACGCAAGATGACGCGGGAAAAGCTCACTCTGGCAATGTCGGCGCTTGCCGACCGGGACAGCAAGCCGACAGTGGTCGCTCAAAACCTAAACATCACGAGAACGACGCTATACGAATATTTGAACGGCGACGGGTCTCCAAAAGAAGCGGGACAGCGGCTACTGAGCAGCAGGTAAGTCCGGGTAAGCGACTCAACGCTTGGGACCACTTTTCCGCGCTTCTTTCGGTTTGCTTTCGGGCGCAGGCTTAGGTCCAAGCTCCGGCGGCAGCTTGAAATCACGTGAGGGAACGATGGTAGAGATGGCGTGCTTGTAGACCATGTGCAGGGCGGGGATTTTCAGCAAAATGGCATACTGGTCGAACGATGCGATCCGGCCCTCCAACTTAGCCTCGTTCCTCAGAGACACGGACACCGGGACTTGCTCCTGACACAAGGCGTTGAGTAACGTCTCCTGGAGCTTATCTCCTTTCAACATAGCAGCGTCTCCTGGTTGGCGTTGCGGTACGCGGATGCTCGATCCGAAGTCGTGACCCGATTTTAGCCCTAATCAGGCGCCATGCCTGATCGATTAGAATTGGCGAGCTCACATTTTGGAAGCTGGACCGCCTTGGCCGCAGTCTCAAGCATCTGGTCGATGTGGTGGAGGACCTGAACCGGCGCGGGGTCGGTTTAATCCCGCGCTTCTTTCGACTTTTGCCAGCATTGTCCAAGGTCATCGGCGGCCTGGATAGCATCGACAACCATGTCAGCCGTCACCTCGAAAGGTTCGTTGTGGATCGTTTCACCCTTGGCCGTGGCCCGGTTGGCGATTTGCTCCAGCAATTCCTTAGAAAGCTGGGTTAGCCCGATCTCTGCCAGGGTAATGGGCAAGCCCACCTCGGTAGCAAAAGCCAATACTTGGTTCAGGATAGATCGAGGTTGCCCTTCGAGAACCAATTGCACGAGTAAGCCGAAGGCGACTTTCTCTCCGTGAAAATAGCCGTGTGTCTCAGAGGCTATAGTTAAGCCGTTATGCACTGCATGAGCTGCCGCTAGACCCGACGATTCAAAACCTAGACCCGAAAGAAGGGTGTTCGCTTCCACAAGTCGTTCAAGAGCCGGAGTGACTACTTGGTTCCGAACAGCACGCAACGCCTCGACTCCATCGGCCAACAAGGTCTCGTAGCACAGGTTGGCTAAGGTTGAGGCACTACGGGTCGAAGCGCCACCCCGCATGTTGGGGATGTGGCCGGCAACACAGGTGTTCGCCTCGAACCAGGTGGCTAGGGCATCACCCATTCCAGCCACCAGCAACCGGGGTGGTCCGTTGGCAATTACCTGAGTATCGACCAGCACCAGATCAGGGTTTTTGCGGTAGAACCGATACTCCTGAACTATGCCTTTTTCCGTGTAGATCACCGACAAGGCACTGCACGGAGCATCGCTGGAGGCTACGGTAGGGCAGTTGACAACCGGTAACGCTAAGTCGTCGGCCACCGCCCTAGCTGTATCCAGTACCTTTCCACCTCCGGAGCCGATAATCACCTGCGCTTTGTGTTGTCGAGCCATGGTCTTAACGCGCTCGATCTCGGCTAGGGAGCATTCTCCGCCAAAAGGAAAGACGACATGCTCGATCTTGGCATCGGCCAACGTCGTCTTCCATATATCCGTCAACTGACGAATGGCAGATTTTCCAGCCACGATCAGGGCCGGACCTTCCAGGCCAAGACTGGCCATTTCCTGGCCAAGGACACCGGTGGCGTTCTTGCCTTGGGTATAACGGCTTGGGGAGCAAAAGACCGATAACATAGTGTTTCACCAAGGGTTGCACGATGCGATGATTGTCACCGACAGGAAGAACTCCCGCGCCCGGATGCGGACCTCGGTTAAGCACAACCTGTGCAAGTACGGCTACCCACTGGACCTTCAGGAAGCCGCGGTCCAAACGGTTCTGCAACAGGCCGAGTGGCTTTCCGAAAGGTGGGCAGCATAATACTCAAAGGTCGCGTTGCGCACTTTCCTACCAATGCCCGTTAGCAAACGCTCATACTACACCCACAGCACCTCATCCTCGCGATACCCCTGACCCGCCAGGCGTTGCAGTTCGGCCTCCACTGCCAGCGGTTGCTCCACCGGCAACGCGCCTGAATTCCCACTTCCCCGCAGTTGGAAAACACCGGATGGACACCCGTTGTCCCGCCAACCCTCGGCAATCCTCTCGCAACTGGCCCCGTAACCATCCCCGGCTTCCATCGCCGCATCCACGTCACAGCCAGTCTCCGGCAGCTTGGCACGCCCTGCAAGTAGCTCAAACGAGCAACAGAGGAGATTAAAACATTTTGCCTCTTTCCACTAAGAGAGCTATCGATCCCCCATTGGTGGATAACTGACGCAGGGGCAGCCAATGTAGAACAGGAGGGCCACGCCAGGAGGGCGGGGCAGGCGCAGCGTGTACTCCAAGCGATAATTAGAAGGATCATGGAAATCCTATAGAGAGCCGCTGAGAGCCTCCTACGGCATCTTCCAACCGCCTTAGTCGCTACCAGCGTTGGGGATAGGTCTACAGGAAGGGAACCACTGCGGGGCCATGCGAGGGCGCGAGGCTAGAGGCCAGGTAAGCGGGACATACCGGCCTGGTGGCTTCCACGCCCCGTTTTACTACGTCCCTATAGACTCCGGAATCCCTGCCTGCGCACGTATCTTTGCGCTTGCAAAAACGAACAGGTCACGACATACAATTTTATCGTGATTTAATACAAGTATATAACATGATAAAATCATTAACTAATTGATTTTAGGTATTTTATCTGAAGGATTACGCAAAAAATCAGATACCCTTGCATCCGATCCGAGACCCTTGACTGAACAAGGTAAAAGGCGTACATTTCTGATGTGATTTAAAATGTGGATTTATATGGCACATCAAGAATCGATAAAAAGAGAAGTTGACCAATCTCCGCTTGAAGCAATCAAGGCGTGCATGAAAGAAAGGGGTCTAAACCCACGCGACCTAATCCCTTACAATTGTGGGAAACGCGGGAAGATGACGATTTGCGAGGAAAAGCTCTTTTAATCATGCCACAAAATCTTGATTCTCCGCCACCCATGGATTCTGCATTCTTCCAGGAACCCAAGCCACGCAGTCTTCCGGTACGAATGTTAACAATGACGCTAGGCAATTAGCGCGCTCGCCATTTCTCTCTTCACCCCCCCCCATCAATCCACAGCGTAGAGGCGGCAAAAAACGCCGAGTTGAAGAGAAAGGTCTTGCTTGGACAATTTTTGTCCGATATCCCCGAAGGGACTTTTAATAGGATTTTGTCTGATGTCGCTCCAGGCACTGCGCGGGCGGACTTTTTGGATAGCCTGCCACCCTTCACTGGGGAACCGCACCTACAGTCGCTCACAGTTTCTGGACATGTGGGAAACTCGAACCGACGCGACCGAAAATGCCGATTTGAAGGGCAAGGTTTTGCTTGTGTTCCCCGCCGAGGGCAAAGCCCGTAGCCCGTCAGACTTCTTTACCAAAACACCAGGGCGACAGACTGCTCTGACGGTAAAGCGACTCCGGGCTTTGCCTGACAGAATCCAGGCATCGATGCGCTAGCCACGGAGAAGGCTGTAGAGGCTTTCCGTGGGCCGTAGGACCTAAGTTGGGGTACTCCGAGAGGACGGCTTAGAACGCCTCTTTGTGGCTCAGAGGCCATGCTCTGACTGCCGCCATGGGGCACAGCGTCGAGGGTAAATTGGAAACGGCTGCGGATTACGCAGGAGCGTGTACCGTGGTAGTCTGACAGACTACTGTCATCACCCATTACCGGGAAGGGATGCCCGGAACCGAAACGCTCGCTAATTTCGAGGCATAAAAGAGAAACCCGCGCTGGGGAGTACATCCCAACGCGGGCCAATTAACCGTAACAGTGTATATGGCAGCAACGGTCGATGAAAATCCTACCTGGCCAAATCCCCTGTTGCAAGGTTTTAATCACGGGGACTTGGGAAGTGACTACTGCCCGCTCCCCGCTTGCCAAGCTGGGGATCGCACGTGGGCAGGCCCTACGCACCGCGTGAAAACCTAGGCGGCAATTTCTGCGGGCACGATCCGCAGAACCCCAGGTTCACGCTGGAAAAGCCACCCAAAACCGGCAAGGGCGGGATTCCCCTTGTGCTCACGAAGCTCATGGCTTTGCTCAAGAGCTACTACGATAATCCGCGCAAGATCATCCCCTCCCTGGACCTAGCTAACGGCAGCGAGCGGCAGCAACGCAGCGAGCGCCGGGAAGCCTGCCTGCTCTTGCTGATGGCCTTGCTCAAGTACACGGACCTAGCCAGCCTGCGGGTCGGCATCCCCACCCAGGACGGGTTCTTGAGCCTCACCGTGGACTATATCGGCAAGCAAACCGGCATGGCCCCGAAGCGCGTAGAACGCGCCCTGGCCGATCTGAAGGCCGCCGGGCTAGTGACCATTGCCCAGCCCCGCAAACGCCTCCCTGATGGCTCCTGGAAAGGGCTGGCTGCCGTCAAGGCCGTATCCCGTCACCTGTTCGCCCTGTTCGGATTGGGGGGCATACTGAAGCGTGAACGTGACAAGGCCAGCAAGCGACAGGCGAAAAAAGCCAGGAAGCAAGAGGGTGCCGGTCAAGCCCGGTTGACATTGGCGCTGAAAGCCTTGACTGGAAAGCTGAGCAGCAAACCGAACCGCACGCCACCGGGCGACCTGGAATATCGCCGACGACGAGATGTCAAGGCGTTGGAACTCAAACAAGCCCACCCGCACTGGACCCGAGAGCGGCTCATCGAGGAAGCCGAACGGATGCTCCTTACCCCCAATCCGTGCCACAGCTGAATTTACGGCTGATTTGCCGCCGATCAGAGCCAAAATTGCCTCGCCGCAGCGATCCTCAGCGCGGAAATCAACTCTACATCCACCGGAAATCGACCCAGCGCCAGGCTGCTCGCTTCGGAGCGAAAATTAAGTGTCGGTAAATCTCTCCGTTAAGTGGCGGCCATTAATCAACAAAAAATCAATTCAGAATTAGGCACAAACTAACCCAAGAGACCCCCCCAGGAACCTGGCATTGGTCTACAAGAAAGAGACCACAGCGATGTCCTGCAGGCCGCATGGCTTGGGTTCCAGGCTCGTTGAACATGCCAATCTAGTGGTTCACAGATCCAGCTTCCCTATGTCCCTATAGACTTCAGCATCCCTGCCTGCGCGCGCGTCCCTGCGCTTGCCATGCGTACACGGACTCTTCTCGCATCCACAACAATGCCCTGGACCGCTTCACCAGCAATCGGCTAACGAAGATCCTCAACAGCCTAGGCCAACACGTTGATACAGAGTTTTCCATGAAACCCCGCAGCCACGAACTTGCTTGATTGGCCTCGAAGGTGATTTTCATTTTTCCGGGGCACCTGAAACGTACACTCTTAACGGCTCAATAGCCTTCTTTCGTAAACCGAAAACCTTGTATAATGTGATGATTTGAAAGATTTCTCCGGGAGAGGCCATGGCGCGAACAAAGAAGAAGCAGGACAACAACGGCGCAACCCTCGGTTTTGAGACCCGGATGTTTCTCATGGCCGACAAGCTGCGCGGCAACCTGGAGCCTTCCGAGTACAAGCACGTTGTCCTGGGCCTCATCTTCCTCAAATACATCTCCGATGCTTTTGAGGCCCAACGGGCGGCACTGCGAGAGCATGAATATGCGGACCCGGAGGACCCGGAAGAATACCTCGCTGAGAACGTCTTCTGGGTCCCCAAGGATGCCCGGTGGTCACACCTTCAGGCCAATGCCAAGCAAAAGACCATTGGCAAGCTCATTGACAACGCCATGCTGGCCATCGAGGTCAACAACGCCTCGCTCAAGGGCGTGCTCCCCAAGGACTACGCACGGCCGGCGCTCAACAAGGTCATGCTGGGTGAGCTCATCGACCTCATCAGCGGTATCGGCATGGGCGAGGAGGCCGATAAGTCCAAGGACATCCTAGGCCGCGTCTACGAATATTTCCTCGGTGGCTTTGCTGGTTCTGAGGGCAAGCGGGGAGGAGAGTTCTACACGCCTCGGTCCGTGGTCCGAGTTCTGGTTGAAATGCTGGAGCCTTACAAAGGCCGGGTCTATGACCCTTGCTGCGGGTCCGGCGGTATGTTCGTCCAGTCCGAGCACTTCGTCGAAGCCCATGGCGGGCGCATCGGCGACATCGCCATCTATGGCCAGGAGAGCAACTACACCACCTGGCGGCTGGCCAAGATGAACCTCGCTGTTCGCGGCATCGATGCCGATATCCGATGGAACAACGAGGGCAGTTTTCACCAGGATGAGCTCAAGGACCTGCGGGCCGATTTCATCCTGGCCAATCCCCCCTTCAACATCTCCGACTGGGGCGGGGACCGTCTGCGCGAGGACGCACGATGGAAATATGGCGTTCCGCCCGTCGGCAACGCCAACTTTGCCTGGCTACAGCACATCATCCACCACTTGGCCCCGAAAGGCATCGCCGGCGTGGTGTTGGCCAATGGATCCATGTCCTCCTCCCAGTCAGGGGAAGGGAGCATCCGCCGGGCCATGGTGGAGGCTGATATGGTGGATTGCATGATTGCCCTGCCGGGACAGCTCTTCTACTCCACCCAGATTCCGGCCGGTCTATGGTTTCTAGCCCGTAACAAGCACCCCGGTCATGGCTGGCGGGACCGGCGCGGCGAAGTGCTTTTCGTCGATGCCCGCAAACTGGGCCACATGGTGGACCGCACTCGTAAGGAGTTCTCGGATGAAGACATCGCAAAGATTGCCGACAGCTATCACGCTTGGCGCGGCGAGCCTGAAGCCGGTTCTTATGAGGACGTGCCAGGTTTCTGCAAGGCTGTCAGCCGCGATGAAATCCGGGGGCACGACCATGTCTTGACGCCAGGGAGGTATGTGGGCGTGGCGGCAGCCGAAGAGGACGACGTGCCGTTTCCGGAGCGCTTCGCGGCGCTCAGGGAGACACTGGAAGGGCAGTTCGCGGAAAGCGACCAGCTAACGGTAACGATACGCGAAAAGTTGGCGAGGGTCGCGGTCGATGGGTGAGTGGAATCATGCCCCGTTCGAGCATCTGCTCAGTGAGCCCGTCCGCAATGGAATCTACAAGCCAAAGCGGTTTCATGGCCGCGGAGCAAAAATTGTAAATATGGGCGAGCTCTTTGCCTACCCACGACTACGTGCGCTTCCAATGAAGCGGCTTGAGCTTACCGATTCTGAAATTGAACGGTTCTCTGTAGAGGAGGGTGACTTGCTATTCGCGCGGCGTTCACTTGTTGCGGAAGGTGCGGGCAAGTGTACGGTCGTTCTGGAGGTCAATGATCCAACGACATTCGAGTCTTCAATTATCCGGGCGAGACCAGATACATCGAAAGCAGATTCTCTTTTCCTGTTCTACTTATTTAACTCTCCGTCCGGTTTTCATTTGCTTGACACGATTCGGCGTCAGGTTGCTGTCGCAGGTATTACGGGTAAGGATTTAGCACGACTCATCATTCCGATTCCGCCGCTTCATAAACAACGTACAATCGCTTCCGTTCTAGGTTCCTTAGACGACAAAATTGAGCTGAACCGGCGGACGAACGAAACGCTCGAATCAATAGCACGAGCGCTGTTCAAGGACTGGTTTGTGGATTTCGGACCCACCCGCGCCAAGGCCGAAGGCCAAGCGCCATACCTCGCCCAGGAAATCTGGGGACTCTTTCCAGATGCCCTCGATGACAACGACAAGCCTGTGGGGT
>Ga0209049_1000175_pt1 | contig 13794 bp, 6 predicted proteins | sample WorMetulBAHAMAS2_FD_187398 | JGI IMG/M metagenome (GOLD analysis project Ga0209049, IMG submission 187398) | Marine gutless worms symbiont microbial communities from Max Planck institute for Marine Microbiology, Germany - Olavius ullae BAHAMAS.2... | ecosystem: Host-associated > Annelida >...
ACCGAGAATCCAAGGGTCATTACCGATCACCCTGCGCGGGCAGCGCATTCAAAAACAATCGGGCATTCGGCGTTCCTTCCGGTGTGCTCATCGACCGTTGTGGACTGAAAGGCCACCGCATTGGGGGCGCGTCAACCGCCCCATGGCATGGCAATATCATCATCAACGATCGTGGTGCCAGTGCCCGGGATTTACGGAACCTGATGATTGATGTGCGCCATCGGGTGCAGGAGTCCACCGGGTACCGCATGGAAATGGAAATCCTCTGCGTTGGGGACTGGCGAGAATAGCGCCGTCGATCGGGGATGCCGGGGCACATGGCCTGAACCCCTCGGGCTTTCGCTCACCTGTTGTCATTCTTTTTGCTGTTTCCTACTCACGATGGGCAGGATATCATGAGCACCAGGGGGCGGAATCATGGGCGAAACGTTGGAAAAACTGATGGAATCCGATGGGGAGGCCCTCCGTGCGGCCGTGAACGACTACAGCATCACCGAACTGGCCGATGGCTGGTACATACTCAACCAGGAACAGTCCATGGCCGTGTTTCTGGCGCTTGATCAGACAAGCCGGGCCGAGCTCATCACTGAACTCTCGCCAACCGACCAGAAAATTTTGGTTGCCGCCCTCTCGGTTCAGGCCACGCGCGATCTTCTAGAAGTATTGGATCCCGACGACCTAGTAGACCTGATACAGGCCGTGCCGCCCGAAGTGCGCTCGGAAGTCCTGGGGCATTTGAGCGACGAAGCGCGTAAGGAAACCGAATTTCTACTCCGCTTCGACGATGATGATGCCGCCGGCCTGATGACAACCCGTTACGCGGCCATCCGGGCCGATATCACGGCGGGAGCGGCACTCAGCTTCCTGAGAAAGGCCCCAGAGGAATTGGAGACTATCTACTATGTCTATGTAGTCGATAGCCTGCAACGCCTCATCGGTGTCGTTACCCTGCGTCAACTATTGATATCATCGGATGACCGGATGATTGCCGATATCATGGAACGCAATCCGGTGAGTGTCCGGGAGGATACCGATCAGGAGGAAACCGCCAGGGTATTGGACAACCACGAACTGATTGCGTTACCGGTTGTCGATCATTGGAACCGCCTTTTGGGCATTGTTACTTTCGATGATGTCATCGACGTGATTCGAGAGGAACAGAGCGAAGATATTTACCGCATGGGCGCCATCGCCGGTGATGATGAAAGCTACCTCGGTTCTTCGGTGTTCAAACTCATCTGGCGGCGCCTGCCCTGGCTGGTACTGCTGCTTCTCGCGGGCACCATCACCACCAATGTGTTAGCCGGTTATGAGGGCCTTATCACACGCTTCGCCTTCTTGGCCCTGTTCATCCCGGTTATTACCCAAACCGGCGGTAATTCCGGCACCCAGTCCTCCACATTGATGATACGGGGTTTGGCCACGGGTCAGCTTCGTTTCAATCTCATCGGCAAGGCTCTGGCTAAGGAACTGGCTACCGGGCTGGTAATCGGAATCGCCACCGGGATTGTGATTTTCATCCGAAGCATCCTGCTACCGCCGGAAATCAGAATAATCGAGGCGGCGGCCGTTTCCGCATCCTTGATGGCAGTGGTTGTTTTCGCCACTTTGATGGGCTGTCTGATGCCCTTCATCGTCGACCGCTTTGGTGGCGATCCGGCGCTGGCCTCGGGCCCTCTGATGTCCACGCTCATCGATGTGGCAGGCCTCACCGTGTATTTCGAAATGTCCAAAATCCTGCTGTCCTGAAATGGACTACCGCTGGGGGAGCGTTTGGAATACTGTTAGCTCTCTGCGCGCAGTGGTGGATTCAATTCCTCCGGCTCCGCTGTGGACCCAGTGGCGCGTCCCTCGAGGCCCAGTCGCCTGACAAGAACCCACTTGAGAAATTCCGTATGAATCCGCCAGACTTCCTCACCGTAGCCCCCGGCAGTGAGCCAGGCCGAGGGTAGCCCAAGTTCTTCGAGAAAGCAATACACCATCCGATCACGCTGAATCATCTGATCTAAAGTGAGCCTCAAAAGCCCGGTGGATGCTAAGCCATCGTGTTCCCAGGGATCGGCGCCGGCTAAGACAATGGCTAAATCGGCGGTGGAATTCTGACGCAGCATGCCGAGGGCATCCTTCAGACGATCCAAGTAGAAGCCCTCCTCCCCACTCTCCACCGGCACATCGATATCACTAGGAATCCAGGAGGGATGAGTAGATGGCAGGGTACCATCCAAGGGCCATCCACGGGCCATGTGAATACTCATGGTTTTCACCGTATCATCGCCATGGAAAATCGCCGCTGTGCCGTCGCCTTTGTGAGCATCGGTATCGATAACCCATATCCGTTTCGCCACACCTTCGCTCTGGAGTCTTGCCACCCCCACAGCCACATCGTTCATCGGACAGAATCCATGGCCGAAACTACGGTGCCCATGGTGGGCACCTCCCCCCATATACTGGCAGAATCCAGTATCACAGGCCATTTGAGAGGCCTTCCAGGTGCCGGCCAGAGACAGCAGCAAGGAAGGCGTGAGCTCATGCAGGGGATGCGTCGCTTCCTCCGGTGCCCATCGATTGTGGCTCCCGTCGGATCTCATGAGCTCATAGGCTTCGATAAACTGCTGGGTGGCACGGTCATCAAAAAAGCCTTGAGCAAATTCAGGAGAAAACACCCGTGACAGATCGTTCATGGTAGTGGTTTCCTGAAAACCTTCGATTAGCCACTCATTCCTTCTGGCGGATAGAGCGCTATGGCCTAACAGTGACTTGACCGTTTTCACTTTCTGAGAATCCAGCGATGGTATTTTGATGCCATATCTGGGAAAATCCAGAAACGCATCGCTCGCGTAAAGAACCATGATTGACCCTACCCTTAAGGGACGCCGATTATAAACACTCCTAACTTCTTCAGTACTGGCATTTTATGTGTTTTCCTCCTGTGATGATACCGACCGATATAGAAAATTTATAGTGTTTGAAAATGAAGAACCACTCCACTACACTCAGCCTATAGATAAACATTGTTTACTATTGGAGGAAGTGCGTGCGCCGGAACAATCATGTTAGAAAAAACGCCACAGCAGTGTCAATAAGAGAATCAACCCCGAACAATGCGGCAGAAATACCAGGAAAGGAACGAGGAGATCAGAAGAATTACAGCGAACAAGATTCACTCCTAACAATCAGGATCAGGACGAAACTCACGCTCATTGTGTCCTCCATCATCATCATCACTCTGCTGATAACCACCTCTCTTGGTCTGTACTTTTATCGCCGTTCATTGAGTATTCGGGCCGAGGATGAAAACATCTCTATGTCGGCGATAATCGCCAAACAGGTTGATAATAAACTCATAGAACTCATCAACTCCGCCAATCTTCTTTTCCAGTTAGGATCTACTCCTGAACTCGGCGGCAGCGCGCTTGTAGATGGCTTCTTCGCTAACGATTCTCAACTCATCTATGTGGGGATTCCCGAAACACAGTGGCAGTACAGCAGTCGGTATTGGTTTCATGATAACAGAATATTCAATGAGAGTGTCATTCTCGATGGGATTCTGAGCGCACGACGCGACGATTTCGAAAAGGCCCGCAATGGAGAGACTGTCATTGTGAATGTCTCACCTCTGATTCCCAACCTGGAGAACCCCGTGCTGGCCATAGCAGTGCCATTCCTGTTGGGAATCGAACAGGAGTATCTGGTAGTTTTGACGGATATCGGTGAGACCCTCAGCGAAAGTGTCAGGCTTCAGCGAGGCAGCTCCACCATCATTGTGAATCCAGCGGGTGAAATTCTCGCTGCCAGTGAGACTTCGCGTGTATTTCGCGGTGATGATATCGCTGGTACAACCCTCTATGAAAAAATCTACACCGAGGGGATCGATTTCGGCCAGATGAACTACTACGAAATGGTGGAGGACGAGAGAAGAGACTACATCGGCTTCTACAGACTTATCAAGAATTTCAATCTAGGGGTGATAACGACTACTCCGGCGAAAGATATTTTTCGAAGTGTTCAGCGAATCATTTTGCTCAATTTGTACTTCGGCCTCGCGATTCTTTCAATCTCATTGATGGGAGTATTCTTCTTCGCGAGAAGCATTTCACTACCAATCAAAGAATTATGGTTTGCCACTCAAATGATAAAAAACAAACAATGGAGTGAAGCTATCACAGAACCGAAAACCAGGGACGAAGTAGGTATTCTTGCCCGAAACTTCAATGCGATGATACCCGATCTGAGAGCGACTGACGATCTTCTCGAAAACACCAAGCGATTCATCAATGAAGACGTAGCAAAGATGATCTATGAAAATCGTCTACCGCATACGGCAACAACCAAGGATGTCACCGTGCTCTTCTCGGATGTTCGAAATTTCACTCGTATGAGTGAGGCCATGGAAGATCCTCAGATAGTGCTTAGAAACCTTTCGGAGTACTTCGATGCGATGGTGCCCTGTATCAGAAACACCCAGGGAATGGTGGATAAATTCATCGGGGACGCCATCATGGCGGTTTGGGGTAGTATGGCCGAATCATTAGAGAATAACGCCGAATCAGCCATCAACGGCGCGCTGCAGATGAGGAAGGCCCTCACCGAGTTTAACCGAAATCGGGACAAGAACGACCGCTTGCGACCGCCCTACCGGTTTGGATGTGGCCTTCACAGTGGTCCGGTGACTGTGGGCATTCTGGGTGGTTTTCAAAAACAGGAGTGGGCTCACATAGGTTCTACTGTGAACATAGCCAGCCGCATTGAGCAGGCGAACAAGGAACTGGGCACCGACATCCTCATTTCACCGGAGACAGCCTCCCGGATAGAGGGAGTCTTCCACATCATAGCTATGGCCGAAATCAAACCAAAGGGACTTGAAACCCCGATTCAAATCTACTCAGTGCTGGGTCGTCTGGACGATGAGTCAAGACCCAAGAATTTGAAGGAACTACAGAAACGCCTGGGACTCGAATCCAGGCAATTCACAGGGAATAGGAAACATGACGAAAAAAGACAAGTCGTTTCTGTCTAATGTCTCGATAATCCTTCTCTTTCTATGCTCGGCCGGCTTCTTCGGATGGAAATTTCTCAGCGAACTCACGCGTGAGTTGGAGAACATCGGGGGAATCAGTGTGGGTACGGTTGCTATTGTGCAGGGCCAGGCCGAACGCCGTTTTCAGAAGCAGACCAGATGGATTGGCGTCCAAACCGATGAAACGGTGTACAACCTCGATGCTATCCGAACGACTAGTGATTCTCGTGCCATAATCGAACTCGATTATGTCAACGAAGCAGGAGAGGAACTCAAAGAGGAGGTTGTTCTGGGTCCTGATACATATATCATTTTCGATCTCTTGGGAAAAAAACGAAACATCCTTCTTGTCAGCGGTGATTTATCAGCCACAGGATCAGGAAAGCTCACGGTCAGTGCCGGAGATACAGTGGTATCCGTGGACGATGGTTCGGTAAACCTTGATCGTCAAGAGGGTGTCGAAACCCTCGTTACCGTGCTCCAGGGTGAAGCCCGCGTGAATGCGGGTGGCGTTGAAACGCACGTGGACTCGCGGGCGGCCCTCAGAGTGAAGGATGATTCCGGTGTGGTGAGCAGAGAGGAGGTTTCCACTACTTCTTTGACGCCCAATCCGAATGCTCTGCTCCTGAGCTATGCAGAAACCCGGGATGTGGCTTTTTCGTGGAATCTTCAGGCTGATTGGGAGAACCCGGTTCTGGAAATATCCGCCGACGCGCAGTTTGACGAAGAGGACTTTCAGACCATTCGTATACCAGCAAACGGCGCGGCTACTCAGAATCTCGGTGCGGGTCAGTGGTACTGGCGGATTGCTGACAATCGAAGCGGAGAAAGCAGTCCCACGAATATGTTCACCGTGGATACTGAGATTCAAGTCCATCCCAATTCCCCTGGATCAGACAGCGAGATCTCCTTCAGGGAAGATGTGCCGCCCGTGAATCTTCAATGGACTAGGGCATCCTATGCCGATGATTACTTAGTGGAAATCAGTCGTGACGCGGGCATTCGTGAACCGGTACTCTCTCGGGAAGTTGCAGGCGGATCCCTCCTGGTTGAGAATTTGGAAGAAGGGAGGTGGTGGTGGAGGGTTAGCCCCCGATACCGCCGGGGAATCCTGGACAGCCCACAGGTGCCCGAAACCCGCAGCTTCATCTTCAAGAAACTCGTTGGCTATGAGCCAACCAGGCTTATTAGTCCTCCAGATGGTTTGACTTTTTCCAGTCTCGATGTAACCGAGGGCATTCCGTTCTCGTGGCGCGCGACGGAGAAGGACAGTACATACACGATTAGCATAGCCCAAGATTCGGCATTCACAAACATCCTCGCCACCGCGGAAGATGAAAGAGGTCGGGCCCTTCTCCTCCCTTCCCCCCCTCCCGCCACCTATTATTGGCGGGTAGAGGCAGTATCGGCCGACGGCCGGCCGATCCCCGTATCAGAAACGCGGCGCTTCACTGTGAAAAATGCGGTGGGCGTGGTGGAACTTTTGACTCCGCCCCCTGGAGAAACCAGGAAGCTTGAACCCTATACGCCATTTGAATTTCGCTGGCGCAGCAGAATCCAGGGAACCCAACGTCTACAACTTCAACGTATAAACGCATCTGTTGTGGGTGGGCATGACAATATCATCGATGCTCTGGTTCATGGCGAGCGGTTCACGACACTTCTTCCGGGAGGCGGTACCTATATATGGAGTCTGCAGGTTCTTGATGATGCCGAACGCATCATCGCAAGAAGTAGTGTGGGACGGTTTCAAATCCTACCGGAGCTGATTCCTCCTCAGTTGATTACTCCACAACCCGACAGCACAGTCGAACTGACGGACTTGGCAGCTCTCACGCTGATCTGGAATCCTGTGACAGGGGCTGATGCGTATCGAGTAGTTCTCCGAGACCCCCGGGGGAATATCATCGCCCAGGATAACCGGGCCATTGGCCTCGGTCGGGAATTCGCATTGACCAATACCCCCATCAGGGGTTCGTACATCGCAGAACTCACATCTCTTCGAAATACTCCACCCGATGGCAGTTTGACTGAGAGTACGACCGCGATATACCGATTCAGAGTGGACATAGCACCGGAGTACTCCGTAGCGACTCCTTTTTATCCCGATGATGGAGCCATTTTTCAGGTAGAGAATGCCATCCTCAACGATGTCACACTCCGATGGGAACAGGATCTCCCAGCGGAGCGTTATGTTATAAGAATTACTAATGCCGGCACAACTCAGGTATACCAGACCACTGAGCCCCAACTCACCCTCAATAACCTGAACGTCGGCGCGTATACATGGTTGGTGCAATCGCGAGACCGCTTCGGGGAGGAGGGCCCTGAGAGCGAGACTGTTGAATTTCATGTCAGATCGTTCCCCGTCCCCGATGCTCCCACCATCATTTTTCCAGATTCCGGTGAAGATATTGATATGACCTACGAAGATAACCTCGAATTTCAATGGGAAGCTGTCAGCGATAACGCGTTCTACAATCTCGCGCTGTATGCTGAGGGTGAAGAAGTTCCTTTCTGGAACGAGAGCAATCATCAAGGAACCAGTTTCATCCTCGATGACTTAAGTATCCTCGATGTTGGTTCGTTCGTGTTGACGATACAGGCCCATTTCACCACGGAGGGCGCGAATCTCATACGCAAGAGCCCTGTATCCCGTGTGCCTTTTTCGCTCTCCATCGATATGGCAGAGGAAGCTCCCAAAATTCTCACCGAAGAATTGCAGTATGTCGACTGAAATGGATGCGCCTTCCACCCCATTTCGAGGTGTGAAACGGTTCTCTCTTCTTCTCATCAACTTCCTGATGGCCGTATCCTTCCTTACCGGACAGAATCGCATCGAGTGGGAACCGGTTAGAGGCGCCGATCATTATCTGGTGGAAATTCGGGGAAATGGGCGGCTCATCCTCGAAACCAGGAGCGATGGCCCCGGATTGCCCCAGTTCCTCCCCAAAGGGATATATCAGCTTCGGGTGAGCGCTGTTAACTCATTTGGAGAAGTGGTCAGCAGAAGTGAAAAAATCACACTGACTATCAGTGCCCCGGAAGTTCCTTTCATCGTCGATTTCTCCCCAAGGGAAATTCACGAGAACAACAAAGACGAATTCCGAGCCCGGGTTAAGGGATTAGTCCATACGAATAGCGCGGCCACCGAATTTCTTCTCGAAGGTCCTGGAAACAAGAGACTTGAACTCGAATATGCCATTCGGGATTCCACCGACGCACTCTCTCCTGATATATTATCGGAAGTCATCCTGAAAGTCAAGGATAAAAATCCCGGTGTCGGTTCTTGGAATCTCGTGATGGCCAATCCCGACGGACAGACAAACCACATGGACGGGGCACTCAGTGTTCTGGGGCAATGGAAACCAAGAATCAGACGAATCGTACCGAGTCAATTCTACGCCGGTAAATTCCACAACCTGATTACTCTCCAAGGTACCAATATAGAGGATGGTGCTGTCATCGAAATCGACGGGCCTTCGGAAATCAAGGTTGTCGCGTTAGCAAGAAAAGACAGAAGGGCCTTGGAGTACAGCCTGAACCTTGTCGATGCCGCCGAAGGCTGGTATTCGATAACCCTCACCAATCCCTCCGGAAATTCTGATGGCATGAAAAGGGCATTCCGGGTGCTTCCGCCCATCCACGATGCGACAAGAAAACCCGATTCGTTTTCCAAGTATCCACACTCACTCTCTGTCGGCTGGAATGCTACTCGGCCCGTGGGTGATTACTACATATTTGACAACGATGGTATGCTCGGTTTCTCCATCGGATACTCACAGAAGTTCTTGAACAGCCTTTTTCGGATGACGCCCGCTCTCCAGAGCATGGGCTGGGACATCACCTTCGTCTATACGCATGACTCCTATACATCAGAAACACTCGAACGTGCCGATGCGGAAATTCTTACTGACTGGTATAATCTCATGCTGGGAATGCACTATGTTACGCCTCATGACGGTTTAGTGCACCTGGTTCTCAGGATGGGCGCGGGCATCGGATATAATGCGAGCACCTATGATGATGTTCGTTATCAGGATGTGGTGACCGAGCGTAATCGAGAAGATTTCGACGCCATTGATTTTGTCGCCCGTGTCAGTGCTGGTGTGCGCGTTGATGTCACACCGCGATGGTATATCGATCTTAGCGGTGACCTCCTCGCTATTTTCTACTTGAGTCGAACATCCTTGGCTGTTCAGCCGAGAATTGAGGGGGGATGGCGATGGTAGGAATTCGCTGTTCCATCTTTCACCTTGGACTCCTTCTATCGCTTCTCTTCGGACTCATCATCCCGACAGCGAAGATCTATGCCCTGGATAAGAGCATTATGGGAGAACAGAATGGTTCCATCAACATCGAATGGGTGGATTCCGCGAATTCATACCAGGTGCGAGTACGCCGGGATGGGCAAATCTTCATTGACACTGTTCAAAACTCAAACCGTCTGAGTTTGAACCTGGCTCCAGGTGAATACCAATACAAAATCTCAATTCTCAGTCCGTTCGGGAAGACTGTCTCGGAAACCGAATGGCTGGCCCTCACGGTTCAGACAGACCGGGTTCCATTTTTCAGAGTGCGCTCCCCATTAACGGTGTGGGAAGGAAATGCAGGAGTCCGTTTGACTGTAGAATCCTCCGAGCTTGGGAATCAGACAGCATTCCATCTTAGAAACGAGGATGAGTCGATTCCTGTAGAATGGATGGAAGAGGAGGGTTCTTATTCTGTTACAATTCCTGATGGGTCGGTTGGAATTGGGAATTGGGATCTAAGGGCCGTCAATCCATCGGGAAAGAGTTTCACCTACCCCGAGGCCCTGATTGTCCGCAGCGCTCCGACACTCACAGTCAACACGTTGGACATCAATGTCATTCCATATGACAGAACTGTATCGGTAGGGATCGAGGGTGCGAATCTGAACCCGGACATGGGCTTGGTTTTTCAAGGACCTAGTGGAGTTATCCCCGTGGCGGCCCTCGATGTTATCAAAGAAGAATTCGCCATAGCATATCTGGATTTGGAGGGAGCCGCGCTGGGAACCTACGATCTCATTGTGCATCATCCAGGCAGGGAGGATGTCAGAAAACCAGGGGCACTCACCGTCATCGAACCCGATGAGGAGTCGAGCTTGATTGTACCGTCCGAAAATCTCAGTATACAAATAGGTATGACACCGATGTGGGTGGTTAGTGAACGTCTGACCAAGCCCCTGCCCGCATACTTCATGTTCGACATTGCCGGCCTAATACCTTCCGGTTCCAAAAAGCGTGTTCTGCGGGATCTTGGGGTGGAAGCACGAGTAAACCTCGGATTCTCATCGCCAGCCGCTCTGTATCAGCAGAGAATTATTGATTCGCCGAATGGCCCCGGACGGGGGATCCTGACGACACCCGACGCTCCCGGTAAGTTCATCGGCGGTGTCGATCTTTCTATATATTACCGACCATTCGTACCGGGGAGGGTGGCACCGGTTTTCCAAATAGGATTCGGAAATCTTGTCTCCAGATATCTGAATAGTATCTATATACAACAAGTCTATACACCCACTCCTCCGGATACGGTTACTCGCGGCTTCAAGCAGTATTTCATCCAGAATCTGTCCTTTATGCTGTTAGGAGTCGGAGTAGATATCGCGGATAGTCGGGGTGTCACTCGATTGGGCGCTAGCTACAGGGTGGGGAATTTCATTGACTCCATCGTGGATGATCCTATTCATGTGTTTTCCATAGCCGTCCGCCGTGGGTTCAGACTCATCCGGTAGGGACCGCTCACATCCATTGACATTACCCATGCCCATTTCTCGCGATCATCCTTCCTGATGATTTCCTTATCAGAATTGACATCCCCAACATCGATGGTAGAATAGTGGCGAAGGGATTTGAACCCCTGACCGATCGGATATGAGCCGATTGCTCTACCAACTGAGCTACGCCACCATTTCCGAGCGCCAATGTACCGCGAGCGGATAAGGCATGTCAACTCCACATCCTTATTCTCAGGATTACAGAAATTGCTTTTTCTGTGCTTCTCTCATAATCCGTTTATTCCAGGGATTCGCGATTAGCCACTCATGCTTAATCTGGGCATCATCAAAGCGTCCGGCTCGTACATAGAAATCGTTAAATGCCAGACGCATGTAACAATTCTGTATCTCGCGATCGGTGAGGGGGCTCATCTGTGCGGCCCAATACGCATATATGTAACTGAATGGCCGAGGAGTACCACGACTGCTTTTCTCAAGCAAAGCATCGAGGCGGACGATCTGAGAGGTATCCCCACTCTCAACAGCCAGAAATGAACCGAATCCTTCGATCCACTCCCCAAGAACATCAATGAGTCCTTGAGAATCCGAGAGCCTTCCCTCGATGGGGAAAAAACCATCAGACCAGTCATCGGCCTCGCCTTGAAGGCGGCGGCTTCTTCTCGGCAGTTTCAGAGCCTTTCGGATGTGCTTATTGGCCGTGGTCAAGTCACCCTTGAGATAGGCAATCTCGGCCAGAAAGGCAAGCGATTCTCGGGAGTTTTCATCCGCGGTTAGAAGACTGTAACCGGCAACATCATCATTAGCCAGAAGACAGCGTCCTTTCCAGATGCTCAATATCCGGCAGGGATCCTCCAAGTCGTAGAACGCGGCAAGTTCCCGCCCCTCTTCGGCGACCGCGGCTCCATCCTTATATCTTCCCAATTCCCAGTTGATCCTCACGATGGTAAGAGTGAAAAGAAGCCATAGATCGCGACGGCCGACACGCTGGGCCTCTATCCTGTACTTATGACACTCCCGAAGAGACCACGGGAGATTGCCATAGATGAACTGAGTTGTGGCCGCCAGAGCCGAGGCGCGTAGGACGGCCCATGAAGCTTTCACTTGATTTCCAACGCGCCGCGCGATTTCGAAGTGTTCCATGGCTTCCCTCACCTTTCTTCCAGCCAGTAGGGAAAGGGCCAATTCCAAGCGCGAGTAGGCCTCCCCTTCATGGTCGCCTGATCTTTGGTAAGCGAAGAGGGCTTCTTTCGCGGCTGCGAGGGCATCGTCCCAACGCGTCATAGCATAGGAGTACTGCGCGTTATGAAGTCGGAATCTGTCGGAATAGGCACCGGCCCCACCAGCAAGTGATACGGCACCGACACGTACCAGATTACGAGCCTCCTCAACTCCCCCAGTGAGAAGGACATAGCGAAGTCGTGCCGCCCCCAGCACATTCTGGATTGATTCCATGCCCGACGCGTCTAATTCGTGAACTGTCATAGGTGAGCATTTCAATATCTTTCCGGCAGCCCTCAGACGGCGGTTTGTGAGTAGGATTGTAAGGAGTTCATGGAGTACAGCGATACCCCTGTGACTCGGTCCCCAGGATTCCAAATAGCGAAAGAGATGAAAAAGATCGATGGAATCTCCCTCTCGATAGCGGTTATAAAGATAATCTCCGAATTGGCGGGCGTCCAGTAGAAAATCGGCATCGTGAGCAAAGGCATTCATCAGTCCGCAGGGGAAGCTTCGGACACGTCCATCAGAATCCTCCCTGATAAGCCCCAATTCCAGCAGGGAGCTATAGCGGGCATTTTCGCTGTTTCTCACACTAGCATCGTCACCCAATCGCTCCACCAGTATCCTGCGATCCACCAGTCCATTCGCGACATGCGCAAGGAATAGGAGCTGGCGAGTTTCCCAATCCAGTGACGCCACGAGTGCCTCAACGGGATCGGCACGGGAATCTAAGTCTCGCTCACGGGTAACAAGACAGTGAAACAGGCGGTACAGATTAGCACCACAGTAGTTAGCCAACGCCTTGAGGTCTTGTTCCCCTACGCTGTCCTCCAAACTGGCCTTCTGAACGATTGAGGCCCACTCAGTTCGGGAGGGTTGTCGGAACGCAATTCTCTGCCCCACTTCAGAGATGGGGAGAACCTCATCGAAATCGTCCGAATCCCGAATAACAATGAGTCGAAGGGATTCTGTGCCGAGAAACTCAGTAAGAAGGGAACCTAACCAGATGGCTGCCTCGGATTCCGGAATGAAGCCATCAACAATCACGTAGGCCGATCTGCCAACCTGTCGTCGGCGTTCCACGTGGGCCTTTACAAACAGTGTGAATGCCTGTATAAGATCCACAGGCCCCTGATCCCTGATGGTTTTCCAGATGCGGCCGGTAGATGCCATATCAAGGAAATCAGCTCCTTCTCTCTCCCACCAGAGCTTCTCGTCCGCGTCGAGATATTCCATGGTAACAGCCATCGAAGCATCCAATGCCCGGATGAAAGGTTCCTGGGGATCCTCCGCGTCCTCCGCGAATGGAATCGTCAATGGGGAACCGCCATCATCGGGATGGAGCATGCGTAGGGCATGATGCAGCACAGCACGCTTTCCTGAGCCGATGGGGCCACGAAGCAGGAGCGTGTTTCCGTTGTTTTCATCCTTCTCGAGTCTCACCAATGCCTGATGAACCTTTTCCAGGCGTCCCGATCTGATGAGAAGTTTCAACAATCGTTCCTCGAATCTGGGTCCGAAATCTTTCAATGCCTTCACCCGGAACATGCCATCTTCAACGGCACCTTCAAGATAGTCATCAAAGTCATTCAACGCATCGTCGGCTACCCAAAAGCCATCCACATCCGGAACTTTTAGAAGCAGGTCCTCCAAATCGCCCATCGACGATGAAATTTCATCCTGGGGAGCAGTGGTAATGAGAACGGTTATTCCGTATAGCTCCCTTTCATGCCGGCGGAGACTGGCAAACATCGCGGAGGCGGCCTCGGCGGTCTTCCGTGTTATCTCACCT
>Ga0209049_1000176_pt1 | contig 13754 bp, 17 predicted proteins | sample WorMetulBAHAMAS2_FD_187398 | JGI IMG/M metagenome (GOLD analysis project Ga0209049, IMG submission 187398) | Marine gutless worms symbiont microbial communities from Max Planck institute for Marine Microbiology, Germany - Olavius ullae BAHAMAS.2... | ecosystem: Host-associated > Annelida >...
CTGAAGACCCGGATCAGGCTCTCCCTGCCCCCGGCCTGCCGGCACGCCCCGATGATCGCGCCCATGCTCCGCCGGACACATGCCCAGGGCCCGTGAAACGCGCGGCCGGCGCCGCCGGCGAGCCCCTAACACCAACCCCCCAGGCGCCGACCAAGTTCCAGCATCATCCACACCCGGCAACGCCGGGCAATCCAACGCGAAAACCCGAAACCCAGCCACCTTCATGAATAAACCGGGGTAGATATGCAACATAGCCTTCTTCCTGGTTTGTTCAGTGGTCGTATAGGTCTCTGCCCCGTGTCGCGAGACCGGCCCGCTCCGCTTGCTGGGCTGACCGGACGGGCCTTGGATAGACCAAGTCGGCCCCCGAGACGTGGCGCCGATCCCGAAAGATAATGAAGTTTTCATGAAGTCGAGGTTCCCATCCTTCTCATCTTTCCGGATCGCGAGTAGCCTTTCGGAATCGCCGCCTAACACCCTCCCGGAGACTCCGGGTGGAGTTCCGCTTCGCAGATTGTCAATTTGACACGGCGCGGCGGGAAATCACTAAGCGCGATCAGCGCATTCTGCTCGAACCGCAGGTCTTTGACCTCCTGCTCCTCCTTGATCACGGAGCGCAACCGCACCGTGACCAAGGAGGAGATCATCGCCAAGGTCTGGGATGGGCGGGCGGTCTCGGACGCGGCGATCACCACGCGGATCCGGACGTTGCGCCAGGCGATCGGTGACGACGGGCGGCAGCAGCACGTCATCGCGACGCTGCACAAGGTCGGCTACCGCTTCGTCGCGGCGGTCGAGGCGCGGGCGCCGGGCGGCGCCTCTGGCGGTTGCGATCTCGGCGCCGCCCCCCGAGGAGCTGGAGCTTGTGCTACCCGACCGCCCTTCGGTCGCGGTGCTGCCCTTCCTGCCGCTCGACGCCGACCCCGATCAGCAGGTCATCGCCCGCGGACTGTCGCAGGACATCTCGGTCCGGCTCGCCCGGACCCGGTGGCTGTTCGTGACGGCGCGGGCAAGCGCCGACCGCTTCTCCCTGGCGGCGACCGACGCTGCCGAGATCGGCCGCTCGCTCGGCGTCCGCTACTTACTGCACGGGACGGTCTTGCGGTCGGGGCGGCGGCTCCGCGTCACCGTCACGATCAGCGACACCCTGAGCGACCGGGAGATCTGGGCGGAGCGGCTCGACCGTCAGATCGACGATCTTTTCGAGGTCCAGGATGAGATCGCCGACCTCGTCGTCTCCGGCGTCGAGGCCGAAATCGAGCTCGAGCAGCGGCGCCGGGCCTGGCTTCAACCGCTCGCCTCGCTCGACGCCTGGAGTGCCTATCACCGCGCCGTCGACCTTATCTATCGTCACACGCCCGAGGGGCGGGAAGAGGCCGCCCGGCTTCTCGACCGCGCGCAGCGGCTCGATCCGCAGTCCTCGCGCATCATGACCGCACAATCGCTTCTCCATTGGCAGAGTGCCTTCATCGGCAGCACCGACGCCCGGCGTGACGAGATCGCGCGGGCGCTCGAGACCGCGCAGCAGGCCGTGGCGCTCGACCCGCTCGAGCCGCAGGGACACTGGGCGCTCGGACGCGCGATCCGGTTCGCCGTCGAGGACATCGAGCAATCGGTCGAGGAGTTCCGCACCGTCGTGGAGCTGAGCCCGAGCTTCGCCAACGCGCACTACACGCTTGGCGTCGGCCTCAAGCTGATCGCCAGACATGGCGAGGCTCTGGAAAGCCTCCTGAAGGCCCGGCGGATCAGCCCCTACGACCCGCTGGCCTTCGCCCACCTCTCGCAGGTGGCGGAACTCAACGTGTTCCTGGGCCGCCCGCGCGGAGCACTCGGCTACATCCGGCGTGCCGCGCGCGACCCGAGGGCGCATCACCACATCTAGGCGATTGCCGCCTGGTGTCATGAGCTGGCCGGAGAGCATGCGGCCGCCACGCGCTATGCCGAGGGAGCGAAGCGACAGCGACCGGGATACAGCCGCGCCGAGTGTTTCCAGCTCTGCCCGTTTCGCGAGCCGCAGCGAAGCCTGATCGAACGGGCATTGGTTCGTGCTGGTCTCTGAGCCCATGGGCGCCCCGAGCCCGGGCCGAGCCCGATGGAGCTGGTGCTGATGGGGACGGGGGCTGCTCGGCTTTCGAAGTCGTCCACATCCTAGAGAAGGCCCGCGAACCGGTCGAGGACGTCGCGGTCGTAAAGTACTGCTCGGCCGCGGCGAAGCTCGGCAGGACGGTGGCGATCAGCCACGATTTCGAGCTGGTGGAGACGCTGTAGGGTGGGCTCGGGCGAGCCCACCCTACACGATCGGCGCGCCGTAGCTGTAGCTGTAGGAGACCGGGCCGGAGAAGGCTATGACGTCGCCGTCCTCGAGCGCGGTCTCGACATTGATCTCGGCGCCGCCCAGCCCCGGGGTCACGTCGCGGCCGTTGCGCAGGACCAGGAACACCTCGCGCCTCGGCAGGCCCCAGAGCGCGAGCACGTCACGGATGGTCGAGCCGGCCGGCAGGGTGAAGGTCTCGCGGCAAGAGCGGTCGCCGCAGTACCTGGTCATGCTGTTGAAGAGCCGCGACTCGACGGTCACCGTCGCGCACCCTGCGTTGTGGCCGAGCATGTCCGGTGTCACCTCTGGTCCCTCCGCTGCGGCGGGCGATCCGTCTCGGGAAGAATTCGCCGGATCGGCGGCGGCGGCGCAATCGGATTGGCCGCGAGGGGTGGGTTGACGCCCCTCTCTCAGAAACTTCTCACGTTGAGGAGGGGTCAAGGTGTTGGATTCATTTGGTTTCCGGAAAATCGGGGCGTGAGAAGGGGCGTGCGCACGGGCGTAGGGTGGATTCTCTGAACCCACCGTTTCGCGGCCTTCGCGATGGAGAACGGTGGGTTCGAAGAACCCACCATACGGGGCGCGACAGGCGCGGTGATGCCATGACCAGGCGATACCTGTCGGCGGGGCGGGCGGGCGCGATCCGGCGCTGACGCTCCGGAGGGACGGTGCAGCTACGGTGCTTTTTCGCTGTGACACGACCTCCCACGTCATTGCCCGGCCTGACCGGGCAATCCAACAGGCCGCTGAGTCCATTGCGCTAGGGCGGCGGGCGTCATTCAGGGTGGATCATGGCCAACCCCGCGGCGCTTTGGCCCGACGGTACGGACATCACCCACGTGTTCCGCACATCACTCACGTGATCCGCCTTATCCACCAATGACTTGACCATGTGTCCACACTTGGACACCTGGCCGCCCTAGTGCATCCGCCCCCCGGCCGGCACTGCGTGGTCCGGCGCCAACAGCACTACCCGGCCCTCCTCGTCGGAGACCCCCAGGGTCAGCACCTCGGACATGAACTTTCCTATCTGGCGCGGCGGGAAGTTCACCACCGCCATCACCGTGCGGCCCATCAGGTCCTCTGCCGAGTAGAGGTCGGTGATCTGGGCCGAGGTCTTCTTCACCCCGAGCTCCAGCCCGAAGTCGATCCACAGCCGCCAGGCGGGCTTCCTCGCCTCGGGGAACGGCTGCACGTCGACCACCCGCCCGGCGCGGACGTCGACCTTTAGGAAATCGTCGTAGCTGATGGTCTCGGACATCGCTCCCTCCCCTCTCTGGCCGCGCCAGATAAGGAAAAGCGGCCCCCCCGATGCAAGAGGGCCGCCTGCCGGGAGGGGAGGCAGGCGGCCCTTGTCTGGCGGCGCTAAATCGCGCCGTCGGGGTTCACGAACCCATCTTCTTGGCCGCGTCCTTGGCCGCGTCGGTGAACTCGGCAACCGCCTCGTCGAAGCGGGCCCGGATCACGTCGAAAGCGCCGGTGTTGGCTTTCTGCGCCAGCTCGGCCAGCTCGCGCGCGTCGGACAGGGCCTTCTCCATCGAGCCGCGTATGGTCTCCAGGTTCTTCTGCGCCTGCTCGGCGGACGGCTGCTGGCCCTGCAGATCGCCGATCTGCCCCTGGGCGTCGGCCATCGCGGCCTCGACCAGCGCGACCTGGCGCTGGAAGATCTCCTGGTAGCCGGCCATGGCGACCTTGTTGGCCTCGACCAACGCCTCGACGTTCTTCTGCTGCGCCGCCATGACGGCGTTCATGTCAATGCCCGGAAGCTGCATGCCGGAGAACATCTTCTCGAAGTCCGGAAGCTTGAACATCTCCTGGAATTGCTTCGGATCGAACATGAAGGGGGATTTCTTGGTGGCCATGGTCTCTTCTCCTCAGCCTCGCTCACGGGAGCGCCATGCCCCGCGTTCGAGAAGGAGTATATGCTGCGCCGCACAATAGTCAAGAAAAATGTTGCAATGCAGTATTGCAGTCGCAGCATCGCTACCCGGCAAGCTCGCGCGAACGTGCGGCGGCGGCGGCGACGGTGCGGGTCATCAGCCCCGGCAGGTCAGGCATCAGCACCGCGAGCCCGGCGGCGGTGGTGCCACCCGGGCTGGTGACATTGATTCTGAGCTGCTCGGCGCTCTCCGCCGATGCGGCGGCCAGCGCCCCGCCCCCGGCCACCGTCGCCCGCGCCAGCCGCATCGCCAGATCCGGCGCCAGCCCCGCTGCCGCGCCCGCCTCGGCCATCGCCTCGATCAGATGAAAGACGTAGGCCGGGCCCGAGCCCGAAAGCCCGGTCACGGTGTGCATCTCGTCCTCGCTCGTCAGCCGCACGGTCTCGCCCACCGCCGCCAGCAGAGCCTCGGCCATCGCCATATGCGTCTCAGTGGCAGCAACATTGCCGATCAGCGCGGTGATGCCGCAGCCGACCGCGGCCGGCGTGTTCGGTATTGCCCGGACCACCGGCGAATCGCTGCCGTACATCGCTTCGAAGGCGGCCATCGGCGTGCCGGCGGCGATCGACAGGAACACGGTGCCGGTGCCCGCAAGCGCCGAAAGCTGCGGCGCCGCCGCCGCCATCATCTGCGGCTTGACCGCGATCACCGCGATGGTCGCAGGCAGCAGGCGGGCCGAGTTCAGCACCACCCCCTCGGCCGCGCGGGCCAGCAGCGAGTCGGACGGGTTGGGCTCGACCACCTGAACCCGCGCCGCCTCCAGCCCACCGGCGAGCCAGCCCGCCAGCATCGCGCTGCCCATCTTGCCACAGCCGAGCAGCACCAGGGACTCGACCCCCGCGCCCGCCAGATCCGTCTTCGCCATGCCGTCATCCTCCATCTGCACTCGCCATGCCTGGCTGCCGGGGCGCTTCCGGGCAAGGAAAAGCGTCGGCCCATCCCGCCGAGCGGGCATATCGGGGCCGACGCTACCGGGCCAACTCGGAGCCGAACCTGCGCGGGAGCGCCTGTCAGGCGGTGCCGTATGCCTCCTCGATGGCGATCTCGGCCGCCTGCTCGGCGCTTTCCTCGCTCCACCCGACCAGCTGGAAAGCCGGATAGAACCGCTCGCTCAGGCCGATCGCCGCATTCAGCATCGCCTCGACCTGCTCCGGCGTCGCATGGGCGCCGCCGGCGAGGGTGAGCCCTCCGCGATAGACGAGCATCTCCTGCGCCTCCCAGAGCGTGAAGCTGCCGCACCAGATTTTGTCGTTGACGATGTTGAGCAAGCGATAGAACTCGCCAAGCCGTGCGGCCGGCGGGTTCAGGTCGAAGGTGCAGAACAGGCGCAACGTGTCGTCATGGCCTGACCAGGCCAGCGACAGCGAATAGGTGCGCCATGCCCCCTCGATCGCAACGGTGATCTGGTCTTCGCCGACGCGATCGAAGTCCCAGCTGCACTGCGCGGCCAGGGTCTCGACGATGTCGATCGGATGAACGTCGGTTTTGGGTAGATAATGCTCGACGGCTGCCATGCCTCTGCCCCCCATGCTGTAGTGCCCGGCGACACCGCGCCCACAGAATACAAACAGGGTCTCCACGGGTCGTGTTGGTTTTTATCTCAACCCTCAAAATATGGTGGCACAGACCCGAGTCCGCCGTAAAGTGAAAATTCCGCCCCCTCACAAAAGATCCACAGTGAGCCATGCCGGGAGCCGCGCCGGGCGGCTTCACGCCGGTCCGCTGAATCCAGCCAAAGGATCAGTCGGTCGATTCGCCCGCGGATTGCTCTGCGAGCTTCGCTTCCAGCTCGGCGATCCGCGCCGCCAGGCGTTCGTTCTCCTCGCGCGCCTTCGCCGCCATCTCGCGCACGGCGTCGAACTCGTCGCGGGAGACGATGCTGACCTCCGCCAACCAGCGCTCGAACCGGTTCCTCAGGGCGGTCTCGGCCTCGGTCTTCATGCCTTGGGCCATGCCGGCGGCATTGGTTAGCAGCTGGCTGAGATCGTCGAAGAACTTGTCGCGGGTCTGCATGGCGGGCCTCGTCCGATTGCCCCGCCCTATATGGCGCGCGGCGCCCGCGCATTCAACCGAGCGCGACCCGGGTTGCCGGTGCACCTTGACTCGGATTGGCCACTCCCGCAAATCGGCGGCAGCCAGACCGGAGCCGGCATGACCTTAGTCCTTCCCTACCCCCAGATCGAGCCCGAGCTGTTTACCATCCCCCTCGGCGGCTACGAGTTCAGCCTGCGCTGGTACGCGCTGGCCTACATCGCCGGGCTGCTGATCGGCTGGCGACAGATGGTGCTGCTGATGCGCCGGCCGAAGCTCTGGCCCGCCGACAAGGCGCCGATGACCCAGGCACAGCCGGAGGAGCTGCTGACCCGGATGATCCTCGGCGTGGTCCTCGGCGGGCGGCTCGGCTACGTGCTGTTCTACGATCTCGACCGGTTCCTCGACCGCCCCGGCGAGATCCTCCGCATCTGGGAAGGCGGCATGTCGTTCCACGGCGGCTTTGCCGGGGTAATCCTCGGCACCATCCTCTACACCTGGCGCAACAAGCTGTCGCTGCTGCAGGCGGGCGACGCGGTGGCGCTGGCTGCCCCGGCAGGGCTGTTCCTGGGTCGGATCGCCAATCTCATCAATGGCGAGCTCTGGGGCCGGGTCAGCGACGTGCCCTGGGCGATGGTTTTCCCCGGCGCCGGGCCGGAGCCGCGCCATCCGAGTCAGCTCTACGAGGCGGCGCTGGAGGGCCTCGTGCTCGGCGCGGTGATGTGGGGCCTGGCGCTGAAGGGCGGCTGGCTGAAGCGGCCCGGGGCGATCATCGGCATGTTTTTCATCGGCTACGGGCTTGCCCGCAGCATCGTCGAGTACTTCCGGCAGTGGGACCCGCAGCTCAGCGAGCTCGTCGCGGCAACCGGCTTCACCATGGGCCAGGTCCTGTCGCTGCCGATGGTGCTGATCGGGCTTGGCTTCCTCTGGCAGGCCTGGCGGCGGCAGGCGGGGTGACAGACCTCGCCGGCATCCTCTGCGCCCAGATCCGGGCCGGCGGGCCGATCTCGGTGGCCGACTACATGGCGCACTGCCTCGGCCATCCGCAGCACGGCTACTACATCACCCGCGACCCGCTCGGCGCCGCCGGCGATTTCACCACCGCGCCCGAGATCAGCCAGATGTTTGGCGAGATGATCGGGCTGTGGCTGGCCCAGGTCTGGCTCGACGCCGGCCGACCGGCGCCGTTCCGTCTGGTCGAACTCGGCCCCGGGCGAGGCACCTGCATGGCCGATGCGCTGCGCGCGGCGCGAGCGGCACCGGGCTTTGCCGAGGCAGCCGACCTCTGGCTGGTCGAGACCTCGCCGCGGCTGCGCGACGAGCAGGCGCGCAGACTTCCTAGCGCACAATGGGCCGAGTCGCTGGACGATGTTCCGGACGGGCCGACGATGCTGATCGCCAACGAGTTCCTCGACGCCCTGCCGGTGCGCCAGTTCCTCGCCACGGCAGCTGGATGGCGCGAGAAGCAGGTCGGGCTCGACGGGGACGCCCTGATCTGGGGCCTGTCGCCGCCGCTGCCTGGAGGCTGCGACGCGCGGGAGGGGAGCTGGCGCGAGGAATCTCCGATGGCGGAACGGATCGCCCGCGACATCGCGGGTCGGATCGACCGACAGGGCGGGGCGGCGCTGTTCATCGACTACGGCTACCGCGCGGCCGACCGACCGCCCGGCTTCACCCTGCAGGCGCTCCTTCGCCACGCACCCGCCGATCCGCTGGCAGAGCCGGGCGCGGCGGACCTCACCTGGTTGATCGACTTCGACCGCCTGACTGAGTCGCTGGCGCCCCTTGCCACCGCCTGCGCACCGCAGGGGGCGTTCCTCGCCCGGCTCGGCATCGGCCAACGGGTGGCGGCCTTGGCCGCGGCGAAGCCGGACGAGGCCGAGACGATCGCCGACGCGCTGGAGCGCTTGACGGCGGCGGAGCAAATGGGAACCCTGTTCAAGACGCTGGCCGCCTGGCCCGCGGGGCAACCGGCGCCGCCCGGGTTCGAGGAAGTGCCATGACCCTTTCCCCTCTCCTCGCCGATTCGCTCGACGGCGTCGGCCACGGGTTCTTCACCCGCCAGGGCGGGGTCTCGACCGGGCTCTACGCGTCGCTGAACGGTGGTCCGGGGTCGAACGACAGCGCCGACGTAGTGGCCGAGAACCGGTCGCGGATCTGCGCCCATCTCGGTATCGGCGCGCTGGTCTCGGTCTACCAGGTGCACGGCGACCGGGTCGAGCCGGTCGCCGGCCCCTGGCCAGGGGCGCGCCCCCAGGCCGACGCAATGGTCACCAATCGCCCCGGCCTCGGCCTCGCCATCCTCACCGCCGACTGCGCACCGGTGCTGCTCGCCGAGCCCGGCGCCGGGGTGATCGGCGCCGCCCATGCCGGGTGGAAGGGGGCGCTGGCCGGGGTGTTGGAGGCAGTCATCTCCGCGATGGAAGGGCTCGGCGCCGAGCGGAACCGCATCGCCGCGGCAATCGGTCCGACGATCTCGCAGCGGGCCTACGAGGTGGGCCCGGAATTCGTCGAGCGCTTCCTCGACGAGGATCGGGGATTCAGCCGCTTCTTTGCCGGCGGCACCGGTGATCGGGCGATGTTCGACCTGCCGGGGTTCTGCCTGCACCGGCTGCGCGAGGCCGAGGTCGCACGCGCCGAATGGATCGGCCACTGCACCTATTCCGACCCGGACCGGTTCTACAGCTACCGCCGCACCACCCATGCGCGCGAGGCCGACTATGGCCGGTTGGTCGCCGCCATTGCACTCTGATCGGGGGGAGACCGATGCTGCACTTCACAGGCGCCGGATTCGACGACCGCATGGCCCGGACCCGGGCCGAGATGGACCGCCGGGGCCTCGACGTCATGCTGCTGTTCGCGCCCGAGAGTCAGTACTGGCTCACCGGCTACGACACCTTCGGCTACTGCTCCTTCCAATGCCTGGTGGTCTCGGACCGCGCGCCCGTCCTGCTGACCCGCTCGGCCGACCTGCGCCAGGCGCAGCTCACCTCGACCATCCGTGACATCCGCATCTGGAGGGACCGCGCCGGGGCCGACCCGACCGAGAACCTGGCGGCGCTGCTCGCCGAGCTTGGCCTCGCCTGTAAGCGCATCGGCTGGGAGACGCGGACCCAGGGGCTGGTGCATCTCCACGGCGCCCGGCTGGCGGCGCGGCTGCCGGGGCTGGTCGAGGCGTCCGACCTGATGGGGCAGCTCCGGCTGGTGAAGTCTGCGGCCGAGATCGCCTATGTGAGGAAGGCAGCGGAGCTGTCCGACCTCGCCTGGGATGCACCGGCGGCACTGGCGCATGCGGACACCGACGAGGGCGCTATCCTGGGCGCCATGCATGAGGCGGTTTTCTCGGGCGGCGGCGACTATCCGGGCAACGAGTTCATCATCGGCTCGGGCGAACACGCCCTCTTGTGCCGCTACCAGTCCGGCCGGCGCAGGCTCGACGCCAACGATCAGCTCACCTTGGAATGGGCCGGGACCTACCACCACTACCACGCCGCCAACATGAAGACGATCGTGATCGGCGCGCCACGGCCACAACACCTTGCGATGCAATCCGCCGCCAAGGCCGCGCTCGCAGCCTGCGAGGCGGCGTTGAAACCCGGCAGGCCGATGGCCGAGGTCTTCGCCGCCCATGCCCGGGTGTTCGACGAAGTGGGCATGGGCGCCCATCGCCTCAACGCCTGCGGCTACTCCCTCGGCCCCCGGTTCTCGCCCTCTTGGATGGAGGACCAGATGTTCTACGAGGGCGCACCGACCATCATGGAACCGGGCATGTTGTTCTTCCTGCACATGATCCTGATGGACTCCGAGAGCGGCACGGAAATGACCCTCGGCCGCACCTCGCTGGTGACGGAGGCGGGGGCGGAGGTCTTGAGCCGGATGCCGTTGAAAATGGTGGTGGGGTGAATGCAGCAGGTCGCCGCCAATGACCGCTGGGATGCTGTCATAATAGTTCTTATCTGTTATGATGCCGAGAACATACCAACGGAGCAGCCATGTCCAAGATCACCATCTCCATGCCCGACCCAATGAGCGACTATGTCGCCCGCCGCGTCAATTCCGGCCAGTACGGCAATGTCAGCGAGTTCTTCCGCGATCTGGTACGCAGGGACCAGCAGCGCCAGCAGGCCTTGGACGAATTGGGAGAGCTGGTCGATGCGGCCGAGGCTAGCGATATCAACCCGCGCCAAGTTCCGGAGATCATGACAGAGATCGAACACAGGCTGCGGGCGCATGGCAAGCTACCGGCTGACCAATAAGGCCGAGACGAAGCTCGCTGCCATCTACGAATACTCGATCCTGAACTGGGGCCTTCGGACAGCGCGCGACTATCTGCAGAGCATGCACCAATCGTTTCGGCTGCTGGCGGAGAACCCGCGCATGGGCCGTGATGTCGGCCATGTCCGGCGTGGCCTGCGGCGTCATCCCCGCGGCAGCCATGTCGTCTATTACCGCACGGCGGAGAGCGGCGTGGTGATCCTCGATATTCTCGGTGAACGCCAGGATCCGGGCCGAGATCTTTAACTCACCCCTTCTCGGCCACCAGATGGTCGCTGAGCTCGAACGGAACCCCCGGCTGCTCCTTTGCCGCGCGGATCTCCAGCGAGGTCTTGACGCTGGCCACGTTGGGCGCCGCGGTCAGGCTGCCGGTGAGGAAGTTCTGGAAGGTCAACAGGTTCGGCGAGACGCATTTCAGCAGGAAATCGATATCGCCGTTCAGCATGTGGCACTCGCGCATCATCGGCCAGCTCAGCACCAGCTCCTCGAAGGCCCTCAGATCCGGCTCGGCCTGGCTCTTGAGCCTCACCATGGCGAACACCGTCACCTCGTAGCCGAGCGCCCGGGCGTTGACCCGGGCATGATAGCCCTCGATCAGCCCGGTCGCCTCCAGCGAGCGCACCCGGCGCAGGCACGGCGGCGCCGAGATCCCGACCCGGCGCGAGAGCTCGACATTGGTCATCCGCCCGTCGTCCTGCAGCTCGCGTAGGATCTTGCGGTCGATGGCATCCAGCTTGGTGCCTGACATGTGCCGTTTCCTCGTCTTCCTGCGCCGCGACGTCATACCTCTGGCTTGCGGCGCGATTTTTTGCGGATACTTAAGGCGAGACCCCTGTCAACGCAATAAAATTGCCGGCCTGTGCAAAATATGGAAAGCCAAGCTCTCAAGATCTGGGTCCTGACCGACGGCGGCGCCGGGGAACGAGGCGCAAGCTCTCGGACCGGCCGAGGCGTTGGCCCGGCGGCGGCCTGCCGGATCGCAATCCGGCGGGTGGCACCGAAGGCCTGGACCGCGCGGCTGCCGGCGAATCTCTGGCACGCGTTCGGCGCCCGCTAGGGCGGCTGGCCGTTCACCGCCTACAACCCCCGGGTGCGCCGGATCAGGCCGCCTTGGCCGGACCTCGTCATCGGTGCCGGAAGACGCATCGCGCCCCTGGTCGCGGCGCTGAAGCGGCTCTACGGGGTTAAGCGGTGTAGCTCCTGAACCCGCGGATCCCGTTGTCCGGCTTCGACCTCGTCGCGGTACCGGAGCATGATCGGCTGACCGGCGGCAACGTGATCGCCACCCTCGGCAGCATCGGTCGCACCACGCCCGAGACCGCTGCCAGCGCGGCCACGCCCTGGCGCGAGCGGCTCGCCCACCTGCCCGAGCCGCGGCTGGCGATGCTGCTTGGCGGGCCGAGCCGCTCGGCGCGGTTTGGCGGCGGCGCGGCGGGGCGGATTGCCGAGGCGCTGGAGGCGCTGGCCGAGCATGGCCACGGCCTGATGGTGATCCCGTCGCAGCGCACCCCGGCCGGGTTGGTGGAACGGCTCCGCGAGGGGCTGGGCGCGCATGCCTTCGTCTGGGACGGCAGCGGAGACAACCCCTATCCCGGCATCCTCGGCCTCGCCGACGCGGTGCTGGTCACCGCCGATTCGGTCAAGTTGGCCTCGGAGGCCGCCTCGGCAGGCAAATCGGTCTACGTGTTCCCCCTCAAGGGGCTGGCCGCCAAGCTGCAACGGTTCCACGACGCCCTCGAAGCTCACGGCGCGGCGCGGCGGTTCGCCGGGGCGATCGAGACCTGGAGCTACCCGGCGCTGGCCGAAGCCGACCGGGTGGCGGCGGAGGTCGAGGCCCGCCTGCTCGCCGGTAGCGGTCCTGCGGACCCAGCCGGCTGATCCGCCCGCCGGCCCCCTTGGCGGGTGATTGCCCGCGGGCTATCTAGAGGCGGACCAACGCCAGGAGAGCCTCCATGTCCGAGACCCGCACCACCCGCTGCCTGATCATCGGCGCCGGCCCCGCCGGCTATACCGCCGCCGTCTACGCCACCCGGGCGCTGTTGGAGCCGGTGCTGCTCCAGGGCATCCAGCCGGGCGGGCAGCTGACCATCACCACCGAGGTCGAGAACTGGCCCGGCATCATCGAGACCCAGGGCCCGGAGCTGATGCAGCAGATGGAAGCCCATGCCCGCGCCGTCGGCGCCGAGGTCGTCGCCGATCACGTGATGAAGCTCAACCTCTCGCGCCGGCCTTTCGTCGCGGAATGCGATTCGGGCGAAGTCTGGCACGCCGACGCGGTGATCCTCGCCACCGGCGCCCAAGCGCGCTGGCTCGGGATCCCCTCGGAGGAGAAATACAAGGGCTTCGGCGTCTCCGCCTGCGCCACCTGCGACGGGTTCTTCTACCGCGGCAAGGAGGTGCTGGTGATCGGCGGCGGCAACACCGCGGTCGAGGAGGCGCTGTATCTGGCCAACCTCGCCTCCAAGGTGACGCTGGTGCACCGACGCGACGAGCTCAGGGCCGAGAAGATCCTGCAGCAGCGGTTGCTGAGCCACCCGAAGGTCGAGGTCATCTGGGACCATGTGGTCGACGAGATCCTGGGCACCACTGCCGAAGGCGTCACCGGGGCGCGGCTCGAGCACGCCAAAACCGGCGAGCTGCGCGAGGTTGCAGCCGCGGGCGTGTTCATCGCCGTCGGCCATTCTCCCGCTTCGGAGCTGGTCAAGGATCAAGTCGAGACCCATATGGGCGGCTATGTCGTGACCAAGGGGTTCTCGACCGCAACCTCGGTGCCGGGCCTCTTCGCCGCCGGCGACGTCACCGACCATGTCTACCGCCAGGCGGTGACCTCGGCCGGCATGGGCTGCATGGCGGCGCTGGAAGCGGAGAAGTTCCTCGCCGAACAGGCGGACGCGGCCGTGCAGGCGGCGGAGTAGCGGCCAGAAGGCGCCGAACCGCCCCTCTCTGTCTCTCTCCCTTTTAAGCAGGGGAATCGCATATGGCGGGTTTTGGGTTGCGGTTGTTGGGGAAAGGGGTTCTTTGGTGGGGCAGTTCGAACAATTTGAGGGCTGCCGATGTCGTTCCTTGCGCTGCTATTTGCCGATCTGAAAGACCCGCGTGCGCCAAATGGGGGGCACCGGCCGGTCGACGGCGCCGGCGATGATGGCGGCGGCCTTCGCGGTCGGGCGGGGGTTGGTTCCGGCGGCGGCGTCGAC
>Ga0209049_1000177_pt1 | contig 13703 bp, 17 predicted proteins | sample WorMetulBAHAMAS2_FD_187398 | JGI IMG/M metagenome (GOLD analysis project Ga0209049, IMG submission 187398) | Marine gutless worms symbiont microbial communities from Max Planck institute for Marine Microbiology, Germany - Olavius ullae BAHAMAS.2... | ecosystem: Host-associated > Annelida >...
CCGCGAGATGCGGCGGGATCGACACCATCATGTGCACATGGTCGCGCGACAGCACCCCCTTGACGATGCCCGCGCCGAGCTCCGCACAGACCTGCCGGATGATCTCGCGGATACGCCCGCGCACCACGCCCTCCAGCACCTTGTAGCGGTATTTCGTGATCCAGACGATATGGTAACGATGGCAGAAAACCGTGCGAGCGCCAGTGTCGTGGACGGCCATGATGATCCCTCCGCCGGAGATGAGCCCCTACCCTGCGGCGGGCTCGTCTCCGGCGGAGGGATCATCATGAGGACATTACGTTCGCGCTGAAGCGGTTTCGTCTCGAAGACGAAGGTTTGAAACCAAAGCGTGGAAAATCAATCGGGCTAGGTTCGCAAGATGGCAACCTCTGTTGCGATCCGTTTCCCGCGCAGCGGGACCGCCCCCAGGTCCTCGAACCTGTCCGGTGGGAACTCGCTCATCGCGCAAGTGACATGGCTGACCAGAATCACGTTGCCGGCGCCGCTGTCGATTTCCTTGCCATATTGCTGCAGCCGGGCGGCAACATTCACTGTATCTCCGAGCACCTTGTAGTTGAATCTGTGGCGGGCGCCGACATCGCCGGTTGCGGTCATTCCGGTGTTTATTCCGATCCTCAGACGCAGTGTCACCTCGCCGCCATCGACGGTCGATCTCGGTGCTGCGCTGATACCTTCGCTCAGCGCCAGCGCGGCTTTGCAAGCCTGGGTGGCGTGGCTAGGGCCCGCGACACTCTCTCTGAACACCGCCAGGATGCCGTCGCCCATGTACTCGATCACCATGCCATTGTGTGCCTCGATGGTGGTCGTCGCGGTGTCGTAGTAGCGGTTCATGACCTCGGTGTATTCGACATTGGTCAGCTGATCGCCCAGATTGGTCGAGCCGACCAGGTCGGTGAACATCACCGTGGCTTGCTCGGTGCGTGCCGCGCGCCGCTCCGCTTCCATCCCCTCGAGCAGGATGCTGGCGACGGGCTGCGGCGTCAGCCGCGCGACGAGTTGCTTGGCGAAGGCATAGCGCGTCGCCAGCCCGAGCAGCACTGTGGCGGTGAGGCCGAGATAGATCGGCACACCGAACGGCAGCCAGACCTGCTGGGAGGCGAACGCGGCCCAAGCGAGTCCGCCATAGGCCACGGTCAGCCCGGCGATGGCAATCAGCCCGCGTCGGCCCGGCAGCACGCGCGCCGACAACGCCGCCGCGAGGCCGATCAGGAACACCAGCGCCGCTTCGCCGACCAGCCCCGGTCTCCACATCTCTTCTCCGTGCACGAGGTTGAGGAAGGCGGTCGCTGCCAGCTCGACCCCGCCGATGTCGTTGGTCTCGGCGCCGAGGATCGGGATCTTGTAGTGGTCCATGGTGCCCCGATGCGCCGGGTCGGAGAGGCCAATGAACACGGCAACCGAGGCCAGCGACTGCGGCAGCGGCTTCTTCGTGTCGCGGTCGAAGACATCCCGCAACGTGTAGGTCTTGATCGATTTCGGCGGCCCGTAGAGCCAGATCGGCTGATTCCCGGGCGCCGCCAAAGGCGCCGCGTTGCCGGTGTAGTGCTACCATACGACCTCCGGCATGACCCCGAGATTGGGGAACTCCGGCAGCCGTCGAACACAACTTTCGACATAGCTGATCAAGGGTGCATTGAGCAGGAAGGCGGCGGTGTCGAGCGCGACGATCGTGAACAGGTCGCGCGGGCTGAACCGCTGCAGCGCCGCCTCGCCGCCCGGTCCGGCCTCGCCGATGGTACGGATCCGCTCGAACAACACCACCCGGCCCGAATCGGCGATCTCCTGAGCGAAGACCTCATCCTCGGGCTGCGGCCGGCGGAACAGGATGTCGAAGGTGATCACCCTAGCGTCGCGCCGGCTAAGCTCGCGCAGCAGGCAGCCATGCAGCCCGCGCGGCAGGTCGACGACGTCGCGGATGTCGGGCAGCCGGTTGCGCGCATGCGGGGTAAGGCAGCCGTAGAGGGTCTCGGAGGCCGAAGCCAGATCGACGGAATGGAACTCGAGCCACTCGACCGAGGTGCGGTCGAGTCCGATCACGATCGCCTCCTCAGGCACCTCGACCGGTCCGCGCAGATAATAGAGCGTGGACAGCCCCTAATTTCGCTCGAACCTCTGCCCGAAGAGGGTCAGGTAGATGAGCGTCAGCAGGAAGGCGAGCCCGATGCAGCCCAGGATGCGGTAGACCACGATCCGCGTGAATGTCCCGGGCACCCCGATTTGTCCCCTTTCGTGTCAGACTCCGAGATAGCGGTTGGAAACCTCATCGCCGAGGTCGCCCGGCGGCCCGTTCCAGACCGTCTTGCCGCGTTCGAGGATCACGCAATCATCGGCCAGAGGCAACAGTTCCTTCAGGGTCTTGTCGACGATCAGGATCGCCTCGCCCTCGGCCTTGAGCTGGCCCAGCGCTGTCCATATCTCGGCCCGGATGGTCGGGGCCAGGCCCTCGGTCGCCTCGTCGAGGATCAACAACTTCGGGTTGGTCATCAACGCCCGGCCGATCGCCAGCATCTGTTGCTCGCCGCCCGAGAGGGTCCCGGCCATATGCCCGCCGCGGTCGGCCAGCCGCGGAAGCAGACGCTCCACCCTCGCCCGACCCCACGGACCGGAACGCTGGGTGGCAACCAGGTTCTCGGCCACGGTCAGGTTAGGGAAGCATCGCCGCCCCTCCGGCACCAGCCCGAGCCCCAGCCGTGCCGCCCGGTTCGGGCTCAGCCTCTTGAGATCGCGCCCGTCGAAGCTGATCGCGCCCCGCGCATGGGGGGTGAGCTGCAGGATCGAGCGGATCGTGGTGGTCTTGCCCATGCCGTTGCGCCCCATCAGCGCCACCACCTGGCCGGCCTCGACCGCCAGGTCGACCCCGAACAGCGCCTGCACCGGGCCGTAGAAGGTCTCGACACCTTGGACGATCAGCATGCGCCTAGCCCTCCGTGCCGAGATAGACTTCGCGCACCAGCGCGCTGGCACGAACCTCGTCCGGCGGGCCGGAGAAGATCAGCCGGCCCTCCGCCAGCACGCTGACCCGGTCGGCCAGGGCGAACACCGCGTCCATGTCGTGCTCGATCAGCAGCATCGGCACGGTGCCGCGGATTTGGTTCAGCACCCGGGTCAAAGCAGGGGTGCCGCCGGCGCCCATCCCGGCCATCGGCTCGTCCAAGAGCAGCACCTTCGGCCGCAGGGCAAAGGCCATTGCCAGCTCGAGCTGACGCCGTTCGCCGTGGCTCAGCGCCCCGGCGCTGACGTCGGCGCGTTCATCGAGACCGAACTGGGTCAAGACCGCATGAGCCGGGTCGACCAGAAGCCGGTCCCGCTTCACCGGCGTGAGGAAGCCGAAACCGGTGCCCAGCCGCCCCTGTACCGCCAGCATCACGTTGCGCAGCGCCGAAAACTCCAGCGCCAGCGACGAGACCTGGAAGGTCCGCCCGAGCCCGAGCCGCGCCCGCCCGGCGACCGAGAGGTCCGAGATCTCGCGCCCATCGAGCCAGATCTCGCCGGCGTCCTGCTCCAGTTGCCCGGCGATCAGGGCGACGAGCGTCGACTTGCCGGCGCCGTTCGGGCCGATCAGGGCGTGGATCTCGCCCGGCATCAGGGTCAGGGACACCTCGTCGGCGGCCTTGAGCGCGCCGAAGCTCCGGCTCAGCTCGTGGATCTCGATAACCGGCTCAGCCATGGCGCGCGCCTCCCGCCAGGATGCCGACCAGCCCGCCGCGGGCGAACAGCACCACGCCGAGCAGCACCATCCCCAGTAGCAGTTGCCAATGCTCGGTGATCCCCCCCAGCACATGCTCCATCAGCACGTAGAGCGCCGCGCCGGCCACCGGGCCGAACAAACGTCCGACGCCGCCGAGGATGACGAAGACGATGATCTCGCCCGAGGTGTGCCAGCCCAGCATCGACGGGCTGACGAATCCGTTGAGATCGGCGAACAGCGCGCCGGCGAGGCCGGTGAGCATGGCCGAGATCACGAACGCCGTCAGCTTCACCGGGAAGGGTTCGATCCCCACCGTGGCCAGCCGCTCGGGGTTCATCCGCGCGCCCATCAGCGCGGCGCCGAAGCGCGCGCCCATCAGCCGCCAGCTCAGGCCGATGGCCAGCATCAGGCAGCCATAGCAGATCAGGAAGAAGTGCAGCGGGTCGTAGGTGTCGAGCCCGGGGAAGCCGTTGCGCACATAGATCGACAGCCCGTCCTCGCCGCCGTATTCGGGCCAGGAGATGGCGAAGTAGTAAATCATCTGGGCGAAGGCTAGGGTGATCATGATGAAGTAGACGCCGGAGGTCCGAAGCGAGATCGCCCCGATCGGCACCGCCACCAGCCCGGCCACGATTACCGCCGCCAGCCATATCGGCAGCATCGCGTCGGTGCCCATCACCGTGATCGGCCAAGCCATCACCGCCGCCTGATCGAACGCCGCCTGGGCCGAGATCCCGGCGACATAGCCGCCGATGCCGAAGAATGCGGCGTGGCCGAAACTGACCATGCCGCCGAAACCGAGCGCCAGGTTCAGCCCGACCCCGGCCAGGGCCAGGATTGCCGCCCGGCTGGCGAGGTTGGCGTAGTAGGGCTCGCCAACGGCCAGCGCGCCCAGCGGTGCCGCCAGCAGCAGCGCTGCGAGACCTGCGTTGAGGGCCGTTTCGCGCCGCATCTCAGCCTCCGCTCGCCGGGAACAGGCCCTGCGGCCGCACTGCGAGGATTGCCGCCATCATCAGGTAGATCAGCATCGAGGCCAGCGCCGAACCGATCGAGGTTGCCAAGGAGGGGTCGGTGACGAGCCCGAACAGCACCGGCAGGAAGATCCGCCCGAGGGTGTCGACCACCCCCACCAGCACCGCCCCCACCAGCGCTCCCCGGATCGAGCCGATGCCGCCGATGACGATGGTCACGAAGGCGAGGATCAAGACCGGCTCTCCCATGCCGACTTCGACCGACTGCAGCGCCCCTATCATCGCCCCCGCCAGCCCGGCCATCCCGGCGCCGAGGGCGAAGACCACCGTGTAAAGCCGGGCGATGTCGACCCCAAGCGCCGCGATCATCTCGCGGTCCGACTCGCCGGCGCGGATCCGCATGCCGAGCCGGGTGCGGTGGATGAGCCAGAACAGCGCCGCCGCCAGCGCCAGCCCGGCGCCAATGATCGCCAGCCGAAACACCGGATAGGTGGCGCCGCCCGGCAGGCCGACATGACCGCGCAGCGACGCCGGGATGTCGAGCCACAAGGGCTGCGCGCCGAACACGATCCGCGCCCCCTCGGAGAAGATCAGGATCAGGGCGAAGGTGGCCAGCACCTGGTCGAGATGTCCGCGCGTGTAGAGCCGGCGCATCGCCCCGATCTCGACCAGCGCGCCGAGCGCCGCGGCGGCGATCACCCCGGCGCCGAGCCCGACCCAGAATAGCCCCGTCGTTCCCGCCACCCAGGCGCAGACAAAGGCGCCGGCCATGTAGAGCGAGCCGTGGGCGAGGTTGATCAGCCCCATCACCCCGAACACCAGCGTCAGCCCTGCTGCAATCAGGAACAGCATGACGCCGAGCTGCAGTCCGTTCAGGAGCTGCTCGATCAGGAGGGCGATGGTCATGGTGCGGGGCCGGCGGCCGTTCCTGGCTTTGGTGCGCGACGCTTGGCGAGGTGGTGGGTGAGTGCCATGGCGATGCAGATGCCGAGCGGGTCCTCCGGCAGGTCAGAACCGGGGGCGATCAGCACCGCCCGGTCGCCCTCGTAGTCGAGCTCGGGGAACCGGGTGCGGAAGGCATCGACCAGCCCGGAGCGGCAGTGGAAGAAGAGGGCGGCGCAGTCCAGGCGCTTGCGCGACGCGCCGAGGCGCACCGTGCTGCCGCTTCGGGTCGCCTCGGTGAGGTAGGCGGGCTCGCCCCATTTGAGGGTCTCGGTCAGCGGCCCGACCCCCTCGGTCGCAGCGGCGGTGCGGAAGATCAGCGCGCGCAGCCGGTCGAGCCGGCGCCGGAGCGCCGGCGGATAGGCGTCGAATACCGCCCGTACCTCGGTCGGCGGGGGCGGTGGTGGGGGCGGCAGGCCGCCCTCCACGCTGTCGGCCGCAGGGCTCAGAAGTGGCATTCCGCGGCGAAGGCGTCCTGGTGGTCTTCCTCGGCGGTGCCGACCAGCTTGTTGGTCGGTTTACCGTCGCCGGCCACCACCTCGCGGACATAGATGTTCTGGATCGGGTGGTGGTTCGGCCCGAACTTGAACGCCCCGCGCACGCTGACGAAATCCGCCGCCTCCAGCGCCGCCCGGAAGGCGTCTGCATCCGAGGGCTGCGCCTTGCCGAGCGCCGCCAGGATCAGGTTGGCGGTGTCGAAGCCCTGGCTGGCATAGAGGGTGGGCGTGCGCCCGAACTCGGCCCGGAAGCTCTCCACGAAGGCCTTGTTGGCGGCGTTGTCGAGGTCGTAGGCCCATTGCGAGGTGCTCTTGACACCGAGTGCCGCATCGCCGACCGCGCCGAGGATGATCTCGTCGAACGAGAAGGCGGGGCCGAACACCGGCAGGCCGACGCCGGAGCCGGCATACTGCTTCATGAAGGCGATGCCCATGCCGCCCGGCAGGAAGAAGAACACCGAATCGGCGCCCGAGGCCCGGATCTGGGCGATCTCGGCGGCGTAGTCCTTCTGCCCCAGCTTGGTGTAGATTTCGCCGGCGACATTGTCGCCATAGGTGCTCTTGAACCCGACCAGCGCGTCGGTGCCGGCCGGGTAATTCGGCGCCAGGATGAAGGGCTTGGCCAGCCCGGCCGTCTTCATGTGGGCGCCCATCGCCGCATGCAGATCGTTGTTCTGCCAGGCGACGTTGAAATAGTTCTCGTGGCAGCCCTTGCCCGCCAGCGCCGACGGCCCGGCATTGGGCGAGAGATAAAACACCCCCTGGCGCACCGTCGGCGGCACCACCGCCATCGCCAGGTTCGACCAGATGATCCCGGTCATAATGTCTACCTTGTCCTTCTGGATCATCTCGTCGGCGATCTGCTTCGCCAGATCCGGCTTGCGCGCGTCGTCCTTGACGATCAGCTCGACATCGGCGCGGCCCGACTGTTTCAGCGCGAGCTCGAAGCCGTCGCGCACGTCGATGCCGAGATGCGACCCGCCGCCCGAGAGCGTGGTGATCATGCCGATCTTTGTTTCGGCCATGGCGCTGCCCGCCAGCGCTACCGAGGCCGCCACCAGGGCAGTTCCGAGGATCCTTTGCATCGTGACTCCCTCCGATTGCGTGATTCTCCGTTGTCCGACTGTGACTTGACCGCGACTCGCCGGGTTTTTCCAGCCCAAGCGGCACGATTCGGCGATAAATTTAGGAAATACCGCGATAACTGTGCCGCCATGGACTGGGATGACGCCTACAACAATCGCGGCCACATCGAGGACACGGAGAGCTATCCGCCGCGCTGGGCGGCGGAGGCGGCGGATTTTCGCCTCCGTATGGAGGCGCAGGGACGGGCGCGGCTGGACATCGCCTATGGCACCCATGGCCGCGAGCGTTTCGACCTGTTTCTGCCGGAGGGCACGGCCCAGGGGCTGGTGGTGTTCATCCATGGCGGCTACTGGCGCCTGTTCGCCAAGTCCGACTGGTCGCACCTGGCCCGCGGCGCCCTGAGCCGCGGCTGAGCGGTGGCCATGCCCGGCTACGTGCTCTGCCCGCAGATCAGCATCTCGGCGATAGCCCGCGAGATCGCCGCCGCCATCGTCGCCATGGGGCGCGAGCTCGGCGGCCCGATTCGTCTCGCCGGCCACTCGGCCGGTGACCATCTGGCGATCCGGATGCTGTGCGAGGATGCGCCGCTGCCGCAATCGGTCGCCGGGCGGGTCCTTTCGGTGCTGTCGATCAGCGGCCTGCACGACCTGCGTCCGTTGATCCGCACCGAGATGAACGCCGATCTGCGGCTCGACCGGGCCGAGGCGCGGGCTGAGAGCCCGGCGCTGCTGACCCCGCGTCGCGGGGTGCCGGTGACCTGCTGGGTCGGCGCCGGGGAACGGCCCGAATTCATCCGCCAGAACGCGCTCTTGGCCAATGTCTGGACTGGCTGCGGGGTCGAGACCCGTGCCGCTGTCAAGCCGGGCCGGCACCACTTCAGCATCATCGAGGGTCTGACCGACCCCGACAGCGGGCTGACCAGAGCGCTGCTCGGCCTCTAGCGGGCGACTTCGCGGAGCCCCTTTTCAAACCACTGCGGCGCCATCATCTTCGCGCCGTTCCGTTTCGCGACGGGGGAGACAATGGATCAGATCGCAACGCTTATCGCCGATCCCACTGCCTGGGTGGCGCTGGTCTCGCTGGTGGTGATGGAGGTCGTCCTCGGCATCGACAACCTGGTGTTCATCGCCATCCTCACCAACAAGCTACCCGAGGCGCAGCGCGCCTTGATCCGGCGGCTCGGAATCGGTCTCGCCGCGGTGCTGCGGCTGCTGCTGCTCGCCACCGTCGCCTGGGTGGTGCGGCTCACCGAGCCGGTCTTCACCCTGTTCGGAAATGCGTTTTCGTGGAAGGACATGGTGCTGATCGCGGGCGGCCTGTTCCTGGTCTGGAAGGCAACCAGCGAGATCCACCACAATGTCGATCCCGACCCCCATGGCGACATGTTCACCAAGGGCGCGGCCGAGATCGCCTTCACCGCCGCGATCGCCCAGATCCTGGTGCTCGACCTGGTATTCTCGATCGACAGCATCATCACCGCCGTCGGCATGACTCCGCATGTGCCGGTGATGGTAATGGCGGTGATCATCGCCGTCGGCACCATGCTGCTGGCCGCCGATCCGCTGTCGCGCTTCATCCAGGGCAACCCGACCATCGTCATGCTGGCGCTGGGCTTCCTCTTGCTGATCGGCACCACCCTGATCGCCGAGGGCTTCGGCGTGCATGTGCCCAAGGGCTACATCTACGCCGCCATGGCGTTCTCGGCCCTGGTCGAGGGGCTGAACATGCTGGCGCGCCGGGCCCGGGCTCGGCGGCGGGCGGCGGTGGCACCGCGGTAGGGCGGATGCGGGCGCTCGGTGACCTCTGGTCCGGCCGGCTCGGCCTCGCCGAGGCGTTCTGGACTTGGGCGGTGCTGATCGGGCTCACGGTCAACGCCGTCATGACCGCCGCCAGCCTCGCGGTGATCGCCGCCGACGGGCCGGGCGGGCTGGCGCTGGCCCTCCACCTGCTGCCGCTACCCTTCAACACCGCCATTGCCGTCGGCGTCTGGCGCAGCGCTGCGGCGTTTGATGGCGAGCGGCAGTGGGCCGACTTGGCGCGGGTCGCGGCAATCGCCTGGGCGGCCCTGTTGACGCTGGCCTGAGGGCGGGCCTCAGGCCCCGACGCAAGCCACCGCCTCGATCTCGACCTTCATCCGCGGGTCGACCAGGGCCGAGACCTCGACCAGGGTCGAGGCCGGCCGGTGCTCGCCGAAATAGCGCTGGCGCACCGGGTTGATCCGCGCCCGCTCGGCGATGTCGGTCATGAACACCTGCACCTTGACCACCTGGTCCGGCCGGCCGCCGGCCTGGCTAAGGCAGTTGTCGATGGTCTTCATGGCGATCTCGAACTGCTCGACCGTGTCGTCGGGAATGAACCCGTCGGCAGTCATCCCGACCATGCCCGAGAGCCAGATCCAATCGCCGGCCCGGACCACATGGCAGTAATGGCTGACCGGCGCCATCTCCCCTTCGACCATCTTCCGTTCGATCGGCATTCGTCTCTCCTTCGTCGTGCCATTCGCCCTACAGCGCCTTCCGCGCCGCCAGCGCCGCGGAGATGGTGCCGTCGTCGAGATAGTCGAGCTCGCCACCGATCGGCACCCCCTTGGCCAGCGAGGTGATCTCGACCTCGCAGCCCTGCAGATAGTCGGCGATCACATGCGCCGTCGTCTGGCCGTCTACAGTGGCGCCGACCGCCAGAATCACCTCGGTGATCTCCGGCGACCGCGCCCGCTCGGTCAACTCGGGGATGCGCAGGGATTCCGGGGTGATCCCGTCGAGCGCCGACAGCAGCCCGCCAAGGACATGGTAGCGGCCGCGGAAGGCGGCGGCGCGCTCCAGCGCCCAGAGATCGGCGACATCCTCGACGACGCAGATCTTGCCCGGGTCGCGGCGGGGGTCGGTGCAGATGTCGCATTCGTCCGCCGTGGCGAGGTTGCCGCAGGTCCGGCAGAGGCGCACCTTCTCGGCTACTTCGGCCATCGCCCGGGCCAGCGGCACCAAGAGCCGCTCGCGCCGCTTGACCAGCGCCAGCGCCGCCCGCCGGGTCGATCGTGGCCCCAACCCTGGCAGCTTGGCCATCAGCTCGATCAGTCGCTCGATCTCGCCGCCGCCGGTCATCGACAGAGTCCCGATGCGGGCGGCAAACCCGACCTCCTCTCTGTCTCTCTCCCGTCCAGGGGGAGAGGACGCCCGCTCCGCAATCTCGGATCGCCGGATGGTTTTCGTTTCTCTCCCCGGCAAGGGGAGAGGACAGGAGAGGGGTCTGCCATCCAGGCGTAGCGCTCACCCATCGCCGCGCTCCCGCGCCAGCACGCCGGTCAGGCAGCCAACGGCGCCGGCGGCCTTCTTCAACTCCGCCATCGGCGTCTCAACGACCTCGACCCCAAGCCCCTCGTAGAAGTGCCGAGCGCCCGGATTGCCGCCCGGCATCAGGATCTTGCGCGGGCCCAATGTGACGAAGTTCAGCGCCTTGTTGGTCTCGGCCTCGTCCTCGCCCGGCAGGAAGGCGACCTGGTACCCGCGCTCACGCAGCGCCATCACCGCCGCATGCGGGGTGCGGCGCGGCCAGGCGATGGCGAGGTCCGCATCAGCGATCCGCAACATCCCCATCAGGTGCATGGTGCCGTAGGGCAGGTCGACGGCGATCAGGTCGCAGCCGATCTCGGCCATCAGCCTGCCGATCTGATCGATCGCCGCCTGGTTTATCCGGAGCCCGCGGCCGATGAGTGATGTCTGCGCATCCAGCCACATCAGATCCGTCTCCTCGAAGGTCGCCTGCCCGGTCAGGGTTCTAAGGATCGGCACCTGCGCCCCGGCCAGCGCCGCTGCCACCGCCACCTCCTCGCCGGCACACACGGTCGAGGCCGGGCGGGCGAGAATCGCGCCTTCCGGGGTCATGACGAAAAGATCGACGCAGAACATGCGGTTGGGGCTCGGCCGCGGCACCTCCGGCACTGCGATCACATCGACCCCGTGCGCCCGGTAGGCCTCGGCGAGGGCATCGTGCTCGGCCTGCGCCTGCGCCAGGTCCCGGGCGCCGAGGAACTGGCTGGCGTTGACATCGGCAACGGCGATCTCCGGGCCGGGACGGCGGAGCGCCACCGCGGTCAACCGCCGCCACTCGCTGTCGATGCCGCAATCGGCCCAGAGCGTGCCGATCTCCGCCGAATGCGGGGCGAGACGCGGCGACCACCCGTCGCCACAGTAGGTCGCGATGCCAAAGCTGGAGGCAGATGGCCTGGCCGTGTCGTTCATCGCGTCACCCGAACGGCAGCTTCATCCCCGGCGGCAATTGCAGCCCCTCGGTCAGCTTTGCCATCTCTGCCTGCCCGGCCTCGCGGGCCTTGCGCACCGCGTCGTTGACCGCGGCGACGATCAGGTCCTCCAGCACCTCCTTCTCCTCGGTGCCGTCGAGCAGGCTGGGGTCGACCGTCAGCGATTTCACTTCGCCCTGGCCGGTGGCCACCGCCCTGACCATGCCGGCGCCGGCCGTGCCTTCGGCCTCGAGCGCGGCAATTCGCTCCCGCGTCTCGGCCATCTTGGCCTGCATTTCGGTCGCCTGCTTCATCAGCTTGGCCATGTCGCCCAGATTGCTAAGTCCCTTGAGCATATCAGTAATCCTCCTCGAACGGGTCGTCGCTATCGACGAGATTGCCCTCGATGTCCACCAGATCGAGCTCCGGCGCAGGGGACAGGAACTCCTCCGGCGCCGGCGCGCCGCCAAGCGTACGCACGTCGGTGACCTCGGCGCCGGGGAACGCCTCTAGCGCCGCCAACACCCGCGGATGCTGACGCGCCTCCGCCTTCCGGGCGTCGCGCGCCGCCGCGTCCTGATCGGCAATGGTCGGCTGTCCGGCTTCGGGGCTGATCGCCACCTGCCAGCGCACCCCGGTGAGGTCGCGCAGCCGCTGCGACAGCCGCCCGGCGAGATCGGCCGGGGCGCCGGAGCCTGGATTGAACTCTATCAGGCCGGGACGGTAACGCACCAGCCCGACATGAGCCTCGATCTCGCTCAGCAGCTTGATGTCGCGCTCGCCGTGCAACAGCGCGGTCACGTCCTCGAACCGGGCATAGGCCTCGAGCGCGGCCCCGGGCTGCGGTGCCGGGGCCACGACGTCGGCGCCCTCCGCCACCGCGGCCAGCCGTGCCGACGGGCCGGAGGCGTCGCCCCCACCGTTGCCCCTCGGGCCGGGACGTGCCGCGGTGCCGCCTTCGGTCAGCCTGCGCACCAGATCCTCGGGCGGCGGCAGGTCGGCGACATGGGTCAGGCGGATCACCGCCATCTCCGCCGCCATCATCGGCGTCGGCGCGATCGGCACCTCCTCGATCGCCTTCAGCAGCATCTGCCAGGCGCGGGTCAGCACCCGCATCGACAGCCTTGCAGCAAGCTCCCGCCCGCGGCTGCGCTCGGCCGCCGAGACGGTCGGGTCCTCCGCCGCCTCGGCCGAGATCTTCAGCACCGAGATCCAGTGGGTCAGCTCGGCGAGGTCGCGCAGCACGACGCCTGGGTCCGCGCCGTCGGCGTATTGCGCCGACAGCTCCTCCAGCGCCGCCTTGGCGTCGCCGCCCATGATCGCCTCGAAAAGGTCGATCACCCGGCCGCGGTCGGCCAGCCCGAGCATGGCGCGCACCTCTACGGTGTCGGTCTCGCCGCCGTGCCCGTGGGCGATCGCCTGGTCGAGCAGCGACAGCGCATCGCGCACCGAGCCTTCGGCGGCGCGAGTGATCAGGGCCAGCGCCTCGGGCGCGATCTTCGCCCCCTCCCGCTCGACGATGCCGCCGAGATGCGCCAGCATCGCCTCCGGCTCGATCCGCCGCAGGTCGAAGCGCTGGCAGCGGCTGAGCACGGTCACCGGCACCTTACGGATCTCGGTCGTGGCGAAGATGAACTTCACGTGCTCGGGTGGCTCCTCCAGGGTCTTGAGAAGCGCGTTGAAGGCCGAGGTCGACAGCATGTGGACCTCGTCGATGATGTAGACCTTGTAGCGCGCCGCCGCCGCCCGGTAGCGCACCGAGTCGATGATCTCGCGCACATCGCCGACACCGATGTTCGAGGCCGCGTCCATCTCCAGCACGTCGACATTGCGGCCGTCGGCGATGCTGGTGCAGGCCTCGCATGCCCCGCAGGGGTCGATCGTCGGCTTCTCTCCCCGCCCGGTGCAGTTCAGGCCCTTGGCGATGATCCGCGCCGTGGTGGTCTTGCCGACCCCGCGCACGCCGGTGAGAATGAAGGCATGGGCGATGCGGTCATGGGCGAAGGCGTTGGTGAGTGTCTGCACCATCGCCTCCTGGCCGATCAGGTCGCGGAAATGGCCGGGCCGGTACTTGCGTGCCAGCACCTGATAGGCGCGGCCCGCGGCCTCGCCTGTCACGTCCGTCGTCGAAGGGGTGTCGTCCATCAACCGGTCCCGGGATTGAGATCGCCCCAGCTATAGCGGCGCCGGCGCAGGGCCGCAAGGAAGGCTGGCGTGAGTGTTGTGTGCGCCTGTGCGCGCTCCGCCTCCCACCCCACCTC
>Ga0209049_1000178_pt1 | contig 13700 bp, 9 predicted proteins | sample WorMetulBAHAMAS2_FD_187398 | JGI IMG/M metagenome (GOLD analysis project Ga0209049, IMG submission 187398) | Marine gutless worms symbiont microbial communities from Max Planck institute for Marine Microbiology, Germany - Olavius ullae BAHAMAS.2... | ecosystem: Host-associated > Annelida >...
CGACTCCGCGGATTCATTTCGTGCTAATTCCCATCGGTCTCGAGCCAGACCGACGGCTTCCTCCCATCCTTGAGACCTTTGAAGAACAGTTATCCTATTCTGATAGATCAGTGATACCAATTCCTTTTCACCAATATCCCAGCGTTGAGTGTAATTGCCCCGAGGAACATACCGGAACCCCGTCCTACCTGTAAACGCATCCACGGCCTCCAATCGTCTCCCCGGATCGAATCCAAAGGGGGTGGTGGTTTCGATATCGACATAGTCATCATCGACCCTGATGGAGCAAAACGCATGGTCACTCGTGAGAACTCCGTTTATCGGAATATCCTGACTCCTAGCCAGAATGAGATACAGAACCGCCGAGGATACACAGTTGTAAGTTCCATCTTCTAAAATCCTGTCCATTCGGGTTTGCGCCTCGACATATCGGGTGAGAATTTTCTCGTGCATCCAAATGAGCAATGCTTCACCTCTATCTCGGATACCGCCGGATAGCAGCGGAGCCGATTTTACCAGCTTGGTCATTTGTGAAAACCGAAATTCCAAATCCTCCTCCGCCACTCCGGAGGCCAGAAGGGAAACCCGTATCAATCGATCCAGCGGCAGAGGCTCGGACATTTCACCTACGGCAACAATCTCATCGACTGGAGTCATGCGAAGCTCCCCATAAGCGTTGGACAGGGCAAAAAACACCAATATGGCCAGATGGGCCATGAGATACAGGGGCCTATGGGTTGTTTGAATGAGCACAATACTATAATAATACATCCTTTGAAACCATTGGCAAATTCTACCGTGAATGATTCTGGAGAGCACTCTGAGTGAAATTCCTTAATCCTCGTAATGCTGTGAGTTATTTCAGTCCAGCCATACTCCTTGTCATAGTTCCGCTAAGTTTCATCGCCGCCCCGGCGGCTCCGCAAAACTCCAAACTCCCGCATTTCAACGATTCCGCGGAGCCTTCGCTCCTTGCCGAAAGAATTGTCGGAGCCATGAGCGACAGGGAAGTGCTGGGTCAGATATTGATGTTCGGTTATCCAGGAGAGCGTCCTGATAACAATATTCTCCGTTGGATCAGCAAAGAGGGTTTAGGGGGGGTGAAGATTTTCGGTTGGAACGCCACCAATCTCTCGATATTGGCGCACACTGTAGGCACTTATCAGAAATTGGCGGTATCGAGCCGCTTCGGGGTGCCCCTGCTGGTAGCCACCGATCAAGAAGGAGGCTGGGTGAGACATATCAAGGGAGCGAGTTCCATCACCCCTGGCAACATGGCATTGGGAGCAAGCAGATTGCCTCTTGATGCCTGGAAAACCGGGCTTCTTCTAGGTGAAGAACTTGCCTCTGTCGGTGTGAATATGAATTTTGCCCCCACTGTCGATCTATTCGTCGATCCTGAGGCGGATGTTATTGGCCCTCGGGCCTTTATGGCCAGCCCCCACTGGACGGGAATTCTCGGCCTATCGTTTTTTCGAGGCCATGAACAGGCGGGAGTCATCTCCACTGCCAAACACTTTCCGGGACATGGCGATACGCGAGAGGATTCCCACGGTACCCTGCCCATGGTGAATGCCAGTATAGAAACCCTCCAAAGCAGGGACCTTATTCCCTATCGAACTCTGATAGCCGCGGGAATCCCCGCCATCATGGTAGGGCATCTGGCATTTCCCAATGTTACCGAAATTGCCACACCCGCCACCCTTTCATCAGTGTTTCTCACTGATCTGCTTCGTGCTGAGCTGGGTTTCAAGGGAGTGGCCATCACAGACGATTTGTTCATGTACGGAGCCAGAGCCGACGGGATTCCTCTCACAGACGTATGCTTTCGTTCCATTGAAGCTGGTGCCGATATATTGCTTGTATCTCATGGGCCAGCGGATCACCGATCTATCCATCGGCGATTGTTAACCGGAATGAAGGATTCACTTTTTAACAGCCGTGTACGTGAGGCTGCCGTGCGAGTCGTGGCGATGAAGGCCCGCTATCTCAAAAGAAGCGATTCACTTCCCATCATCCCCGATGTGAATTCCATGACTCTGCCGGCACCAGGTGCCAAGGAGTTCTTCTTGCAGCAGGCAGCTCGCAGTATCACGGTTGTGAAGAAAGGTAGTATTCCGATTCCATCGGAAAAGGCCGGAAACGTATTGCTGGCCGGCTCGTATGCCGATTTCTTATCCGAGGGACAGAAACGTTATCTCGGAGCGCAAACCTGGACCCTCAAATACCGAGCAAACACCGATGATATGGAGCGACAAGGACAAGAGCTACTCCGGAAAGCCAGATTCTTCGATACCGTCATTGTACTCCTACCTGACAAAGAGACGGGAATCCTTCTAAACGAACTGGAAAGTATCGCTGAAAAGGTAGTGGTGATTTCCGTTCTCTCCCCGATCCACCTCAGCCATGTTCCCTGGATAAGGACATCCCTGGCGGCATATGGAACGGGCATCGAGAGTTTCAGGGCGGCCTTCGCCGCACTGGTGGGAGACTATGTTCCCGAAGGGAAGTTGCCCATACCTCTGAATCTGGACCCATGACATGGCATTCAGCTAATCGGGGGGATATCTGCCGGCTCATGAAATGGTTGAGGAGAAATGAATGGCAACACATCGCTTTGAGTTCACAATTGAAGAGAAACGATGTCAAAACCGTGTTCGGCCGAATAGTCGGTGATCGACTGTGGATAGGGGAGAATGAAGGTAAGGTTGGCGCTGCTTTGTTCATCTCACATTCCGGGGTGGTATTACCGGCGTTAGGTGATGGGCGTTCCGATGAGATTACAGACGATTTTCTTGATGCAATCATCTCATCACATCGAAACCGGATTCATTCGGTTATCGGAATGGAAGACCCCGTCATGGAAATCGAACGACGGATGAACCGACTCCCTCCCGATATGCAAAACTATCGGATGTTTGTCCGGAGCAATCCGACTGTGATTCGAATGGGTGGAATAAGAAATCTCGCAATACGGCGAGCCACCCACATGGATGCCGATGCGCTTTGGCCCTTGGAAAAGGCCTACCAAATCGAGGAAGTTCTCAGGGAGGGAAACTACCTAAATGAGTCGTCAGTCCGCACACATCTCATCCGCACTCTCAGGGAACAGGAAGTTTACATGGCTATTTCCGATGGAATACCCATTGCCAAAGCCGGCACCAATGCCCAGGGCATCGGCTACGACCAGATTGGCGGCGTTTTCGTTGATACGAGATACAGAAACCGGGGCGTTGCCGCCTGTATTGTGCAACAGCTTCTCCAATCCATCGCGGAGCGGGGGAAAAAGGCATGTCTGTTTGTCAAAGATTCCAATGCCGCGGCTCTTCGGCTCTATCGAAATCTTGGGTTTCAAGATAGAGGCACTTTTAGGATTTCATACTGGATATAGGTTTTGGGGAATGATATGCAGGAGAAATCACACTGTTCTAATGCATCGGATCTGGAGGTAGTGAATGAAAATTTTGATGCTAACCAGCGAAGCTGAGCCCTTTGCCAAGAGTGGGGGGCTTGGCGACGCCGTGCCTGCACTGGCGGTCGCACTGCACCGAAAGGGTCATGATGTTCGCGTCCTCATGCCGCTATATCTCCACATTGATAAGAAGACTATCGAGAAAATTCCCTCTCCTCTGAGAATTCCCATGGGGAGTGGGACAATGAGGTGTGCGGTGTATAAGACTGTCCTACCCAATACTGAGGTACCTGTTTATATGCTCGATAGGGGAGATCTGTTTGGCAGGAATGGCTTGTATGGACCTGATGGATCGAGCTCATGGCCGGATAATGCCCTTAGATTCGCTTTCCTCTCAGTGAGTGCGTTTCAGCTTTGCCGCGGCCTGAATTGGATTCCCGATATCTTGCATCTCCACGACTGGCATTCCGGCCCGGCGGCCTGGTTGCTCAAAAACCGTGAACGGAGACGTGGTTTCGCGAATACGGCATCGGTTCTTACCGTTCACAACTTGGGCTACCAAGGAGTATTTCCAGCATCCGAATTGCAGGTATTCCAATCCGAATCTTCGAGCGATAACTTGGCGGAAATGATTCGGGGAAAGTCACTGAATTTTTTGGCAACCGGGCTCAGCTCCACCGACCAAATCACAACGGTTTCGCCCAGCTATGCAAGGGAAATACTCACTGATGACTTCTCCGAAGGACTCAGCGACATACTGCAGGCTCGGAGAGACAGGCTGAGCGGTATACTCAACGGCATAGATTATGATGAATGGGATCCTTCCACCGACAGAATCCTGGCCCCAAACAACTATGATCATGACAGAATTGGGGAGAAGAAAACCCTCAAGGCAAGGCTTCAAAGAGAAATGGGATTGCCGGTAAATCCCAATCTACCTCTGTTTGGAATGATTGGTAGGCTCACCGGTCAGAAAGGGGTCGATCTGTTCACTCTCGACGAAAGTCCGGTAATGCGAAGTTTTCGAGAGGGGCAGGCGCAACTAGTGGTACTTGGCTCCGGTGAGAAGCGCTACCAGGATGCCTTCATGAAACTATCAGAAGAACTGCCCCAGGCCTGTGCGGTGAAAATCGCCTTCAGTAAACCTTTTTCCAGGCTCATCGAGGCCGGCTCTGATTTCTTCCTGATGCCCAGCCGTTATGAGCCCTGTGGACTAAACCAACTGTATTCCCTGAGATACGGTACATTGCCGGTAGTGAGGAGAACGGGTGGTCTGGCGGATACGGTAATCGATCTGTCTGATAATCCTCGCAGAGGAAATGGTTTCTGCTTCACCACGACCCAAGCCGAGGAATTTGCCGATGCAATAACCCGTGCCATCGTGTTCTACAACAAGAAAAAAGCCATGGACAAAGTCATGAAGAGAGCGATGAAACTCCGGTTTGAATGGTCTTCGTCGGGCACAGAGTATCTCAAGGTGTATCGGCGGGCCCTGCACGAGCTCTGAGCGGGGACTTCTTGGCTAGTTTACGCTTGATGCGCGCTCTGCGATATTCCAGCGCATCGTGTTGCCCCTGACTCAAGGCCAGCCCTTCGAGCCCGTCAAGAAACATCAAGGCCTGACGGTGGTTTTTGAGTCGATGTTCCAGGTATTTGGCGATTTCTATTGACGCGTGAAAATCCCGCTGATGCGCATTCAGACTGATCCAGACGCGCAAGGCAGCATCCCAATTCCCCTCACGGCGCAATTCTTGAGCCAGAATGCGGGCACAGGGGCGTTCACCGTTAGCCCAACCAGCTTCCAGATAATGGCGGCTTTGTGCCGGATTTCGAGATGCCCACTGCCGCGCCATGCCCAAAAACGATGGAGCTAATCCCGAGGGTGGCTGTATTCCCTTCCCCAAGTCTTCCATCAAGTTGAGCAAGCGTGCCAAGGAGACGATGTCCTCGGCATTATGTCGAAAAACACCGACCATCCTACCCCGACTTCCATTTAGCCACTCAAACCAGGCATCGGGGGCCTGTCTTCCAGGAAGGTCGTCTGTGCGAGAAATTCCCAGTACCTCCTTTTCCAGGGTTGAAAGAGAGAAATCGGGCAGTAGCGATTTCCACAATCGTCTGGCAGGATAGAGCAGATCGATCTGGGGTAGATTCAGACTCGGCATGCGGTTTATTAGAAACCGCGTTCTTAAAACCTGAGAATCAAAAGATTTACCATTATAGGAAACCTGGGGCTGCCCTTCATCGACGAGTTGAGCATAGCGAAGGAGCATAGATTCCTCGCCGGCATAATCTTCCAGAAAGAGCTGAGTAACCTCGAAATGGCTTTCCATCTGTCTGCCGAGTCCCACAAGAAAGGCTATATTACCCGCTCCTCCAGACAACCCAGTGGTTTCCAAATCGTAGAATATAAGCTCTTTGCTTTGAATGGGATGGGGCAAGACAAAGGAATCATCGAAGCTGGCGGGAAGAAGGGCGGGATATTCTATCCTGCGCTCCCAGAGGGCTTCGGACGCGGTTCTCCAACCGGGCCCCGGTGGGATGATGGGTCGTTTCACTGTAAGAGATTGTGTTTCACTCGCACGCGGAGGATGGCGCCTAAGAAAAGCCAGTCTGTCGGACAGGCTACTCATAATCCGAATGCATCCCCAATCCAGGATTCCAAAAATGCCCTTGTGGCTGCCTTGGGATTGCCTTCCAACACATCCCTCTCGTCGATAGCACCGACACAGGAGGGACATCCTTGCATGCATGGGCAAGCGGAAATCAAGTCGAATGCGGCCCCTATGAGTTCTTTCAAGCGGTCGGAAAGAGATTCGGAGAGTCCGATTCCACCGGGGAAATTGTCATAAACATAGATGCCCGACGCTCTGTGATGGGGATCGAGTATCCTGCCCGCTACACCAAGATCGCCGGGACGACAGAGGAGAAATACCGGAGCCACGGCGCGCAAAAGTGTCGCTGCCCGACTGATAACCGGGGCCTTGAGCTCCTCTGGAACCTGTTGGCAGGCCTTAAACGCAGCTGAATGGGGAACGAAGGCCAAGAAAACTCCCGGGGTATGCATTTCGTATTCTGGAAGGTGAATATCGCCATAGCCGATGTTTTCATGAGTTCCAAAACGGATTTTCTTGAATTTGGCAACTTCGCTACGAACCAGGAGGTCACCAAAACGCTCCTCTATCCCAAAGAGTACTCGTCGACGGTCTTCTGACAACACCTTGATATCACTTTTCACTATGGTATCGGTGTAGTAATTCACCTCTGAGGATTCTACATAGGCATGATGCTTCTCAAGTTCGAGAAGCTTAACTTGGTATTGCTTCCCCCGATGAAGATAGATGGCTTCGTTGTGGAGCATCTCCCGTGCCGAATGGGTATCCATCTCCCCAATAACGAGATTTCTCCCCTTTGTTTGGTCTATGATAACGACATTCTGATCGTCACCACCCCGTAGGGAAACAGCCTCTGAGGGATAGGAGCGATCCGACCAAAACCAGCGGCCGGAGCTGTGGCGCAGGACACCCTGTTCCTCAAGATACGCCAGCAGATCGCCAGGATCGCCGCCGAAAGCCTCACCCTGTTCAAAAGGAAGTTCGAATGCGGCACATTTAAGATGATCCGAGGTGATATAGAGATTCGATGGATCCACGAAGGCAGACTCAGGTGAACGGGACAAAAAGTATTGGGGATGGCGCACAAGGTATTGATCGGTTGGGCTGGATGAACCCACCATGATTGCCAGCGATACCTCCCCGGCCCGACCTGCCCTGCCGGCTCTCTGCCATGCCGAGGCTATCGACGATGGGAAGCCTGCCAATATCGATGCATCGAGTCCGCCAATATCGATGCCGAGTTCCAATGCGTTTGTTGTGATGACACCCTGGATGAAGCCCTCCCGTAGGCCCTTTTCAATGCCTCGTCGCTCGTTTGGTAGATATCCACCGCGGTAGGATTCCACTCGAATTCTTTGATTATCATTGAAAACATTGGCAAGGCTGTCATTGATGTACCCACAAATCAATTCGGCGTTTTTGCGGCTGCGAGTAAATACTATGGTTTTTACTCCCGCCTTAAGAAGTCGAAGCGCAAGGTTTCGAGACTCAAGGACAACCCCTCTTCGGATGCCCTGAACCCGGTCCACCATTGGCGGGTTGTAGAGAATGAGATGTTTCTCACCCGCCGGTGCGCCGCTAGCGTCCACCAGCTCGAATGGACATCCCATAAGGGCCTCGGCAAGTTCTCGTGGATTAGCAATGGTAGCACTGGCGGCGATGATAAGAGGATTGGAGCCGTAGAATTCGCAGACTCGTTTGAGGCGCCGCATCAGATTCGCCATGTGAGAACCGAAAACCCCTGTGTATATGTGCAGCTCATCCAACACGATGTATTTCAAATTGCAAAAGAATTCGATCCACTTGGTATGATTGGGAAGCACGCCGCGGTGAAGCATGTCGGGGTTGGTAATGATGAGGCGCCCGCCCTGCCTGGCCGCCATACGTATTGATGAAGGCGTATCACCATCGAAGGTGTATACGGGCACTGGTATATCGCCTCTGAGAATGATATCTTTCAGTGTCGCCTGCTGATCCTGGCTGAGTGCCTTGGTTGGAAACAGGTATAAAGCACGCGATGCGGGCTCTTTGAGCAAATGATCGAGCACGGGTAGGTTGTAGCAGAGTGTCTTTCCCGAAGCGGTGGGAGTTACGATAACCGTATTTTTTCCAGAGAGGATATACTTCCAAGAGATTGCCTGATGAGTATAGAGGTTTTGTATGCCTCTGGAAATGAGTGAATCCCGCAGCAGGGACGAGAGATTGGCGGGAAAATCGTCGTATTGACCGTCTCTGGCCGGAATGACAGACCATTCTGTGATATTTTCGAGAAATGATTGATCTTTTTTCAGTTCGTCGAGAACCCTCTGCAACGACATAGGGTATTATGAGAGTGGAATCGCGGCTCTGCAATCCGCAAAACAACCATAACACTGCAAAAGGGAGGCTGAAATGAAGGATGCTCTCACAATAATACTGGGTGGTGGGAAGGGAACCCGACTCTACCCCCTCACAAAAGACCGGGCCAAACCCGCCTGCCCCTTCGGTGGCAAGTACCGACTCGTCGATATTCCCATCAGCAACAGTATCAACTCGGGATTTCGTCGTATTTATGCACTCACCCAGTTCAATTCTGCGAGTCTGCACCTCCACATCGGGCGTACCTACAATTTCGAACCATTCAGCCAGGATTTTTGTGAGATTCTGGCTGCCGAACAGACTTTCCACCATGAAGGGTGGTACGGTGGAACCGCCGACGCTGTGCGGAAGAACCTCGAACATTTTCGAGTTCAAAAGCCCAGCTACTACATCATTCTTTCAGGCGATCAGCTCTACCAAATGGATCTCGAAGAGTATATGAGGCAGCACATACAATCAGGCGCGGAGGTAACGATTGCGGCTACGCCGGTGAATCGATCCGCGACTTGCAGTCTTGGGATACTCAGAATGGATGAAAAAAACTGGGTTGACGCGTTTCTGGAAAAACCCAGCCCGGATAGAGCCATCGATGAATACCGTTTACCAAACAATAAACTCACCGACGAAGAGAGGCAAAACGGCCGTGTGTATCTGGCATCCATGGGTATCTATATTTTCAATGCCCATACCATGGAAACCGTTTTGGAAAGCGATCATAAGGACTTCGGCAAGGAAATCATTCCCCATACCATTGGAGACGTCGATGTCAGGGGCTATCTTTATCGGGGTTATTGGGAGGATATCGGTACAATCAGAAGCTTCTACGAAGCTAATCTCGATCTTGGATCACCGTGCCCGAGATTCAATCTCTATGATCAGTCCAATCCCCTATTCACGCATCGTCGAGATCTCCCCCCCACGAAAATCAATGCGAGTACACTGAAAAACTCCATTGCTTCGGAAGGCTCCATCATCACCAATACCGACATATACCGCAGTCTCATCGGTATCCGAACTATTATCGAATCAGGATCTAGATTAGAGGAAGTCTATACCATGGGCGCGGACTCCTATGAAACCAAAGAGCAGAAGAAGATGAATCAACAGAAGGGAATACCAAACTATGGCATTGGTGAGGGGAGCATAATTCGAGCTGCGATTATCGATAAGAACGCCCGTATCGGAAAAAGATGCAGAATCGGTGTAGACGATATCGCACGCCCCGATGGTGACTATGATGGATATGCCATTCGGGAGGGAATCATCATCGTCCTTAAGGGTGCCATTATTCATGATGAGACAACCATATAGAAATCAGAGTATGGGGGAACGCTGGGATATCATTCAGGAGCCGCTTCCCGAGTATGTACACTATACCGTGCGCTGGTCGCCATGGGGCCTGATGGATCGATGGGTGATTAACCGACTCGTACCATCAGAAGCGGGTATCTTCCAGCTGTGGGTAAAGAAGCGCAAGAGCCTTGTTCTTCTCACAACAGAACCGACGTACTATGGCGGATTGAGAAACACGTTGCGTGAAGCTATTGATGAACTCGCCCACTCTGGAGAAAGGCTGCGCGATATGATTGCCGATCGAGAATGCTGGTTCAGATTCAGTGTGACCCCATTTCGAGAACATCTTGAGAATCTCAAAGACTGGTTTGGCCGGGGAGAAGAGGCCTATGACACCCAACACAGAGAGATACTCGTCAGAGAAGTCGAACAATGGAGCAAATTTCCCCCCCCGCCACCGGATATAAAGACCATTACCCGGGAAAGGCTCAAGGACTCAGATTTCGGACCGCCTATGCCGACTCCTCAGTAATCGACAATCATCCGATCGGATCCATCCTGAAGAAAGCCCATTCAAATTCCATTACGGGCAACGCACGATATCTGTTATCACAGAACAGGCAACCTCGGGAGAATCGCATGCAGAATTCCTATAATCACTGACGAAACCCCGATGATGGTAAGGTAAGGGGCGGAAAACCTTTCAACTTTCCCCGCCAGGCCCCCGGATTCTGAGGAATCATCTGCCTTATGACTGCTGACATAGCCGGATATGAGCAATATACCGCCTAACAACCCCGCGAGACTGGGAAGTAAATCCCCAATAATAGCAATGTCGTTCTCATAGGTCTTAAATAAATTCACGAATCCGACAAGAATCGCAACAACGCCAAGAATGAGTCTGAAGCCTGCATTCTTTGTGAAATTTATGTTGCCGGCAATACCCTCATATCTCTTGGCAAGGAAATCGACTGCCAATGCCACCCCGGTTAATACGGTGCTTAAGACCGTTAGTAAATACAGTTGCACAACTCATCCCCCTTACTACAAATTACAACATGGTTCATCCTCCGTCAACTCATCGGGCACTTTCAATGCACAACAGCGCATTTTTGTGAGGACTTAAGCGAATTCCGCCGCTTATCACGATCGAATTCCCGCGGATGAACGTTTTTTATCCCCAATCAGCCTGTCTACTCGCCACCAGGATACGGTGGCCCCATCAGAACCGACAAAGATGCCTGTGAGCAATCCGTCGTTCTGCACATAGAATCGGCGATAAACCGCCGTATCAGCACCAATCCGTATGCGACGATTCTGGATGATGCGGCCCGTAGCGTCTATGAGGGTGAGACGATAGGTCTCGGACCCTTCAGGAGCCAGCATCACATGAGTCCCATCGACCGCAGTGCCCAGATAATCCGGTGGGACGGCTGGGGTGCCTTTTTCCGTGGAGGCAATGCTATAAGGAAGGATGATTGGCTCACTGTATTGCAAATCCGATAGGCTCAAGGTGTACAAGCGAGGATCCGGTCGGTCTCCATCGTCCGGATAAACGTCGAGTCGGATATGGAGAGTCCATTCAACAGGATCAGGCCGAATTGAATAGACAGCGACATTGACTCCTTCCCGCAAAACCGGTAATTGATCTTCCCGAATCCGAATCGTGGCAATGGGATGCCCCTCCTTGCTATACCAATAACTCAACCACATATCAGGAATACGGCAGGAAACGACAATCCCCCCATCTTCTCGAACATCGATGGTGGATATATAAGGAAATGGTGAGCCGCCAAAGCCTTCTTGGCCTAAATGTCCCAAATAGCTTCCGTTATGGCTGAAACGCAACACGACTCGATCGTAAAAAGTTCCGAAATCCGCATCGGCTATCCTGCGTTCGGGTTCCACCCCGTCGTCAACGAGGATTCCACTATCATAGCTTGCGATAGATCTCATGTTTCTAAATGGCCATCTGGAAATCGAACGGTTACCCTCCCCGCTTTCACTGGAAGCTAATGCGGGATTGCGTTCCTTGTTGTAGATATAGGTGAGAAGATCACCATAGGAATTGAAAATCATCAATTTCCCTGTTTCGCCCCCGGATACGAAAACCAGTCCATCCCTGGTTTTTATATCCGCGGTACCCGCCAAACGAAAGCCAGTCCGATAAAACAAGTCCAGCTGGCCTGGCAATGTGCCGAGAGGAATTTCAAAAAGATCGTGGCGTTTAAGGCTCAACCCCCTGTTCCACCCGCATGAAACATGAAGAAATAGGGCAAGTATGCTGAGTATCCTGCCCAGAGCGCGTAAGATTTGCCGCCGGTCCGCCAACATAAGAACCCCTTACAGACGATTGAAGCGATCCTAACGGGAGGCCGCGAAGCTGTCAACTTGACGGTTCCACCGCACAGGCTTATCTTGGCTTTCATGAGCAGTGGATTTATTTCAACCCTTTTCGGAACCAAGCACGAACGCGATCTCAAAAAACTGATGGCATTATTGCACGAAGTGAACGCACGGGAGTCATGGGCCCTCTCCCTCGGTGCCGATGAGTTTCCCATTCAGACGATGAATCTAAAAAAACGTATAGGCAGCGGCGAGACTATCGATGAAGTCCTTCCAGATGCCTTTGCACTCACGAGGGAGGCCGCCAGGCGCACCCTGGAAGAGCGCCCCTACGATGTTCAGATACTCGGGGCCATCGTTCTCCATCAGGGGAAAATCACCGAAATGAAAACCGGTGAGGGAAAGACTCTCGCCAGTATTGCGGCCGCATATTTGAACAGTCTCACTGGACAAGGTGTCCACATCGTAACGGTAAATGACTACCTGGCAGAGCGGGACGCGCAATGGATGAGGCCGGTATATGATTACCTCGGCGTCACAGTCGGTACGATACTCTCTAACATGGATCCTGAACAGCGTAAGATTGAATACTCTCGGGATATCACCTACGGCACCAACAATGAATTCGGATTCGACTATCTCCGAGACAACATGAAGAGGGATCGCGCACAGAAATCTCAGAAGCATCATCATTATGCCATCATCGACGAAATTGACTCGATTCTTGTTGACGAGGCCCGAACTCCGCTGATTATTTCCGGACCCGTCGATGAAGACATCACGAAATACATACTCTGCGACAGGCTCGTACAGAAGCTTAAGGAGTGTGAAAAAGATCCGGATACGGGAGACTATCCGCCTGACAACCCAATTACCGGCACTCAGGCAATCGGCGATTTCAAACTGGACGAAAAGGGTAAACGGGTGTTGTTTACCAATGACGGCATGAATAACATCGAGAAGATTCTGTCAAAGGAGGGAATAATCCGTGAGGGGAGTCTTTTCGATGAAGAGAATTTTGAGTTCATTCACTACTTCACCCAGGCCCTGAAGGCCAAACGCCTCTATGGTCGAGACAGGGACTATGTGGTTCAAGATGCTGAGGTAAAGATTGTCGATGAATTCACCGGGCGTATTCTTCATGGACGCCGATACTCCGACGGTCTTCATCAGGCGATAGAAGCCAAGGAACACATAAAACCAGCTCGGAAAAACAGAACGCTGGCCACTATCACATTTCAGAATTATTTCCGCATGTACCACAAACTCTCGGGTATGACAGGAACGGCGGATACAGAAGCCAGGGAATTCGCGAAAATCTATAATTTGGATGTTGTGGTCATACCAACGAACAGGCCCGTAAACCGCGTTGACGATGACGACATCATCTTCCTGAATGAGGAATACAAATACAATGCCATATGTGAAGAGATTATCCAAGCGAACAAAAGGGGCCAACCAGTTCTCGTAGGGACTGTCAGCGTCGAGAAATCAGAGAAACTGGCATCATTTCTGTCTAAGAAATCCGTGAAATTCGAAATTCTCAATGCGAAAAACCACCACCGCGAGGCTCGCATCATCGCCGAAGCCGGTGCCAAAGGTGCGATAACCATCGCCACCAACATGGCCGGACGGGGAACTGACATCAAACTGGGTGGAAACCCGGAGTTCAGAGC
>Ga0209049_1000180_pt1 | contig 13668 bp, 15 predicted proteins | sample WorMetulBAHAMAS2_FD_187398 | JGI IMG/M metagenome (GOLD analysis project Ga0209049, IMG submission 187398) | Marine gutless worms symbiont microbial communities from Max Planck institute for Marine Microbiology, Germany - Olavius ullae BAHAMAS.2... | ecosystem: Host-associated > Annelida >...
GCTCGACCTGCTGATGGGCCCCGTGGCGCTGGCGCCCGCATGGGCCGGGCGGACGGCAACCGACCTGCTCGCCCCCAACGTCCCCAAGCGAAAGGCCCATGGCCACTACGCCAAGTCATGGTTCCGCATCGGTTTCGACCGCATCCGACAGCTCCTGAGAACAAACCCGCCAGAGGCCGTCAAACCATGGCAACGCATCGCACCAAAGAAGCAATCACCGAGAGTCGTGTAGTGTGGTGGGCAGCGCCCCGTTAACCTTTTTGTCAATGGAAATCAGTTGGTTGAAGTTTGTCCGCATGCGGACACCGAGAAACCTCCGCCATCCGCGCCCTCAACTCTCCGCGAACCGGACCTCCATCTCCTCGCGCATCTCGTCGGAGATCTTGGCGAAGAGGTTGTCGGGCACCGTGAAGACATGCCCGGCCGGCAGCGTCTGCAGCGCCGCAGCAGCGTCGTCGGGCCAGGCCTCGGCCTGGTCGGCGATGCCCAGCGATTCCAGCATCCGGTCCGAGGCATCCGGGATGAACGGCCGCGACAGTATGGCGTAGAGGCGCACGAGATTCAGCCCGCAGCAGATCACCGCCGCCGCCCGCTCCGGGTCCTCCTTGAACGCCGCCCAGGGAGCTGCCGATTGCAGGTACTCGTTGCCGGCCACCCAGATTGCCCTGAGCTCCGCCGCCGCCTTGCGGAACTCCATCTCCTCCCAATGGGTGACATAAGCCCCCAGCCGGCGTGACAGCTCCGCAGTCAGCTCCGCTTCCGCCTCGCCATAGGCGCCGCCCCCCGGCACCGTCTCGCCGAACCTGGAGCGGCAGAACTTGGTGACCCGGCTGACGAAGTTGCCGAGCACGTCGGCCAGGTCCTTGTTCACCCCCTGCTGGAACGAGCCCCAGGTGAAGTCGCTGTCCGAGCCCTCGGGCGCGTTAGAGAGCAGCCACCAGCGCCAGTAGTCCGAGGGCAGGATCTCCAGCGCCTGGTCCATGAAGACGCCGCGACCCTGCGAGGTCGAGAACTTGCCGCCCTCGTAGTTCAGCCAGTTGAAGCACTTGATGTAATCGACGAGCTTCCACGGCTCCTTGCCGTCGTAATTGGCCCCCATCAGGGTGACCGGGAAGGAAAGCGTGTGGAACGGCACGTTGTCCTTGGCCATGAACTCGACATAGCGCACGTCATCGGCGCCGAGGTCCTCGCGCCACCAGCGCTGCCAGGCGGCATCGGGAAGGCCGTTGGCGTCGGCCCATTCGGCGGTGGCGGCGATGTACTCGATCGGCGCGTCGAACCAGACATAGAAGACCTTGCCCTCCATCCCCGGCCAGTCCTCGTCGCCGCGCTTGACCGGGATGCCCCAGTCGAGGTCACGGGTGATGCCGCGGTCCTGCAGCCCCTCGCCCTCGCTCAGCCACTTCTTGGCGATGGAGGTGGTGAGGATCGGCCAGTCGACCTTGGACTCGATCCACACCGTCAGCCGGTCGCGCATCGCCGACTGCTTAAGGTAGAGGTGCTTGGTCTCGCGCACCTCTAGGTCGGTGGAGCCGGAGATCGCCGAATGCGGGTCGATGAGATCCGTCGGGTCGAGCTGCTTGGTGCAGTTCTCGCACTGGTCGCCGCGGGCGCGCTCGTAGCCGCATTCGGGGCAGGTGCCCTCGATATAGCGGTCGGGCAGGAAGCGGCCGTCGGTGCGGGAGTAGACCTGCTTCTCGACCCGCTCCTCGATCAGCCCGGCCTCGTAGAGCCGCCCGGCGAGGTGCTGGGTGATCTGGTGGTTGCGCTTGGACGACGAGCGGCCGAAATGGTCGAAGGAGAGCCGGAACCCGTCGCCGAGCCGCTTCTGCACAGCCCACATCTCGGCGCAGTAGTCCTCGACCGACTGGCCGGCGGCGGCGGCGGCCAGCTCGGCCGGGGTGCCGTGCTCATCTGTTGCGCAGATCAGTTGCACCCCGTGGCCGCGGGCACGGCAATAGCGGCCATAGGCATCTGCCGGCAGCATCGAGCCGACTAGGTTGCCGAGGTGCTTGACGCCATTGATGTAAGGCAGGGCCGAGGTGATGAGGATGCGCGCCATGTCGTTCTCCGGATTCCGCGCGCTCTCTATAGCGGCACTCGTTGCGGGATGAAATGGGGTTGACGCGGCAAACTCGAGGGCCGGGGCGCGCGGTTGTGTCCGATCCTGCCTGCCGGGCGGAGATGCTATAGACGAAGCTGTCCCGGCAATGGCCGGATCGATGTCGCCTGCTGGCGCTCTGCGACGAGCCCCGGCACAGGAGGCGTGTATGCTGGAGAAATCCTCGCTCGTGACCCGAATCGCCATCGGCATAACCGTTGGCTTCATCCTCGGCCTGGTGGGGTTCCTGATGCTCCCCCATGTGCTGCCGGATGTCGATCTGATGCTGCGTTGGGGATTCCTGCTCTGGTACATGACGCTCGGCGCGGTCATCACCGTCTTCGGCGTGCTCGACTGGCAGCCGGTGCTGGATCTGGCGATGCCGTGGTGGATCCGGGCGCCGCTGATCGCGGCATGGATGAACTTCGTGCTCACCCTGCTGATCTGCCACCATCTGCGCGACTTCAGCCTGGCGCTGTTCGGCCAGGATGACATCCTCACCTCGCCGTTCTGGTTCGTCGGCGAAGGGGTGCTGGTCGGCCTCATCATCGACTTCGCCTGCACCCGCTTCGGTGGCGGCGGGCCGGGGACGGGAGAGCGGCAGCACCCCTGTCGCGACGCAACCGGCGCCCGAGGCCGCTGGCCCCAGGCGCCTTCGTCTTTCGGTCAGGTATCCTAGCCAGCAGAACCGCTAGAGCAAGCGGCTTGAAGACGCCCGCATACAAGAGCGGAGTGGCTTTCGAGCGTGTCTGGTTTGATCAGCAGCGGCGCCGGGAGGCCCTCAGACTGGGCATCGCGGTCTCAGCCATCTCCCGTCTGCCGCATCAGCCCCGCAAGGGCCGCGGTCTCCTGCCCCGGCGTGCCACCGACCTCCAGTGCCGCAGCGGCGTTCAGCCGCGCCGCTTCGCCGCGGTTCTGGTTCAGCTTGAAGGTGCTGTCGACGCTGGCCATCGCCAACTCCACGGGCACGATCTGGCGCATCATCTTGGCCAACGCCTCGGCGTCGACCTTGTCGGTCTTCCACACCGGCTTCGGCGCCAGCCGCGACTCTAACCGGTCCGAGAGCCGTTCCAGCAGCGGCCTGAGCTCCTCCTCCGGCGTGAGCTGCAGGCTGCCGCGCAGATGCACGGCGACGTAGTTCCAGGTCGGTACCATGCCCTCGACGCCGTACCAGTCGGGCGAGATGTAGCCGTCCGGGCCGGAGACGACCATGAGCGCCTCCGCCGGGCCGGCGCGCAGCAGCCGGGAGAGCGGGTTCGAACGCACCAGATGTGCCGCAAGCGTCCTGCCCTCCAGCACAAAAGGGACATGCGCCGCCAGCACCCCCTCAGGCCCGGCCGCAGTCAGCACTCCGAAGCCACGCTCGGCGGCGAAGGCCAGCGCCCTCGCCTCAGACTCCTGGCGGAAGACGGGATTGGGATGCATCTGGGGCCTCCTTTCACAACAGATCCGGCCGCGCCAGCGAGCTCCCGGAGCACGGGCGCTGCGTCATCGCCGTCCTTCGAGGACCAGCCGCAGGCCGATTCCCAGGAACACGACGCCGCTCGACCGGTAGATCCAGCCCAGCACCGCCGGGCGGGCGCGCAGCCAGACCGACAGGGCGCCGGAGAAATAACCGATCGGTCCCTTGATCAGGAAGGTCACCACCGCGAACACGACCCCGAGCACGAACACCGCCAAGGCGGCGAGGTCCGACGACGCCGGCACGAACTGCGACAGGAAGGCGAAGTAGAACAGCGCGATCTTCAGATTCGACAGATTCGACAGCGCCCCTTCGACAAACATCCGGCCGAGCGAGCTCTGCCGCACGCTCTGGGTCACCAGCTTGCTGCCGCCGGAGACGATCAGCCGGATGCCGAGATAGGCCAGATAGGCGGCGCCGACATATGTCAGCACCCGATAGGCCAGATCGGAGGCCACCAGGATGGCGCCGAGCCCTAAGGTGGCGAGCACCGTATGCCCGACCAGCCCGGTGCTGACCCCGGCGGCGGTGACGATCCCGGCGAGCCGGCCTTGCCCGACCCCGTGCGACATCACTAGGATCATGTCCTGCCCCGGGGCGATGATGATCAGGAACGAGGCCCGGAGAAACAGCTGCCAAGGCGGATCGAGCGTCGGACGGGGCCTCACTGAGAGGGCTCAGTATGTCGCTCGCCGCGAACCGGAGCAATGTCCGGGGCGTCGTATCGACAATCCGCCCTGCGCCATGGCCCAAGAATGGGCGAGATCACCCGGCCTTGGCGGCGGCACGGATGTCAGGCGGCCGGCCGCAGCCCGAGGATCTGCCGCGCCTGCTACCAGGTGGCGACCGGGCGCTCGTACTTCTCGCAGAGATCCGCCGCCAGCTTGACTAGGGCGGCGTTGGAGGGTGCCAGCTGGCCCTTGCCGATGCGCATGTTGTCCTCAAGCCCGGTGCGGGTGTGACCGCCGGCGGCGATCGACCACTCGTTGAGCAGGATCTGGCCTTGGGCAATCCCGGCCCCGCACCAGGTGGCGTCGGGGGCGATCCGCTTCACCGTCTCGACGTAGAAGTCGAACACATGCCGGTTGGCCGGCATCGCGTTCTTCACCCCCATGACGGACTGGATGTGCAGCGGGCCCTTCAGCTTGCCCTCGTGCTGAATCTTCACCGCCTGGAAGATGTGGCTCATGTCGAAGGCTTCAATCTCCGGCTTGACGTCGTATTTGAGCATCTCCGAGGCCAGCCAGTCCACGAGATCAGGGCTGTTCTCGTAGACCCGGGTCGGGAAGTTGTTGGAGCCGACCGAGAGCGAGGCCATGTCGGGGCGAAGCGGGAGCATACGGCCGCGGTCGCGCCCGGCGCCGGAACGCCCGCCGGTGGAGAGCTGGACGACCATCCCCGGGCAGTGCTTGTTCAACGCCTCCAGCAGCCGGCCGTAGCGCTCCGGGTCCACGGTCGGGGTGCCGTCCTCCATCCGTACATGGCAATGGGCGATGGAGGCGCCGGCCTCGAACGCCGAGTGGGTCTACTCGACCTGCTCGTCAATGGTGATCGGCACCGCCGGGTTGTTCGCCTTCTGCGGCACCGAGCCGGTGATGGCGACACAGAGGATGCAGGGGTTTGCCTCGATGGGGGCGCTCATGGGTCTTCTCCCTCAGACGTAACCGTTGTCTTGCAGAAAGCCGGTTATCAGGCGGCCAAGCGTCTCGGCCCGCTCGACACCCGGGATATGCCCGGCGCCAAGAATTACTTCGAACCGGCTGCCGGGAATGAGGCTCGCGGTCTCACGCACCAGATCGGGCGGCGTCGAGCCGTCCTCACTGCCGGCGACGGCGAGGCAGGGCAGCCGCAGCCGGCTGGTGCTCTCGACCAGATCTGTGTCCCGGATCGCGGCGCAGGTACCGATATAGCCCTCGGCCGGGGAGCGCAGCAGCATGTTGCGCCAGAGCGGGAAATCCGGCGCCCGGGTGCGAAACTCGGCGGTGAACCAGCGCTCAAGGATAGCGTCGGTCAGCGCCGCGATGCCTCCCTGCCGCACCGCCGCGATCCGCTCGTCCCACATGTCGGGCGTGTCGATCTTGGCCGCGGTGTCGCAGAGGATGATCGCCGCCGCAAGATCGGGCCGCTCTGCCGCCAGCCCCTGGGCGATGATGCCGCCGACCGACAGGCCCGCAGACGACGGCGTCGCGCAGCTCCAGCGCATCCATCAGCCCGGCAAGGTCAGCGACATGGTCGGCCATCCCCCAGGGTTGCGGCGTGCAGTCGCTCAGCCCGTGGCCGCGCTTGTCGCAGCGCAGGATGCGCAGGCCCGGGGGCAGGTGCGGGATCAGCCGGTGCCAGATCCGGTAATCGGTTCCGAGCGAGTTCGAGAACACCAGCACCGGCGCGCCCTCCGACCCTTCGAGCCGGTAGTTGAGGGTGACGCCATTGACAGTGATCGCGTGCATTCTGATCTCCCTGAAAGCCTGACGAGATTGTCCCTCTGGTGTGCCCCGGGATCGGGTTCGATGCAAGCCGCTGTCGCCGCGCCGCCCGCCGCCGGCAAAGTAGGGCTTGACCCGCCCCCGACGCGGCGGGCTTGATGGCGGCGCGCATGTCGTCAGAGAGGGAGGCCAGGGCGATGATCCGGACCGGCGCCGAGTACTGCGATTCGATCCGCGATGGCCGCGAGATCCACATCAATGGCGAGCGGGTCGAGGACGTCACCCGGCACCCCGCCTTCAAACCGCTGGTCGATATCCGGGCCCGGATCTACGACATGCAACACGACCCGGCGACCGCGCCGGCGATGACGGTGACGGCCGAGGACGGTGAGGTCAACGCCATCGGCAACGCCCTGCCCCGCACCCAGGACGACTGGTGGGCCAAGCTCCGCGCCACCGACACCATGATGGAGACCGTCGGCGATGTCGTCACCCAGGTCGGCGATGAGACAGTGGGCGAGATGTGGTCGCTCTATGACGGCCAGGACGTGCTCAACGAGGTCGACCCGCAGTTCTCCAAGAACATCGAGACACATATCTTCAAGGTGCTGCACGCCGACCCGTTCCACGTCTCGGCCAACACCGACCCCAAGGGCGACCGCTCGAAGAAGCCGCAGGACCAGGACCCGGACATGCTCTTGCATGTGGTCGGCGAGACCGATGCCGGCATCGTCGTGCGCTGGGCCAAGTACGAGACTGCCGCAGCCTACGCCAACCAGGCCTTTACCAAGCCGACCATTGCCAACTGGGGCAACGACGCCTATTCCGACTACGCGGTGGGGTTCATCTACGATTTCAATTCGCCCAACCTCAAGTTCATCTGCCGTACCGGCTTCGCCGGTCGCGCCCCGGCCGAGGACTATCCGCTGTCGAACCGGTTCGATGAGGTCGACACCCTGGTGATCTTCTGCAATGTGCTGATCCCGTGGGAGAACGTGCTGTTCTACCGCCACACCAAGGCGGCAGCCTTCATCCGCGCCACCCTGCACCGCTACTCGGCTTTCGCCTTCGTCCGGCGGAATCTGAAGGTGACCGACATGCTGATCGGCGCGGCCCTCTTCAACGCCCTCCAGACCGGGCTCGACAAGCAGCAGGCGGTGCAGGAGAAGCTGGCCCAGATCGCCGTCTACCGCGAGGGGATCAATGCGCACCTGACCGTCGCCATTGCCCTGGCGGAGACCTCGCCCGCCGGGCTTCTGATGCCGAACCAGTCGCTCTTGTACACCGGCCGATTGCCCGCGAGCTCTGCGGCGGTCAGATCTGCGTTACCCCGGATGCCGCCTGCTTCGCTGCCGAGACGACCCGCCCCTGGATGGAGAAGTTCTACATCATCAACGAGGAATGGGTGGCCGAGGATCGGCGCAAGCTGCTGGCCTTCGCCCGCGACCTGATGAACTCGGACTACGCCGGGCATCGGCTGACCTTCCAGCTCTTCGCTCAGTCGCCGCCCTTCGCCACTTGGGCGCGGTCTACCGCAACTTCGACTGGGACGGACCGCTCGACTTCGTGCGCAAGTCGGCGGGGCTTTCGGACCGGGTGATGGCGGACAGCGGACGCCCACCCGGCGACGGCGCGGTCGCTCAGTGGTTCAGTGCGCGGGAGAGCTGGTGCAAGCCGAGGCCGACACCGACCTGCGCACCCGCTTCCTCGGCGGCATGGCCCAGGCGGCGGCGACGGTCAATATGGTGACCACCGACGGGCTGGCCGGGCGCGCCGGGGTCACTGTCTCGGCGATGTCCTCGGTCTCGGCCGACACCGAGAAGCCGGTGCTCTTGATCTGCGTCCACCATCTGAGTGCGTCGGCGCCGGCGATTCTTGAGAACGGCGTCTTCTGCGTGAACGTTCTGAGGGACGACCAGTCCTACATCTCCGACACCTTTGCCGGCCGCTTCAAGGGCCAGATCGCCGACAAGTTCGACTGCGCCGAATGGACCACCCAGGTCACCGGCGCGCCCAGGGTGATCGACCCGCTGGTCGCCTTCGACTGCCGGGTGCGCGAGCACACCCGGATTGGCAGCCACTACCTGTTTTTCGGCGAGGTGGTGGATATTTTCCTGGCCAGCAGCGGCTCGCCGTTGGTCTATACCAACCGCGCCTACGGGGTGACCACCCGGATCAAGGGGCCCGGATCGATCGGCGTCGGGATAGAGGCGGCCCGGCGCAAGCTGGCGATCCGCTGCATCCACACCTTCGGCCCGTTCGTCCTGCCGCCGCTGCTCGATATGCTGCGGAGCCGCGAGGCAGCGGTGGACCTCACCCTGATCGAGGGCGACCAGCGCCGGGTGCAGGCGAGCCTCATGTCCGGCGAGACCGAGCTGGCGCTGCTCTACGACATCGGCTTGCCCGAGGCGGTTGCGCGCGAGACCCTGACCGAACTGCACCCCTATGTGCTACTGGCCGACGGCCATCCGCTGAGCGAGAAACCGGAACTGGCGCCGCAGGACCTCGCCGGGGAGCCGATGGTGCTGCTCGACTCGCCGCCGAGCCGCGACTATTTCCTGTCGCTGATGCGCCAGGCTGGGGTCGAGCCGCGGGTCGCCTATCGCTCGGCCAGCGTCGAGATGGTGCGCGGCATGGTTGGCCATGGGCTCGGTTTCACCCTGCTGGCGACCAAGCCCGCTGCGGCGATGGCCTATGACGGCCGGGCGCTGATCTCGCGCCCGCTGCATTCCGAGGCCGAGGCGGCGCGGGTGGTGTTGGCCTACCGCCGCGGCGCCACGCTTTCCCCCCCGGCCGCGGCCTTCGCCCGGCTCTGCCGCGACTTCTTCGGCATCGCTCCCGACTGATGAGGACCCAACCCCATGGCCCACAAGCGCGTCCGCCCGTTCAACACCCGCGACACCTACCCCGAGCAGAAGCTCGACAACGACCTCGCCCAAGCGGTGGTCGCCCGCGGCACCACGGTGTTCCTGCGCGGCCAGGTGGGACAGGACCTGGAGACCGGCGCCAGCGTCGGCATCGGCGATGCGGCGGCGCAGACCCATCGGGTGATGCAGAACATCCGCACCCTGCTGGCGGAATCCGGCGCCGAGATGGATCATGTCTGCCGCATCGTCGTCTATCTGACCGACATCCGCTACCGCGAGCAGGTCTACCGGGTGATGAGCGAGCACATGAAGGGCGTCCACGCGGTCTCGACCGGCCTCGTCGTGCCAGCGCTGGCGCGGCCCGAATGGCTGGTCGAGATCGCGAGGCGACGGCGGTGATTCCGGATTGAGGGATGTAGGGTGCGCATCCTGCGCACCGCATGCGAGGAACGACAACGGTGCGCAGGATGCGCACCCTACGAGGGGAGCGACGTGCCGATCCTGACCCAGAAACAGATCAAGAAATTCTGGCGCGACGGGGTACTGACGGTGGAGAATGCGGTGACACCCGAGCAGCTCGCGGCGCTCAGGCGCGACTTCGACTCCTGGCTGGAGGAGAGCCGCGGCCATGACGCCCCCTATGGCGAGACCGTCGACGGCCGCACGCGCTTCGACCTCCAGCCCTGCCACAGCGCCGAGAAGCCGGCGTTGCGCCGGGTGCAGGCGCCGACCGAGGTCTCCGAGGCCTATTTCGAAGCCATGGCCGACAGCCAGATGACTGACATGGTCGCCGACCTGATCGGCCCGGACATCAAGCTGCACCACACCAAGATCAACTCCAAGCAGCCGGGCAGCGGAACGGAAGTGAAGTGGCACCAGGACTTCCCGTTCACCCCCCATTCCAACTCGGACCTGATCACCGCGCTGCTGATGGTCGACGAAGTCACGCTGGAGAACGGGCCGCTGGAGGTCCAGCTCGGCTCGCACAGGGGGCCGATCCATCCGATCTGGCAGGACGGCGTGTTCACCGGCGCGGTGGCGCCGGAGTTGGAGGCGGAGATGAAGCGCACCGCCGTCAGTTGCTGCGGGCCGGGGGGCCCGGTGTGCCTGATGCACACCCGGGTGGCGCATGGCTCGGCCCCGAACCGCTCGGACCGCCCGCGCACGCTCCTCATCTGCGTCTATTCCGCCGGCGACCCGGTGCCGCTGACACCAAACCCGGTGCCGACCAGGTACCAGGGCCTCTTTGTTCGCGGCTCCGACCAGGGCCGCATCCGCGGCGAGTCCTTTGAGGTCGCCCGGCCGCAATACCCGAAGACCTCGTTCTTCGCCCAGCAGTCCGAGCAGGAACGCGGCGAATGACCTTCTCCATTGCGGCGCGCTGCCCCGAGACGGGCATTTTCGGGATCGCCGTCTCCTCGTCCTCGCCCGCGGTCGCGGCGCGTTGCGCCCATGCCCGGGCTGGGGTCGGGGCGGTGGCGAGCCAGAACGTCACCGACCCCTCGCTGGGGACACGCGGCTTCGACCTGATGGCCGTCGGCGCCAGCGCCACCGAGGCGGTAGCGGTGTTGCAGACGACCGGCGCACATATCGACCACCGCCAGCTCACCGCGGTCGACGCCGCCGGCCGGGTGGCGGTGCATCACGGCGCCAGGACCTTCGGCACCCATGCCCATGCCGAGGGGCCGGGCGCGGTCGCTGCCGGTAACATTCTCAGCAGCCCCGCCGTGCCGCAGGCGATGATTGAAGCTTTCGACGCAACGCCGGGCCATCTCGGCGACCGCCTGATCGCGGCGAAGCGCGCGGCCATCGCCGCTGGCGGCGAGGAAGGGCCGGTGCACTCGGCCGGGATGAAGCTGGTCGACAAGGTCCCCTGGCCGGTGGCCGACTTGCGCATCGACTGGAGCGACGACGACCCGATCGAGGCTCTGGCCCGACTGTGGGCGCTCTACAAGCCCCAGCTCGACGACTACGTCACCCGGGCGCTCAACCCCGCGGCGGCGCCGAGCTACGGCGTGCCGGGCGATGATTGAGATGCGAATCGAATGACCGATCTCTGCGCCCTTTCCGCCACCGAGCAGGTCCGGCTGGTGCGCAACCGCGCGGTCTCCCCCGTCGACCTCGTCGAGGCCGCGCTGGCCCGGATCGAGGCGGTGCAACCGGTGCTCAACCCATTCGCCTTCGTCTTTGCCGAGGAAGCGCGTGCCGCGGCCCGTGCCGCCGAGGCCGCCGTTGAGCGGGGCGAGGAGCTCGGCCCCCTCCACGGCCTGCCGGTGGCGTTCAAGGATTTCACCCCGACCAAGGGCCACCGCATCACCCGCGGCTCGCACTGTTACGCGGACTGGGTGGCCGACGAAGACCCGATGAATCTCCAGCGCTTCAAAGCCGCGGGCGCGATCATCCTCGGCAAGAACACCACGCCGGAATTCGCCCACTCCTCCTTCACCGTCAGCCCGCTCTGGGGCGAGACCGGCAATCCTTGGGACCCGGCGCGCTGTTCCGGCGGCTCGTCGGGCGGCTCCGGCGTCGCCGTCACCACCGGCTGCGTTGCCCTGGCCGAGGGCACCAACATGGGCGGCTCGGTGCGCATCCCCGCCGCGCTCTGCGGCTGCGTCGGCCTGAAGTCGAGCCTCGGGCGGATCCCGATGCACATCCTGCCCTTCGTCTTCGACGACATGAGCCATTTCGGCCCGCTGGCCCGGACCATCGACGATGCCGCCCTGTTTCTGCGCATCGCCGAGGGCCCGAGTGATGCCGACATCCAGAGCCAGGCCGCCCCGCGCCCCCTGCCAGAGTGGTTCGACACCGACCTGACCCGCCTCAGCCTGGCGCTGACGCCCGATTTCGGCCTCTACCGGGTGGCACCCGAGGTAGAGGCGAATCTGCGCGCCACCGCGGCGGCGCTGGCCGAGGCCGGGGCGGTGGTGGAGGAGGTGGATCTCGCCATCGACTTCGACATGCTCCAGGCCTGGACCGACTGGTGGGGCGTCGACCTCACCGCGTGCTTCGGCCACCTGCTAGCCGACAGCCGCGACCGGCTCGACCCCTATTTTGTCCGGCTGATGGAGGCCGGGCTGAGGATGAACGCGGTCGATTTCAAGCGGATCGAGACTACCCGCACCGAGATCTGGCGCCGGCCGGCGGCGGTGTTCGCCCGCCACGACGCCCTGCTCTGCCCGACCATGGCCCGCGGCGCGCCGCTGAACGCCTAGCGCGGCCGCAACTTCTGGAAGCCCGGCGCCGACGGCCGGATCGAGGGGCTGGACATCACCGAGTTCTTCAACATGACAGCCCAGTGCCCGGCGCTCTCGGTGCCCTCCGGGGTGACCGCCGAGGGGTTCCCCACCGCAATCCAGATTGTCGCACGGCGGTTCGACGATACCACCGCCCTGCGCATCGGCGCGGCGGTCGAGGCGCGCCGCCCCTGGCGCCAATGGTCGCTGGCCGACCTCGGCGTCGCCCGAGGTTAGCGACGCCGACCCGCCTTGCCTGCGCGGCGCCTTCTCCGCCGCCGGATCATATGGCAAAATCCACACTTGAAGTTTGTCGAAAGGACGTTCCATGAAACGGCTTCGCTTCCACCCGCTTCGCTATCCCGCCCCGGTGCTCCATGCTTGCGCGCTGTTGCTCGCAGCATTCGCGCTCCTCGCCCCGATTCGCGCGGTAGCGCTCGATCAAATTGAAGAGTTCGGCGATAACCCCGGCAATGTCGCGATGTATGTGCACCGACCGGCGAACGCCGAGCCGGACATGCCCCTGGTCGTGGCGCTGCACGGCTGCACGCAGACGGCGGCGGATTTCGACGCCGAGACCGGCCTCGTCGACCTGGCCAAGGAGATCCCGTTCCTGCTGCTGCTGCCACAGCAGAACGAGGACAACATGGCGCTGCGCTGCTTCCGCTGGTACGACGACAGCGAGAACCGCCCCGGCAAGGGCGAGAGCACGTCGATCTTGGCGATGATCGACAGCGTGATCGGGGGAATTGTCGAAGGCTACAGCGTCGATCCCGACCGGGTGTTCGTCCTCGGCCTCTCGGCCGGCGGGGCGATGAACGCGGTGATGCTCGCGAACTACCCCGACCGCTTTGCCGGCGGCGCCATCATCGCCGGCGTGCCCTATGACTGCAACCGCCCGGTCAAGATGTTCGACATCTGGTGGTGGTCGCTGCACTGGAGCCCCTTGGCCCTCGACGGGGCGGACGCGAGTTGTTCCTGCGGCATCCGCGGCCCCTCGGCAACCGACCGCGACGCAGCCGACTGGGGCGACTATGTGCGCGATGCGGCGCAGTCGATCCCCGAGACTTGGCCGCCGGTGTCGATCTGGCAGGGCGCCGGCGACGAGACGGTGGACCCCGACAATCTCGAGGAGCTGGTCGAGCAATGGACCGACGTCCATGGCATCGGTGCCGTCCCGGATCTGCAAGAGGTCACCTTCGGTGCCAGCCACGACGTCTACCAGGACGCAAACGGAACCGCGCCGGTCGAGGCCTGGAGCCTCCCGGACTTCCCGCATGCCGTCCCGATCGATGCCGACGACAACCCCGCCGCCTGCGGCAGCGAAAACGGCTACATGATGGACGCCGATCTCTGCACCGTGCGCCGCATCGCCGATTTCTGGGGGCTTGGATCGGCGCCCTGAACGGAGCCCAGCACCCACGCGGCAAGACCCCCTCCTAACCTCCCCCTTTCAGGTAGGGGAATCGCATATGGCGGGTTTTGGGTTGCGGTTGTTGGTGAAAGGGGTTCTTCGGTGGGGCAGCTCGAACCATTTGAGGGCTGCCGATGTCGTGTCTTGCGCCGCTTCTTTCCGGTCTCA
>Ga0209049_1000181_pt1 | contig 13601 bp, 13 predicted proteins | sample WorMetulBAHAMAS2_FD_187398 | JGI IMG/M metagenome (GOLD analysis project Ga0209049, IMG submission 187398) | Marine gutless worms symbiont microbial communities from Max Planck institute for Marine Microbiology, Germany - Olavius ullae BAHAMAS.2... | ecosystem: Host-associated > Annelida >...
GTGCGCATTCTGCGCACCCTACCATCCGCCGGCGCGCGAAGCGCGCGGCGGTGGTGGGGGTTGGCGGCGGGCCGCCGCGCTTCCCGAGTGCCTGGGCGCGCAGCGCACAGGTCGAGGGGCGCAAACACCGGGCTCAGCCAAAGGGCAGGGCGCTCCACGGCAGCAGCACCAGCGCCAGACCGCCGGCCAGCATCAGCAGCCGCCGAACCAGGCGGAGCGGGGCGATCATCCCCAACGGCACCAGATAGAGCCCGATGCCGAGCGCCATCGACCGCACCGCCACCTTCAACCAGTTCTCCCCCACCATCCCGGCGGCGATGAACACCGTTCCGCAGACCGGCGGGGTGATGGTCGAGAGGAGCGCGTACCAGAAAACGAACAGGTGCACGATGAGCGGCGGCAGGCCGAACTTCTGCAACGCCGGCCCGGACACCGCGACGCAGATCACATAGGCCGCGGTGGTCGGCACCTCTATGCCGAGCACCAGGCATGCCAGCGTGGTCAACAGGAGCGCCGGCCACAGCATCCCGCCGGATCCGGAGATGATCAGCGAGGTGATCTTCATCCCCAGCCCGGTCAACCCCAGCACTCCGATCACGATCGAGGCGCAAAGGATGATCGAGGCAATGGTGGCGATCTGGTGTCCGGCCGTCAGGCAAACCGTCTCGGCCCGTGCCAGCATGCGCTCGACGCTGAACCGCAGCCGCCCGTCGATCAGCAGCAGCAGCGCCCCGGTCAGGATCGACACCGAGGCGGCGTATTGCGGCGTGAAGCCGGCGGCGAACATGAACCACAGCAGCACCCCGAAGGGCACCAGGAAGAAGGCCGAGGTCACCAGCACCGCGCGAAGCGGCGGCCGGTCCTCCGGCCGGATGCCGCTGAGGTCGTGGCGCATGGCGAAGGCGTCGATGCCGATCCAGACGGTGATGAAGTACAAAAGCGCTGGCAACAGCGCCGCGGCCATGATCTGGGTGTAGGGGGTGCCGGTCAGCTCGACCATGACGAAGGCGCCGGCGCCCATCAGGGGCGGCATGATCTGCCCGCCCGACGAGGCCACCGCCTCGACCGCCCCGGCCAGCGCCCGCGGATAGCCAAGCCGGGCCATCGCCGGCAGGGTGATGGCGCCGGTAGAGGCAACATTGACCGAGGCCGACCCGGAGATCGAGCCGAAGAGCGCCGAGGAGAGCACCGAGACCTTGGCCGCGCCACCGCGCATCCGCCGCGTCGCTGCAGTGGCCAGGTTAATGAACCCCTGGCCGGCCTCGCCGGCGTTCAGCACCGCGCCGAAGATGGCGACGATGTTGACCGAGACCCCGGCCAGCTTGCCCCAGAGCCCGCCTTCGGCGACGGACAGCGTGCCCAGGAAGCTCGCCGCCGGCAGGCCGGGATGGCCGAACTCGCCGGGGATGTGCTGGCCCCAGAGCCCGTAGGCGAGGGCCAGGAGGGCGATCAGCGGCAGCGGCCAGCCGATCTACCGGCGCGCCATCTCGAGCACGATCAGCAAGAGGCCGATCGCCACCACATGCTGGAAGGTGCCCGACAGGAACCCGTACTGGTCGCCGAGTGCGCTCTGGTTGGCGGCGATGTAGAGGCAATCCGCCACTGCCGCCGGCGCCAGCACCGCGCCGCTGATCCGCGCCGCCCGGCCCCGGGCGATGAACACCAGCGCCCAGGGCGCGGCCAGCGCCATGTGCAGCGGTCGGCTGATCAGGTTCGGGATCAGCCCGGAGAAGATCAGCCACAGGTGGAAGCCGATCGAGATCGCGCCGAGCGTGCACCAGATGAGGCGGGCGGGAAGCGACATGGCGGCCCCTCATGGCACGGGCCCGGGAGATGCCCGGGCCCGTCGCGTTGCTGAGCTGCGGCTCAGCGATTTGCGTCGGCGACCGCGATGCCAGCCTCGTCGTAGTATTTCAGCGCGCCGGGGTGGAGCTTGCCGGTGATGTTGGCCATCAGCCCGGCGTCAACGCCGTTCCACTAGGCGGCCGACTCACCCATCGCCGCCTTCTGCTCCCAGTAGGTCTTGGTCAGCAGATACGCGGTGTAGTCATCCATCTCGGTCGACGTATAGGCGACCACCGGCAGCGAGGTGGTGGTGATGTCCGCGTCCTGCCCGGCATAGGTGCCGGCCGGGATCACCAGCTTGGTGCGCTTGGTCTGGGCGATCTGCTCGTCCGAGAGCGAGAGCACGGTGACGCCGGTGCCGGCGGCGGCCTCCATCACGTTCGGGGCCGGGTACGAGCCGGCGGTGACGAGGCCGTCGATCTGGCCGTTCTTCAGCGCCGGCCCGGCGTTGGAGAGCTCGACATCGGCCAGCGTCACCTTGCCCTCGAGCCCGAACAGCTTGAGGTACTTGGCGCCCTCCCTGGCGCCGAAGCTGCCCTTGCCGATCAGAATGGTCTTGCCCTCGAACCCGGCGAAATCAGTGATGCCGCTGTCGGCGCGCACCACAAAATGCATGGTCAGCGACGGGATCGGGAAGAGGGCCCGGATCTCGGCAAACTTCGGGTTGCCCTTGCCCTCGAACATCGCCTTCTCGCCCTGGGCCAGCCTGACCAGCGCCGGCGGCGTGGTGAAGACGTAATTGCCGCTGCGCGCCGCGACCTCCATCACGTTCTGCACCGAGCCCTGGCTCTCCTCGACGGTGACGATCACCTCGCCATCGGTACCGGCCTTCATCGCTTCGGCGATCTGCACCGCCATCTGGTAGTAGGACGAGGTCGACTTGGCCGACTTGTAGGTCACCCGGGTCTCGGCCTGGGCAGTGGTCAGCGACAGGGCGGCGCCGATCAGGACGGCACCGCAAAGCTTGAGGATGTTCATCTTACGTCTCCCGTTCCGGTCCGCCGCAGCGGATATGCGGTTCCGGCATAGACGGCACGGGCGCGGTTGGGAAGCCTGGAAGCCGCCGCGGACTGGCCTGGCGGCCAGAATCGCCATGTTGATGGCGCCGGTCCAGCCGGCGCGGGCCTGTCGGCAAATCGCGGCGGATGGTGCGTTTCCGGGCTTCGCGCCGCCGCCGACACCGGGTATATCGGGGTCATGGACATGACCGACCCGCTCCCTCCCGTCGATGCTGCCTCGATCGATGGCGGCTGGCCTGAGCTCCTGCCCGGCTGGGTCTGGCTCGTCGGCGCCGGGCCTGGCGATCCGGGGCTGGTGACGCTTCATGCGCTGAATGCGCTGCGCCAGGCCGACGTGATCCTCTACGATGCGCTGGTCGATGAGAGGATCCTCGCCTGGGCGCGGCAAGGGGCCGAGGTGCACTACGCCGGCAAGCGCGGCGGCAAGCCGAGCCCGAAGCAGCGCGACATCTCTCTCAGGCTGATCGAGCTCGCCCGCGCCGGCAAGCGGGTGCTCAGGCTGAAGGGCGGCGACCCGTTCATCTTCGGCCGCGGCGGCGAGGAGGGGCAGGCGCTGGTGCGGGCCGGGGTGCCGATCCGCATCGTGCCGGGGATCACCGCCGCGGTGGCCGGGATGGCCTATGCCGGCATCCCGGCGACCCATCGCGACGTCAACCAGACGGTGACCTTCTTCACCGGCCATGACGCCACCGGCAATACCCCCGGCGCGCTCGACTGGGCGGCGCTGGCACGCTCCTCACCGGTGCTGATCGGCTACATGGCGATCAAGACCCTGCCGGCGATCGCCGAGCGTCTGATCGCGGCCGGGCGAAGCGCCGAGGAGCCGGTGGCTATCGTCGTCAACGCCACCCTGCCGTCGATGCGGGTGGTGGAGACCACACTGGCTAGCGCCGCAGCTGATTTTGCCGCCACCAGGCTGGAGCCGCCGGCGGTCGTCTGTATCGGCCGGGTGGCGTTGATGCGCCGGGCGCTGGACTGGATCGGCCAGATGGCAGGCGCGCCGCCGCGCGATCTCGACCCGCTGGGCGACGGCGCCAGGGATGCCGGGTGAGCGACTCTGTTCGATGTCCCGGCCTTGCACCGGGGCCTCGACCGGGTCGCGCCGCGGCGCGGGACCCCGGATCGGGGCCGGGGCATTCGAGGCTTGCGATGAGGTGACGCGATGCGCGGACTGGTGATCTCGGCACCCGCCTCGGGCGGTGGCAAGACGACGGTGACGCTGGGCCTGCTTGGCGCCCTCAGCCGGCGCGGCCTGCCGGTGATCTCGGGCAAGTCCGGCCCGGACTATATCGACCCGGCGTTCCATACCGCGGCCACCGGCATGCCCTGCCTGACCCTCGACCCCTGGGCGGCGGATGCGGACCAGCTCCGCGCCCGGGCGTTGCGCGGCCCCGGCGGGCGTCGCGGCTCGCATCTGGTGGTGGAAGGGGCGATGGGCCTCTTCGACGGCGCGCCCAAGGAGGACAATCCGCTCGGCACCGGGTCCACCGCCGATCTGGCGGCGGTGCTTGGGCTGCCGGTGGTGCTGGTGCTCGACGCCAGCCATATGGGCCAGGGGGCGGCGGCGATCGCAGCCGGGATCGCCGGCTTCCGCGACGACGCGCGTGTGGCCGGGGTGATCCTGAACCGGCTCGCCAGCCCGCGGCACGAGGCGATTGCCCGCGCCGCGGCCGAGACGGTGTTGCCGGTGCTGGGCGCGCTGGACCGGCGCGATGACCTCAGCCTGCCGTCGCGGCATCTCGGCCTGGTGCAGGCCGGCGAGCGTCCCGACCTCGATGGCTTCATCGCCCGCGCCGCCGACTGGGTGGCGGCCGGCTGCGACGTCGACGCCATCCTGGCCGACGCCGCGCTGCTGCCGAAGCCGGAGGTGCCGCCGGCGCATCTGGAGCCCTTGGGCCAGCGCATCGCGGTGGCGCGCGACCCCGCCTTCGGCTTCGCCTATGCGCATATGATCGACGACTGGCGGGCGCTGGGGGCGGAGGTCAGCTTCTTCTCGCCGCTGGCCGACGAGGGGCCGGCGCCGGAGATGGATGCAGTGTTCCTGCCGGGCGGCTATCCGGAGCTGCACGCCGGGCGGCTGGCGGCCGCCGAGCGGTTCCGCGCCGGCATGGCCGGAGCGGCGACCCGCGGGGCGCTGATCTACGGCGAGTGCGGCGGCTACATGGCCCTCGGCGAGGGGCTGGTCGATGCCGTGGGCGCACGGCACCGGATGCTGGGGCTGCTGCCGTTGGAGACCAGCTTCACCGAGCGCCGGCGGCATCTCGGCTACCGCAGTCTCACCATGCTCGGCGGGTTGCCGTGGAAAGGCGTGCTGCGGGGCCACGAGTTCCACTACGCGACGACGCTGAAGGCCGATGGGCAGCCGTTGTTCCTCGCCCACGACGCCGAGGGGACGGACCTCGGCGATGCCGGGCTGCGGGCCGGCCGGGTGATGGGGTCGTTCGCGCATGTGATCGAGGCGGGGTAAACCCCGCCCTACCGATTCCCTCTCACGCCTGCCGCTTCGGCCGCAGGATATGCGGATGCGCCCCGTCGTAGAGGGCGCTGTCGCGGAAATCGGTCTCGGCAAGCGCCGGGCCGACCAGGATCAGCGCGGTGCGGGTGATCTTCTCGGCCCGAACCCGGTCGCGCAGCGTCTCCAGCGTCGCGTCGATCAGGCACTGGTCGGGCCAGCCGACCCGATAGGCCACCACCGCCGGGCAGTCGGTCCCGTAATGCGGGATCAGCTTGCGCTGCACCTCCAGCAGGTTGCGCACCGAGAGGTGGATCGCCAGCGTCGCCCCGGTGCGCCCCAGCGCATCCAGGTCCTCGCCCGGGGGCATCGCCGAGGACTTCATCGCCGTGCGGATCAGGATCACCGTCTGCGCCACCTCGGGGATGGTCAGCTCCTGCCCGAGCGCGGCGGCAGCGGCGGCAAAGGCGGGGACGCCGGGGGTGACGTCGTAGGGGATGGCGAGGGCTTTCAGCCGCCGGATCTGCTCGGCGATGGCGCCATAGAGCGACGGGTCGCCGGAATGCACCCGCGCCACGTCCTCGCCGCGGGCGTGGGCCTCGGCCATCTCGGCGACGATCTGCTCCAGCGTCATCGGCGCGGTGTCGAGCACCCGCGCGCCAGCCGGCGCCGCGGCGACCACCGCCTCCGGCACCAGCGAGCCGGCATAGAGGCAGACTGGACAGCTCTGGATCAACCGCAGCCCCTTGACGGTGATCAGCTCCGGATCGCCCGGCCCGGCGCCGATGAAATGGACGGTCATTTGCCCTCGCGCGCCTTTTCCCACTCAGTTTGGACTATTCGGCGAGCGATACCCTTCACTCGACTGCGCGCGGAGAACGCATCGGAGTTCCTGCCAGATTCCGACATTGCGAATCGCAGCTCCTGCATTGCGTCACGCAGTTCATCGATCGTTTGGTCGCTGAGATCAAAGGAGAGCTCCAACGAGTTCTCAACACGACGAAATCGCTCTGCTTCATCATCTGACAAACTACCGATGCTCTCCATCAGCGATAGCCATTCGCTCATCCCATCGCGAAACTCCGCAACCCATTTTTCTCGTATTTGTCCCCTTCTGTCTTCTCGGGCCGATATAGCAGAGCGCCATGCGGAATAGACTGCTGTCAGTGCAGCCAGGAACGCTGCAATAACGAGCAGCGCATCCTTGTTTTCTGCAAGCCACTTCATGAGCGTCCAACCCTCTTCAGCCTGCATGACCAACTCCTTTGACTTTGCGAGCATAGCCGCGCGGGGTGTACATCCGCGGCCCCTCGCCGAGCTCGGCCAGCCGTGATTGCGACGAGCCGACCAGCACCACGGTCAGCATGTTGACTTCGTAGACCTGGAGGTCGCTGAGGCGGCGGTAGGCGATCTTCTCCTCCGGCCGCCCGAGGTTTGAGGCGAGCAGCACCGGGCAGTCCGCCGGCCGGTGCGCCAGCAGCATGTCGCGCGCCTCGGCTAGTAGCGTCCGCCGCCTGCGCGACACCGGGTTGTAGAAGGCGATGACGAAATCGCCCTCCGCCGCGGCCCTGATCCGGCGGACGATGTCCTCGCGCGGGGTCAGGAGGTCGGAGAGCGAGATGGCGCAGAAGTCGTGACCCAGCGGCGCCCCGGCCCGGGCGGCAGCGGCTTGCAGGGCCGAGACGCCGGGGGCGGAGATCACCTTGACCCGCCGGGCGGCGTCGGAAACCCCGCCTTGGTCCAATACCCGGTCCAGCAGCTCGAACACCAGCGCGCCCATGGCGTAGATCCCGGCGTCGCCGGAGCAGATCAGCGCCACGTTCGCCCCCTCGCTGGCGCGCTCCAGGGCGTAGCGGCAGCGGTCCTCCTCGCCGCCGAGGGGGAAGTCGCGCCGGGGCTTGCCTGCCACCGGCGGTCCGAGCAGGTCGATATAGAGCCCGTAGCCGACCAGCTCGTCGGCCTCAACGATCAGCCGGCTGGCCTCGGGCGTGCGCCACTCCGCCTGGCCGGGGCCGATGCCGACCAGCGCCACCCGGCCGCGCGCCCGGCCCGGCAGCGCGACGATCGGCGCCGGGGCCATGGCCATCGCCACCGTGGCGTTGGCCGATTTGCGCTTCTCGACTACCAGCGTCGCCTCCGGCCCGGCCCCCGCTAGCGCCGCACCCTCGGCGACGCCGTGACAGCCGACCTCGGCGAACACCACCTCAGAAGGGTTGGCGAGGCGCGGGGTTTCCGCCTCCAGCACCGCGGCATCGAACAGGCGCAGCGGCACGCCGAGGTGGCTGGCGAGCCCGTTCACCGCCGGCTCATCGGCCCTGAGGTCGAGAGAGAACACGCCGGCGACGGCGCCGGGGGCGATCCCGGCCCCCGCCAGCGCCGCCTCGACCAGCGTCGCCATCTCCTCGGGCGGACAATTGCGGGCACAACCCACGCCGAGGGCGAAGCGCTGCGGGTGAAACACCAGATGCCCTGCGCCGCCTGTCACGGGCGCGGTAGTCGCGGCCAGCGTCACCGCCTCGCCACCCGTGCGCCCCTCTCCCCTTTTGGGGGAGGGGGTGTGCAACGCCGGCCATGGCAGCGCTCCGTCGGTCCGCAGCGGCGCCCCGGCCAGCAGCGCCGCCATCGTGCTCTTGGCGTCCTCCGGGTTGGCCAGCCGCCAGCCCGGCGGCGGCGCGTCCAGCGCCACCCCAAGCGCAAGATCCCCCGCCGTGGTGACCGCCGCCCGCGCCCCCAGCGCTTCGGCAACCCGGCGTGCCAGCCGGTTGGCGCCGCGGTGGCCACCCAAGAGCGGCACCGCCACCGAGCCATCCTCGGCGACGGCGATCACCGGAGGCTCGGTCCGCTTGTCGGCGAGGAGTGGGGCGACGGCGCGGATCAGGATGCCGGCCGCGCAGACTCCGACCGCCGGCATCCCCGCGGCGAACAGGCCGCGGATGTGCTCGACGGTGTCGGGGAAGACGGCGTCGGCGGCATCGACCCGGCCCTCGCGGGCATGGAGGGGCGCGCCGATCGCCGCGGCAACGCGCCGGGCGGTCTCCGCGCCCGAGCGTGCGAGACAGACCACCACCGGGGTCAGCTCAGCCACGGATCGTCCCCCCGGTAGACCAGAATCATCGAGAAATAGGGCGCTTCGTCAGGCGCTTCCGCCAGTGGGCTCACATGCTCATCAGCTAGGCTGGCGCGTGCGATGTAGCCGGCGTTTGCGGTCAACCCCATGTCGTCCAGCAAGGCCCGAAGGCGCGGCAGATGTCGCCCGACCTTCATGATCGCGACCGCCGCCGCCGCCTCGATCCGGGCCCTCAACTCGGCGTCGGGCAGCGGCCCCGGCAGTACGGTCAGCACGTCGTTACGGGCGGTCAGCGGCCGCTTCAGCGCCGCCGCGCAGGCCCCGAGCGCACTGACGCCGGGGACAATCTCGATTGGGAACCGCTCGGTCAACCGGGCGAACAGATACATGAACGAGCCGTAGAAGAACGGGTCGCCTTCGCAGAGCACGGCGACATCGGTGCCGGTTCCCAGATGGGCGGCGATCCGCTCTGCGGCCTCGGCATAGACCTCCTGCGCCAGGAACCGGTCGGGCCGCATCGGCACCCGCATCGGGATCTCCTCCGCCCCCGCCGGGATCACCGCCGCAGCGATCCGGCGGGCGAAGCTCTCGCCGGTATCGGGGGCGGGGTAGGCGACGACCTGCGCCGCCGCGATCTGGCGATGCGCCTTCAGGGTCATCAGCTCTGGGTCGCCGGGGCCGACGCCAATGCCGTAAAGGGTTCCGGTCATGTGATCAGGCTCCACTGCAGCACCGGCATCGCCGGGTGCCAGCCGGTGCGGGTGCCCACTGGCGCGGCGCGGTCGATGGCGATGCGGGTCAGTTCGCCGCCGATCTCTCCATAGAGCGCGGTCAACAGCGCCTGCGACACCAGTGTCACCGCATTGGCGACCAGCCGGCCATTGGCCGGCAACGCCGAGCGGGCGGCGGCGACGGTGTCGCGGCAGAGGCCGCCGCCGATGAAGACGGCGTTTGGGCGTGGCAGCCGGGCCAGCGCCGCGGGCGCCCAGCCCTCGATCAGCTCCAGCTTGGGCGCGCCGAGGGCGAGCGCGTTCTGTTGCGCCAACGCCAGGCGGTCGGGGTTGGGGTCAATGCCGATGGCGAGGGCGTCGCGCCCGGCCCGCATCCACTCGACCGCGATCGAGCCGCAGCCGGTGCCGATATCCCACAGCATCTCGCCCCGCGCCGGCATCAACCGCGCCAGCGTCAGAGCCCGCACCTCGCGCTTGGTCATCACCCCGTCATGGGCGAAGGCGTCGTCAGGCAGGCCGGGGAGGTGCGACAGCAGTGAGGCGTATGCGTCTGAGCATTCGATCGCAAGGGTATGGAAGGAGGGGACTTCGCCGGTCGGGTCGTCGGCCGCCCAAGCCTCGGCAAGCCCCTCGATCCGGCGCTCCTCCGGGCCGCCGAGGTTGGCCAGCACGGTGATGCGCGAGCCACCATAGCCGCGGGCGGCCAGCAGCCGGGCGATTTCGCCCGGGGCCTCGCTCCCCGCGGTCAGGATCAGCAGCCGGGCGTCGGGCCAGAAGAACGGGGTCACCTGCTCCGCCGGGCGGCCATGCGCGGTGAGGGTCTCGACATCTGCCAGCGACCAGCCCATGCGGCAGGAGGCCCATTGAAAGGCGGAGAGCTGCGGGTGGAACGCGATCTCCGCCGCCGGGATCGCCTTGAGGATGCGGGCGCCGACCGAGTACCACAAGGGGTCGCCGGTCACCAGCACGACGATGCGCTTGCCCTTGTGCGACCGGATCTCGTCGACCATGGCGTCGAAGGGCGAGGGCCAGAGGATGCGTTCGGCGGTGACATTTTCAGACAGCCGCTGGTGCCGGTCGCCGCCGACGATCACCTCGGCCTCCTCGACCAGTTGCCGGGCCGCTGCCGAGAGCCCGGCCATGCCGTCCTCGCCGATGCCGATGATGGTGAGCCAGCGAGTCATCGCGGCGGGTCCAGCCCGGCGGCAAGGGCGTTGAGGGCGGCGGCGGCGAGGGCCGAGCCGCCGCGCCTGCCGCGTAAGGTGAGGAAGGGGACGCCGCGGGGGTTGGCGGCAAGCTCGGCCTTGGACTCGGCGGCGCCGACGAAGCCGACGGGCATGCCGATGATCGCGGCTGGTCTATGCCAGCCTTGGTCGAGCAGTTCAAGCAAGTGGAACAGGGCGGTAGGAGCGTTTCCTATGACCACGATTGAGCCGTCGATTTGGTCGTTCCAAAGCTCGACCGCCGCCGCCGAGCGGGTGTTGCCGATGGCGGCCGCGCGCTCCGGCGTGGCTGGGTCGTTCAGGGCGCAGAGCACAGGGTTTGCCGCCGGCAGCCGGTGGCGAACGATGCCCGAGGCGGCCATCTCGCAATCGCAGAGGATCGGCGCCCCCGCGGCGAGCGCGGCGCGGGCAGCCTCGGCCAGATCGTCGGACCAGGCGAGCCGGTTCGGCAGATCGGTCATGCCCGAAGCGTGGACCAGCCGGATGGCGACCTCGTGCAGGTCTCCCGGCAGATGGTCAAGCCGGGTTTCCGCCCGAACGGTGGCGAAGGACTGCCGATAGATCTCCCGCGGGTCGCGCTCGTAGCGCAACCCGCGCGGCTCATCTGTCATTCACCCGAGCCTTTCAGGTATTTTCGCACGCTCTCCGGCCCCAGCGGGTGCTTGGCATGGGGATAGGGCGGGTGGTGGTGGTCGTGCCCATGATCATGGTCGTGGTGGTGATGATGACCGTGCTCATGCTCTTGGTCATGATGATGATGCCCGTGTCCATGCCCATGCCCGTGCCCGTGTCCGTGATCATGATCATGGTGGTGGTGATGATGGTGCCCCTCCGCCGCATCGGCCATCACCAGCCGGCAGGCGCCGGTGCAGAAGTCGTCGCAGAACGGGCAGTCCTCGACATTGGAGCCCGGTGCCGCGGCGCCCTGGCCCTCGACATGGTGGTGGTGGCTCTCCTGCGGCATCCCCACCTCGGCCTCGAAGCCGAGCACTTGGGCGCGGTACTTGCACATGGAGCAGTTCATCGCCGTCTGCCCGTCGATGATCTCGCGCACCCGCTCGGCGAAGGTCTCGATCACCTTGGGGTGATCGTTCAAGTAGTCTACCTTGACGAACTGCAGCTCGGGATGCGCCGCTGCCACGGTGTCGGTGAAGCCGTAGATGCGGTCGATCAACACGCCGGTGAACAGGAAATACGGGAACACCACGATGCGCTTGAAGCCGAGTCGCGCGACCCGCGCCAGGCAGGGTTCGACCAGCGGGAAGGTGACGCCGGAATAGCCGGTCTTGGCCCAGCCGAAGCCCAGGCCCTCCCATAAAAGCCGGGTAATCTTGGCGACGTTGGCGTTGGCGTCCGGGTCCGAGGCGCCGCGGCCGATCACCACCAGGCAGGTGTCGTGCGGCGCCACCGGCCCGAGCTCGTCATTGGCGCGATCGACCGCCTCGCGCACCCGGGCGCCGGCGGCGGCGACCATCTTCGGGTCGACTGCCAGCTCACGGCCATATTGCACCGTGATCCCGTGCTTGGCGGCGTAGGTGTTCAGCACCGTCGGGATGTCGTTCTTGGCGTGCATCGCCGCGAACAGCATCCCCGGCACCGCCAGGATGTGGTCGCAGCCGGCCTCGCGGAGCTTGTCGAGACCGTCGCGAATCACCGGGTTGGCGAACTCCAGGTAGCCGTACTCCACCGGCCAGTCGGGAAAATGCGCGCGCAGCCGCTCGGCGACCACGGCGAATTCGTCGACTGCGGCCTGGCTCCGTGAGCCATGGCCGCAGACCATTACGCCGTAGCTTGTCATCCCTTCTGCTCGACCTTGCTGGCCCGCTCGTCGCGGAAGGTCCGCCAGAGGGCGATGCCACCGATCACGGCGGCGAGCGCCAGGGTGCCGGCGGCGAGCCAATGCGCGTGGCCGTGCGATTCGGCGAAATGGCCGGGATGGGCGAAGGCCGGGCTGGCGGTCAGGGCGGCGGCAGTGGTGGCGACGATGGTCTTCATTGGGTCCCTCCTTGGCCAGGTGCGCATGCAGAGGGACGGGCCCCGCGGCCCTTCGGAACAGCTCCGGTCTCGACCCCCGGTTTGGGTTGGCTTACGTCCCGGATCCGCTCAGCCCCCTCGACGGGTGCGCTGTTCATTGCGTCCCTCTTACGCCCGCGCTATGTCGCGTTCAAACGAAAAACCGCCTTGCCGGGGGCAAAGGGCGACATTGCGAGGACGACGCGGCGCATGACCACCACCATCTTCGTTTGCGACACCTGCCGCTGGGCGGCGGAGGAGAAATGCGCCCCCTGCGGCCGCACCGGGGGCGAGATCCTCGCCGACCACGTCGAGCGATTGGCCGAGGGGGTGGCGGGGGTCGCGGTGCGCCGCCAGTCGTGCCTGATGGGCTGCGAGCGGCACTGCAACTCCGCGGTGGCGGCGCCCGGCAAGTTGACCTACGTGCTCGGCCGATTCGAACCTGGCGAGGAGGCTGCGGCGGCGGTTGTGGAATATGCCCGCCTGCACCGCGACAGCGAGAGCGGCCAAGTGCCGTTCCGGCAATGGCCGCCGGGCGTGAAGGGGCATTTCATGGCGCGAATACCGGCGATCGGGGGGGCAGACTGAGGATGTTGGGCGCCTTGAGGATCGCCGCGCCGGATCCGCGCCTGGCCGAGGCGGTTCAGCATGCCATCGACGTCAAGACCAAGCCGCCGGGCAGCCTCGGCCGGATCGAGGCGCTGGCGCTGCAGATGGCGCTGGCCGAGGGCACCGATGCGCCCGCGGCCGACCCGGCACGGCTCTTGATCTTCGCCGGCGACCACGGGCTGGTCGCCGAGGGGGTCTCGGCCTGGCCGCAGGAGGTGACGGCGCAGATGGTGCTGACTTTCCTCGCCGGCGGCGCGGCATCGACGGTGTTCGCCCGCAGCAACGGCGCCGAGGTGACGGTGGTCGACGCCGGGGTGGCGAGCGAGCTGCCCGAGGCGCCGGGGCTGGTCCGGGCCGGCATCCGCAGGGGCACCCGCAACGCCGCCGTCGAGGATGCGCTGACGGCGGACGAGGTGGGCCGGGCCCTGGCCTTCGGTGCCGAGCTGGCGGCCGATGCGGTGGCGGGCGGAGCGAAGGTGATCGCGCTTGGCGAGATGGGGATCGGCAACACCTCGGCGGCGACACTGGTGGCCCACTCGGTCGCCGGGGTCGATCTCGGGGTGCTGACCGGGCCGGGGGCGGGGCTGGACGCCGCCGGCGTCGACCGCAAGCTCGGCGTGCTCGCCCGGGTGGCGGCGCGGC
>Ga0209049_1000182_pt1 | contig 13583 bp, 12 predicted proteins | sample WorMetulBAHAMAS2_FD_187398 | JGI IMG/M metagenome (GOLD analysis project Ga0209049, IMG submission 187398) | Marine gutless worms symbiont microbial communities from Max Planck institute for Marine Microbiology, Germany - Olavius ullae BAHAMAS.2... | ecosystem: Host-associated > Annelida >...
GTACTCATAGCGGCTGAACTCACCTGCGACAGCTTGAGTTGTGAAGGCAACAGGAAAGCGCAGTGCGGGAAAACCGCATGCTGCGTTTGATGAGGGGGAGCAGGCGACCGTGGCTAGGATCCGGCTCCGTGAGGCACCGCCAGACGAGAGGGGCGGCAACGGATAGGCTGGATCTACGGACACGGAAACCTGCTCTCTACTCTACCGGTTCGCTGTTCCGCGGCAGACAACCGCAGTCTGCCCGCGACCGCGAGTCGTCGGTGGGTTCGATATTACACGCCGTCGCGTCGTGCATTCGATCGGTATCCCCGCAGGCCTTGCTTTTCTTCGTCGTTGAGCTCCGACAGACTGGCGCGGCGGCACAGGCGCTCGAACTTGGCGTCCCTGGCCTCGGCGTTGAAAGCCTCGATGGCGCCGAGCAGGTCGGACTCCCGCCCCGTTTCGGGAATGCTGGCGAGCAGGCCGGGATCGGTAAGCCGGTCGAGATAAGGCCGGTAACGCTCATCCAGGCTGTCTTCCAGGCGATGGGCGAGCTGGGCCATGGTCAGCTCGGGGTCGGTGGCAATCTGTTCCAGGAGCTCGGAGAGCAATCCGAGGCCGGGTTTGTCGAGGGTCTTCCAGTCGTCGTCCAACTCGGCTATCCGGGCGGCCAGCCGTGGCTGTTGCAGGACCAGGGCGATCGCTAGCCATTCCCGTGGTGGCCGTGGGCGGGGTTCCGGCGGGCCGGTGCGCCTCCTGCCAGCGCCCGCGCCGGTATCGAGACGATTGCGGGCCACGCCGACCAGGCCGGCGAGGCGGGTGCCCAGCATGGTGCGAAATAGGCCGGCGGGGACCCGGTCCAGCAGGGGCTTGGCCAGGGTCGCCAGGCGGGCGCGGCCGTCCAGGCTGGACATATCGACCTGAGCGGCGAGGCGGTCGAACAGAAAGTCGGACAAGGGCGTCGCGGTATCCAGGTGCCGCTCGAATTCGACGCGGCCCTGACGCCGAATCAGGATATCCGGGTCGTCGCCCTCGGGCAGGAACAGGAATCCGATCTGCTGGCGGCCGGTAGCCAGCGGCAAGGCGGTCTCCAGGGCCTTCCAGGCGGCGTCACGCCCGGCGCGGTCGCCGTCGAAGCAGAATATCAGCGCCGGCGCGGCGCGCAGGAGCAGCCGCAGGTGCTCGGCGCTGGTGGCGGTACCCAGGGTGGCGACGGCATAGGTGATGCCGAACTGGGCCAGGGCGATGACATCCATGTAGCCTTCGACCACCAGCAGGCGCTCGAGTCTCCGATTGGCCTGCTGGGCCTCATACAGCCCGTAGAGCTCATGGCCCTTGTGAAAGACGGGGGTCTCGGGCGAGTTCAGGTATTTGGGCTTGTCGTCGCCGAGCACCCGGCCCCCGAAGCCGACGACCCGACCCCGGCGGTCGCGGATCGGGAACATGATCCGGTCGCGAAAGCGGTCATAGCGCTTGCCGTCCTGCTCGATCACGAGCCCGCATTGGAGCAGACGCTCGCGGACCTGGGCGCTGTCACCAAGGGTACCGAGCAGGAAGTCCCAGCCGGGTGGCGCGAACCCGAGCCCGAAGGCGGCGGCTACCTCTCCGGTCAGGCCACGGTCCTTGAGATATTCCACGGCCCGGGGGGCCGAGGGGTGCCGGCGCAGCTGGCGGCGATAGCCTGTAGCCACCTGGTCGAGCAGACCGTAGAGGGGGCGCGGATCCGGACCTGCCCGAACACCCTCCCCAGCAGCAGGGATCTCCATGCCGACCTGTTGCGCCAGCTCTTCCACCGCCTCGCGGAACTCCTGGCGCTCGTGTTCCATCAGAAAACTGATGGCGCTGCCGTGGGCACCGCAGCCGAAGCAATGATAAAACTGCTTGTCGGGGCTGACGGTGAAGGAAGGGGTCTTCTCGTCGTGAAACGGGCAACAGGCCTGGTAGTCCTTCCCGGCCTTGCGCAGGGGGACCCGGCTGTTGATGAGGCTGACGATATCGGTGCGGGCGAGCAGGGCGTCGATAAATTCGGGCGGGATCCTGCCGGCCATGGATCAAAGCGAGCGGTACACGCCTAGCGTGAAAACTAGCCCGCGAGGCGTTCCTTGACCAGTTTGCCGACGGCGCCCATGTCCGCCCGGCCCTGGGCCTGAGGTTCGATCCGACCCATGACCTTGCCCATGTCCTTTACGGAGGTGGCCCCTACGGCAGCGATGGCCGCGTCGACCAGCGCGATCAGCTCGTCTTCACCCAAGGCCGCGGGCAGGTACTCTCGGCAGACGCCGACCTCGTAGGCCTCCTGTTCGGCCAAGTCTTGCCGGTTCGCCTTGGTGTATTGCTCAATGGCATCGCGCCGCTGTTTGACCAGCTTGTCGAGCACCGCCAGGACCTGGGTATCGTCGAGCTCGATCCGCTCGTCCACCTCCCGCTGCTTGATGGCGGCGAGTATGAGGCGGATGATACCGAGCCGGCGCTTGTCGCCCGCCTTCAGCGCGGTCTTCATGTCATCCTGGATGCGCTGTTTGAGCATGGGTGGATACCCTATAGGCGTCCGGCTCAGTAGGGGCGATCCCATCGCCGGTTCTCGCGTTGTAGCTTTTTGTGATGGCGCTTGACAGCGGCGGCCTTTTTGCGCTTGCGTTCCGCGGTGGGTTTCTCGTAGAACTCGCGGCGGCGTACTTCCGCCAGGACGCCGGCCTTCTCACAGAAACGCTTGAAACGGCGCATGGCGACTTCGAAAGGTTCATTTTCCTTTACGCGGACATTGGGCATGAAAGCGATTCCTCGTTTGGCCGCTCGGAACGGCTGAGATAAAGCAACGCATGATACTTGAATCGCTCGCAGCCTTGCAAAGGCGAGTCTTGCCGACATGAAACGAATCCGAAGGATCATGAATATATTCATATCTAATATAGCATAAGGACAGATCGCCCAAGTAGTTTTGTTGAGTATGAACACATTCGGCCATCGGGTTACTTCCGCAAGGGAACGGATAAAGTTGAGACAAACCGAGCTTGCGGAGCGGGTCGGCGTGACGCCGGGCGCGATCAACAAGATGGAGTCCGGCGAAACCAAGGGGGCAAAACCGAGCACCCTGGCGGCCCTGGCGCGCGCCCTGGGGGTCAGCATGGAGTGGTTGGCGACCGGCAAGGAAGGCTACGTCCTGGAACCGCCTGGCGACTATGCCGCGGGACAGGTGAACCGCCTGCTGGCCGCCTGGGAGGGCCTGCCGATCAATCTGCGGGTGCCCCTCCTGGCACTCATGGAATCTATGGTGGGGGCGGAGAAGCCGGCCGTTGGACCGGATTGAGGCCTGCCACTGCCTACGGTCACCAGCTACCAGTCACCGGCTTTCAGCTACTGGTAGCCGGTAGCCGATGAGCATAGCCCATCCTACGGTTTACATTCCTTCGAATCCATCTGTCATTGGACAAGGCTATTGGCAATCCCCCAAAATAGGCCTCCCTATGGTCGAGACTGCCGGAGAAGACAACCATGTCCGATAAGCCCGTGAACGAGAGTCGTCGTGATGCCGTCAAAGCGATGGTAGGAGGCCTGGCCGCCGTCCCGCTGACGAACCTGGTCGGTGTGGCGGCCGCGCAGGCAGAAGATGTGAAGGTAGAAGATCTACCCCGGGTCAAGAAGGATGATCCCACGGCACAGGCCTTGCAGTACACGGATAAGGCCCCTGAGGACAAAAAGCAAGTAGATCAAATCTGCGCTACCTGCCAGTTCGTCAACAAGGAAGATACCGGTGATTGGCGTCGCTGCCAACTCTTCCCGGAGAAGTCCGTCGCTGCCGAGGGTTGGTGTGCCTCCTGGATGAAGAAGTCAGGCGCATAACAGCCGTAGGCGCTCCCTCCCGGGCGAAAAAGAGCGAGGTTTCGGCCTCGCTTTTCTTTCCGGCTTGCCGCAAGCGGTTTTCTTTGTTCCGTTCGGGCCCCTTGCCCGGCATGACGGCACCCGCCACGGTTCCGGTCGGTGGTGCGACCGAAAAGAGGATTTTTCCAAACCAGCCGTCGCCGGCAAAGGAAAACCACCCCTATCCGCCGAGATAGGATTCATAAAGTGGTGGCCTCAAGCTGTTCTGCGAGGGTGTCGGCGTCAAGCACCCCGACATTACCAACGCCTCGCGCCGCATCAAGGGTTCCGAGTTCGACACCTGACTAAGAAGAAGGGGGTCTAAGGAGATCGTCGAGGTCAAGATCGGTTACGACGGCATCGCAATGGTAACCATGGTTGCCGTAGAATCCTAACCCTGGGATGATAATTATGAGCGGCTCTATGAGTGGCTCTTTATGGATTCCAGACTGGTTAGGGTATTTTGCGCAAATTTGCCTTCTCAGAAAGCCAGAGGTGAGTCGTATAACTTGCTGTTATCGTTGAGGAAAGGCTACCTGTTCCGTCATCGGTCATGGCGCTACCGACTATCGTCCTCTTCGGACCAGTAAAGAGCCATATGAGTTTACATCTGCACACCATGTGTGAGGTTTCTATGAAGAAGACGCCGATTGCCGCCGCCGTTATGACCGTCGCGGCCTCTTTCGCCACCCAGGCCCTGGCCCGCGACACCATCAATATCGTCGGTTCCTCGACCGTGTTTCCCTTTGCGACCACGGTCGCCGAAAACTTCGGCCGCACGACCAAGTTCAAGACCCCGAAGATCGAGTCCACCGGTTCCGGTGGTGGCCTCAAGCTGTTCTGCGAGGGTGTTGGCGTCAAGCACCCCGACATTACCAACGCCTCGCGCCGCATCAAGGGTTCCGAGTTCGACACCTGTAAGAAGAAGGGGGTCAAGGAGATCGTCGAGGTCAAGATCGGTTACGATGGCATCGCCATCGCCAACGCCAAGGAGGCCGTTAAATTCGACCTGACACCGAAGGACATCTTCTTGGGCCTAGCCAAAGACGTGCCCGACCCGAAGGGCGGCGCTAAGCTGGTAGCCAACCCCTACAAGACCTGGAAAGAGGTCAATCCCAAACTGCCCGACGCCGGGATCGAGGTCCTGGGTCCGCCGCCGACCTCGGGTACGCGCGATGCCTTTGTCGAGCTGGCCATGGAAGCCGGCTGCAAGAAATTCGACTTCATCAAGGCCATGAAGAAGAAGGATAAACAGAAATACAAGGCGATCTGCCACGGCGTGCGTGGAGACGGTCGTTACGTCGAAGCGGGCGAGAACGACAACCTGATCGTCCAGAAGCTCAAGGCCAATCCGACGGTGCTGGGTATCCTCGGCTTCAGCTTTCTGGATCAAAACACCGATAAGATCAAGGGCTCCAGGATCAAGGGCGTCAAACCGACCTTCGAGACCATCTCTTCCGGCGATTATCCGATCTCCCGCTCCCTGTACTTCTATGTCAAAAAGGCCCACGCGGGTACCATTCCGGGTATCAAGGAGTACGTGAAGGAGTTCACCAGCGAGAAGGCATGGGGAGACGAGGGCTATCTCGCCGACAAGGGCCTGATCCCCCTGCATGAAAAGGAGCGCGACAAGGTAGCTAAATCCGCCCGGGCCATGGAGCCGATGAGCAAGCCTGAGAAAAAATAACTCCGGGGTTCGGGTTTGGAGTCAGATCCTAAAGAACCGCTAGCGGTCCCTGGGCCGCTGGTTTTTATTTCCAGATGGCGGCGGCTCGTTCCCATGCTCCGGCGTGGGAATGCCGTTGGGCCGCTCCAGCGGCAAGTATCTCATGACGCCGGAGCGTCAGGATCCCTCCTCCGTTGGGACAAGCTTGTTCCCACACCCGAGGTGGGAGCCATATGACGGCGCGGCTGTTCGGGAACCAATTGTCCCATGCAATCCCCTGTCTTACTGCTCGTACTCCTTGGCGGCATGGCGCTGGCCTATCGGTTCGGTTACCAGCGGGCCGTGTCCGTCGCCGGGGGCGTGGATCAGATCAAGACCCTGCACTCGTTGCCGGGTTATTACGGCTTCTACGCTGCCCTGTGGACGGGTCTGCCGGCGCTGCTGCTGCTCGGCTTCTGGGTCGGGTTCCAGGATGTCATCGTGACCGGCCTGGTGGAGGCGGAGCTACCGGCGGAGATGACGGCGGGTCTTTCCGCAGGGCAGAAGAGCCTGCTGCTCAATGACATCGAGAACCTGGCGACCGGGAACATCGTCTCGCACCAAGTGACGCCTGCGCTCCAGGCCGCCGCGGACAAGTACGCGCACCTGCAGGGCTTAGCCAATATCGCCATGTGGTCCCTGGTCCTGGCTGTGGCCTTGGGGGGACTCGCGCTTGCCTGGAAGCGGACCCACCCGGAGCTGCGAGCCCGCAACGGGGTGGAGTCGACGTTGATGGTGGTCTTGGTGGTCTTCTCCTCGATTGCCATCCTAACCACCCTCGGCATCCTGTTGTCGGTGATCTTCGAGTCGATCCTGTTCTTCCAGAAGGTCTCGACGACGGAGTTCTTCTTCAGTACCGAATGGAGTCCCCAGATCGCGCTACGGGCGGACCAAGTGGGCGCCTCCGGGGCCTTCGGGGCAGTGCCCCTGTTCACGGGGACCCTGCTGGTCTCCCTGAGCGCCATGCTGATCGCGGTGCCCATCGGGCTCATGGCCGCCATCTATCTGTCCGAGTATGCACCAGCCAAGGTGCGGACCATCACCAAGCCGGTACTGGAGGTCCTGGCCGGCATCCCGACCGTAGTCTACGGCTTCTTCGCCGCCCTCACGGTAGCCCCCTTCATCCGTGATCTCGGGGCCTCCATGGGGCTCGCGGTTGCCTCCGAGAGCGCCCTGGCCGCGGGTCTGGTCATGGGGATCATGATTATTCCCTTCGTGTCCTCCCTCTCGGATGACGTGCTCAACGCCGTGCCCCAGGCCATGCGCGACGGCTCCTATGCCTTGGGCGCGACCCGCTCCGAGACGATCAAAAAGGTCATCTTTCCCGCGGCCCTGCCCGGCATTGTGGGCGGTATTCTACTGGCGGTATCACGCGCCATCGGTGAGACCATGATCGTGGTCATGGCCGCCGGCATGTCAGCCAACCTGACCTGGAACCCCTTGGAGGCCGTGACCACGGTGACGGTCCAGATCGTCACCCTGCTAACCGGGGATCAGGAATTCGACAGCCCCAAGACCCTGGCCGCCTTCGCCCTGGGCCTCACGCTCTTCGTCGTCACCCTGATCCTGAACGTGATCGCCCTGCATATCGTGCGCAAATATCGGGAACAATATGAATAAGCAAGTACCCGGGGCACCGCCCAAGCGCACCATCGACCTCGTCAACGCCGGCCTCCAGCGACGCTACGCCGCGGAGAAGCGCTTCCGGCTCCTGGGAATGGGGGCGGTGATGCTCGGCCTGTTGTTCGTGGCCATCCTGTTCATCGACATCGTCGGCAAGGGCTATACGGCCTTCCAGCAGACCTATATCCGGCTCCCCATCCGGTTCGATCCGGTGCTCATCGACCCCACCGGCTCGCGCGCGCCGGACACCCTCGCGCAGGCCGATTACCGAAAGCTGGTGCGCGCGGCGCTCACTGCGCGCTTTCCGGAAGTCTCGGGCCGTCGGGACAAACGGGCGCTCTACCAATTGTTGAGTCCCGGCGCCCCGCAGCAGCTGCGGGAGCGGGTCTTAGCCGATCACGGACTGATCGGCACCGAGTCGGAGGTCTGGCTGCTCGCCGACGATGACATCGACATGTTGGTCAAGGGGCATATCGACCGCGCCGTGCCCGAGTCCGAGCGGCCGGTGAAGGACCGGACCCTGGGCTGGGTGGATACCCTGGTCGCGGACGGTCGCTTGGAGAAGAAATTCAATACCATCTTCTTTACCAACGGGACCTCCCGCGAGCCTGAGCTGGCCGGTATCGCCGGGGCCCTGATGGGTTCCTTGTACACCCTGGCGTTGACCCTGCTGTTCTCGTTTCCCATCGCCGTGGGCGCGGCCCTCTATCTGGAAGAATTCGCGCCTAAAAACCGCTGGACCGATCTCATCGAGGTCAACATCAACAACCTGGCCGCCGTGCCCTCCATCGTGTTCGGCCTGCTGGGCCTGGCCGTGTTCATCAACTTCTTCGGCGTGCCCCGCTCTACCCCTCTGATCGGTGCCCTGGTGCTGACCCTGATGACCCTGCCCACCATCATCATCGCCAGCCGCGCGGCCCTCAAGTCCGTGCCGCCCTCGATCCGCGAGGCCGCTCTAGGTGTCGGTGCCTCTCCCCTGCAGACCCGGCTCCATCACGTGCTCCCCTTGGCCATGCCCGGCATGTTGACCGGGACCATCATCGGCATGGCGCAGGCCCTGGGCGAGACCGCGCCCTTGCTGATGATCGGCATGGTCGCCTTCATCGTCGACCTGCCGGGCGGGGTGACGGACCCGGCGACGGTGCTCCCGGTTCAAGTCTACCTGTGGGCGGACAGCCCCGAGCGCGGCTTCGTGGAGCGGACCTCGATGGCCATCATGGTCTTGCTGGCTTTTCTGATCGCCATGAACCTAGTCGCGGTGTTACTGCGGCAGAAATTCGAACGGCGTTGGTAGGCCTCCAGTACCCCGTTTCACATGATTTTATTGGAAAATAAGGTATCCTAAGCGCCATGTTGGACTACACCCTATCATCGGAGCAGCTGGATGAACTGCGTGCGGCACATTGCGGTACGCAGGACAAACGCGAGGCCGACCGCATCAAGACGGTAGTGGCGCCTGCGACCGGCTGGACGGCAGAGGAAGTGGCGGAAATCCTGCAAGTTGACGCCAATACCGTGCGTAACCACTTCAAGCGCTATCGCGTGATGGCCTGGCGGGATTGAACCGGGTGGGTGACGGCGTCGGCGGCAGCCCGTGCCTCCTCACGGAGGAGCAACTCATCGCGTTGGATATCCATCTGCAAGCGAACCTGTACCTCTCAGCCAAGGCGATCGCCCATTGGGTGGAGGAAACCTTTGGCGTGTCCTACACCGAGTGTGGGATGACTGCGGTGCTGCATCGGCTTCCCGGCAAGGCGGATCGGGAAGCGCAAGAACGGTTCCTCGAAGCATACGACGAGATCGAGAAAACAAGGGCAAGGTTTTCTTCCCCCGTATGCACCAAACCTGAATCTCATTGAGCGATTTTGGAAATTTCTCAAAAAGAATGTCCTCTATAACCGATATTATGAAACGTTCGATGAATTCCGAGAAGCGTGTGAGACATTCTTCAAGAATCCGCACAAATACCAGCGTGAACTGCGTTCATTGCTGACGGCGAGTTTCGAACTGATCGGTTGAGTGAAAAGCCGAAATATTGATATTAGATTAGTATATACACCACCGGCCAGTTTGGAAAATCACGGGGGAGCATTCGCCATTGGCAGCCACTTTTCAGTACATACAAAATGGCGCACAAAACATCATATAAATCAACCACTCGCGGCTTGGTCTTCTGCTTGGACTGCTCGAATACAGCTTGTAAGGGCTCAAACTGCTCTCGGCTTATGGGGGCCTTGAAAAATCCCAAATCGCGCTTTTCGAATGCTTTGATTATCATGGAGTTACGCACACGGACATAAGGTGTCCTTAACATGAGTGATACATCACATGATTGCAATTATGTATTGGTTTTTCTATTTTGATAGGTGAAAAGAATCAGTAGGCTTGTCACGGTAGAAGCGCCTCATGAACAATACCAATAAACATTTCATTGTAAAGGAACAATTCCTGAAGGGACATGCTCCAGATCTGCCACAGTAATCGACTCGAGGTATTGGTCGAGGAGCTGGCGCGGATCACCGCGATCCCGCTGGTCGATCCCTTCCGGCCCGAGACCATCGTCGTCCGGAATCAGGGCATGGCCCGCTGGATCGCCCAACGGCTGGCGCAACGCAACGGTATCGGTGCCCAGCTGGACTTTCCCCTGCCGGCGCGCTTCCTGTGGCGAGTGTTGCAGGCTTGGCTGCCTGATGCGCCGGACGCGACCCGGTTCGACAAGGATGCCCTGCTGTGGCGGGTGTATAAGCAGCTACCGGATCTGCTCGACCGACCGGCCTTCGCCGCCCTCACTCGCTATCTTGCCGACGACCCTTCGGGGTTGAAGCTGTATCAACTCGCCCGCCGCATCGCGGACCTGTTCGATCAATACCTGGTCTTTCGACCGGATCTGGTCCTGGGTTGGGAGCAGGGCACGGACCAACATTGGCAGGCCGTGCTGTGGCGTGCCCTGGACGCCGACGGTGACCAGGCCCATCGGGCGCGGCTCTTGACCGAGCTGGAGTCGGCGATGGCGCGGGGCGAACCCGACACCGACGCCTTGCCTGAGCGGGTGTGTCTATTCGGGTTGGGCGCACTGGCCCCGGTCCATGTGCGCATGCTCGGTGCCTTGGCGGACCGGATTCCGGTGCATCTGTTCTTCCTCAACCCCTGCCGTGAGTACTGGTCCGACCTGGTGGACGAGCCTGGTCAGGCACGCCGACGGGCCCGGGCCCAGCGGGCCGGTCGGCCGGACCCGACCGGACTCCTGGACCTGGGCAATCCTCTGCTGGCCTCTCTCGGCCACGCGGGGCAGATATTTCTCGATCAGCTGCTTGATCTCGGTGGCCTGGACCATGACCATTTCGTATCCCCGCTCGGCGACGGTCTGTTGCAGCGGGTGCAACGGGATCTGCTGGAGCTGGTCGATCCGCGCGGGTCGGAGCCGCAGGTCATCGCCCGCGACGATCGATCGCTGCAATTCCACAGCACCCATGGTCCGCTGCGCGAGATCCAGGTCCTGCATGATCGCCTGCTGCACCTGTTCGAGGTGATCGACGGCCTGGAGCCGCGGGATATCATCGTCATGGCGCCGGACATCGACCGGTACGCCCCCTACATGGAGGCGGTTTTCGGGGCCGTGGACGGGCCCATGCGCATCCCCTGGTCCATTGCCGATCGGCGGATCGGCGGCGAGCGACCGGTGTTGGATGCCTTGCGGTTCCTGCTCACCCTGCCGGGTAGCCGCTTCGAGGCCGGCGCGCTCCTGTCTCTGCTGGAGGTCCCCGCGCTCCGCCGGCGCTTCGATCTCGATCACCAGGGACTGGAGCGGATCCGGACCTGGGTGCGGGAGAGCGGGGTGCGTTGGGGTGAGGACGGGGCCATGCGCGCCGACCTGGGGCTGCCGGACGAGTCGGCCAACACCTGGGCCTTCGGCCTGGATCGCCTGTTTCTCGGCTATGCACTGCCGCCGGACGCGGATGAGGAGCCCTACGCGGGGGTACTGCCGTACCCGGATCCGGAGGGTAGCGAGGTGGCCGATCTCGGGCAGTTGGCGGCCCTGGTCGAGACCCTCGGCGTCTGGCGCGGGCGCCTCGCGGTCCCGCGGAGCCTGGCCGGTTGGCGGTCCGCCGTGAATGAGCTCTTGGCGGCCTGCTTCGCCCCCGACGATGAGGAAGAGGCCCTGTTGCAACTGGTACGCGACGGGCTCGACGCGGCGGCGACCCTGGCCGAGACGGTGGGATTCGACCAGCCCGTGGGGTTGAACGTGCTGTGCGCCCTGGTCCGGGATCTGATGGACGACAACTACGGCGCCCACCGCTTCCTGACCGGACGGGTTAATTTCTGCAATATGGTGCCCATGCGCAGCATCCCGTTTCGGATCGTCTGCCTGATCGGCATGAACGGGACCGATTTCCCACGCACTCAAGGCCCCTTGTCCTTCGACCTCATGGCCCGTCATCCGCGGCGCGGCGATCGCTCCCGCCGCCGGGACGACCGCTACCTGTTCCTCGAGGCCCTGCTCTCGGCCCGTGATGTCCTCTATCTGAGCTGGGTCGGAAACGACGAGCGCGACAACAGCCTCAAGGTGCCCTCCGTGGTGATCGACGAGCTGCTCGATTATCTGCGCCGGGGCTACCGGCTCCCCGACGGCGCGGACCCGGCCGAGCAGCTGGTCGTGCGCCACCCCTTGCAGCCCTTCAGCCGCCGCTACTTCGACCGCCGTTACCCCGACCGGGGCGACGAACGCCTGTTCAGCTATGCACGGACTTGGCTGGACGCGGCCCGGACCCAGGTCGCAGGGGAGATTCCAGCCTTCTGCGACGCCGAGCTCCCGGAGCCGGGGGAGGCATTCAGGACCCTCGAGCTCGAAGACCTGATCCGCTTTCTGTGTAACCCCGCCCAGTGCTTCCTTACCGAGCGCCTCGGGCTGAGCCTGCCCGAAGAGGCGGAGGCCCCACCGGATACCGAGCCCTTCGACGCGGCGGGGCTGGAACGCTATCGACTCGATCAGACGTTGCTGCAAGGATTACTGGCAGGGCAGGAGCCATCTTCGATCCTGGCCCGCCTACGGGGCGCCAGCATCCTGCCCCACGGGGCGCCTGGCGCCTTGCTCTTCGACGAGCTGTCGGATGCGGCGGGGCCCTTCGTCCAACGGCTGCAAGGCTGTCCGGCGACGGCGGTCGAACTCCTGGAGGTAGATCTATCTCTGGCAGGCTTTCGCCTCCAAGGGCAGCTGGGGGATCTGCACGCCGCGGGACTCATCGACTATCGCTTCGGCAAGCTCGGCACCAAGGATCGATTGCGGGCCTGGGTACGCCATTTAGTGCTCAACATACTGGCCCCGGAGGGGATCGAGCCAGCGAGTACCTTCGTCGCCAAGGACCTGACCTTACGCCTGGCACCGGTGGCCGACGCGGGGGCTTTGCTCGCGGATCTGCTCAAGCTGCGCCGGCAGGGGCTCAACCGACCCCTCGCCTTTTTCCCCGCAAGCGCCTTGGCCTGGCTGGAGCACGGCTACGGCAGCGGCTTCGACTACGCCTGGTGCGGGCGCTACAACCCCGCGCCGGAGCGGGACCAGCTTGCGGTGCGCATCGCCTTCCGCGGACGCGAACCCGGCGGTGAGGAATTCGAGCAAACGGCCCTGCGCGTCCTGGGGCCGATGTTGGAACACTCGGAGACAGAGGCCTGATGTCAGGTCAGGCTCTTGACTTTATGTGGGGAGTTTGGAACCAGGGGCTGTTGACATTCACCGTTTGGGGTCCGATTGTGGCCCTTTTCCGCGTCGTTAATAAGTCGCGGCTCGCTGAAGGAACCCGTAGGACGGGCTGTGCCCACCACTACCGTGCTGCTCTCAATGCCATTAAGTTAAAGGCACCTTGAAAAATTCAAGGTGTCTTTGCAGAACAAGGAAGCCCCATTATGTCCGTGTGGGTAACTCCATGATAATCAAGGCATTCGAAAAGCGCGATTTATGAGCATCACCATGAAAAGTATTGAGCATGGGATTTTTCAAGGTCCCCTTAACTGTTGGCCGCTTGCCGTGGCGGGTCGGAATACGAAAAAGAAAACGACGAATCGCGCGAATCGGCGCGAATCCATTCGTGAGGATTCGCGCGATTCGTCGTTTTTCCTCTTTTTCGCCGACCGGTGACGCTTATACTTGATCCTGGTTCCGTGAGCTAAATTCAGTTTGGATGGAGAAACCTGTAGTAAAAACAGTCACCTAAGGTTAAAATTCTTCGGAACGATAAGTTACGGGCTTGATCTTCTCCCTTGAAGGGCGCATAATTCCTGCAAGTTAAGGGGGAAATGCCATGAACCTGATAACCGTCTTCCAACGCTTCCCAGATCAAGAAGCCTGCATCGAACATCTTGAAGCCATCCGCTTCGGCGATGAGCCATTCTGCTTATTATGCGGAAGCCGACATGTAGCGCGTAA
>Ga0209049_1000183_pt1 | contig 13536 bp, 15 predicted proteins | sample WorMetulBAHAMAS2_FD_187398 | JGI IMG/M metagenome (GOLD analysis project Ga0209049, IMG submission 187398) | Marine gutless worms symbiont microbial communities from Max Planck institute for Marine Microbiology, Germany - Olavius ullae BAHAMAS.2... | ecosystem: Host-associated > Annelida >...
ATCCAGGGGCAGCAGGAGGGTCTCACGCAACGCTGCCACCACCGCTTCCTGGGCCGTGGCGTGGAGCCCGATGGGGGCGGTGCGAGGCATCTTCCACCCCCTTGCGTTGGCGCCATTTCGCAACCGTGTGACGGTTGAGGTGGTAAGCCTCGGCCAGTTCCCGGTCGCTCACCGACTCGGGCTGAGACTGTAATTCCAGGCGGATAGCCGGTGGGGTACGGGCGTTCTTGTGCAACTGGATGTTCATGGTGGGTGATTGCTATACTCAAAGCGTGATGATGTCGGACTTGTCAATCGCCGTCGCCCCGCGGCTCGGCTTCCTTACCCCTCCCCTCTATTCCCTCCTCGGCCAGCAGGCGTTAGACCTCTCTCGCTTGCAATAGAGAGATTGCTCCTCTAATGTGCTCATTTTCTATTTTCAACCTCTGCGTCCTCAGCGTCTCTGCGGTTCAATCAGATCACGCAAACCGCCTTATCTCCCCCTCCCCCACAACATTAATCACACAGCGTCCGCACCCCTCCCCTCTATTCCCTCCTCGGCCAGCAGGCGTAAGACCTCTCTCACTTGCAATAGAGGATTGCTCCTCTAATGTGCTCATTTTCTATTTTCAACCTCTGCGTCCTCAGCGTCTCTGCGGTTCAATCAGATCACGCAAACCGCCTTATTTCCCCCTCCCCCACAACATTAATCACACAGCGTCCGCACAGATCCGGGTGTTCCGGGTCGGTGCCCACGTCTTGGCGGTGGTGCCAGCAGCGCATGCACTTGGCGTGATCGGAGGGTGTGACTTTCACGACCAGGTCCGGCAGGTCGGTATCCTGGGCATCCGCGGGCCGATCTTCCAGGGGGTGCACTCGGGCGTAGGAGGTGATGAGGACGAACCGGAGCTCGTCTTCCAGCTTCGCCAGGGTCGCGGTCAGCTCAGGGCTGCAATAAAGGTCCAGCTCGGCGTCCAGGGAGGAGCCGATGGCCCCGGCCTTGCGAGTCTCTTCTAGATATTTGGATACGGTGACCCGTACCGCCCGGATCCGGTCCCACAGGTCTCGATCAAAAGGGGGGTCGAAGGGGGTGTCGGGGTCCAGGGCGAAGAGTCCCTGATACCAGGTCTCCAGGAACAGGGTATCCGAGCGTTTGCCGGGCAGGTGTTGCCAGATCTCCTCGGCGGTAAAGCTGAGGATAGGCGCCAACCAGCGGCTCATGGCCTCGATGATGTGATACATGGCGCTCCGGCAGGAGCGTCGGGGCAGTCCGTCGGCCTGGGTGGTGTACTGGCGGTCTTTGATGACATCCAGGTAGAAGCCGCCCATATCGACGACGCAGAAGTTGTGGATCTTCTGGTAGATGAGGTGGAACTGGTAGTCCCGATAGGCCCGGATGATATCTTCCTGGAGCCGATAGGCCCGATCCACCGCCCAGCGGTCGAGCGCGATCATATCGGCGGGTGCCACCAGGTGCGCAGCGGGGTCGAAGCCGTTCAGGTTGGCCAGGAGAAAGCGGGCGGTATTGCGGATACGGCGGTAGGCATCGGCGGTACGCTTGAGGATCTCGTCCGAGACACCTATCTCGCCCCGGTAGTCGGTGGCCGCGACCCAGAGGCGGATGATGTCGGCCCCCAGGGTCTTCATCACGTCCTGGGGCCGTACCACATTGCCCTTGGATTTGGACATCTTCTCGCCCTTGGCATCCACCGTGAAGCCGTGGGTCAGGACCTGGGCATAGGGCGCCCGGTCGTGCATAGCCACAGACGTGAGCAGGGAGGACTGGAACCAACCGCGGTGCTGGTCGGAGCCCTCCAGATACAAATCCGCCGGCGAGTGCAGTCCCGCGCGGCGTTCCAGCACACAGGCATGAGTTACACCGGAGTCGAACCAGACGTCCAGGGTATCCCGGACCTTCTCGTAGCGGTCGCCCTCTGCGTCGCCGAGCAAGTCCTTGGGTTCCAGCGCGAACCAGGCCTCGATCCCCTGCTGCTCCACCCGCTGCGCCACCTGCTCGATGAGGGCCAGGGTGTCCGGGTGCGGCTCGCCGCCCTCCTTGCGGACCAGCAGCGGGATAGGCACGCCCCAGGCCCGCTGGCGGGAGATGCACCAGTCGGGGCGGTTGTGCACCATGCCCTCGATGCGGGATTGGCCCCAGTCCGGCGTCCAGCCTACCTTAGCGATCTCGCGTCGGGCGGCGGCGCGCAACCCCTGCCGGTCCATAGCGATGAACCACTGGGGGGTAGCGCGGAAGATGACGGGAGATTTGTGGCGCCAGCAGTGGGGATAACTGTGGGTCAAACGGGTCGCTTGCAGCAGCGCCCCTTCGGCCTCGAGGACCGCGACGACCTGCTCGTCGGCGGTAAAGACGTGTGCGCCAGCAAAGCGCGGTGTATCCGGCAGAAAGCAGCCGTCGCCGCCCACCGGATTGTCCACGGCCAAGCCGTAACCCAGACCGACCACATAGTCTTCCAGGCCATGGCCGGGGGCGGTGTGGACGGCGCCGGTGCCGGTGTCCAGGGTCACGTGTTCGCCCAGGATGATAGGCACCTCCCGGTCGTAGAAAGGATGCCGGAGCCCGATCCCCTCGAAGGCGTCGCCGCGACCCTGACCGAGTACGCGGTAGTCCTCGATCCCATAGCGGTCTATGGCGGCGCGCAGCAGTCCTTCGGCCAGGATCAGACGCTCCTGCCCGTGTTCACCCTCGGTCTGTACCACCACATACTCCAGCTCGGGATTGAGGGCAACGGCCCGGTTGGCGGGCAGGGTCCAGGGCGTGGTGGTCCAGATGACCACCGCCAGGGGACCGTCCCCCCGATCGGCGGGCAGGTCGCGGCAGCGGGCGAACAGGGACCCCTCGTCCCGCACCCGGAAGCGTACGTCCACGGCGCTGGAGACCTTATCGGCGTACTCGACCTCGGCTTCCGCTAGGGCGGAACGGCAATCGGTGCACCAATGTACCGGCTTGTAGCCCTGCTGGAGGTGGCCGTTGGCGACGATGCGCCCCAAGGCCCGGATGATATCGGCCTCACAGCCGAAATCCATGGTGAGATAAGGGTGCCCCCAATCCCCAAGTACACCTAACCGTTTGAAATCCTTGCGCTGACCCGCCACCTGCCGCCGGGCATAGTCGCGGCAGGCGCGACGGAACGCGGCCGGACTGAGCCTGGCGCCGGGCCGACCCTGTTTCTTTTCCACCTCCAGCTCGATGGGCAATCCGTGGCAGTCCCAGCCGGGGACATAAGGCGCGTCCAGGCCGTCCAGAGTGCGGGATTTGACGATGACGTCTTTCAGCACCTTGTTGACGGCATGGCCGATGTGGATCTCCCCGTTGGCATAGGGCGGGCCGTCGTGCAGGATGAATTGCTCCCGGCCCGCCCTGGCCTGACGGATACGGCCGTACAGGTCCATGGCCTCCCAGCGCGCGAGGATGGCAGGCTCGCGCTGGGCGAGGTTGGCCTTCATAGGGAAGGCGGTCCGGGGCAGATTCAGGGTATGTTTGTAATCGGTCACAGGCTGGTTTTCCAATAAACTTCGAGCGTTTTCGTGGAGAAAATCGGAGCTGTACCAACTCTTTCCACGTACCGACCACCATGCTAAAGTGATCATTTCTAAAGTAACACTTGGGGGTCAGTAATGGAAGTCTCCGCGAAAGAGCTACGCCGAAAGACCCGTCTGCTGCTCGACACGGTCGAGCGCGGGGAAGAGGTGACCATCACCTATCGCGGTCGTGCCAAGGCCCGAGTGGTGCGCATCAATCAGGAGTCGGAGCGGGCGGAGTCGGTAAAGCAGGACGAGCTGTTCGGGCTCTGGGCCGACCGGGATGATCTGGCCGATCCCCACGCTTGGGTCCGGACCCTGCGGCAGAGCCGCTATCCGTGATCGTCGATACGGACGTACTGATCTGGTATCTGCGGGGAAGGCCGGAGGCTGCGGATGTCCTGGACACCTATGACCGGGTTCGCTTGTCCGCCGTGACCTATATGGAACTGGTGCAGGGGATGCGCAATGCGGACGAGCTGCGGGCCTTGCGCAACACCTTGGCCGGCGGGCGGTGGCAAGTGTTGCCGATCACGGAAGCCATTTCCATGCGGGCCATGACCTATGTGGAGGAACACTTCTTATCCGCTTCTCCGCACCTGGCCGACGCCCTGATCGCGGCCACCTGCATTGAGCACGGAGAGCGCCTGGCGACCGGGAACCTCGAGCACTACCGGATGATCACCGAGCTATCCGTTCAACCGTTCCGGTTTTGAACCGTAAAGGCACGGGTAGTGGTAAATTCAAAGTGACATGGTTGTGCGACTTGACGATTCGACCCCCACTGCTTTTGCCATCCCCGGCGCCCGGATTCCGGCAATCCCTGCCGGAATGACAGGGTAGGGGTCGGCAGACTTCATCACTTAAAATTCAGCTACTACCGGGACGGGTACTGAACTGCATCCAAAGCAACGGCAGGCTTGTACCACTCGGCTAGTGCCTCGGATACATCAGGCACCATGGATTCCGGTAAGCACCGGAGTAAAGATCGGAACGGGAGGGGAGAATGCGATGACACACACGCGGGGGGTTCAAATCCCGAGCGCCGGGGAGAATGTGAGCAACGCCTCGCCCGGCGGCGAACGGATCGGTGGTCTGCTGTTGTTGGTAGCGGTTTCCTCGATCCTGTTCTCGGGTGGGGCCGGATACTGGCTATGGGTAACCGAGCATCACGACAAGGCGATCACCGCCTGGATCATCACCATCAGCCTATTTGTCACGATCATGGGGCTCGGGCTGCTGTGGCAAAAACGCCGCTACGCGAGTATCCACTGGACCCTGCTCAATCACCAGCTGCCTCTGGTCTTCGTGTTGCTGCCCCCGATCGCCGGCGTATTGATACTCAATGTCACCCTCCCTGACCGCACCTGTGCATGCCAGGAGATGACGGACGGAACCGGCGCGTAAGCGGTCGCGGGACCGGCAGCGGACCCGCCGCGGCCAGGGCGCAGGACGCCGGTGACTATAGCACCCCCCTGGTCTCACACGTGTTTTACCCCACCTATTACAGCCTGCTCGTGGTAGTGAGCACCATCTTCTTCAACCTGCAGACGGAGGTCGAAGAATGGATGAAGACACTAGAGAAAGGTGACCGAGAGGCGAGCCGCTGGCACTCCGTCAGTGCCTTCTGCCTGCTCATCGGTCTCTTTGCCGCCATGCTCTACGCCTTACCCTATATCGCGGATATTCAGGAGCTCATCGAGGACCCGAGCCATCGTGCCACCCTCTTCTACCTCTCCTTGGCGGCCGCCCTGTTTCTGCCCTTGATCGCGATTCTGATCCGCATGAAGCTGGAAGGGGTCCAGACCAAAGCGACGCGGAAAACCAAGCCGACGGAGGAAACCATCTATGCCTATTGAGATGATCCTGGGAAGTAGAAGACCCGAGTACGGCCAACGGTCTCAGATTCGGCCACAAATCCTTTCTCGAACGACTGGCCGCCAACGTCTTTCTCGGCCTCATGGCCACCACCAAAACCGGTGGCACAGATGATATGCGCGCACGCTCGCGATCAATTGCGAACGCCACGCGGATCTCCTTGACGGATGTACTCGAATCCCCCCAATTCTTGCTATTTCTGGGCCAGCTCTGTGCCTCGCAACCGGATATGCTGCAAGACTCCTCGACTACAGGGAAAGGAATCTTGTCATTGTCTCCAATAAGCTTCCGGTATTTATGGAGGTACAAGTGGGAGGCGATACTTGATATCCACTTGTCTTTGGGTCACCGAATGAATCATGGATCGCGATTTCGTCGAATGTTAAGTTCTTGGAGTACAGTTTTAGTTCGGAGGTTGGTTCCAACTGTGGTTCCAATTTGGGTTTTGGCTTGGGTTTGGTTTTTGGATTCTATTAGTTTTGGTGTTTTACAGTACTAAGGCATTCAGATCGATAACATTGCCGCGAATGACTATCTGGCTGGCGGTTGGGATTGCCGCCGGTATGACACACGAGCGAATGGTCGAGATCCTGGGTAAAGACACGGCTGATGAAATCGGTGAGCGACTCTACTCGGTCCTCGATGAGAAGACCATGGAGCAGGCCGGCTTCAGACGGCCGAGCCCGTAGGATGAGGTGAGTCCGCGTAGGTCGGGTAAGGCCAGGGATGGCCGCAACCCGACGATTGTCACCCGACACGGCGTAGCCTGCCTCGCGTCGGGTGACGGCGCGCCAATCATCGCCATCGCCGCCGACGTGACCACTACAGGCGCGCCTTACCCGTCCTACGCGAAAATCGATGCGTGCGGACTCGCGGGATTCGTTGTTTCCCGCTCGATGCGGTTCGCTAATGGGGCGATCTGTCCGGCGCGGATCGAGTAGCGACCTGCCGACGAAAAGCGGCGATTGGGTTGAATAACCGGATATTTATTCCGCCTTGCGCCTATCTTTACCATCAAAAGCCGGCGCAAACATCGTAAAAGCCACGCTGGCGACGGGGTCCGTGTTTTCAGCCCAATGAAATGTTCCTTTTGGAATATAAATCACATCGCCCGGCTGCATGGAGACCTCATGATCTTTGAAATGAACGACCGCGGTCCCTGAAATGATCGAGACAGTCAGATCATGCCGGTCATGAAAATGCGGGGACTCTTTCCCGCTTATACGCACTAAATGGGTGCTCGAATCCGTACCACGATGAAGATGACGAATGGCAATATCCTGTTTGAGTTCATCTTCCGTCCACTCGGTATGGTCATGGATTTTGTCAGGATAAACGAGTCTGACATGATCTCTCGACTGGCAGGCAACCAGCAATAGACCGATAACGAAACACAGGGCTGTTTTCATTGTAATCTCCCGATTATATACTATACTAATCTAACATCAATATTTCGGCTTTTCACGCAACCGATCAGTTCAAAATTCGCCGTCAGCAATGAACGCAGCTCGCGCTGGTATTTGTGTGGATTCTTGAAGAATGTCTCACACGCTTCTCGGAATTCATCGAACGTTTCATAATATCGGTTATAGAGGACATTCTTTTTGAGAAATTTCCAAAATCGCTCAATGAGATTCAGGTTTGGTGCATACGGGGGAAGAAAAACAAGCTTGATACGCGAGGTTTCCAAGTACTCCTGAACCGCTTTGGAACGGTAGTAGCGGGCATTGTCACAGATCACATAAATGTCTGGCCAAGGCTTACCACCTCAACCGTCACACGGTTGCGAAATGGCTGCCAACGCAAGGGGGTGGAAGGTGCCTCGCACCACCCCCCAGCGGCTCCACGCCACGGCCCAGGAAGCGGTGGTGGCAGCGTTGCGTGAGACCCTCCTGCTGCCCCTGGATGACTTGCTGGCGGTGATCCGCGAATTCATCCACCCCAAGGTCTCGCGCTCTGGCCTGGACCGCGGTCTGCGCCGCCACGGCGTGCCTAACCTCAAGACGCTGATGCCCTGGGAGGCCGGCGCCAAGATGCCGGTGAAGCCCGTCAAGGCGTATGATCCCGGCTGCGTCCATGTGGACGTCAAGTATCTGCCCCAAATGCCGGATGAGGACCATCGGCAGTACCGCTTTGCCGCGATTGACCGCGCCACCCGCTGGGTCTACGTCGAACGCCTCCAGGACAAGTCAGCCGCCTCTGCCGGCGGTTTCCTCTCGCGCCTGATCGACAAGGCCCCCTTCACGATCACCTAGGTCCTCACCGATAATGGTAAGGAATTTACCGATCGTTTCTGCGCCACCGGCCAGCGCCAGCCCACGGGTGCCCACGCGTTTGATCGCGTCTGCACCGCCAACCGCAGCGAACATCGCCTGACTAAACCAAGAACGCCACAGACCAATGGCATGATCGAACGCTTCAACGGCCGCATCGCCGAGGTCTTAGCCACCACCCGCTTCGACTCCGCCGAGCACTTCGCCGATACCATCACTTGACAATTAACAAGGCCAGAAACGCCAAGGTCACAAATTGCACGCTGGTATTGAGTTTTCGCTTGCAGTTTTTCCATAACCGTCGACATTTTTCCAACCAAGCGAAAGAGCGCTCGACAACCCACCATTTGGGCATCACTGTAAATGTGTGCAGTTCGTTTTGTTTGGCAACCGCGACCGTCGCCCCAGCATTTTCCGCACGGCAGCTGCAAATGGCTGTCCCGTATAACCGCCATCAACCAACACCTTTTTCACCGCTGGCAAATTGTCCTGATGTTCAGAGAACGCCACCAATGCCCCTGCTCGATCGGTGACATCCGCGGTCGTAACGGCTATCGCGTGGGGAAGCCCTTGCGTGTCCACGGCAAAATGTCTTTGATTCCAGATACCTTCTTGCCCGCGTCATAACCCTTCTGTTCCGCGATATCTGTATTCTTCACGCTTTTGGCGTCAACGATCACGAAGGTTGTCTTCTCGTTCCGACCACGGTTGATACGGACCTCGCCAACCACATTTTTTCTACGCCTGCTCAAGCAGGCTGAACTCATCATCAGTTGGCAGCCACTTTTCAGTACATACAAAATGGCGCACAAAACATCATATAAATCAACCACTCGCGGCTTGGTCTGCTGCTTGGACTGCTCGAATATAGCTTGTAAGGGCTCAAACTGCTCTCGGCTTATATCACTGGGGTAGGAATCTCTCATCGCTTTTCCTCGGGGTCAAAATCACAAAGACTGCCTGTTCTGTCATCGGTCAGAGTGCTACGGACCGCCGTCCCCTTCGATCAGTCTGGAATCCATAAAGAGCCTTTACTTAAGGGGACCTTGAAAAATCCCATGCTCAATACTTTTCATGGTGATGCTCATAAATCGCGCTTTTCGAATGCCTTGATTATCATGGAGTTACGCAAAAACATATCGTGTGGAGAGTAAAAAACAACCTTCTAACCATATGGAAGGGCCATTCTGATGTTAGAACTATTGAAAGATCTATGGGCGTTTATGAGAGTCAGAAAGAAATTCTGGCTGGCACCGATCATCCTGACCTTATTACTGTTAGGTACACTCGTGGTCCTATCGCAGGGTTCGGCCGTCGCACCCTTTGTTTATACGCTGTTTTAAAGGTCCGGCAGCGAGCATACTGCTGAACAGATGAAAAAGATTCGTAAAGCTGTATTCCCGGTAGCCGGATTAGGCACCCGGTTTCTTCCCGCAACCAAGGCCAGTCCGAAGGAGATGCTCCCGGTCGTGGACAAACCACTGATCCAGTACGCCGCCGAGGAAGCGGAGGACGGGGGCATCGACCAGCTGGTGTTTATCACCGGGCGCAACAAGCGTTCTATCGAAGACCACTTCGATCGGGCCTGTGAGCTGGAAATGGAGCTCGAGCGGGCGGGTAAGCAACGGCTGCTCAAGATCGTTCGGACCATACTGCCGTCCAGGGTAGACTGCATTTATCTGCGCCAGGCCGAGGCCCTGGGTCTGGGGCATGCCGTCCTGTGCGCACAACCGGTCGTAGGGGAGGAACCCTTCGTGGTGTTACTCGCCGACGACCTCATCCGCGGGGATGGCCAGGGTGTGGTCGAACAGATGACGGAGCTGTACGGGCGCTATGGTTGCAGCATTCTGAGCGTTATGGAGGTCCCGCGGGACGAGACCGGCAGGTATGGTATCGTCGAGACACGGCCCGGTCCGAACGGGGAGCTGCGGGTTGTTTCCATCGTGGAGAAGCCTGCGCTGGCGGATGCACCTTCCACCCTAGCGGTGGTGGGGCGTTACCTGCTAACACCCGGAATCTTCGATCATCTGGGGCAGACCCGGCCCGGCGCCGGGGGAGAGATACAGCTGAGCGATGCCATTGCCGCTCTACTCGCTGATGAGCCCGTGATCGCCTATCCCTTTCGTGGTAAGCGTTACGATTGTGGCAGCAAGCTGGGATATCTGGAGGCGACGGTAGAGTATGGCCTGGCACACCCCGAGTTGGGGGCAAGTTTCGCCGACTACCTCAAACGGGTAGTGCGCTGAACGCCTTTCCGCCGTTCAACCACTGGCCGTTGGTAGTGAAAGATAGAGAGGGTGAAGAACTGGCTCGGTTTGACCTGGGATGCCAGTGGATCACGGGCGGGCTGTGCCCTGATCATGCCTCGCTGGGGCGTTTCATTCAGTTGCATGATGCGAAACAGCAGTTCGCCTATGACGCGGTCAGTGACACCTACCGCTTACAACACCCTCCAATGTGCCGAGGCGGCATTACGGCGTTTGGCAAGAGTGGGCTATTCCCTCCGCCCTCGACATGGGTAGGGTGGGCTGTGCCCACAGACCGGGCCTCCGGGGCTCCGGTCACCAGCGACCAGTCGCCGGACTCCAGCACATCGATGCGGTTGGCCTGCCTGCTCTCTGTCCGCCGTACCGACCCCGACCCGTCTGCGTGCGGGACGCACAGACAGACACGCAGCCTGAACGGCCCTACCATCTTCGAGGCGATGATTGAGTTCTTCCTGCAGTACGCTCCGGAGTTCAGAGTGAAGGGGCCAATGCGGTGTCATAAGGACCTGCCCGTGCTCGTTGAGCGCGACCTTGTAGGAAAGGTCCTTGAGGCTCGAATCGGCAACAACGTCGGCCCACTGCATGGTCTTGCCCTCGTTACTGGGGTGCGCCCAAAGAAAAGGCCCAGGCTCTTTATGGATTCCAGACTGGTTAGGATATTTTGCGCAAATTTACCTTCTCAGAAAGCCAGAGGACGGCCGCATCGCCGAGGTCCTAGCCACCACCCGCTTCGACTCCGCCGAGCACTTCGCCGATACCATCAAACGCTACGTTAAGGTCTACAATCAGCACATCCCGCAGAAAGCACTGGGCCACAGTCCTCCCCCTTCAGGCGATGAAAAACTGGTCCCAAAAACAGACCCAGCTGTTCAAAAAATGTGCCTATAATCTTGCGGGACTTGACAGAAGGAAAAGTGGTTCAATTTCCAACCCGCACACAATGAACCGTTCGGGTATCACTGAGCCTAGTCTCCGCCGGATAGGCCCGCGCGCACTCGGGTCCGGCCTCCGGGCACCGGGGGTGAAAGTGGCAACCTGGCGGCGGTTGGGAGGGGGAAGGCATATTGCCTTCGAGCCGGATAATTTCGCGGCGCCGGTGCGGGTCGACCGTAGGTACGGCGGAGAGCAGGGCCTGGGTGTAAGGGTGCCGGGGGTCGTCCAGGACCTCGGTAACGGTCCCGCGCTCGACGATGCGGCCCAGGTACATGACGGCTACCGCGTGGGCCAGGTAGGAGACCACCGAGAGGTTGTGGGTGATGAAAAGGTAGCTCAGGCCCAGGTCGCGCTGGAGCTGCTGGAGGAGGTTGAGGATCTGGGCCTGGACCGAGACATCCAGGGCGCTGGTGGGCTCGTCGCAAACGATGACTTTGGGTTCCACCGCCAGGGCACGGGCGATGCAGATCCGCTGGCGCTGCCCGCCTGAGAATTCATGGGGATAGCGGTCCAGGGCCGCGGCGGGTATACCCACCCGATCCAACAGGGAGCGCACCCGCTCCAACCGCCGTGCCCGGTTGGGCTCGATGCGGAGGGCCTGAAGCCCTTCGCCCACGATGTCGCCCACCAGCATCCGGGGATTCATGGCGGCGAAGGGGTCTTGGAAGATAATTTGCAGGTCCTTGCGGTAGCCGCGCATGGCCCGGCCGCCGAGTCGGGTCAGCTCGGTCCCGTTGAAGCGCACGGTCCCACCGGTGGCGGGGATGAGTCGCAGGATGCCTTTACCCACCGTGGTCTTGCCGCAGCCGGACTCGCCGACCAAGGCCAGGGTCCCACCCGCGCGCAGATCTATGGAGACCCCGTCCACGGCCTTCACGTGACCCACGGCGCGGCGAAAGACACCCTTGTGGATCGGAAAGTGGACCTTGAGGTCGTCTACCCGCAGCACTGTCTCGTCTATCTCACCGCGGGGGACGGCGTCCTTGGTCACCGACGCCTTGGAACCTGCGTCCCTGGTCGGCTCGCCGTCTTCCCAGAGGTGACATCTCACCCGATGCCCCGAGGCGGGAGTATGCCACGCAGGCGCTCGATCCCGGCAGCGATCCATTACCCGGTCGCAACGGTCGGCGAATCGACAGCCCCGGAACGGCTGGTCCAGCGGCGGCACCCGGCCTGGGATGACGGCCAAGCTGCCGGCGCGCTGCTCGGGCGCTGGTAGGCTCGCCATGAGCTTGTTGCTATAGGGATGGGCCGGGTGGGCGAAGAAATCGGCGACGGTTGCCGTCTCCAGGATGTGACCGGCGTACATGACGGCGAGCCGATCCGCGGTCTCGGCCACTACGCCGAGGTCGTGGGTAATGAGCAGCACCGCCATGCCGGTTTCGCGTTGCAGGCCCTTGAGCAGACGCAGGACCTGGGCCTGGATGGTGACGTCCAGGGCCGTGGTGGGCTCGTCGGCGATCAGGAGCTGTGGGGCCCCCGCCAGGGCCATGGCGATCATGACTCGCTGCTTCATGCCGCCGGAGAGCTGGTGCGGATACTCGCCGCTCCGCCGCTCCGGGTCCGGAATGCCCACCGCACTCAAAAGCTCCCACACCCGCTTCGGGATCCGGTCGCGGGCGCGGTCCTCATGCAGGCGCACCGCCTCGGCGGTCTGCCGCCCCACCGTCAACACCGGATTGAGGGAGGTCTGGGGCTCCTGGAAGATCATGGCCATACGCCCGCCCCTTACCCCGCGCATGGCGCGTTCGGGCAACTCCAAGAGCTCAGTGTCCCCGAGTCGCACGGAACCCTGGGTAATGCGTCCGGAGGGCGGCAGCAGCCGCATCAGGGACAGGGCCGTCATGGACTTGCCGCAACCCGATTCCCCGAGCAGGGCGAAGGTTTCACCCCGACGGAGCTCCAGATCCACGCCGTCCACCACCCGCACGGGCCGGGCCTCGGAACCGAGCAGGGTGGTCAACCCGCCGACCTGGAGCAGAGGATTGGTCATATCGATCCACGCTAATTGCACACTAAACGAATGGATTCGCGCGATTCGTAGTTTTCTCTCTCGTATTCCGACCCACACGACGAGCGGCCAACAGCTAACTTAATCCTGAATCCGTGACGTAAATGAGCTGACGATTGGTTTGTGTCGAGCTGGGCCGGCTGCTGTCATTGCAAACGGGAGTGATGGAGGACTCAACCACTATGCACTAAAGTGCATAGGTTACCCCCTGGACTGAAAGTCCTAAATCATTCCAGGATAATGTTTCCTGTATCCATATTGGATGGGTGACGGTGATGCTCCAAGTATTCTTGTGAACCATTTCATCCGTTACATTCCCTATTGTCCAGGCACCATACCCTATCGCCCAAAAATGCTTTCCCCAATATCGTTTTTTCAGCTCTGGGAATTCGCTTTGAAGAAGACGTGATGACCTTACTTTAACCCGCTTTACAAAATCGCTTATTGATAACCTCGGCGGATATTCAACATGCATATGTATATGATCCTTGCTTACGACTCCTTTCAGAATATGAACATCTTCCGCATCACATACCTGAAGGATAAGTTCTCGGCATCGCTTTTGAATATTTCCTTTTAATACTGGGTAACGATATTTAGTGACCCATACAATATGGACCAGCAAAATGCTAACCGTATGACTACCGCGTCTTTG
>Ga0209049_1000185_pt1 | contig 13506 bp, 13 predicted proteins | sample WorMetulBAHAMAS2_FD_187398 | JGI IMG/M metagenome (GOLD analysis project Ga0209049, IMG submission 187398) | Marine gutless worms symbiont microbial communities from Max Planck institute for Marine Microbiology, Germany - Olavius ullae BAHAMAS.2... | ecosystem: Host-associated > Annelida >...
AGCCGCCGCCTTCAACGAATGGGTACAACGCGGCTCAGAGTCATCTCATGCCCAGAGGGCAGCCGATAGGGCTGATGGTTCATCGGATAAGGCCGATTCCTTTATTCGCATGACCCAAGTACATGGCGGACCTGGGGGACCGTCACAGGCTAACACCCGGGATGAGCGTCTGCCACTACCAATTCCCGGTACCGGTGACCGTCCCGGTGACATTGGAGTAACAATTCCCGGTGCCGGAGCCCGTAATCCTGATTACATTCCACCTGCTGATCCCGACCCCGGCAATCGCGGGTCCTCTGACGATTCCGATGATTCTGGCAACAGAGGCGGAAATAGGGGCCCCGGGAATGCCGGCACGGAAGAAACTCAGGAAGATGAAACTCAGGGAAATTCCGACGATAGGGTTCCAGGCGAAAGACTAAATCCGCCGGAGGTGCCCATGCCTAATACCTGGGATGAGCTTCAGCCACTACCAATTCCCGGTACCGGTGACAGCCCCGGTACCGGTGGAATAAGAGTTCCCAATGCCGGAGCCCGTAATCCTGATCATATTCCACCTCGTAGAATATATCCTTATCCTTCGAGTCGCGTCCTCGAATTAATGGGGGCTCAACATAGAGCCATGAATGACCCGAATTTAATGAGGGGAGGCAAGGGCCCCTCCAATGTCGACCTAGGTCCCACTGCTACCTGGTGTAACCTGGCGACATATGGGGTGCTCAGTGACACAGATGCGGACCTCGCGAGATTGCTCGAATCGAAAGGCATTGACTATACTAGGGCGAATCAAGCAGCGAGGCGATTAGCTTATTGAGCAGGTTCTGCCGGAGAATATCCGTGGCTTTACTGAGGTTAGCCCAAGGAGGGCCAAGCAATTGGCGGATGACGGTACTACCGTCGTTGCCGCGTGGGAGAGTCCCCGTGCTGGCGAAAGCGGACATTTAGCGACAGTGCGACCGGGTGGCAGGTATTCTCACGAAGAAGGGCCCGAAGTTGCGAATGTGGGTTGGAACAATGGCCGAATGTCGGCTCGTGAAGCCTTTGCCGTGGATAAACAGGGTAGAGGCGCCTCGTCCATGGACGAGATTCACTACTACTACGATCCGCGTCAGGGCAGCTATGGAGACCATGAAGAAGATCAATAAGCCACTCTGCTTGCTTTTTCTAACCACTCTTCTTCTCGGCTGTCGGGAAAAGGGCCAGGAAGAAGAGAGTCCGAAGATGCCTGAGGGCCAGGCGGTAGTGGTGGCAGAAGAAAGTGTGATCACAGAGGCATTGTCCCTCGGTGAACCTGTGAGCGTGGAAGATACATCGTGTGCTAGGCAGGTTGCCGGTCACATACCCGTCGAATAGGAGACTACTCCTTCGCTGTAGGACGGACACCAAGACACGCGACGCGTGCCGCCGTTCGCCAAGGACGTTTTTTCTTGACAAATCCCAATGCAATGCCGACGATAGAAGCGCCCACTCATCAAGGCCCGGGGGTATCCATTTTCGGATAACCCTGGGGCTTTCTCTTGTCCACGCCGAAGAATCCGGACTGAAGGTATATAATAGACAGAGGCCCTCAAGCCTATTTCGCGAGAATCTACTATATCTAGTGTGAATATCGTCGATGCGGCCGAACTTGACACTACGAGAAATGAGGGGATTTCTGAATCCACTCGCGTGCCAGAGGAGATATCGATCGCCGTTCGCTTCATTATCTGAGGCCTGTGCTAGTTGGCCGAACAGATCAATGAAGCCGGGGCTTGGATGATATCTGTCCCCGCTCTATAATCCGTTTCATGGCAGAAAGAATGGGTATAATAGCGCCTTCACTGCTTGCCGCCGACTTCACCGAAATAGGCAAGGCCGTAAGGCGGGTGGAAGAATCCGGAGCCGATTGGATTCATCTGGATGTCATGGATGGCTGTTTCGTTCCCGAGATAACCTTTGGCTCACAGATGATTTCGGCCGTTCGTGGGATTACGAGCCTCCCGCTGGATGTCCATCTGATGACAGTGAATCCGGCATCGCGTTTAGATTCTTTTCTTCAGGCGGGCACCGATAGATTCACATTCCATATTGAAGCGGAGGTACACGCGCATCATCTTCTCAATACCATCAGAAAATCCGGTATGAAGGCGGGAATCTCGATTGTTCCCTCCACACCGATATCGGCCATCGAAGAGGTTCTTGACATAGCAGACCAGGTATTGGTGATGACAGTCAACCCGGGGTGGGGTGGACAGCATCTGATTTCCTCGACACTGAAGAAGGTTCGGGAACTATGGAATCTTAGAGAATCCGGATTAGGTGATTATCTGATATGCATGGACGGTGGGTTCTCCACTGAGACAGCACCGGATGTTTGGGAGGCCGGTGCCGATGTCGCGGTAATGGGGACCGCGTTCTTTGGTTCTCACAATTGCGCGGAGCTTCTTAAGAAGTGTCGCCCGGCTGTCAACTAAAAGGCAATCCGGATATCCATGGATACAGGCACGCTGTATACTTCTTAAGCGAGGATGCCTGGAGAATTCGCATCGTGCGCGCATCTAGGATATCGATACGGGAAGTGTTCTCTATTGGTTTTTCACTCAGGAGCTGTCGAAAGCAATGTATAGGATCTATAACCAGGATCTCCGGAAGGCCCGCCGATGGCTGGCCTCCGGACGCAGCACCAAGGTAATACATTTTCTCGAACCCAAGGTGCCTCTCTTCATTGAAGATCCCCAGTACTATGCCATCCTAGGGCGCGCCTGTGTTGAGGCCGGACTCTTAAAAGACGCCGATACCTATCTCAACCGTGGTCTCCAGGCCGATCCTAATCATCTCGAAGTGCGCCTTTCACTTGCCATAAATCACCTTAAGAGGAAAGACCCTGCCGCGGCGGTTCAGACTTGGCTGGAAATACTGGAGGAGCATCCCGGCGAGAAATTCTCCAGTCGAGGGCTCAAATCCCTCAAGAGAATCTCAACCCCATACCAGCAGGATCGCTTCCTTGAGCGTTTTAATAGTCAGCGTTATCTTCCCTTCATCGGTTCGAGGTGGCCCTTCCACTTGCTTCTTCTGCTATCAACAATCCTCCTCCTGTTACTCGGGTTCTACTTTCGCGATTCCATTAGTCAATTCTTTCAGGCTGGGGGCTCACGGGGATTGCGGGCAGGTTCACAGCAGCTTGTGCCGGCGAAAGACAGTCCTCTACTCGGAGGCGGCGACGCGCTCTATCCCATGGATGAGAGCGAAGTGGAGAGAACTCTCAGAACGGCGATTAAGCATTTTGAGAAATACCAGGACAATCTGGCTCGACTTGAATTGAACAAGATCCGATATTCCAACGCCACCGACGATATACGTCAGAAAGCCATAGGCCTGATAGAATCTCTGGGCGAGCCCAGTATCAACAGCATCAATACCACCTTCAGCTTCGGCGAAGTCAACGAGCAGCCCCGGCTATACGAGGGCTGTTGGGTGCTCTGGCGGGGTAGGGCGGCCAATATCACCTATCACGATGATGCCATCGAATTCGATTTTCTGGTAGGATTCGAGAATGACCAGGTACTGGATGGCAAGGTATCTGTAGAGGTGCCATTTCCGGTTGTTATGGAGCCGCTGCCCCTGGAACTGCTTGCCTATGTGCAGCCTACCGAAAGCGCGTTTTCCCTTGTGGCCAAAACACTCCATTTCCTACGCTAACATACCCTTCTCCCGGCCCCTTCCACATCGTTTGACAGCTAAGGAATGAGCGCCTTGCGATCCGCGAAGTTTGACGGTTATGATAGGCTCAGATTCAAGCAAGGGGAAAATTCGCATCGTTATACAAGGCAGGAAGGCTGAATATGGCAAAAGAAGTCAATAAGGCCGGCAGCGACCGGGAGCAGGCAGTCGAATCAGCACGGCTTCAAATTGAAAAACAGTTCGGCAGGGGATCCCTCATGAAGATGGGCGAGAAACAGTTAATGCGAGTTGAGACCATCGCATCGGGCTCCATGCTGCTGGATGAGGCTCTCGGTGTCGGCGGCTATCCGAGAGGCAGGGTTGTAGAGATTTATGGCCCCGAATCCTCAGGGAAAACCACGCTGGCGCTTCACGCTATCGCCGAGGCCCAGAAGACAGGCGGTATCGCGGCCTTCATTGATGCCGAGCACGCGCTCGATCCAATCTATGCGGGCCATTTAGGAGTCGATGTCAACAATCTTTGGGTGAGTCAGCCGGATACCGGTGAACAGGCCCTGGAAATCGCGGAATCACTGGTGCGGTCGGGAGGTGTTGACATCATCGTTGTCGATTCGGTAGCGGCATTAACCCCCCAAGCCGAAATCGATGGGGAAATGGGAAACTCCCACATGGGTCTTCAGGCGAGACTGATGAGTCAGGCGCTTCGCAAGCTGACAGGCACCATCAGCAAGTCGGGAACTTGCCTCATGTTTATCAATCAGATCCGCATGAAAATCGGTGTTATGTTCGGCAATCCTGAAACCACCACCGGGGGGAATGCCTTGAAATTCTATTCCTCGGTTCGAATGGAAGTGCGGAAAATAGAAACCATCGCCAAGGGCCAGGAAGATGCCATCGGCAATCGTATTCGAGTGAAAGTTGTCAAGAACAAGCTTGCTCCGCCGTTTCGTAGAGTTGAACTTGAAATCATGTTCGGCAAGGGCATTTCCGCGAGTGGCTCCCTGCTGGATGCCGCGGTCTTGCACAAGCTCATAGAGAAGAGCGGGAGCTGGTACTCGCTTGGCGAGCAGAGGATCGGCCAGGGGCGGGAGAACGCGAAGCAGTTTTTGGAAGAGCATCACGAGAAAGCCGCCGAGCTCACAAGCGCGCTGAGGGCCAAGCTTTTTCCGGAGTTGGATGCCAACGCGGCGAAAGCAGAGGGCAGCGCCAGCGCTTCAGGGAAGGTCGGGGCGGCCAGGAAAGTGCCCAGGAACAGTGCTTCTGTCCATAAGGGTGATTCCAACCCTCGTCTAATCTAGTGAGCAGATCAACGCGAACGGTATGGCTTGGCCTTGGATCCAATATCGGAGACAGATCGGCGCAAATTCGTCAGGCGGTCGAAGCCCTCTCCAGGGTGATTCATGAAATCAAGCTTTCCAGTCTCTACGAATCGGCGGCCCAGGACTTCACCGATCAGCCCGATTTTCTCAATGCCGCGCTCAGAGGAGAGAGCGCGCTTTCGGCCGACGCGCTTCTTGAAAGAATGCACGTCATCGAGCAGGATGGAGGCCGACTGCGCGATAGACCTAAGGGACCGAGAACAATCGATATTGACATCCTGCTCTACGGAGAGGAAATCATCCGCCATATGAGGCCGGATGGAAGCACATTGACCATACCCCACCAGTCCATGACACGTCGGCTGTTTGTGCTCATGCCGCTGCTTGAGCTGGACGCGGATCTCCGTGATCCGAGAGACGGCATCGCTTTCCAGCGGAAGGCCTCGCACCTTTCCGACCAAGGGGTTAAGCTGTATCAAGGATGAACGACGAAGCGGTAATCGAACAGGCAGCGGAAACACAGAGCCCAGAATACAGGCTGAACCATTTTGAGGGACCCTTGGATCTGCTTCTCTTCCTCATTCGTAAAAACGAAGTGAATATCTATGATATACCCATCGTCGAAATCACCGAACAGTATCTGAGATTCCTGAAATACTCCTCTGCCATCAATCTCGATGATATTTCCGAGTTCTATCTCATAGCGGCCACCTTACTCCATATCAAATCACGCATGCTCCTTCCTGTGCAAGTGCACTTGGAAGACGAACTTGAGGATCCCAGGGAGGAATTGGTAGGGCGACTTATTGAGTATGAGCGCATCAAAAAACTCACCGATTTGATGGAAGAAAGGGAAGCGCTCACCGATTGGATTGTCGAGAGGAATCACACTCAGGCAATCCTGCCATTTCCCGATGAAGAAAACCTTTGGGAAAAAGTGGACAGTTGGGATCTCGTGAAGAATTATGCCCGGGTGATGAGAAACCTCGGCAGCGAACGGATTTTCAAGCTCTGGGAGGAAGTGTCCATCAACGAAAAAATCACTCTGATCAACGAATACCTAGAGACCCGTGTCGAGTTCAATTTCGACGATTTGCTCTTGAATCGGGAATCGCTAATGGAAGTTGTCAGCGCTTTTCTGGCCGTGTTGGAACTCGTGAAGATCAGAGTCATCGATGTCTTTCAGAACCGGCTGTTTGGGGATATCAAGATTTCCCCTTCGAAGCGGGAAAGGGAGATGTATTTTGAAGTCTGACGACGCGCGTGGTTTTACCGACGAGGCATCCATCGTGGAGGCGGTGCTTCTCTTGGAAGTTGAACCTGTGAGTGAGAAGAGCATTGCCAGGTTCACAGGAATGAGCGAAAAGGAAGTGGGCAAGGCACTCATGCTGCTTGTAACTCGCTACGAAGCCGATTGGCATGGAATCGAACCCGTCCGCATGGGGAGAGGATGGACCTTTTCACCCAAGGAGCGACTGTGGGATGTACTAAAGCCGCGCTACGGCAAACAACGGGAAAATCGGCTCTCACGCGCCGCACTCGAAACGCTCTCCATTATTGCCTATTCCCAGCCGCTCACCAGGGCTGAAATCGAAAGCATCCGTGGTGTAAGCGCCGAGGGGATAATCCGGGCCTTGAAGCATAGAAACCTCATCAGGGACGTCGGCCGCAAGGACAGCCCGGGTCGTCCCGTCCTATATGGCACGACGCGTGAATTCTTGAAAATTTTCCGGCTGAAGAGCATTGCCGACTTACCAAAACTCGATGAGCTTGATACGAAGAGGTTTACCCCCGATGGAGGCTCCTAAGGCCCTGCGGCTCCAAGTTCGACTGGCCCGTTCCGGCCTCGCGTCGCGCCGGCGCTGTGAGAAGTTCATAGCCGAGGGGCGCATCAGGGTGAATGGCAGGATTGTACGGAGCCGGGGCGCCAAAGTGCTGCCCGAGGATGATGTTCTCTTCGACGGCCGCTCCGTGAAAATGGAAAAACGCAAGGTGTACATAGCGCTCCATAAGCCCAGGGGCTTTCTGTGCTCGGATGAGGATCCTGATGGAAGACCCTTGGCGAAGAGCCTATTGGGGCCCGTGTTCAAGGAGCGCGTTTTTCACGTTGGCCGGCTGGACTACATGACAAGCGGCCTCATTTTCTACACCAACGACGGAAACTTCGCCAGGGTTCTCACTCATCCATCATGCGAAGTGGAGAAGGAGTACCTAGTCGGCACCAAAGATGTGATTCCTCCGGCTCTTCTAGAGCGTTTCATGAGAGGCATGCGAATCGATGGCATCCATTACAAGGCATACAGGGCGGAACTGATCTCCCCCAGAACGGCCCGCGTAGTCCTTCGCGAAGGCAAAAACCGTGAACTGCGCCGGGTGTTCCTATCGATGAACATCGCGATAAAAAAAGTGCAGAGAATCCGCATCGGGCCGGTTAGGCTCAAGGGCATCGCCTCCGGTCATTTTCGTGAACTCCATGGAGGTGAAATTCGAATGCTGATGAACAGAAGCGACTCAAGAAGAAGCGGGGAAGATGGGCCTTCGCGCCCTAGAAGAGACGACAATGGTTGTCGCCATTGATGGACCCGCCGGGGTGGGCAAGAGCAGCGTCGCGGCATGGGTTTCCCGAGAGTACGGTTTCTTCAATCTGAATTCCGGAGCTTTTTACCGGGCAATGGCACTGAAGGTATTGGATGAGAAAATCGATCCGGAAAACCACAGAGAGGTGAGGGCGCTGGCTTCCACCGTCACCCTGGATATCGCCGATAAGAGGCTGCGCATGAACGGGCAGGATGTGGAAGATCGACTGAGAAACGATGATGTTGATCGGGCCTCCTCGATAGTCTCGAGCATCGTCGAGGTTCGCCATCTGGTCAACTGTCAGCTCCGACGCGTCGCCGGTTTTTTCAGTTTGGTAGCCGAGGGAAGAGACATGGGCAGTGTTGTTTTCCCGGATGCCGAACTCAAAATCTATCTGGATGCCCATCCCTCCGTTCGCGCGTTAAGGCGCTTCAATCAGGGTATGAGTACTATGAGTCTAGCTGAACTTGAGAATGCCATCAGAGAGCGTGACTATAGAGACCGCAATAAGGCTGAAGGCTCACTCATGATTGCCGATGACGCGCATCTGATAGACAGCTCCGACTTGACTCTGCAAGAGGTTTATGCGAGAGTGGCTAAGTTGATCGAAGCCTGCCTATGAATATCAAATTTCCAGGAGAAAACATGCCCGATTCGGATGCCTTCGCTCAGGAGAGCAATCAAGACCAACTTCAGGAAGTGTACCTGAAATCTCTCGAAAACATAGAGGAGGGAGGACTCATTGACGGCAAAGTCATACAGATTGATAGTGAATACGTATATCTTGACGTCGGCCTGAAGTCCGATGGCAAGGTTCCTGTAGAGGAATTCACAACGCTGCCGGAAGTCGGCGAGAACGTCGAGACTGTCCTTCTCAAGCGTGAGGGGCGTCATGGTGAAGTCCTTATTTCCAAGAAGAAAGCGGATATAAAGGTTTTCTGGCGGTTTTTGCGCGAGGCATTTGATAATCATGAGCCGGTGAACGGCAAAGTAACGAAGGCTGTAAAAGGCGGATTCGAAGTAAGCCTTGGCTTCGATGTCCGTGCCTTCTGTCCCATAAGCAAGATGGACGTCCAGCGAATCGAAGATCCCAACGAATTCATCGGCCTGGAATCGCCATTTATGATTGACCGACTTTACAGCGAGAAAAAAGTCAATATTGTGCTCACAAGACGCCTATATCTCACACAGCAGATGGAAAAGAACCGCGATGCCTTCTTCGATAGCGTGTCCATCGGTGATGAAGTAGAAGGCACGGCTAAGAGCTTCACCTCCTTTGGCGCCTTCATCGATTTAGGAGGATTTGATGGCCTGCTTCATATAAACGACATGAGCTGGGGGCATGTAACACGCCCGAAGGACTATGTCAAAAAGGGTGAGAAAATCAAACTCAAAGTGATTCGCATGGATCCCGAGGAGAAGAAAATCAACCTGTCCATCAAGCATTTTCAGGCGGATCCATGGTCCACCTTCGAAGAAAAATACCATGTTGATCAGATAATCAGAGGCAAAGTTACCAAACTCACAGACTTCGGCGCTTTTATTGAGATTGAGGAGGGCATAGAGGGCCTGGCTCATATCTCAGAACTCTCCTGGGTGAAACGCGTCAAGCATCCCAGGGAGATTTTCAGTATCGGCGATGAGTGTGAGGCGATGATCTTGGGCTATGACATTCCGCAGGGCCGGATATCTCTGGGCCTCAAGCAGGTGCTTCCCAATCCCTGGGAGGAAATCAAAACCCGCTATCCTGAGGGTACGCGTGGCCGCTGGGTTGTCAAAAAAATCACCAACGCGGGCGCCTTCGTCGAATTTGAAGAAGGCATCGATGCCTTCCTTCACGTAGACGATCTTTCCTGGACCAAGAAAATACGCAATGTGAGCAGCGTTCTTAGCGAAGGCGAAGCCGTCGATGCCGTCGTTATCAACGTCGATCCTGAAGAGCGTCGTATCAGAGTGGGTGTGAAACAGTTGGAAACCGATCCCTGGCTTACATTCCAGGAGAAGTATCCACGGGGAACAATCGCTGAGGGCGAAATCACCGGGAAAACAGATTTCGGGGTCTTTCTGCGGATAGAAGGGGATATCGAGGGCCTGATTCACAAGAACAACCTCACTGAGAACAAAAACGATGATGTTGAGGCCAGGCTCCAATCCTTAAGCATCGGCGATAAGATGAAAGCCTCCATCATCGAAGTGAACACACAGAAGAAAAAACTCTCACTTTCAGTGCGTGAAGTGCAAAACCAGGAGGAACGTGCTGAAATTTCCAAATACATGGATGACGAAAAAGTCAATAACGACTCCTATACCTTGGCAGACATGTTCAAGGAGAAAGAGGATTAGCGTATCGCCGGCTTATGGACAGGATGAGTATTGAGGTTAAAAGACTAGAAACGCTCATAGAGATCAACGCGCTGATCAATTCCCAGTACCAGAATGTAAGCGTTTTGCTCTCCCGCATCATGGAATCGGCGGAACGACTCATCGGCACCGATGCCTCGGCCCTACTTCTGGTGGATATAGGCACTAATCTGCTCTATTTCGAAATCGCCCTCGGGGATAAGGGGGAGGATGTAAAGAAGTATAAACTGAAAATGGGGGAGGGGATAGCCGGTTGGGTAGCGCAGAATGACAGGCCTCTCCTGGTAAATGATGCCGAGAACGACACAAGACATTATTCCGCTATCAGCGATGATACGGGCTACCGTACGCGAAACCTCTTGGCCGTGCCAATGCGGGCCAAGGACAAGGTAATCGGTGTCCTTGAGGTTATCAACAAGAAAGATAATGGGCTCTTCGATGATAGCGATTTGAAACTCCTGGAAGTATTGGCCGATCAGGCATCCATCGCGATTCAGAACGCCCAGGAGTTCGGCCGCATGTCCCATGAGATAGCCAGGCTTGAGAGTGACAGAAGAAGTGACGAAGAATTCACCCCATTCATCTGGGAAAGCCCTGTAACCGGGAAAATTCTCGAACAGGTCGAGAAAATCGCGGAATCGGATTCCCCCGTGCTCATACTCGGAGAGAGCGGCACCGGCAAAGAACTTCTCGCCGAATATGTACATCGCGCGTCCAGGAGAAATGGCCAGACGATTGTGAAGGTGAATTGCGCGGCGATTCCGCATGGACTCATTGAATCGGAACTCTTTGGCCATGTGAAAGGCTCGTTCACCGATGCCACACGGGATAAACTGGGCTACTTCGAACGTGCCGATTCCGGCACACTGTTTCTGGATGAAGTCGCCGAACTGAGCCAAGCGGCGCAGGGGAAGCTCCTTCATGTCTTAAACAGCGGGAAATTCCAGAGAGTCGGGGGCGAAATCGATGTCACGGTGGATGTCCGGGTGATCGCCGCCAGCAACAAGAATCTCGATGATGAGGTTGAAGGCGGGCGTTTTCGTCAGGATCTTTATTACCGCCTCGCGGTTCTCCCGCTTCAAATTCCCCCCCTACGCGACAGACCGGGGGACATAGAGGTTCTCGCCCGGCATTTCCTGAGTGCTTTTAGGGCGGGTGACATGAACGTACCTGAGGATATTGATGTGGACGCGATGGAAGCCCTACTTTCTCACCGATGGCCGGGCAATGTCAGAGAGCTCCGGAATGCCATTGAGCGTGGTGTTATCCATTCTCGTGGGCATAAGGCCATAAGCGCCGCCGGCCTGGCTTTGGGAACGAGACTTAAGATTGCCTCGGATTATCGGGGTAAGAACCTGAGGGATTCGGTAGGCCAGTTCAAGAAGTACTTCATTCGGGAGGTCTTGATCGCCCATGAGGGCAATCAGACGCAGGCGGCAGAGGCGCTGGGCATACAGCGTACATATCTATCACGCATCATCAAGGAGTTGAACATCATGATTGGAGACGATGAATGAAAGCTGAGGTGGCGAATTTATCGCGCAAAGAGCGCCTCAATCTCGTTCTGGCTCGGAGTTGGAAGTTTATCGTCGTGCTTCTCCTTCTGGCCTTTCTCGCGCTGACGGGAATTCTCATCGCCGAATACCTGAATCAGAAGAACTTAAGCGAATCAGCCAAGCTTTCTGAGGATATCAGCGATGCCTATAACGAGTGGATTCAAGATCCCTCCGACACCCGGGATACCTCCGCGGTAGATGAGTTGATCGACCAGGCCATAGAGGACTTCCCCAAGCAGTTCGCGTCCCAGAGAGCGTATTTCACGCGCGGCCTGATGGCCCTGGAAAACGAAGAATGGGAAGAAGCCGCGGCGGCTTTTATGAAACTCGGCGATACATGGCCTGAGAGTTATCTCGCGCCTGTGAGTCTTTTCAATGCCGCGGCGGCTCAGGAGGAACTCGGCGACATCGAAACCGCCAAAACTATCTGGACGCGCCTTGTGGATGAGTATGAGGGCGCCTCACCCGATATCCCCGAGGTCCTATTCAATCTTGGAAGACTCGCCGACATGAATGAAGAGCATGAGGAAGCGCTTGCGCGTTACCGGGATATTGTCTCACGATTTCCTCAGAGCCGCTGGACGAATATCGCCAAAAGCCGTATTCTTGTACTGGAGAACCGCTAGTGAAACGACAGAAATGGGGTAGGGCCCGCCGAGTGAGCCATGGGAGCCGGCTATCCCGGTGGAGGGAAAACTGAGCAAAAGGGAAAGAAGTGCCCGCGGCATCTCCACGGCAGAGCGCTTCGGCCTTCTCATCGGCCTTGCGGTCTTCGTGTTTTTTCTCCTCATCTCTATCTTCTTTGATTTCTTTCAAAACATGGAGATCCAGCTGCTGGATGTTCACTACAAGCTGAGGAGAACATGGTCAATCAGCAATCGCACGGCAAACTACGCGACAATCACCAGTTCGCCCAAGCTTTCCGGGGACATCGTTATCATCGGAGTGGACAACAGGACACTCGAACAATTCGGGAACTGGCCCTTCCCCCGCAGTGTCCACGGCGATCTGCTGAACACCTTCGCGCGGATAAAGCAGCCTGAGAGACGCGAAAGGGTTGTTCTTCTGGATTTCCTGTTCAATGAGATATCCGAACCGGCCTACGAGGATGTTCTCCTCTTGGAAGCGATTCAGAATCATGGCCGCACGACTCTGCAGACGGCCCACAGCCACGCGGCCATCGCTAGCACGGATCAGGAGGAGCTCAGCAATCGTTTTCGTCTGCTTCTATCCAGGTTCGGCGATGTGAAGAAGGTCGGCGGAGACCTGTCTGAGGTGCCACCTTACTACAGCATCGAATCGCCGCTCATACCGTATGAAAAGGTGATCGCCGGCTACGGCCATGCCTCCTATTCCCCCGATGCCGATGAGACCTACAGGCGGACGGAGCTGGTGAGTCGCTATGGCCTGAAGGTAGCGGATTTTTCCTTGGAAGACTTGAGTGTGAACACGGATTTCGGCATCCGGGGTCGGGGACATCTCTCGTGGGTGAATTACAGAGGCGAATATGAAATCCAGGAACTTCCCCTCAGCGAGGATGCATTGAGCGCGTTGAGAGAGGATGTGTATCAGCGCGGGCTGACGAGTCAGATCGTGGATGCCGATACGGGTGTTCGAAGTGAAGCGTACCTGATCACGGCCTATGAGGATTACTACATCCCCGCCATCACCCTTCTGCTGGCACTCCAATACCTCAACAGGAGCATAGATGACATCGAAGTTGTCTATGGCTCGCATATCCTGATTCCCTCGCCGCGGCGATGGGACGCGGCGGCGGGCATGTGGGTTCCCTACGCCGTGAGCGCCCATTCCCTCGCGGGGGCGCCCACGCGTGAATTGAGGGAAATCCGCATACCCATCGACGAATCGGGGAACATGCTCATCAACTTCATGGGAGCCGCCTCCTCGTCTAATCCCGCCGAATACCAGACCTTCCCCGTGCGCAGCTACGGCCGTTTCGCCGCCGATCCGCCGCCGCGGGATTCGGAAAGTTGGCCCGATACCCGTGGACTCGAGGGCAAGGTCGTCCTGGT
>Ga0209049_1000187_pt1 | contig 13389 bp, 13 predicted proteins | sample WorMetulBAHAMAS2_FD_187398 | JGI IMG/M metagenome (GOLD analysis project Ga0209049, IMG submission 187398) | Marine gutless worms symbiont microbial communities from Max Planck institute for Marine Microbiology, Germany - Olavius ullae BAHAMAS.2... | ecosystem: Host-associated > Annelida >...
AGGCAGGAGGCCAGAACATCCGAGACCCCCGTCTTCCGCTCGATCTCGCGCAGCAAGGGCACCCCGCCATCCGACGAGCGCGCCCCGCCATCGAAGCGGGCATGGATATCGAGGCCCTCGACGGGTGCCAAACCGGGCCGCAGCGGGGTATCATCGAACATGGCGGGCTGGATCTCTAGGCTGGTGGCGCAGGAACAGGTTTGGCGACAAATTCACACGCCGCATCCACAGTTTAATCCATCCCCGCCAACCAAGTCAGGCACCCTGATGAATAACCCGGGATAGCTCGCTATTGAGAGAGGGAAAGCGCCGGGGCGGCTCCGGCCGGCGCACAGACAGCGAGGACAAAGATGCTCCGTGTTCTCACTCTGATCGCCGGCGCGGTCTTGCTCGCCGCCCCGGCCCATGCCAGCACCTGCTATGCCTTCGTCGAGGGCATCCAGGGAGTGCGCTATGCCAGCCTCGGGCCGGTGGCCGCGCGCGCCCGCGAGGCAACGATCGCCTATGTCGGCCATTCCACCTTCCGGATCGAGACCGAAGAGGGCGTGGTCATCGCCACCGACTATTTCGGCGCCAGCGGCGAAGGCCGCTTGCCCGACGTGGTGACAATGAACAAGGCGCACGAGACCCACTACACCGACACCCCCGATCCGGCCATCCCGCATGTCCTGCGCGACTGGAATCCGGAGGGCACCGGGCCGGCGGAGCATCTGCTGACCGTGCGCGACGTCACCATCCGCAACGTGACGACCGATATCCGGGGCTGGGGCACGCCGGAGAAGGACGGCAACTCGATCTTCGTGTTCGAGGCAGCGGATCTGTGCATCGGCCATCTCGGCCATCTGCATCACGAGCTTTCGGACGTGCACCACGCGCTGTTGGGCCGGCTCGACATCGTCATGGCGGCGGTCGACGGGACCTTCACCCTGGAGATCGACAAGATGATCGCGCTCCTGAAGCGGCTGAAGGCGCGCATGGTGCTGCCGACGCACATCTTCGGCGAACACTCGCTGAGCCGTTTCCTTGCCGGCATGGGCGACGATTTCGAGATCGTCCGCCACCCCAGCCGCAGCATCACCGTGTCGCTCGACACCCTGCCCTCGCGGCCGACGGTGCTGGTGCTGCAGGGGCGTTTCGTGTTCGACAGCGACTGATCGCAGCGGCGGCCCGGAACAAGTCGCTTTTCGCTTTCGCCATCACAAGTTATACTGCAAGCGACTAATTTGCCGCCGGAGCCGGAATCGCGATCGCTCCGGGGTGTTTTTGTCTGCTTCTCGACGGCCGACGCACTGGCGCAACAGAGGAGAGTGACCGATAGCCAGACGACCCCACCACGCGCCGCCGACCCGGGACACGGGTCCGCGCGCAAACCGGCAGATTCGGGTGCCGGAAATCCGCCTCATCGATCAGGACGGCAGCAATGTGGGGATCGTCTCCCCTGAGCGGGCCATCGGCATGGCCGAGGAGGTCGGGCTCGATCTGGTCGAGATCTCGCCGGGTGCCACGCCACCTGTCTGCAAGATCATGGACTTCGGCAAGTATAAGTACGAACAGCAGAAAAAGGCTGCCGAAGCCAGGAAGAAGCAGAAGATCATCGAGATCAAGGAGGTCAAGTTCCGGCCCAACATCGACACCCACGACTATGACGTGAAGATGCGGTCGGTGACCAAGTTCCTGGACGAGGGCGACAAGGTGAAGGTCACCCTGCGATTCCGCGGCCGCGAGATGGCGCATCAGGAGCTCGGCCGTGAACTGCTGCAGAAGATCGCGGGCGACATCGAGGAGATCGGCAAGGTCGAATCGATGCTGAAGATGGAAGGCCGCCAGATGATCATGGTGGTCGCGCCGCAGCGGACCTGATCGGCGGGGCGAGGTGACCGCGCCGGTGCAGCCTCCGTCGCACATGGCCAGGTATTCGCCGCGCAACACCGCTTCGGAGGCCGACGGGCGGCTATACTCGCCCAACTTCGCCGACAACTACGCGCCGATCCGCAACGCGCTCAGGCCCTGGCTGCAGGGCCGGACCGGCACGGTGTTAGAGATCGGCTCGGGCACCGGGCACCATGTCGCCCATTGGGCCCGGGAACTCCCTCGACTCGCCTGGGTTCCCTCCGACATCGATGCCCGGCATCGCGCCGGCATCGCCGCCTGGGGCGCGGCGCTGGGGTGCCCCAACATGGTGTTGCCACTCGCTCTCGACGCCGCCGCGGACTGGGCCACCGACCCGGCGGTGCAGGCATTGGGGTCCCTGGACGCGGTGCTCTGCTGCAACGTGATCCACATCGCCCCTTGGGCGGTGGCCGAAGGGATCGTCCGGGGCGCCGCGCAGAGCCTAGCGGCGGACCCACCGCTGATCCTCTATGGCGCGTTCCGGCGCGGAGGGCGCCATCTTTCCGAGCGCAATGCCAGTTTCGACGCCGCGCTGCGCGCCGACAACCCGGATTGGGGCGTGCGCGACCTCGACGACGTCGCCGAGCTGGCGGTCAAGGCGGAGCTCGGCCCGGCCCGGATCACCGCGATGCCGAACAACAACCTGCTGGTGGCGTTCTGTCGCGAGAGGCGCTAGCCTGCCGCGCATGAGCACCGATTCAGAGCAGGGCCACCGTTGGCACGACATGGGCGGCCGGGATGCGGGCGAGATTGCCCGCGGCGAGCACGACCATGCGCTGTGGGAGAAACGGGTCGACGCGCTGATGCGCATCGCCTCGGCCAAGGGCTACTTCACCGTCGACGGGCTGAAGCTGGTGGCGGTCGAGAACACCGACAAGGCGCACAACGTCATCGTCTGCACCCTGTGCTCCTGCTACCCGCACAACCTCCTCGGCCTGCCGCCCGACTGGTACAAGACCCGCGCCTACCGCTCGCGCACCGTCAAGGAGCCGCGCGCGGTGCTGCACGAGTTCGGCCTCGACCTGCTGGAGGACGTGCGCATCCAGGTCCACGATTCGACCGCCGACATGCGCTACATGGTGCTGTCGCGCCGGCCCGAGGGCACCGAGGGCTGGAGCCGCGAGCAGCTCGAGGCGATCGTCAGCCGCGACTGCATGATCGGGGACGCTGTTCCCCGCCCGGGCTGATGTCCGCGCTGCTGTGCGGCTTCGGCGCCGCCCTCTCGCCCGAGGCTCGAGGCATCCTGGCGGTCATCCTCGCCTTCCTGATGTTCTCGGTGATGGACACCGTCGCCAAGCATCTGATGGGCGAGATGCATCCCGTCCAGGTGGTCTGGGCGCGCTATGCCAGCCAGACGCTCTGCATCGTCGTCGTGCTGGCGCCGCGGCTCGGCAGCATGGTGCGGACCAGTCACCTTAGCCTCCAGCTCCTGCGCTCGCTGTTCCTGTTCGGGGCGACGCTGCTGTTCTTCACCGGCCTGCAGGTGATGAAGTTCGCCGAGGCGGCCGCCCTGTTGCAGACCGCACCGCTGATCATCACGGCGCTGGCCGGGCTGATGCTGGGCGAGATGGTCGGGATCCGTCGCTGGATCGGGGTCTTTGTCGGGCTGATCGGCGCCCTGATCATCATCCGCCCCGGCCTCGAAGTGTTCCAGCCCGCGGCTCTCCTGCCATTCAGCGCCGCCTGCTGCCTCGGGGCGTTCCAGATCTTCACCCGTCGGCTCTCCGGCGCCGACGGGATCGGCACGACCCTGCTCTACTCCACTGGGGTCGGAACCCTGGTTGCGTCGGTGGCAGTGCCGTTCTTCTGGACCCCGCCGAGCCTGATCGAGGCGGTGATAATGCTGTCGATCGGGGCGGTCGCGAGCCTCGGCCACCTGTCGCTGGTCTACGGGCTGGGGCAGGCGCCGGCCTCGATGCTGGCGCCGTTCAACTACACCCAGCTTGTCTGGGCGGCGTTCTTCGGCTTCGTGTTCTTCGGCGAGCTGCCCGACGCGATCACGGTGCTTGGTGCCACGGTGGTTGTCGGCGCCGGGTTCTACATCTGGCACCGCGAGCGGGTCAGGGCGCTTGGCGTCGCCAGCCGGCGCGGGTAAAGGGTCGCTGTCCCGCCCCCCGCCCCCCCGGGAGCTCCACCATGACCGAACCCGCAACGGCGATCGTGATCGAGTCCTTCGGCCGGCGGGTGCTGCGGCACCTCAGCGACCTCAAGCGGCTGGCCTGGCCGGTGATGCTGTCGCGGGCCGGATCCTGTTCATGGCCTTCTGCGACATCGCCATGCTGGGCCGCTACGGGGCCGGCGCCATTGGCGAGCTGAACCTCGGGGTGTCGATCTTCGTGCCGCTCCTGGTGGCCACGATCGGGCTCGTCTCCGGCGTGGTGCCGGTGGTAGCGCAGGCCTTCGGTGCCGGCGCCTGGGCCGAGTGCGGCCATACCTGGCGATGGGCCATCGCGTGGTCGCTGGCGACCTCCACCATCGCCGCGCTGATCTGCTGGCAAGGCGAGGCGCTGCTGGCCCTGTTCGGCCAGACGCCGGACTTCGCCGCCCGCGGCGGCGCGGTGGCGAAGGCGCTGGCGCCGGGGCTGCTGGCACAGACGGACTATGCCGCCTCGGCCTTCTATCTCGAGGCGACGCGGCGGCCGATGCCGGCGTTGGTGGCGATGATCTTCGCCAATCTGGTCAACTTCGTCCTCAACTGGCTGCTGATCTGGGGCCATTGGGGCCTGCCGGAGCTGGGCGCGGTGGGCGCCGCCTTGGCCTCGACCGTCGCCCGCTTCGGCACCGCGGCCGCGCTGATCCTCTACATCGTCACCCTGCCCGGGTCGCGCGCCGCCGGGACCACAGGCCGGTGGGAGTCCATCTGGGGGCCGGGCGGTTGGGCCGCCGGGTGGCCGATGCGCAAGCTCGGCTTCTCGGCAGGCTGTCGAACGGATTCGAGACCATCGGCTTCGCGGCGATGATGATGTTTGCCGGACAGCTCGGCGCCCTGCCGCTCGACGCCTATTCGATGGCACACAACGTGATGGCGACCCTGTCCATGGTCGGGCTGGGGATGGCGGTGGCGAGCGGCGTGCGCGTCGGCATCGAGATGTGCCGCAACCGCCTTGATGAGGCGGCCTTCGCCGGCTGGGTCGGGCTGGCCGCCGTGGTGGCGATCATGGGCGTCATGGGGCTGCAGGTGTTCACCGGCCGCAACAGCATCGCCGCGGGCTATACCGACGATCCGGCGATCGCCGCCTGCGCAGCGGGGCTGTTCGCCGTCGTCGCCTTTGGCTTCGTCCCCGACTGCGCCCAGGTGGTGATGGGCCAGGCGGTCCGTGCCCTTGGCGACGCCTGGGTCGCGGTTGCCTGCTTCATCGCCAGCTTCCTGGTGCTGATGATGCCGCTGGGCTGGATCATGGTGCACCGGCTGGGGTTCGACGAACGGGCGCTGATCGACGCCATCATTGCCGCCTGCGTGCTGGCGACGGTGCTCCTCGCGGCACGGTTCCACTGGCTGACGCGGCCCGTAGGGCCACGCCGTCCGCATCGTTGATCGGGTCGGTTATTCGGCCGGGTTCTCGATCTTGGCGGCGGTCAGGATCGGCCCGCCCTCGCCCGCCTGGAGCCAGATCGCCACTCCCTCGCCCGGCTCGGGCTGCGGCATGGCCACGTCCTCGGTCGCGGTGCCGGCCCAGGCGCCGATCCGGTTCAGGCTGGTGACGACGTTGTGATAGGTCAGCGTCCGGCCGGCATTCTCGCCGCGGCCGACCGGAACCGTCTCGTTCAGGGTATACTTGGCGATCCAGATCACCCCGACCGCATGCTCCGGCCCCGGCTCGATCCGGCACTTCAGCATCCCGCCCTGGCGCTCGATCAAAACCGAGACCGGCGCCTTGGTCTCGCGCGCGGCGGCGATGGCAGCCGCGAGCTCATCGCGCCGCAGGCGCCGGACGTCCCGAAGGCCATGGATAACCATCTGCGGCGTATAGACGACGTTCTCGTGCCAAGCGTCGCTGTAGGCGATCTGGCGTTCAGTGAACCGGCGCTGGGCGAAGGTGTCGCGCCAGCCCAGGTAGTCCCAGTAGTCCACATGCAGCGACAGAGCGATCAGATCGTCGCGCTGGCTGAGCTCGCCCAGCAGCTTGTCCGCGGGCGGGCAGGAGCTGCAGCCTTGGCTGGTGAAGAGCTCGACCAGAACGGGGGCCTCGTCGGCGACGGCCGCCGGTGCAACGGTACCAAGCCAGTCGAGCCCGAGAATGGCGAGCAGCGCGTATTTCAGGTGCTTTCGCATGGGCGAGACATAAGCGGAACCAGCCCGCATCACCAATCACTCCTGCGTTACGGCGTCGTCAGAGAGCTCCGGCATCATAGGCCGTGGCGACACCCGACGGCCAGCCCGAACTTCAGTCAGCAGGAAGGGCCGCCCCGCGAGACGGCCCCTTTCCGCGAACCTGGCCGCATCACCCCGCCGCCAGGTTCCTCAGCACGTAGTGCAGCACGCCGCCGTTCTCGACATACTCAATCTCGACCTCGGTATCGATCCGGCACAAGAGGTCGATTTCCTTCACCGTGCCGTCCGCGTAGGCGATCGTCGCCTTGACAGTCTGCTGCGGCTTGAGATCGCCCGCGAGCCCCGAGAGCGAGATCACCTCGTCGCCGGTCAGCCCGAGCGACTTGCGGTTGTCGCCGCCGGTGAACTCGAAGGGGATCACCCCCATGCCGACCAGGTTGGAGCGGTGAATGCGCTCGAAGCTCTCGGCGATCACCGCCTTGAGGCCCAGGAGCGCCGGGCCCTTGGCCGCCCAGTCGCGGCTGGAGCCGGTGCCGTACTCTTTGCCGGCGACCACTATTAGCGGGATGCCGGCGTCGCGGTAGGCCATCGCCGCGGTGTAGATAGGCATCTGCGTCCCGTCCGGTCCCTTGGAGAAACCGCCCTCGACCCCGTCCAGCATCTCGTTCCTGATGCGGATGTTGGCGAAGGTGCCGCGCATCATGATCTCGTGGTTGCCGCGCCGGGCGCCGAATGAGTTGAAGTCGCGCGGCTGCACCTGGCGTTCGATCAGGTATTCGCCTGCCGGGGTGTCAGGCTTGAACGAGCCCGCGGGCGAGATGTGATCGGTGGTCACAGAGTCGCCCATCAACGCCAGGATGCGGGCGCCCTCGACGTCCTCGATCGCATCCTTCGCGGGTCCCATGCCCTGGAAGTAGGGCGGGTTCTGGACGTAGGTCGAGGTCGAGGGCCAGCTATAGGTCAGCCCGCCGCCGGCATCGATTTCGCGCCACTTGTCGTCGCCCTTGAAGACATCGGCGTATTTCTTCTGGAACGCCTCACGGGTGACCGTCTCGTGCACCAGATCGGCGACCTCCTTCGAGCTCGGCCAGATGTCCTTGAGATAGACGTCGTTGCCATCCCGGTCCTGGCCGAGGGGGTCACGGCTGATGTCGACGTTCATGTCGCCGGCGATGGCATAGGCGACCACCAGCGGCGGCGAGCCGAGGTAGTTCGCCCGCACGTCCGGGTTCACCCGGCCCTCGAAGTTGCGGTTGCCGGAGAGCACCGAGCAGGCCACCAGATCGCCGCCATGGATGGCGTTGGAGATCTCCTGCGGCAGCGGGCCGGAGTTACCGATGCAGGTGGTGCAGCCGTAGCCGACCAGGTTGAAGCCGAGCGCGTCGAGGTCCTCCTGCAGCCCGGCGGCCTCGAGGTATTCCGAGACCACCTGCGAGCCCGGCGCCAGCGAGGTCTTGACCCAGGGCTTGGCGGTCAGCCCCAGCGCGTGGGCCTTGCGCGCCACCAGACCGGCGCCGATCATCACATAGGGGTTCGAGGTGTTGGTGCAGGAGGTGATCGCCGCGATCACCACCGAGCCGGAATGGAGCTCATAGTCCTGCCCCTCGACCGCGACCTCCTTGCCGCGCGGGCGCTTGAACTCGCTCTCCATGTGCCCGGCGAAAGTGGTCGCTGCCTCCGAGAGGTTGACCCGGTCCTGCGGCCGCTTCGGGCCGGAGATCGCCGGCTCGACCGATCCCATGTCGAGCTGCAGGGTGTCGGTGTAGACCGGCGCATAGTCCAGCCCGCGCCAGAAGCCGTTCTCCTTGGCATAGGCCACCACGAGGGCGATCCGCGCCTCGTCGCGGCCCGAGGTGCGCAGGTAGCGCAACGTCTCATCGTCGACCGGGAAGAAGCCGCAGGTGGCGCCGTATTCCGGCGCCATGTTGCCGATGGTGGCCCGGTCGGCCAACGGCAAGTGATCCAGCCCCTCGCCATAGAACTCGACGAACTTGCCGACCACGCCCTTCTGGCGCAGCATCTCGACCACGCGCAGCACTAGGTCGGTGGCGGTGACGCCATCCTTCACCTGCCCGGTGAGCCTGAAACCGACGACCTCGGGGATCAGCATGCTGACCGGCTGGCCCAGCATCGCAGCCTCGGCCTCGATGCCGCCGACGCCCCAGCCCAAGACGCCGAGGCCGTTGACCATGGTGGTGTGGCTGTCGGTGCCGACCAAGGTGTCCGGATAGGCGACGGTGGCGCCCGACTGGTCGGTGTCGGTCCAGACCGCCTGGCTGAGGTACTCAAGGTTCACCTGGTGGCAGATGCCGGTGCCCGGCGGCACGACACGGAAGTTGTCGAAGGCGCCCTGCCCCCAATTCAGAAACTGGTAGCGCTCACCATTGCGCTCGTACTCGCGGTCGACGTTCATCTGGAAGGCGCGCGGGTTGCCGAACTCGTCGACCATCACCGAGTGGTCGATCACCAGATCGACCGGGTTCAGCGGGTTGATCTTCTCCGGGTCGCCGCCGAGCGCCACCATGGCGTCGCGCATCGCCGCCAGATCAACGACGGCGGGCACGCCGGTGAAGTCCTGCATCAGCACCCGCGCCGGGCGGTAGGCGATCTCGCGCGGATTCCGGCCGCCCGACTTGCCCCAGTCGGAGAACGCCTTGATGTCGTTCACCGACACCGTCTTGCCGTCCTCGAAGCGCAGCATGTTCTCCAGCACCACCTTCAGCGAGGCGGGCAGGTTGGCAAACTGGCCAAGCCCCGCCGCCTCGGCGGCCGGGATCGAGTAGTAAGCGACGGTCTGGCCGCCGGCAGTGAGGGTGCGACGGGTCTTCGAGCTGTCGGAACCAACGGTTATGGCCATGCGGGGCTCCCTTCTGTCTGGGACCTCCCGGGCGGCGAAATTCAGCGGGCACGCACGGGCATGCCAAGACTCGGGAGGCTGTCGCTGGAATGCTGGGGCTCCTAATGGCGGAAATCGCATGGCAACGCAATCTCCGCGTGCCGCATTGCACGGCTTTGCAGAGTGCCCATGCGATCGAGAGTTGCGCAGGCAGCGCGAAAGGGTAAGAGGGGGCATGGACCTGACCGTCGATCACCTCGCCTGTCGCCGAGCCGGACGGCTGGTGTTCCGCGACCTCTGCTTCGCGGTTCAGGCCGGGCAGGCGGCGGCGCTGCGCGGGCCGAACGGGGTAGGAAAATCGACGCTGCTGCGACAACTTGCCGGGCTGCTGCCGGTGGCCGGAGGCGATGCGCGGATGGGGGCGACCTCACGGGCCGCGGACCGGCAGGGGTTCCAGGAACTGGTCACCTATGCCGGCCACCTCGACGCGGTGAAGCCGGCGCTGAGCATCGGCGAGAACCTGCGGCTCTGGGCCGGCATCCACGGCAACGGTGCCGAGCGCGCCGAGGCGGCGCTGGCGCGCTTCGGGCTCGACGCTATTTCCGGGCGTCCGGCGGCACAGTGCTCGGCCGGGCAGAAGCGCCGGCTCGGGCTGGCGCGGTTGCTGGTGGCCGACCGGCCGCTGTGGCTGCTCGACGAGCCGACCGTGTCGCTCGACGCCGAGGCCTCAAGGCTGGTCGCGGGGCTGGTGCGCGAGCACATCGCAGGCGGCGGGGTGGCGCTGATCGCCACCCATGTGGATCTGGGGCTCGGAGACATGCCGACCCTGCAGTTGACCGCACCCGACCCGGAGGCCCAGCACCACGACGATCCCTTCCTCGCCGGTAAATGGACATGAAGGGGGCGGGGTCATGAGGGGGCTGGCCAGCCTGCTGACCCGCGATCTGCGCCTGGCGCTCAGGGTCGGCGGCGGCGGCGGCATCGGGGTGGCCTTTTTCGTGCTCGCCGTGGTGCTGATCCCGCTCGGGGTCGGGCGCGAGACGGCGACCTTGGCGCGGATCGCCGGCGGGGTCTTGTGGATCGCCGCGCTGCTGGCGGCGCTCCTGTCGCTCGACCGCATCTTTCAGGCCGATTTCGAGGACGGCTCGCTCGACCAGCTGATGCTGTCGCCGCTGGCGCTGGAGCAGGTGGTGCTGGCCAAAGCGGTCGCCCACTGGCTGACCACCGGCCTGCCGGTGACGGTGATCGCGCCGGTGCTGGGGGTGATGCTGCAGTTGCCCGAGAGCGCCCTCCCGGCGCTGGTGATCGGCATGGCCGTCGGCACGCCGGCGTTGAGCCTGATCGGTGCCATCGGGGCGGCGATCACGATCGGCGTGCGCCGGGGCGGACTGCTGCTGTCGATCCTGGTGTTGCCGCTCTATATCCCGACCCTGATCTTCGGGGCGCGGGCGGTCGAGCAGGCGCTCCTCGACCTCGCGCCGTGGCCGTCGCTGGGGCTGCTCGCCGCCCTGACGCTGTTCTCGGCGGCGCTGGCGCCGTTTGCCGCCGCTGCGGCGCTCAGGATCAGCGCGCGCTGAGGGCGCGCGGCACCGAATTCGGCTCGACTTCAAACCGTCCGGATTTGTTTTTTCCACCCAGCAAGTCATCGCTGTTCAACAAGAAAACGGGGAATCCGAGCGTGGCGCGCAGCCCAATCGCTTTCGTCATCGCGGCAGCTCTGCCGGGCGGCAAAGCGGTCGCGACCATGAGGGCGAACGACTAGAACGCGGTCGGTCGGCGCGCCCGCCTCGGCAGCGGGCAGGGCCGATCACGGATGCAACAAGGGAGCGCAGGGACCATCGCTCGACCGAGGCGAACAGAAGTCGTCGTGTCACCGGGAGACCGATTGCGTCCGGCCTGGCCTGGGCGGTGTTGCCAGTCCTGCCGGCGGCGGCAGAGGGCGATGACGCTGCGTCGGAGCCCAGGGCTTCAGGGGTGACCGGCTGATGGACCCGTAGCGCCGGCAACGTCCCGACAGCTCCGCGGCCGAGAGCGCGCGCGGCCGGCCGCTGTGGCGCCGGCCGGTCCCGGCGTTGGTCATGATGGCGATGTCGCTCGGCTGCATTGCCGGGCTGACGACGTTGCGTGTGACCGATCCGTTGATGGTCCGCAACGCTCGGGAAACCGCCTTCGACCTGTCGCAGCGCGCGACTCCGCGGGACTTCCGGGACGCGCCGGTGTGGATCATCGACATCGACGAGCGGTTGCTGGCCGGGTTCGGCCAGTGGCCCTGACCGCGCGACATGCTCGGCGAGATGGTCGACCGCCTGCATGCCGCGGGCGCCACAACCGTGGCCTTCGACGTGATCTTCGCAGAACCGGACCGCATCTCGCCAAGCAACGTCGCCGCAGATCCCCGTCTGCGAGAGGCGCTCGGCGCCGAGGGGCGGCCTCTGGCCGAGGACCTGCCAGACAACGACCTGATCTTCGCCGAGGCGATGAAGCGCGGCCAGGTGGTGATCGGCTTTGGCGCGACACGGTTTTCCGACACCCTACCGCCGGTGAAGGCGGGCTTCGCCCATACTGGCGAAGACCCGGCCGGCTACGTCTCGCCGTTACCCGGGGGCGCCGGTCCTGCCTGCGCTGGCAGAGGCCGCGCAGGGCATCGGCGCCCTGAACCTCAGCAAGGACCTCTCCTTCGGCGTGGTCCGGCGCACGCCGATGATCTGGAGCGACGGCGTGCAGCTCTACCCCAGCCTGGCTGTGAAGGCGCTGGGCGTCGCCCAAGGGGAGCGGACCTATATCATCCACGCAGACCCCGAGACTGGCGGTGTGCAGTCCGTCCGCATCGGTTCGTTCGAGGTTCCTACCGAGCGGAACGGCGAGCTGCACCTCTACTACACACCGCCGCGCCCTGATCGCCATTTGAGCGCGGCGGATATCTTCGACAACGACAAGCTGCGCGAGCTGGTGCCGAAGATCGAGGGCCGGATTGTGCTGGTGGGCACCTCGGCCTCGGGGCTGCACGACCTGCGCAAATCGACGCAGGGCGATACGATCCCCGGGGTCGAGATCCACGCCCAGGCGATCGAGCAGATCATCAACGATCAGTACCTGCGTCGCCACGACTGGACCCGCGGGCTGGAGATCGTGGCGCTGGTGGTCGCCGCTATCGTCATCATGGCCACGACCCTCGATGGCGGCGCCCGCACATCGCTGCTGTTCGGCCTGCTGGTCGCGACGCTGATCATCGCCGGGGCCTGGGATGCCTTCCGCCGCCTCGGCGTGCTGATCGATCCGAGCTTCCCGCTGATCGGCGGCGTCGGCGTCTGGTTCGTCGCGACCGCGATCCGGTATGTCATCTCCGACCGCGAGAGGCGGGAGATCCGCGGCGCGTTCAGCCGCCGTGTCCCCCCCTCGCTGCTCAAGCAGATCGAGAGCAACTACCGCAAGGTCCGGCTGGGCGGCGAGAACTGCAAGCTTACGGTGCCGTTCACGGACGTGCGCAGCTTCACCAAGATCAGCGAGCGGATGACGCCGGAACAGGTGGTGAGTTTCCTCAACACGCTCCTGGGGCGGCTCGGCGCTGAGGTGTGGCGCGAGTCCGTGGTGATCGACAAGTTCATCGGCGACTCGGTGATGGCGTTCTGGAATGCGCTCCTGCGCCAGAAGGACCACGCCCGGCACGCCTTGCGGGCGGCGCTCGCGATGCGCGCCGCAGTGGTTGAGCTGAACGCGAAGCAGGAATTCGGCCTGCCCGAGGAAATCGCCCGCGAAGGGCCGGTGGAGATCGGCATCGGCATCAACACCGGGCCTGCCTGCGCCGGTAATGTCGGCTCGGCCGAGCGCTTCAACTACTCGGCGATAGGCGACGCGGTGAACGTGGCCGCGCGGACCGAAGCGGCGTGCAAGGATGTCGGCTACGACATCGTCGTCGCCCAGTCAACCACAGAGCAGGCGCCGGAATTCGCATTCGTGGAGGCCGGGCGGGTGCCGCTGAAGGGCAAGTCCGAGCCGGTCGCCCTGATGATCCTGGTCGGCGGGCAGGAGTTCCGCATGGGGCCACAATTCGCCGAGTTCTCGAACCGCTACCGGCGATTGATCGAGGCCCTGCGCGGCCGGCGTCCGCCGGCGGTCGCTGACGCGCTGGCCGACTGCCGCAGTCTTGCCGCCGCCTTCGACGCCCGGTTGCTGCGGTTCCTCGACCGGATCCCGAACCGCCAGGAGGATTTCCGGCCGCTTCCCAAGCCGCAGATCAGCCTGGTGACCGACACCTATCCCGGATTATTCATCAGGGTGCCTGACTTGGTTGGCGGGCATGGATTAAACTGTGGATGCGGCGTGTGAATTTGTCGCCAAACCTGTTCCTGCGCCACCAGCCTAGAGATCCAGCCCGCCATGTTCGATGATA
>Ga0209049_1000188_pt1 | contig 13376 bp, 16 predicted proteins | sample WorMetulBAHAMAS2_FD_187398 | JGI IMG/M metagenome (GOLD analysis project Ga0209049, IMG submission 187398) | Marine gutless worms symbiont microbial communities from Max Planck institute for Marine Microbiology, Germany - Olavius ullae BAHAMAS.2... | ecosystem: Host-associated > Annelida >...
GGCAAGCACGGTTATGTCTTCCCCTACCCGCCTTCGGGTTACGATCCCCAGCTCGTCGGATCTCCCAGGTTCCTGATCAGTCTGTCGCTGCGCGCCGTCCGCGCTCACCCCGGCAGACCGCTCCGGTTTCGTCAGGTGAGATATATAGCATAATCTGCGGATTAATAAGGTCAACGGCCCCTAACCGCCATCAGGCAGGGCTTCGGCGTTATCCCCCACATCGCTCGCTTCCCCTGCCGGGACCGCGACCTGGACTTCGATCGGGGGCTCATCCGATTCCGCGAGTTGCTCCAGGGCCGCTTGGTTGCCTGGGAATTCAGGGTCGCGGAGCTCCGCCAGGGTCGGTAGGTCGTTCAGGGAACGCAGCCCGAAGTAGTCCAGAAACTTACGAGTCGTGGCATAGAGAGCCGGACGACCGGGCACGTCGCGGTGGCCGACGCTACGGATCCACTCGCGCTCGGTCAGGGTCTTGACGATGTGGGTGCTGACGGCGACGCCGCGGATGTCTTCGATCTCGCCGCGGGTGATGGGCTGGCGGTAGGCGATTAGGGCCAGGGTCTCCAGCAGGGCGCGGGAATAGCGGGTCGGCTTCTCTTCCCACAGGCGCGCCACCCAGGGGGCCGTCTCCTTGCGGACCTGGACCCGGAAGCCGCCGGCAACCTGGATCAGCTCGATACCCCGGTCCCGGTAGTCTCGCTCCAGGGACGCGAGGACTTCCAGCACCGCGTCTCGGGTCGGTCGTTCCTCGTCGGGAAAGAGGCCGAGCAGGCGCTCCGGGGTCAGGGGTTCGCCGGCCGCCAACAGGGCCCCTTCGAGGATCTGCTCGAGAGACGGTTGTCCGCTCATGCTTCGGCCCCACGCAGCCGGGCGTGGATGGGCGCGAAGGGTTCGGGCTGCACCAGCTCGATGGAGGCATCTCTGATCAGCTCGAGCAAGGCGAGGAAGGTAACTATGACCCCGGCCCGCCCCTCGCCCAGTTCGAATAGATGGACAAAGGGGACAAAGCCCGCTCCCTGCATCCGCTCCAGCACCTTCGCCATGCGCTCGCGCAGGGACAGGGACTCGCGCTCGACCCGGTGGCTGAGATAGAGATCCGCCCGGGCCAGGACCTCGCGCAGGGCCAACAGGAGCTCATGCAGGTCCACGGTCGGCGGCAGTCGGCGTACCTGCCCCGGCGGTATCCGGGCCCGGGTGACGAAGACATCCCGCCCCAGGCGGGGTAGGGCGTCCAGATCCAGGGCCGCCTGCTTGAAGCGTTCATATTCCTGGAGCCGCCGTACCAGCTCGGCCCGCGGATCTTCTTCGTCCTCCTGCGGTGTCGGCCGCGGCAGCAACATGCGCGACTTGATCTCCGCCAGGATGGCGGCCATGATCAGGTACTCGGATGCCAGCTCCAGGCGCAGGTCCTTCATCAGCTCGACGTACTCCATGTATTGGTCGGTGATCTCGGCAATGGGGATATCGAGGATATCCAGATTCTGGCGCCGGATGAGATATAAGAGCAGATCCAGCGGCCCCTCGAAGGCCTCGAGGATGACTTCCAGGGCATCCGGGGGGATGTAGAGGTCCTGGGGGAATGTGAGCATGGGAGCGCCCTGCACGATGGCGTAAGGCGTCTCCCGCTGCGGCAGCGGGTCATCGTTCTCGGACGCTCCAATCCAGGAACCGGGGGTCTCCTCGGTCACGGGAATACCAACGACATGGCGTGCCGCACTTCCTCCATGGTCTCTCGCGCCAGGTTCCGCGCCGCCCCGCAACCATCGTTGATCAGATTCCGGACCAGGTCCGGCTGCTGCTCCAGTTCGTGCGCCCGTTCCTGGATCGGCCGTAACTCGTCGAGCACGGCGTCGATGACCGGCTGTTTGCAGTCGACGCAACCGATGCCGGCCGTGCGGCAGCCCTCCCGGACCCAGGACTTGACCGCCTCGTCCGAGTAGACTTGGTGTAACTGCCACACCGGACAGCGCTCGGGATCCCCCGGATCGGTACGGCGTACCCGCTGCGGATCGGTCGGCATAGTGCGCAGGGATTGCGCCACGTCCGCGGGGTCGTCCCGTAGCGTGATGGCATTACCATAGGATTTGGACATCTTTTGCCCGTCCAGTCCCGGCATCTTGGAGGCCTTGGTGAGCAGGGCCCGGGGCTCCGGGAGGATGACGCGCCCCCCCCCTTCCAGGTAGCCGAACAGGCGTTCGCGGTCCGACACCGTGAGGTTGCCCTGACTCTCGAGCAGGGCACGGGCCACCTCCAGGGCCTCCTGATCGCCCTGTTCCCGGTATTGCCTGCGCAGTTTGTCGAAGAGCTTGGCGTTCTTCTTGCCCATCTTTTTGCGGGCCTGTTCCGCCAGCTCTTCGAATCCCGGTTCGCGGCCATAGATGTGGTTGAAGCGGCGGGCGATCTCCCGCGTCAGCTCCACGTGGGCTACCTGATCCTCTCCCACCGGGACCTGCCCTCCCTTGTAGATCAGGATGTCCGCGCTTTGCAGCAGCGGATAACCCAGAAAGCCGTAGGTGGCCAGGTCCTTTTCCTTCAGCTTCTCTTGTTGGTCCTTGTAGCTCGGGACCCGCTCCAACCAACCCAGGGGCGCGATCATGGACAACAGCAGGTGCAGCTCCGCGTGCTCCGGTACGCGAGACTGAACGAACAGGGTCGCGGAGCCGGGGTTGATCCCGGCGGCGAGCCAATCCACAACCATGTCCCAGATACTTGCCGGGATCGGGGACGGGTCCTCGTAATGGGTGGTCAGGGCGTGCCAATCAGCGACGAAGAAGAAGCACTCGTGTTCGTGCTGTAGCTCCAGCCAGTTCTTGAGCACCCCGTGATAGTGGCCGAGGTGCAGCCGGCCGGTGGGCCGCATACCGGAGATGATGCGGTTACTGTGGGAGGAAACAGTGTTCAATGATCGAAATCCTAAAGCGATTGGTGGAATCTCAGGTGCCCTGGAGGGCGGCAACAGGAGGGGGCGCTGAATGATTACCGCGGCTTGTCGTCTCGACCGAAGGGGGGGCGCTTACGAAGTAACGGTGTAACGGTGTTGTCCGGGCACAGGATTCCTCCTCCGTCGGGACAAGGATTTCTCATTGCACTCGAGATGACAATAGATTTGCACCAAATCCCGGAACTGAAAATTAGGATGGAACAGGGTACTCGGGCCGGCGGTAGAAAAACAACTCCTTTACAACCTCGGCGCCCGGTAGGAGGTCGATCGTGCCCGCGATGATCGGCAGCAGAAGGGAGCCCAACAGGCCGGTGACCAGCAGCGCCAGCAATAGGATCAGCCCATAGGGCTCCAAGCGCGAGAATCCGGCCGACCACGCAGGCGGCAACAGGACATTGAGCACCCTCCCGCCATCGAGCGGAACTATAGGAAACAGGTTCAGCACCATCAGGAGCACATTGATGAATACCCCGGTGGCGCCCATGTAGATGAGCGGCAGCGCGAGCCAGTGGGAGGTATCCAAAAACGCGAGCCCGAGGTGTACCACCAGACCCCAGAGCACGCCCATCAGCAGGTTCGCCCCCGGTCCCGCCAAGGCCACCAGGGCCAGATCCCGCCGCTCGCGCCGGAGATTACGCCCGTTGATCGGCACCGGCTTGGCCCAGCCGAAGAGGAAACCGGTCACCAGAAAAGTGAGCAGAGGGACAATCAGGGTACCAAGGAGATCGATGTGTTTGAGGGGATTGAGGGTTACTCGCCCCAGCATTTTGGCCGTACCGTCACCCAGCCGGTTCGCCATCCAGCCGTGGGCCGCCTCATGCACCGTGATGGCAAACAGCACCGGCAGTATGATTACCGCCAGCAGCTGGATGCTGTTCAAAGCATTCATTACCCCATTATATACGCATATGCTTCCCGGACGTTTTGTGAAACTGACCACTGTCCGGCGGGATGCGGCCATCCCTGGCCTGTCCCGCCCTACGGGGCTTTATCGGAACCGGGTGAGTTGGTGGGCACAGTCCACGGTGGGCACAGCCCACCCTACAGTCGGGATGCGGCCATCCCTGGCCTATCCCGCCCTACGGGTGCCACCTCTGATAACTGCCCCTGCCAAAGTTATGCGCGCTCGCCTTGAGAGTCCGGGTGCATCCTGGTGAAGGGGACAAGGAAACCCCGAGTACGTCCGTCTTGCTGAGCGATCCGTCCGGGCGCTTCTCGATCACGACGAGCTCCTGATGGCCGTATCGGGCCCGACGGGGATCACCAGCCGATGACCTGCCTTGAGTTGCTCGAACAGGGGTGGGGGCACCGCAGGCGCGGCGGCGGTGACCAGGATGCCGTCGTAGGGGGCAAACTCGGGCCAACCATCGTGGCCGTCGCTGTGCCGGGTCTCTATGTTCGTATAGCCCAGGCGGGCGAGCCGGGCGGCGGACTGTCGGGCCAGCTCGGGAATGATCTCCACCGAACGGACTTGGCCGACCACGCGGGAAAGGACGGCCGCCTGGTACCCGGAGCCGGTGCCGACCTCCAGCACACAGCCGTCCGGGCCGCAAGCGAGGAGGTCCGTCATCAAGGCGACGATGAAGGGCTGGGAGATGGTCTGGCCGTGGCCGATGGGCAACGGGCCGTTGGCGTAGGCATAACGTTACCCATGGCCCGGGACGAAATAGTGGCGCGGGACCTCTGCCATGGCCGTCATTACCCGCTCGTCGAAACTGTCACGTCCGATCATTGAGCACGTATACTGGAGCCCCGCCCGGATATCCTCGAGCAGCTTGTGAGTGCCGGATTGCATAGGCCCCTCCCGTTGCCGTGGCCGACGACCGACGTAGCGGCGTCGATGGCGTGGTGGTCGTGCCGCCGTCAGTGCTCCCGATGCCCGGCAAACGATAGCTTGTCCAGCACGCCCATCATCACCGCCGAGACCACAAAGGTCAGGTGGATGATCACATACCACATGAGCTTGTCGTTCGGGATATGGGGCGCATCCATGAAGGCCCGCAGCAGGTGGATGGAGGAAATGGCCACGATAGAGGCCGCGACCTTGAGCTTCAGGGTACCGGCATCCAACTTGCCCAGCCAGCCGAGCTTTTCGCCATCGTCGTCGATATCGATGCGTGAGACGAAGTTCTCGTAGCCGGAAAACATCACCATCACCACTAGGCTCGCTACCAGCACCATGTCGATCAGGGCGAGGATCGTGAGCACCATTTCCGTTTCCTTCATGGTCCAGATATGGCTCAGAACATGAAAGACTTCCTGGAAAAACTTCACGCCCAGGGCAACCAGGGCCAAGGACATGCCGATATAGACCGGGGCCAGGATCCAGCGGCTGGAGAAAAGCAGCTTTTCGATCGTACGTTCCAAACTATCAGCGGTTGTTTTCATCTTCTCAGTCCCAAGACAGGGTGCCGCCGGTACGGTACTCGGTGACTCGGGTCTCGAAGAAGTTCTTCTCCTTCTTCAGATCCAACACCTCGGACATCCAGGGGAAGGGATTGGTCGCCCCCGGATACTGCTCCGGCAGACCGATCTGGGCGTAGCGGCGGTTAGCGATGAACTTCAGATACTCGTCGAACAAGGGGGCATTCAGGCCCAGCACACCGCGGGGCATAGTGTCGTGGGCGTATTGGCCCTCCAACCCGACGGCGTCGCGGATCATTCGCACCAGCTCCTGCTGGAACCCCTCGGTCCAGAGCTGCGGGTTTTCGAGCTTGATCTGATTGATCACATCGATCCCGAAATTCATGTGCATGGACTCGTCACGCAGGATGTATTGGAACTGCTCGGCGGTGCCGGTCATTTTGTTGCGGCGGCCCATACTCAGGACCTGGACAAAGCCCACGTAGAAGAAGATACCCTCGAAGATGACATAGAAGGCGACCAGCTCGCGCAGCAACTTGCGGTCGTTCTCCGGGGTGCCCGTGCTGAAATGGGGATCGGCCAGGCACTGAGTATAGGGCAGCGCCCACTCCGCCTTGCGCGCCACGGCCGGCACCTCCCGATACATGTTGAAGATCTCGCCCTCGTCCAGTCCCAGGCTCTCCACCACATACTGGTAGGCGTGGGTGTGCAGGGCCTCCTCGAAGGCCTGACGCAGCAGATATTGGCGGCACTCCGGGTTGGAGATATGCCGGTAGACGGCCAGCACCAGGTTATTCGCCACCAGGGAGTCGGCGGTCGAGAAGAAACCCAGGTTGCGCTCGATGATGGTGCGCTCGTCCTCGGTCAGGCCATTGGGGTCCGTCCACAAGGCGATGTCCGCGTTCATATTGATCTCCTGCGGCATCCAGTGGTTGGCGCAGGCATCCAGATACTTCTGCCAGGCCCAGTCGTATTTGAAGGGGACGAGCTGGTTGAGATCGGCACGGCAGTTGATGATCCGCTTGTCGTCCACCCGCACCCGACCGGCGCCCATCTCCAGGTCCTCCAGGCCGGTGGCACCACCCGCGGCTGCCGGATCGGTGTGCCGATCCGGTAGACCATCGGCGCCGGTGACCGGGACGGTAGACCCCCAGGCCGCCAGATCCAGCTGTACCAGCAAGGGGTTCGGATCCACCACTGGCGCCGTACCCCTGGTAGCTACTGAAACCTCGTCGGCGACCGCGCCCTGGCCCAGCAGACGGGCATGGTCGGCAGTGTCGCGGGCCGGAAGCGCCACGTGTCCGTCAGCGTCGGGGTATGAGTCATAGGACACCGATCCCCGTAGCCCAGCCGGTGGCGGCACTTCAGGGCCCTCGCGCCGGCTCGACACGAAGGCCAGTGGGTCGTCCCAATTCAACATCTTGGTTTTCCTCTTTACTACCGGATACACCGTAGCGCCCTACTCGTTCTTTTTTTCGAGCTTCTTTTGCCGTTGTCTTTCGCTTAGAACCATAGCCTTATCTCCAATGAACCGCAAAGGCACGAAAGAACCGGCAGTGGCTCAGTTTGAAAATTTGGCTCTTTATGGATGGCTCTTTATGGATTCCAGACTGGTTAGGATATTTTGCGCAAATTTGCCTTCTCAGAAAGCCAGAGGGGAATCGTATAACTTGCTGTTATTGTTGAGAAAAGACTGCCTATTCTGTCATCGGTCTGAGTGCTACGGACCGCCGTCCCCTTCGACCAGTCTGGATATCTGTCAGGTCCCGTGTAATTATATACCGAAGAGGAGCAATCCTCTATTGCAAGCGAGAGAGGTCTTACGCCTGCTGGCCGAGGAGGGAATAGAGGGGAGGGGTAAGGAAGCCGAGCCGCGGGGTGACGGCGATTGACAAGTCCGACATCATCACGCTTTGAGTATAGCAATCACCCACCATGGACATCCAGTTGCACAAGAACGCCCGTACCCCACGGCTATCCGCCTGGAATTACAGTCTCAGCCCGAGTCGGTGAGCGACCGGGAACTGGCCGAGGCTTACCACCTCAACCGTCATACGGTTGCGAAATGGCGCCAACGCAAGGGGGTGGAGATGCCTCGCACCGCCCAGCGGCTCCACGCCACGGCCCAGGAAGCGGTGGTGGCAGCGTTGCGTGAGACCCTCCTGCTGCCCCTGGATGACTTGCTGGCGGTGACCCGCGAGTTCATCCACCCCGAGGTCTCGCGCTCTGGCCTGGACCGCGGTCTGCGCCGCCACGGCGTGCCTAACCTCGAGACGCTGATGCCCTGGGAGGCCGGCGCCAAGATGCCGGTGAAGCCCGTCAAGGCGTAGAACGCGGTCTTGATCACCAGCTCGTTGGTCCAGCGGTAATCTCGATTGTCGAATACCTGAAGAAAATAACGGGTTTCGATGAAATCGCACAGGGGCTCAATATCGCCGCTGGTGTAGAAGTGCTCCGCCGCCCGGCGGGCGGTTTCGCGGTCCTCATATTCAGGCAGCAGGGCGTCCCGGATGCGCTCCACATACAGGCGCCGGATCACCAGATTGGGAATGGTCAGCGCCAGGCGACCCATGGGGTCGCTCCCGACAATGGTCAACACCCCAGGTAATACATGAGGGAAGCCAGAAAGGGCTGGTCACGGGTGGCCGTCAGCATATCCTGAACGCCAAAACGTTTCGCCAATTGCCCAATCAGGGGAGGGGCGGTAGGGTCGAGGGCCTTTGTGATCAGTTCATCGCCATGGGGCAGGCGAGCGATGTATTCGATGCGGTTGCGATCCATGGCCAGGTTGTCGTCCAGGATCTCCCGCGGATAGACGCAATCGGCCTGGTAGTTTTGGAAGAAATACAAGGCCAATGTGGGGTTGTAGACCAGGGGCGAGTCGTCGCCCCCGTAGCCGAAGCGGTAGCCGTTGTAGAAGGTACGCATCATGGCGCGGGCCTCTTCCACCTGGGTAGCTGCCAATCCGCATTCCTCGCCGATTCGCTCCAGCACCCCGGCCACTTCGCTTGCATGGAAACCGCATAGGTCGTGGTATTCCGGACGATAAGGAGATGTCCCTGGCCACGTTATATCCACTGCTGATGTCGCTCATGACCACCGGCGATACCCCGGTGATGAATACCTTGTCGAGGCCCTGCCCGCTGCTTAAGGATTTAATCGCCTTGAATACGGTTTTCAGGATGCCTTCACTATGCACCAAGGTTGCATACCGGTCTTCTCCACCCAGCTGGGCGGCCATGACCTCGTTGGCGAAGTTGTCATATTCGTCAATCAAAAGATGGAGTTTGTTCGGCGTCTGGTTTACCGCATCCACGGTGGATTGGAAGGATACCAGGGCATTGTCGGCTTTGATCTCGATTGCTTGAGGAAGATATTGGCGATAGCGGCTGATGAAACTCCGTACGCAGGCATTGATATGGTCATGCAACGCCTGCTCGATGGCCTGGGTGTCGCCATAGGAAGCCACCATGGAGAAATCCCAGCGCATCACAAAATAGCGATTGTGCAAGGGGGTGGGGGTTTCGCCGATCTTCAGGTGTCCGAACAGCCGTGCGAACTCGTCCGACTTGGCCAGGTCGTAGTAGTTTTCCAGCATCGACAGCACCAGGCTTTTTCCGAACCGGCGCGGACGCAGGAACAGGAGGTGTTTGCCTGCTGCTTCGAGGGAAGTGATGCGATTCGTATGATCGGCGTAAAAATAATCTTCCGTGATCAAAGCATAAAAATTGGCAATACCGTAGGGAAATTTCATAGAGAAGCTCCGATCGATCTTTGGCTTTTCCTGTATCCCTTCAATCCCGCTTGTGACGAAATTCGCCTTCGATCACCCGTGGGCCGGTTTGAATCGTATCCCGGTCGGGCGACGGCTCACCGGGAAGGATGCGGAACCAGCGCAAGATCAAGAACCGGCGCAGTTTCGGCACGAGCAGCAAGAAACCCAAAGTATCGGTAAAAAAACCCGGCAGCAACAGGACAAGACCCGCCAGCAGCAGCAATGCGCCATCGAGCAGCTCCAGGGCCGGCACTTGGTTCTGCCCCAGGGCGTCGCGCACCCGCATGAGTACCGAAAAGCCCTGGATCCGAACCAGCGCGCCGCCGAGCAGTGCCGTGAAGATAGACAGACCGATGGTCGATAGAGCGCCGATCTGTGAGCCTACCTGGATCAGGAAGTAGAGCTCGACCAGAGGGATTCCGATGAACAACAGTAAGAAAAGAAACACAAGGCCGGTCTCGAGTTCTCGGGCAATTCGGATGTCGGTTGCCTACCTTAACATGTGGGTGGAAAGCGGGAACTCCATGCCCGGTTCGGGTTGCCTTTTCACCTTCGGGGGCTTGTAAACAGACGGGTTGATCCGCAGATTACACGGATTTTCACGGCTCGATAACAAATCGTTCCCCTTTGCGTCGGTTCGCGTTAATGTGCCATGCAGTTTGAGACCGAAGAGCCGAGCCCAACCTTTAGGTACTTGACGACATGCATCCGAACTCGATAGCCGGCAGCCCGGGGGTCCTGCTGTCTTCTGCACCTGCCCGGACGAGGCGACTGCGGCCAGGATCGCCGAGGCGCTGGTGGGGAAGCGGCTCGCTGCCTGCGTCAATTCGGTTGCCCGGATTGACGTCCGTGTATCTGTGGCAGGATGAGGTGGAACGCGATACCGGGGTGCTCTTGCTGATCAAGACGACGAATGCCCGCTTCGATGCATTGCGCGCGCGTCTGTGCGCGCTGCATCCTTACGAGCTGCCCGAGGTCATCGCAATCCCCGTGACCAGGGGCCTGCCCGCATACCTGCAGTGGGTGACTGCATGTACCTCGGTGGACGTCTGACCTTCCTGCTGTTGCTTCTCCCGCTGCTCGCTGCCTCGGCGGTAGGTGTGGGCGAAGCGGCGTTGTTCCCGCCCGACCAGGCGTCTCGCGTCTCGGGCCGGACGCTCGACCCCGAAACCCGCCGCGTATCCTGGAACCTCGGCCAGGCGTTGGGCTTCGGAACGGAAGCCGACATCCCGACGGCGGAACAGGCCTTCCGTTTTACCGCCGAGGTTGCGGCCCCGGACCGTCTTTGGCTCACCTGGGACATCGCGGACGGGACCTTTCTCTACCAGGAGCAGATCCGAATCGCCCTGGAGGACGCCCCGAATGTCGCCCTCGGCCCTTATGAGCTACCGCAACCGGAGATCGAGCCCGACACGGTACGCCCGGACGGCACCACCGGCGACGTGGCCATCTACTATCACCGCATCGATCTGCCGTTGCCGCTGGTGCGGGGAGCGACGGAACCGACCGGCCTGACGCTGGTGGTGAAGTATCAGGGCTGTGCCGAGCGCGGGATCTGTTATCCCCCGGTCACGCGGCGGATCGATCTGGACCTGCCCGCCGCGACCGAGATCGCCGACATCGCCACGCCCCGCGCCGGAGCGCCAGCTGCCGATAGGGCACCGCCAGCAGCTACGGGGGACAGTGAGCCCCTTTCCGAGTCGGATCGGATCGCGGCCGTGCTGGCCAGCGGCAATCTGTGGGCGACCGCGGTCCTGTTCTTCGGTTTCGGTCTGCTGTTGGCCTTCACGCCCTGCGTCTTTCCCATGATCCCCATCCTGTCGGGCATCATCGCCGGTCAAGGTGCGGCCATCACCACCCGCAGGGCCTTTGTGCTGTCCCTGGTCTATGTGCTCGCCATGGCCTTGACCTACGCCGTCGCCGGGGTACTCGCGGGTCTGTTCGGCGCTAACCTGCAGGCGGCCTTCCAGAACCCTTGGAGCCTCAGCCTGTTTGCCCTGGTCTTCGTCGCTCTGGCCCTGTCCATGTTCGGCTTCTATGAGTTGCAGCTACCCTCCGGGCTGCAATCCAGGCTCGCCGCCGTCAGCAACCGTCAGGAGGGCGGAACCCTGGTCGGAGTGGCCGTCATGGGCCTGCTCTCGGCCCTGATCGTCGGCCCCTGCGTCGCGCCGCCCCTGGCCGGTGCCCTGATCTTTATCGGTCAGACCGGCGACTGGCTGCTGGGCGGCGTCTCCCTGTTCGCCCTCAGCCTGGGCATGGGCGCTCCGCTGATCGCTATCGGCACCTCGGCGGGCAAGCTGCTGCCCAAGGCCGGGGCCTGGATGGATGCGGTAAAGGCCGTGTTCGGTGTGGCCCTGTTGGCGGTGGCTATCCTGCTGCTGGAACGTGTCTTACCCCACGCCGTCGCTATGATCTTGTGGGGGCTGCTGCTGATCTGCTCAGGGGTGTATCTGGGCGCCCTGCGGCAACTGCCGCCCGCAGCGGGTGGCTGGAGCAAGTTGTGGAAGGGCCTCGGTCTCTGCCTGCTCACCTACGGTGTGCTGATGCTGGTGGGCGCGGCCGCGGGCGGTAAGGATATGGTGCAACCCCTGCGCGGACTCGGCCTGGGAGGCGGCCGGGCCACTGAGCGACAGGTTGTTTTCAAGCCTGTCAAATCGGTCGCGGATCTGGAGCGGGAGCTGGCCACCGCCAGTCGTGCCGGCAGGCCGGTTATGTTGGATTTCTATGCGGACTGGTGTGTGTCCTGCAAGGAGCTGGAACGCTATACATTCTCCGATCCGACGGTAGTCGCCGAGCTGGATCGCTTCGTCCTGCTGCGGGCGGACGTCACCGCCAATGATGAGCAGGACCGGGAATTGATGCAGGGCCGCTTCGGCATTCCGGGACCACCGGCTGTCCTGTTCTTCGATGCCAAGGGCCAGGAAGCGCGCGGCTATCGGATAATCGGTTTCAAACCGGCGCGGGAGTTCGCCGACTACTTGCGTAGGCTGGTACCATGACTCGCAGCAAGCTCATACTCATAATGGTGATCGTCGGCCTGCTCGGGATCGGGGTTGGCCTCTTGGGTTCATGGTGGCTGAGCGGGAAATCGGGGTTCGGACTACCGTTTCCCGGCGACGAGGACACTGAAACCGGCCAGCTCGACCAATTGCCCCGGTTCGAGCTGCCTGGCCTCGACGGAAAGGAGGTCGCCGGCAGCCGCTGGGCCGGCAAGATACTGGTGCTCAACTTCTGGGCCACTTGGTGCCTGCCTTGCCTGCGGGAGCTGCCCCTGTTCGACGAGCTGCAACGCACCTATGCCGAGGCCGGTCTCCAGGTGGTCGGTATCGCTATTGATAACCACGAAGATGTGGAACGCTTCCTGGCCGAACATCCGGTCGGCTTTCCGATCCTACTCGGTGATGCGGAAGCCATCGAGCTGTCCCGACGGTTGGGCAACCGCGTGCAGGGTCTACCCTTTACCGTGATCTTCGACCCCCGCGGGAAGCGGGTCTATGCCCGGTCAGGTGAGGTGACCCGTGGGGACCTGACCGAGCATCTGGAGCCTTTGTTTTCCCGGACCGATGGGAGGTAAGCTATTATCACCTGCTGAACTCCGCCCAATGCCATTAAGTTTGGAGGCTGTCATCTCGACCGAAGGGGTAACCGTTCAGTCCCCTCCTCTTCGGGATCAGGATCGAGAGGTGGTTGAACGGTTGCCCGAAGGGAGAAATCTTTTCAGCTTGTAAAAGTCCCCGGAGCACAGGATTTCTCGCTTCGCTCGAAATGACAACAAGCAACACCAAACGTTGCCAGTGGGCTTAAGGGGACCTTGAAAAATCCCATGCTCAATACTTTTCATGGTGATGCTCATAAATCGCGCTTTTCGAATGCCTTGATTATCATGGAGTTACGCACACGGACATAACGGGGTTTCCTTGTTCTGCAAAGACACCTTGAATTTTTCAAGGTGCCCTTAACTTATCAACCTGTCCAATTTTTGGGGTCCACTTCACTATCCCAGTGTCTCGAAGCGCGGATTTTCAGGTACCTGAATCCGTGACGTAAATGAGCTGACGATTGGTTTGTGTCGAGCTGGGCCGGCTGCTGTCATTGCAAACGGGAGTGATGGAGGACTCAACCACTATGCACTGAAAGTGCATAGCGTTGGTTGCTCTTGGACTGAAAGTCCGAACAGACAGCGGGCGCCATTGGGAGTTACCGCCTGACCGCGCGCTACCTGATTGGTTTAAGCGTCCGGATGGTTACTCTGAAATGTCATGCCAAGAAAGGCTGGACGTTTTAGAGGAAGCAGGCTTA
>Ga0209049_1000189_pt1 | contig 13320 bp, 16 predicted proteins | sample WorMetulBAHAMAS2_FD_187398 | JGI IMG/M metagenome (GOLD analysis project Ga0209049, IMG submission 187398) | Marine gutless worms symbiont microbial communities from Max Planck institute for Marine Microbiology, Germany - Olavius ullae BAHAMAS.2... | ecosystem: Host-associated > Annelida >...
CCGCTGCCCGCAGCGCTGCCGGCGTCAGGTCCCGTCGCGTGATCTCGACTGCCCCTGCCATGCCTGCCTCCTTCGTTGCACGAGGCAGTGAGTCAGAGTTCCCGCAACCTGGGAATCCCCAATCGCGAGACAGCCAAATGGGCGCCAGGTATCAGTCGAATCTCCAGTTCTCGAAGAAGCTGGCGGTAATCCTGGTCAGCGGCGTCGTGCTGCTGGTTCTGGTGGTCGGCGCGACTTCTTTGTGGATCCCGAACCAGCACAATTCCCTGGCACGCGACAGCGCCGAGCGCATGGTGCAGGGCGGCTTTGCCTCGTTGGAGGAGAAGCTGCGCATCGTGACCGTCGACTACGCGCTCTGGACCGACGCCTATGAAGCGATCCATACCGACGACATCGACTGGATCTTCAGCAATATCGGCACCGGCGCGACGGAAACCGGCACCGCCGATCTGATGATCATCGTCAAGCCGGGCGAAACGCGTTCCTACGGCTGGAGCGACGACTCGGGCGAGACGCCGACGGCCGCTCTGCTGACCCCCGAAGCGATCGAAGCGGGCCTGCACCTGCTCGATCCGCTGCCGTTCGACCAGGTCCTGCCGGTCCACTACTACGCCCGCGTCGGCGACCAGATATGGCTGCTCGCCGCCTGCCGGGCGCGCATATCGTCCGCCGGATCGCCCTGCCGCTGGGCCTGACGCTCGTCCTGCTGGCGGCTGCGGCCGCGCTGGTCTCACGCCACTTGGTGAAGTCGGCACAGCGGCTGGAGCGGGCGCTGGGCGCGGCCCAGGCCGCCGACCACAGCAAGACCGAGTTCCTGGCCAATGTCACCCATGAGCTGCGCACGCCGATGAACGGGATCATCGGCGTCGCCCAGCTCCTTGAGCAGAGCGACCTCGACGACGAGCAGAGGGAGATGCTGAAGATCCCGATGACCTCGGCCGACAGCCAGATGTCCCTGATCCGCGACCTGCTCGACGTCTCGCGCATCGACGCCGGCCGCATGGTCCTTGACCAGCGGCCCTTCCAGCCAGCAGCGACCATGCACGAGGTGATCGGCATCATCCAGCCCCAGGCGGCGAAGAAAGGCCACGACTTGTGCACCGATCTCGACGGCAGCGAAGGGATCACCTTGCTCGGCGACCAGGATGCGTTCAAGCAGATCGTCACCAATATCGCCGGCAACGCGGTCAAGTTCACCGAAATCGGTCGTGTCGAGCTGTCGCTGGAGATGACCCGCCGGTTCGACCAGGCCCATTTCGTACTCCGGGTCGCCGATACCGGGCCGGGGATCGACCCCTCGCAGCAAGAGCGGGTCTTCGAGTGCTTTGTCCAGGTCGACACCTCGCTGACCCGCGAGGCGGAAGGCACCGGGCTCGGACTTGCGATCGCCAAGTCGCTGGTCGAGCTGATGGACGGCGAGATCAGGCTCAGCAGCACCCCCGGCCAGGGGTCGGTGTTCACCGTCGCACTCGCCTTCGAAGTCGCCATTCTCGCGGAACCGCAGCGTGACGCCGCATGACGCCACGCGACGCAGCACCGGGCGACCGGCTGACATCGACCGGCGGCGGGCAGATTGCGGCCCGGCCAATCGGGGAGGGGCGGCGGAGATGACAGAACATGGCCCCGAAGCCGGCGGCATCCTGGATGCCGAAGACAATGATGCCAACCTGTTCGTGATCAGGACAATGCTGAAGCGTGCCGGCCATACCGCCTTGGTCGCCCGCGACGGTGTCGAGGCGGTGGAGATCGCCTCGCGCGAACGTCCGCGCCTGGTGCTGATGGACATCAGCATGCCGCGCATGAACGGCATCGATGCTGCGTTGCGGATCCGCGACGTCATCACGGGGGCCGTGCCGCGAATCATCGCCGTGACCGCGAACGCGACCGCGCGCCAGCGCGAGGCCTGCGCGGCGGCGGGGTGCGACGGCTTTCTCGCCAAACCGATCGATCAGGCTGAGCTGCTGGACGTGATCGCGCGCTACGTCAACTGAACGGTGCCCGCCACGCACCGATTCCCCCGCCACGAGACCCGCCGGTGCCCTCCCGCGGCGCGAACCGATTTTGGGGCGACCGGGCCCGGCCGATCCTCGGGGGCGCGGCCTCCCCATTGCGGTGGAAGTCTGTCGGTTCGCACATTAGGATGAGCGCGGGCGATGGGCACGGGCGGCCGGGGTCCTTCCGGCGTTCGAACCGATTGCGCCCACCTCCTCGGCAACGACCCGACCGCTCCGGAACCGCCATGGCCCACGCCGCCTCCCCCGTGCCTCCCGCGTCTTCCGGCGAGATCACCTATGCACGCGTCGCCGCCATCGCCCTGCCGGTGGTGCTGTCGAACGCCATGGTGCCGCTGCAAGGGGCGATCGACACCGCGATCATCGGCAATCTCGGCCATGCCAGCTACCTCGCCGCGGTGGCGCTGGGGGCGACGGTGATCCACTTCGTGTTCGCTGTGTTCAACTTCCTCCAGATGGGGGTTTCAGGCCTCACCGCCCAGGCAATGGGTGCCAGCGACCGGCGCCGGGTGATGAACACCCTGGTCCGTGCCGGGATGATCGCGCTCACCATCGCCGCCATGCTGATCGTCGCCAAGCTGCCGGTGCGGGCCGGCGCCATGAGCCTGTTCGAAGGCAGCGCCGAAGCGACCCGCCTCGCCGGACGCTACGTCGACATCCGCCTCTGGGGCGCGCCGGCCGAGCTGATGAACTATGCGCTGATGGGCCGGTTCGCCGGCCAGGGGCTGACCCGGCGTCTGTTCGAGATGCAGCTGCTCACCTCGCTGACCAACATCGCGCTGAACCTGATCTTCGTCCTCGGCTTCGGTTGGGGCGTCGAGGGGGTGGCGCTCGGCACCGTGCTGGCGGCTTTTGCCGGCAGCGGGCTCGGCCTTTGGCGGGTACGCCAGCGCGCCGGCCTGGTGGCGCCGCCGGGCTGGCACCTCGACTGGGGGCGGATCGTCAACGCCGCCGAGCTGGCCTAGGTGATGGCGCTCAACCGCGACATCATGATCCGCACCCTGATGCTGGCCGGCGGCTTCGCCTGGCTGACCCGGCTGAGCTCGCTGCAGGGCGACCTGGTGTTGGCGGCAAACGGCATCCTGCTGCCGTTCTTCACCCTGTCGTCCCGCGCCCTGGACGGCTTCGCCATGGCCGCAGAGGCGCTGGTAGGCCAGGCCCTGGGGGCGCGGAGCCGGCCGCGGCTGCGCCGGGCGGTGGTCGTCTGCTCGCTCTCGGCCCTGGCCCTGGCGGCGGCGATGGCGCTGACCCTCAGCGGCCTCGCCGGGCCGATCATCCGGCTGTTGATCAATGTGGCGGAGGTGCGGGCGGTGGCCACGGAGCACGCGCTCTGGGCCGGGCTGCTGCGGCTGATTTCCGTGATGGCCTTCATGCTCGACGACGTCTTCATCGGCGCCACCGAGGGGGCGGTGATGCGCAACGCGATGATCGTCGCGACTGCGATCTTCGCCCCGCTCGGCTACCTGATGACCGGCGCCTTCGGCAATCACGGGCTGTGGGCGGCGCTGTGGATCTGGCTGCTGCTCAGGGCCGGGACGCTGGCGCTCAGCTACCCCCGGCTGGAGGCGCGGGCACAGGCGTCGTGATCTTGCCGCACCGGCGGTGCAGGATCAGAGCGGGTTGTCGGCCCCCACCGCCTCGGCGACATTGGCGAAGCCGTCGCGCGCCAGCAGGACATCGAGTCCGCTGGCGATCCGGCCCGGCAGGCTGATGCCGCCATAGACCATCGCCGTGTAGAGCTGCACCGCGCTGGCCCCGGCGCGGATCTTGGTGTAGGCCTGCTCGGGGCCGGCGACGCCACCGACCCCGGTCAGCGGCACCGCCCCTTGGGTCAGCCGGTACAGCGCCGCCAGCACCGCGGTCGAGCGGGCGAACAGCGGCTGGCCGGAAAGGCCGCCGGCCTCGCCCGCCTGCGGGCTCAACAGCTCCTCGCGCGCAAGCGTGGTGTTGGTGGCGATGATGCCGTCGAGACCGCGCTCCAGCGCCAGCTCGGCAATGTCGGCCAGCTCATCCTCGGCCAGGTCGGGAGCGATCTTCAGGAACACCGGCTTCTCGCCGCCGAGCCCCGCCTTCGCCGCCATCACCCGCATGAGCAGCGCGTCCAGCGTCGCCCGCCCCTGCAGGTCGCACAGGCGCTCGGTGTTGGGCGAGGAGACGTTGACGGTGAAGAAATCCGCATCCGCCCAGAGGTGCTCCAGCACCGTCACATAGTCCTGCGCCCGGTCGGCCGAGTCCTTGTTGGCGCCCAGATTGACGCCGATCACACCGGCGCCGCGCACTGCCGCCAGCCGCGGCCGGGCCGCCGCCATCCCGGCGTTGTTGAACCCGAACCGGTTGATCACCGCCCGGTCCTGCGTTAACCGGAACAGCCTTGGGCGCGGATTGCCCGGCTGCGGCCGCGGGGTCAGCGCACCGACCTCGACGAAACCCGGCCCGGCCGCGAGCGCCGGGCGCACCGCCTCGGCGTTCTTGTCGAACCCGGCGGCGATGCCGACCGGGTTGGGCAGCTTCAGCCCCGCCACCTGGCAGGCCAGCCGCGGCGAGGTCACCGGCCCGCCCTTCGGACCCAGCCCGGCGGCGAGCGCCTTCAGCGCCAGCCCGTGCGCCGTCTCCGGGTCGAGGCAGCGCAGCAGCCGCAGTCCGGCTTGCTCGACAAAGTTCATGCCACCCCCTCCGGGAACGCGTGCGCCCCGTCTGGCCCTAGCGGCAGCGGCTTCGCCCAGGCCAGGTCCGCCAGCCGTAGCGGCGCGTAGAGATGCGGGAACAGGGCACCGCCGCGCGACGACTCCCATGTCAAGTCGTCACCCAGCGCCTCAGCCTCCAGCGTCAGCAGCATCAGCCCCTCCCGGCCGGCGAAATACTTCGCCGCCGTCGCCGCCACCTGGGCGCCGGCGGAGAGATGCACGAAGCCGTCGGCAAGGTCGATCGGCGCGCCCCGGCTCTCGCCGTCGCGCTCCAGCGCCCGCCACTGATCGGCGGTGAGAATCTTGTAGATCAGCATGCGCCGCAGCAGTGCGGCACCGGCGCCCCGGCGTCAAGCTCTCAGCCCTGCGGGGTGACGATCTTGCGCGCCTGGCCGCGCTTGATCCCCAGCCGGTGCTCGCGCCAGATGATGAACAGCCCCGCCGACACCACCAGCGCCGCGCCGCCGAGCATCACCCCGGTCGGCAACTCGCCGAACAGCAGATAGCCGATCGCCAGCGCCATCAGCATCGAGGTGTAGTCGAAGGGCGCGATCACCGCTGCCTCGGCGTGGCGGTAGTTCGCGGTCAGCAGGATCTGGCCGAGCCCGCCCAGGAGCCCCGCCGCCACCAGCAGCGCCGCCTCCCAAACCGTCGGCACCACCCAGCCGAAGGGAATGGTCAGGAGCGCCAGCACCGAGCAGGTCAGCGAGAAGTAGAACACTATCGCCGCGGTCTGTTCGGTCTGCACCATCCTGCGCACGAACACGACGGCGAGGGCCATGAACACGGCCGCCAGCAGCATCGCCATGGCGCCGACGGTCTCGTGCTTGGTCGCCTCCTCGATGCCGAGCACGCTGAGCCGGGGCGACAGCACGATCAAGACGCCGACCAGGCCGACCAGCACCGCGGTCAGCCGGTGGAAGCGCACCGTCTCGCCGAGGAACATGGCGGCGAAGACGGTGACCAGCAAGGGCGCCGCGTAGCAGATGGCGGTGACCTCGGGCAGCGGCAACAGGCCCAGCGCGGTGAAGCTGAGCGCGCTATTGCTGAGCACCCGATCAACCCGCGCCAAACATGGCCGATCGGGTTCTGCGTCTTCAACCCGGTCTTCAGGTCGTGGCGCAGCCACAGCCAGACCAGGATCACCGGGATGGCGAAGGCCGAGCGGAAGAACACCGTCTCCCCGACAGGCACATGGATCTACACCACCTTGATGCAGGTCAACATCGCCATGAACACGGCGACCGAGGCGACTTTGAGCAGGATGCCGCGGGTGGGGTTTATCTCACGCTGGGCACTTCACAGACCCCGGCTCTTGTACATCATTTCACGCCGATTCCAGTTCGCCGATCGGCACCCGAGGTTGCGTAGTTCCAACCTCGGATCATCAGTCTGGATCAGGGCGATCAGGCGGCACCCGAAGAGCAGGTGATCCCGCGCGTTCTTGTCGAAGCTGTCGGCAGAGCATTCTGCCGTTGTCTGGTCGGTCCAATACAGAGTGTCAAAGCCCGTCATTGCGACGGCGGCCATGCTCCCACCCGCATCGAACACCGACCGCATGGCATCGTGGAGGGCATTGAGGTTTCCGGTCCAGTCCGAATAGCCGAAGCTCTCCTGGAAATGGAAAGCCCGCGACACATCCGCCCGAAACCGCTCCAAGTCCGAGCAGTCGATGCGCTCGATCCGATAGCCGAGCGGGCGCAGACTTTCGATCGCCTCCTCCAGGTATTCCCTCCGCCAGAACAGGTTGACCGCTCCTTTCTGGAGAAGCGGCCAGTCGGCCCGGTTCAGATCTCTGGCATCGAATACCGGCGCAGGTCCAACAACTTTTTTCGAGATGCCCCTCCGTCTTGGCCCAGGCGTAAACCGCATCGAGGCACTCTTCCATCGGCGCGAACAGCTCCTCGATCTCGGCGCTTGTGATCACCATCGGCGGGCAGACACCCAAGCTGTCGCCCATGGCGCGCAGGATTACGCCGCGCTTCAGGAGCTCCGCCGCCAGCTTGCCGCCGACCTTGCCGGGCTGCTTGAACATCGCCGCATTGGCCCGGTCGGGCGAGAGCTCCAGCGCCCCCATCAGCCCGGCTGAGCGGGCCTCGCCCACCAGCGGGTGCCCGGCGAAGGAGCGCAGCTTCTCCTAGAACAGCGGCGCCACCTTGCGCACATGGCCGACGATGTCGCGCCGCAGGTAGATCTCGATCGTCTTCACCCCGACGGCGCAGCCCAAAGGGTGCCCGCCATAGGTGTGGCCGTGGCCAAACGCCGGGTGGCGGTTGGTCTCGGCCTCGATGGCGTCGGCCATCTCGGCATTGAGCGCCACCGCACTCAGCGGCACATAGCCGCCGGTGATCTGCTTGGCCATCGACACCGAGGTCGCCTCCATGCCGAAGGTCTCGGCCCCGAACCAGTTGGCGGTGCGGCCGAAGCCACAGATCACCTCGTCGTCGATGAACAGGATGTCGTATTTCTTCAACACCGGGTTGATCGCCTGGAAATAGCCCTCGGCCGGCACGATCACCCCGCCCGCGCCCATCACCGGCTCGGCGATATCGGCGGCGACGGTCTCCGGCCCCTCGGCGATGATCAGCTCCTCCAGCTCGCGGGCGCAGCGGGCGACGAATTTGGCTTCCGTCTCGCCGTCCTTCCCCTCGCGCCAGTAATGCGGGCAGGTGGTGTGCTTGACGAAGTCGAACGGCAGGTTGAAGGATTCATGCGCCATCGGCAACCCGGTCAGCGAGCCTGACACTAGGGTCACCCCGTGATAACCCTTCTTCCGGGCGATGATCTTCTTCTTTTCCGGCTTGCCGAGACCGTTCATCATGTACCAGATCAGCTTGATCTGGGTTTCGTTCGCCTCCGAGCCCGAGCAGCCGTAGAACACCCGCGACATCGGGATCGGGTAGAGCTCCTTGATCTTCTCCGCCAGCTCGATCGCCGGCTCGTGGGTGCGGCCGCCAAACAGGTGGTAGTAGGGCAGCCTGCCGAGCTGCTCCTTGGCGGCGTCGATCAGCTCGGCATCGCCGAAGCCGAGGCCGCAGCACCAGAGCGCGGTCAGCCCCTCGATGAACTTCCGCCCGTTGTCGTCATAAACATAGATCCCCTCGCCGCGCTCGATCAAGTGCGCGCCGACTTGCCGGTGGGTGACGGCGTTGGTTTAGGGGTGCAGCAGCGCCTCGATGTCGCGCATCTGGGCGTTCGAGAGCGGGGCGGTGTCGTGGGCCATGGCGGCGTCCTCCGGGTTCGCAATCCGCGACAACCGATAACGCGAAGCCGAGGGCAGCGCCAGCCGGGGCCGGAGAAGATATCATCCGTGCTCGCGCGGCCCCCCCGACCGGTATGCAAGCGAAAGGGTCGCCCCCTGGCGGGAGCGGCCCCTGGTCCCTCGTCTCGGTCTTCTCCGAGCCGGCGGCGTGGCTTACATCATGCCGCCCATGCCGCCCATGTCGGGCATGCCCCCGCCGGCGGCATCCTTCGGCTCGGGCTTCTCGGCCACCATCGCCTCGGTGGTGATCAGGAGGCCGGCCACCGAGGCGGCGTCCTCCAGCGCGATGCGCACCACCTTGGCCGGGTCGATGATGCCGGCCTTGATCAGGTCGCCATACCGTTCGGCCTGGGCGTCGAAGCCGAAATGCTCGTCATCCGACTCCATCACCTTGCCGGCAACCACGGCGCCGTCGACGCCGGCGTTCTCGGCGATCTGGCGCAACGGCACCTGGATGGCACGGCGCACTATCTGGATGCCGGCATCCTGGTCGGCATTGGCGCCGGTCTGGCCCTTGAGCTTCTTGGCGGCGTGCAAGAGCGCGGCGCCGCCGCCCACCACAACGCCCTCCTGCACCGCGGCGCGGGTGGCGTTCAGGGCGTCGTCGACACGGTCCTTGCGCTCCTTCACCTCGATCTCGGTGGCGCCGCCGACGCGGATCACCGCGACGCCGCCGGCGAGCTTGGCCAGCCGCTCCTGCAGCTTCTCGCGGTCGTAGTCCGAGGTGGTCTCCTCGATCTGCTGGCGGATCTGCGCCACCCGGGCGTCGATCTCGCCCTTGTCGCCGGCGCCGTCGATCACCGTGGTGTCGTCCTTGGTGATGCGGATCTTCTTGGCCGAGCCGAGCATGTCGATGCCGACATTCTCCAGCTTCATGCCCAGATCCTCCGAGATCACCTGGCCGCCGGTCAGGATGGCAATATCCTGCAGCATCGCCTTACGCCGGTCACCGAAGCCCGGTGCCTTCACAGCCGCGATCTTCAGGCCGCCGCGCAGCTTGTTGACCACCAGGGTCGCCAGCGCCTCGCCTTCGACGTCCTCAGCGACGATCAGCAAGGGCTTACCGGACTGGATCACCGTCTCCAGGAGCGGCACCATGGGCTGCAGCGACGACAGCTTCTTCTCGTGCAGCAGAACCAGGACGTCCTCCAGCTCGGTGATCATCTTGTCGGCGTTGGTGATGAAGTAGGGCGAAAGGTAGCCGCGGTCGAACTGCATGCCCTCGACCACCTCGGTCTCGGTCGCCAGGCCCTTGGCCTCCTCGACGGTGATCACGCCCTCATTGCCGACCTTCTGCATCGCGTCGGCGATCTGGCGGCCGATCTCGGTCTCGCCATTGGCCGAGATCGCGCCAACCTGGGCGACCTCCTCCGAGTCCGCCACCGGGCGTGACATGGTCTTGATCGCCTCGACGGCCCTGGCAACCGCGGTGTCGACGCCGCGCTTCACGTCCATCGGGTTCATGCCGGCAGCGACCGACTTCATGCCCTCGCGGACGATCGCCTGGGCGAGAATCGTGGCCGTGGTGGTGCCGTCGCCGGCCTCGTCATTGGTGCGCGACGCGACTTCGCGGACCATCTGGGCGCCCATGTTCTCGAACTTGTCGGCGAGCTCGATCTCCTTGGCGACGGTCACGCCGTCCTTGGTGATGCGCGGGGCGCCGAACGACTTGTCGAGGACGACGTTGCGGCCCTTCGGGCCCAGGGTCACCTTGACCGCGTCAGCAAGGATGTCGACACCCTGCAGCATGCGGTTGCGGGCGTCAGTATGGAACTTGACGTCTTTAGCAGCCATTTGCGGATTTCCTTATCTCTGGTTGCCGTGTTCTTGGAGTCTGAGGTCGAGCGGGCTCAGCTGACGATGCCGAGGATGTCGCTCTCCTTCATGATCAGCAGCTCCTCGCCGTCGATCTTGACCTCGGTGCCGGACCACTTGCCGAACAGGATCCGGTCGCCGGCCTTGACCGACATCGGGATCAGCTCGCCCGAATCCTTACGCGCACCTTTGCCGGTGGAGACGACCTCGCCCTCCTGGGGCTTCTCCTTAGCCGAGTCCGGGATGATCAGCCCGCCGGCGGTCTTTTCTTCGGATTCGACCCGGCGCACCAGCACACGGTCGTGGAGAGGTTTGAAGTTCATGGAAGCGCTCCCTTTTCGCGGTTTCCAAGTTGTGTTCCTGTGGGGGTGCCCCTCCCTGAGGAGTGTTAGCACTCTCCCCCGGTGAGTGCTAACAACCGGGCGACCGTGCAATTAGGCAGCGCGCAGCGATGAGTCAAGGGGAGGCATTGCGTTAATTTCCGACTGGGTAGACTGGCAGAGCCGGCAGAATCCGGCAGGTAAAGCGGGAGTCGAAAATGCGCCGTCTGATCTGGATCGCCCTCACCATGTCGCTGTGGCCACTGGCGGCAATCGCCGAATGCGGCGGCGCCGACCTGCTGGCGCGGCTCGCCGCCGACGACCCCGCCGCCAACGCGGCGCTGTTCGAACGCGCCCGCGACAAAGCGAACGGGCGGGGCAAGTTCTGGCGCGTGAACCGGCCGGGGGTGGCCCCCTCCTACCTCTTCGGCACCTTCCACGACACCGGCATCGCCCGCCAGCCGCTCGACCCGGCGGTGGCGGCGGCGCTCGGGCAAGCGCGGCTGATGCTGGTCGAAGTGACCCTCGCCGAGCAGGCCCGGAGCAGAAGCGGATCCAGACCGACCCCGCCTTCGTGTTCGCCGACGGCGGCAACGGCGTGATCGAGCTACTGTCCGCCGACGAGCGCGCGGCGGCGACGCCGGCCCGCGCGGCACGCGGCCTCAGCCTCGAGGTTGCCGGCAAGCTGCACCGCTGGCTGCTGTTCTCGGCCCTCGCGGTGCCGTTCTGCCTGCAGGAGGACATGCGCGCCGGGCAGCCCCTGCTCGACAACCTGTTGAGCGCAAAGGCGGAGCGGGCGGGCATCCCGGTGGCCGGGATCGAGGGCTACGAGCAGGTCCCGGCCGCGCTTGCCGCCATCCCGCCGGCGATCATGGCCGAGATCCTGGTGGAGACGATCCGCGACCTCGGCGGCGAGGAGGATGCACTCAGCACCTCGGCCGGGCTCGACCGGGCGGGCGAGACCGCCGCGATCTGGGAATTCAGCATCCACGCGGAAGCCAACTCCGTGGACGCCGCCCGGGCGCGCGAGATCTTCGCCGCTCTCCACGACATCCTAGTCGCGGCACGAAACCAGGCCTGGATGGCGGCGCTGAAGCCGGAACTCGCCAAGGGTGGCGTCTTCGCCGCCTTCGGCGCGCTGCACCTGCCGGGCGCCGACCGGGTGATCGAATTGCTGCGCGCCGGCGGCTTCGAGGTGACCCGGCTCGACGGCTAGACGCGCTACGCGGCTTGGGTCAACGCCCCGCGGCCCCGTCCGAGGTCAGAACATGCTGAATCCGGTAGACGCCCGCAGTCCTGGTGGCAAGCCGGGCCGCCACCGCGTCGGTCGCGGCGCGCACCGGCGCTTCGTCGGTCCCTTCCAGCAGCAACGCGCCAGGGAACACCTGATCCGCAGCGCCCTTGGCCTCGCGCTCGGCCCGCTCCGACGTCGGCGCCTGTCCGATCGCGGTTGCCTCCAGCAGATAGGCGCCGACGATGCCGCGGCGCAGAAGCGCATTCTCGATCTCAGCGGCACCGCTCTGCTCGTGCAACGCATCGAGGATGACCACGCCGTTCCACCCGCCGAGGCCGGTTCCCCTGCCGGCGCAGACACGGCAAACGGTTCGGGTGAGGCCGATGACGTGATCCGACATCGCCCTGCGCGTCCAGGCTGTCGGATCGTTCAGGCGGGCGAGATAGACCTCGTCGCCGAAAACCTCGGCGTCTTCCGCCTCATACGCCGCGAGATACCGCTGCTCCGGCGGCACATCCAGAGCAATCCCGCACCGTCCGCGCCGAAAGCCGGGAATGCCGAGCGTTCGGCAAGGTGCTCCTCGCTGTGCCAGGCGGCGACCTCGTCTTCCGAACCCGGCCGAACGCCCAGGATCATGACCAGGGTGGCCGGCCCAAAGCTGTCCATATCGGAGTCCCCCGTTTCCCGCCGATGACCTCGCCGCTTCAATCTGCCATCCGAGCTCCGAACGGCAAACCGGCCAGGGCCCCGGTTGACCGCCCGGCCGCCGCACGCTATCCGGGCCGCCTCCGCCAACCATGCAGCGACAGAGCCCCCAATGACCCGGATCATCCAATCGCTGGCCGAGATCGGCGACGCCTACGAGGCGTTGCTGGTCGACCTCTGGGGCTGCTACCACAACGGCTTCGCGCCCTATCCCGCGGCGGTGGCGGCGCTGCAGGCCTACCGCGCCCGCGGCGGCCTCGTCATCTTGCTGACCAACGCGCCACGGCCCGCGGACCGAGTCGAACGCTTCCTCGCCCGGATCGGTGCGCCCAGGGACTCCTACGACGCCGTCATGTACTCGGGCTCGGCCTGCCAGCGGGCGGTGGCGCATGGCGCCTATGTTCGGCGGTTCCACTATATCGGCCCGCCGAACGACCTGCGCATGCTGACCGAGCTAGGCCTCGCCGATACGCCGCTCGACCAGGCCGAGACGATCCTCTGCGCCGGCCTGCGCGGCGACACGCGCGAGGACCTGACCCCCTACCGGGTAGAGGTCGAGACCTGGCGCGCCCATCGCCTGCCGCTGCTCTGCGCCAACCCCGATCTGGTGGTCGACTGGGGCGAGCGGCGGCTCTATTGCGCTGGCGCCTTGGCGCAGCTTTATCAGGAAGCCGGCGGCGAGGTGGTGTGGTTCGGCAAACCGCACCGGGCAACCTACGAGGAATGCTTCGGCCTCCTGGCCGAGCTCGCCGGGCGCGCGATCGCGCCGGCCAGGGTGCTGGCCATCGGCGACGGCATCCGCACCGATGTCAGGGGCGGGCTCGACTACGGCCTCGCCGTGGTCTTCGTCACCGGCGGGCTGACGGGGGGCGAGCTGGGAGCCGCCCCCGAACACCCCGACCCGGGTCGACTCGGCGCATTCCTGGCCGCGCACGGGGTGGCGCCGAAATACGCCATCGGGCGGCTCCGCTAACCGATTGCACGCGGCACCTGTGGACAACAGGTCTAAAGTCATTTCATCCAGTGCGAGAAATCGGCACAGGACGTCAGTTTGAGGTTGTGCTTCGCTAATGCGGGGGTAGAATAAATGCAGCACAGGTCAACAAGCTGGTCCACGTTTCTACTCGCCGCCGGTGATGTTGCTGAGGAGGATACTAATGAGTAGGCGGTGTGGCGGGATTGACTCAGGTAACGTTTTGAGGGTTCACGCGGATCGATTTGTCTGATTCATGGATTGCCGGCTGAGATGGAGGGTCGGCGATGTCCACGAAGATGGGCGAGGCGGACT
>Ga0209049_1000190_pt1 | contig 13269 bp, 16 predicted proteins | sample WorMetulBAHAMAS2_FD_187398 | JGI IMG/M metagenome (GOLD analysis project Ga0209049, IMG submission 187398) | Marine gutless worms symbiont microbial communities from Max Planck institute for Marine Microbiology, Germany - Olavius ullae BAHAMAS.2... | ecosystem: Host-associated > Annelida >...
AGCCCCGGCCTCGACAGCCTGCGCAGATGGATCATCCACGACCCCGGTGGCGCCCTCGCCGCATGGTCCGACGCAATCCAAAAAAGACCCTTCAAACAAACAAAAACATGTTGAGTCGTGTACTCTGCACGGCTCGACCGGGGCATCCAGAGAACCGTTGCGCTTCAACCCACTGGATTGCCCGGTCAAGCCGGGCAAGGACGGTTTCTCCTGTTTCGCCCCGATGATCAGGCCGCTACTTCAGTGCGCCCCAGGCCTTCTCGATGTCGGACGCCACCTCGCCCGCCGGCTTGCCGCCGACATGGTTCACCATCCCGGTCCAGAACGCCCCGGCACCGATGGCACCGGGCATCAGGTCGGAGCCGTCGAAGTGGAAGGTGGTGGCGCCGAGCAGGATGTCGCCCATAGCCCGCGCCGTGTCGGTGGCGTAAGCTTCCGGGTTCGCGCCCTTGTGCGGGGTCAGGAAGCCCACCTGGGCCATCCACACCTCGTGCGCGATCGGGGACTTGAGGAACTCGATCAGCCCCCGGGCGCCGGGGCTGTCGTCGGTGATCGCGAACAGCGTGCCGGCGCCGAGCACCGGGCTGCCGAGGTCCTTGCCGGCATAGGCGGGGAAATAGAAGAAGTCGACGTCGGCGCCGACCTCAGTTCCCTCGGGGAAGAAGTTCGGCACGAACGAAGCCTGGCGGTGCATCAGGCACTGCGGCGGCGACGAGAACAGGCCCTTGGGGCTGTCGCGGAAATCGGTCGCGGCCACCGCCCCGGCGCCGCCGGCGACGAAGGCGTCGTTGCGCGCGAACCAGCCGAATTCCTCGATCGCGGCGACGACACGTGGGTCGTCGAACGGGATCTCGTTCGCCACCCAGGCGTCGTAGACCTCGGCCGGCTGGGTGCGCAGCATCATGTCCTCGACCCAGTCGGTCCCGGGCCATCCAGTGGCGGCGCCCGAGCCGAGGCCGATGCACCACGGGGTCCCGCCGTCGGCGACGATCTGCTCGGTCAGCGCCTTCAACTCCTCCATGCTCTCAGGCACCTCGTAGCCGAAGTCCTCGAAGGTCTCGGGCACGTACCAGACCAGCGACTTGACATCGACCTTGAAGAAGAAGCCAAACAGCTCGTCCTTGCCCTCTGCGTTGGCGTAGGTCCCGAGATCGACCCAGGACTGGCCGGCGGCATAGTTCTCGCGCACCCAGTCGGCAGTCTCCGCGCCCAGCGGCTTGAGGTAGCCGCGCCGGGCCATGTCGGCGGCGAGCCCCGGCTGGGGGAAGACCGAAATGTTCGCGGCCGAACCGCCTTCGGCATCGATCACGATCTGCTGCTCGAAGCTGTCGGAGCCGACATAGCGCACATCGGCCCCGGTGGCCGCGGCGAAATAGGCAAGCACGTTCTCGACCACCCTCTGGTCAGGGCCGAGCCAGGGGCCGAATACGGTCACCGTCTCGCGCCCGAGCGGCGTCGACTTCAACGCCTCGTAGGACGCCCAGTTGAAGCGCGGGTCCTCGCCGGGCTCGAACAGCAGCTCGGCTTCGGCCGGCATGGCCATCGCGGCAAGCAGCGCTATGGCGAGTGGCAGTCTTCGGGTCATGGCGTCGATCCTCTTGTCGTGACGGTCGGTCTCCGTCGTCGTCGCGCGTGTTGCGCCCAGGCCGAGGGTTCGCCAGCTTTGGGCGAGGTGTCAAGCGGCGAGCGGCGCTTTCCGTTTCAGCCAAGGCGATTGACCTGGCGCAAGGCAGGCTCTGCCGGTTTGCGTCAACTTAGCTTGATCGCGTGGGGCGAGCCGGCCAGATCCCCGTCCCGCGCCCGATCGAAGCAACAATGGTCGCCGCCATGCCCATGGACGAACTGAACATAACCCCTGCCTATGTGCACATGCTGATCCTCAGAGCCCGTGCGGTGATGGTGCAGGAGGAGACCGTCACGCCGGATACCGGGGAAAACCCGATCGACGACGAGGTGCCCGACACTCTTCAGGAAGAGCCTGATGACCTGACCCGGGAGGAGTTGATCGAGGAGCTCGAAGGGCTCGACGCCGAGCAGCTGGCCGAACTGGTCGCTTTGATGTGGCTCGGCCGTGGCTACGCCGAGCCGGAGGAGTGGGAAAGCCTGGTGAGACTTGCCGAAGAACGCCGCAAGACGTCAACCTGCGACTATATGCTGGATCACCCGTTGGTTGCCGACTACTGGGCGGAGGGGTTCGACAAGCTCGGCTACGGAACCCTGCTGGACTGACATGGCCAGGCCGCTTGCGCCCGCGCATTCGGCCGAGACGGGAGAACAGGCATGACCGAATATGGACTCGATGTCGATGCCGGCCAAATCGTGCATTGGCTGAAGGACGACCCAGGCCACGGAGGGGCATAGCATGCTCGAGGTCCGCGCCACGCGCGAGTATGCCACTGAGCCCGTGGCCGACCGGGACGAAGCCGGGATCAGCGAAGACACGGACGTCGCGATGCTGACCACCACCGGCACGCTGGAATTGCGTCCCCTCGGCGTCGGGCATGTCTGGGTGCTCAGGGTGCGGATCGACGACGTGGTCGGCTCCCACCTGCCGGAAGACGAGTCGGTGCCCGAGGACGCGGAAGAGATCGACCTCGACGCCTTCTACGAGGATTTCATCGTCCCCGACAGCGGCACGACATTTGTCTCGGTGGAGGCCGAGACGGAGCAGGCGAAGCACGCCTTCGACCGCCTGTTTGCTGAGATCATCACTGACTGGCACAACGGCTAGGCGGTTCGGTCCGCCGCAAACCGGTAGACCGGTGTCGGGCCGTTCCAAGGGACCAGGTCGGTGTGCGGCTCGGGCAGGGCTTCCTTGGAGCCGATCACCAGAGCCCCTCCGGCGCGCAGCCGGGCGCAGATTTCCGCCAGCAGACGGCGCTGGCTGGCCTCGTCGAAATAGGTGAAGACGAGATTGCGGCAGAGGACGAGGTCGAACAGTCCGTCAGGCATCTGCGACCGGGTTTCCTGCTCGAGGAGGACGATGTTGCGTCGGAAATCGGGGCGAATCTCGTATCGGTCGCCGGTTGTCGTGAATGCCCGGTCGGCCAGCTCGGCCGGCAGGTCGTGCAGGGAACTCGGCCGATAGAGCCCCGCCGCAGCGCGGGCCAGCATCGTGCTGTCGGAATCGGTCGCGACGATGGTGATCCCGACCGATGGGTTTTCGCATTCGGCCACGAGGCCCTAGGCAAGGCGGAGGCTGTAGGGCTCCTCGCCCGAAGCGCAGCCGGCACTCCAGACGCGGACTTCGGTTCGGCCGCTGTCAGCGGCTGCGGCGGCAAGGGCCGGGAGCACATCGACCGCCAGGTGGTCGAACACCGCCCGGTCGCGCCAGAAGCGCGAAATCGGTATCCGGCACAGGCCGTCGAGCACGGCCCATTCCGCCTGCTCGGCGGCGAGACGGGCGCGGTAGGCGTCAAGATCGGGGAGACCGAGCGCTCGCAAGCGCGGCGCCAGGCGCTTGCAGACGGTGCCGCGCACCTTTCGGTAGCCGGACCGCCTGAGACCGAGCCTCGGCAGGCACCACTTCAGAAAGGCGACACAATCGCGGTTGCGCATGGTCCCGTAACGGTCGGGCCGGACAGGGGGCGCCTTGACTTTCCACGCTTTGGTTTCAAGCCTTCGTCTTCGAGACGAAACCGCTTCAGCGCGGACGTAATGTCCTCATGATGATCCCTCCGCCGGAGACGAGCCCGCCGCAGGGTAGGGGCTCATCTCCGGCGGAGGGATCATCATGGCCGTCCACGACACTGGCGCTCGCACGGTTTTCTGCCATCGTTACCATATCGTCTGGATCACGAAATACCGCTACAAGGTGCCGGAGGGCGCGGTGCGCGAGCGTATCCGCGAGATCATCCGGCAGGTCTGTGCGAAACTCGGCGTGGCCATCGTCAAGGGGGTGCTGTCGCGCGACCATGTGCACATGATGGTGTCGATCCCGCCGCATCTCGCGGTGAGCGGTGTGGTCCGCCGGATGAAAGGGCGTCCGTCGCACAGGGTGCAGCGCGAGTTCCCGGACCTCAGGAAGCGCTGCTGGGGCCGGCACTTCTGGGCCAGGGGCTGCTTCTGCCCGACCAGCGGCAACGTCACCGACGAGATCATGCTTCAGTATATTGAGCAGCACGCCGACAAACCTGCCGGCGTCAGCCGGTAGTGGTTTAGTCAACGCATGGGATGGGTATGCGAACCGCGCTATGAAAGAGCCATGCGGCCACGTTTCTTCCCCACCCTAGTCAACGGGCGCTACGGCGATCCGGCGCTCTATGTCGGCTTCCTGCTGGAGCGGCGGGCAATGCTGTTCGATCTCGGCGATCTGTACGCGCTGCCGCCGCGCCGGCTGCTGCGACTGACGGACATCTTCGTCTCCCATGCCCATGTCGACCACTTCATCGGCTTCGACCATCTGCTGCGGGTGATCCTCGGGCGCGACATGCGGCTGCGGCTCTACGGCCCGGCGGGGTTCGCCGACCGGGTGGCGGCCAAGCTGGCGGCCTATACCTGGAACCTGGCCGGGCAGTTCCGCACAGAGCTGGTGTTCGAGGTGACCGAGGCGACGGGACCCGAGGCGGGCAGGGCGGTCCGGTTCGGTCTCAAGAACGGATTCGCCCACGAGGATCTCGGGCCGGCCGCGATCCGCGATGGCATCCTGCTCGATGAAGACTCGCTCAGGGTGCGCTGCGCGGTGCTCGACCATCGCACCCCCTGCCTCGGCTTCGCGCTGGAGGAAAAGGCCCATGTCAACATCTGGCGCAACCGGCTGGCCGACATGGGGCTCGCCACCGGGCCCTGGCTGTCGCGCCTGAAGGCGGCGATCCTCGCCGGCGAGACGGACGACACCGCGGTCCCGGTCCGATGGGCCGAGGGCGGGGGAGGGACGGCCGGCGACGCTGCCGCTCGGCGCCTTGCGCGAGGCCGTGGCGACGATCACCGCGGGGCACAAGATCGGCTACGTCACCGATGTCGCCCCCAGCGCCGGGAATGCGCAGGCGATCCGGGCGCTGGTGGAAGGGGCGGATACCCTGTTCATCGAAGCCGCCTTCGCCGAGGCCGACGCCGCCATCGCCGGGCAACGCGCCCACCTGACGACGGCTCAGGCCGGCCGGCTGGCGGCCGAGGCCGGGGCCGGGCGGGTCGAACCGTTCCATTTCTCGTCGCGCTATGCCGGCGAGGAGGCGCGCATGGTCGCGGAGGTCGAGGCGGCGTTTCGCGCTGGCGCTCCGGCTTGACCGGAGCGGCGTGCGCTCACCCCAGCCAGTCGGGCCTCAGCAGCATCACCCAGCCGAGCGCCAGCAGCACCGCGCCGCCGATCAGATGCGCGCCGCGGGTGTATCGGCCGGTCAGGATCGCCGAGCGCAGGGTCACCATCGCGGTGACGAAAACCGCGGCGTCGTCGAGCAGGAACACCAGCAGGTAGAGGCCGAGATAGGCGTAGTAGCTGGCGAGCGGCAAGTCATACATCGCCAGGATCTGGGTGTAGACCGCCGACACGCCGGCGGAGCAGGCCAGCTCGACCAAGTTGACGATGATCGCCAGCGCGGCGATGCCAAGCGCCGCCAGAACCAGGCTCGGCTGCTCGACCATCCGGCGGAAGGCGTCGGTGAAATGTCGCCGCCGGCCGCCGGCGGTGATGCGGCAGAACCCTTCGGGGTTGGTCCAGTATTCCCGCAAGTAGTAGATCCCGGCGCCGATGGCGAGCAGGCCGATGGCGATGCGCAGCCAGGCGACCGCACCGAGCCACAGCACCACATTCAGCCACGCCGCCATGATGGCGAAATACATCGCCCCGGTGGCGACTAGGAACACCAGGCCGAGGGTCCACATCCGGCGGCTGTCGACGACCCCTACAAACAAGCCGATCAACAGTACCAGCACCCACATGGCGCAGGGGTTGAAGCCGTCGATGCCGGCCAGCACCACGGTCAGCACCGGCAGCGACAGGTCGGCGAGCGCAATCTCGCCGAACCAGGGCACGCTCACCGCATTCGGCGGCCCGGCCGGTGCCGCCTCCGGCATCGTCCCGGTCCGCCCGGCGGCGATGTCCGATAGCCGCCTCGCCTCGGCGACGAGATCGGTGCAGCCGGCGTTGCGGCAGCGCGCGATCATACCCTCATAGACTGCCGGTGTCTGCGCCGCGCTGGAGAAGCCGATGACGTAGCGCTCGCCGATCACCACCAGCGGCACCGCCGCCTCGCGCAGCGCCAGTTAGGCCTAGATCTGCGCGAACAAGGCGTCGTTCGTAGCGTCCACGCCCAGCTCGATCTCGTCGAGGACGACGTCGTCGGCCGCGCCCGCGATGTCCCGCAGCGCCGCCTTGGCCCGGGTGCAGTAGGGGCACCCCTGCTGCCAGAACACATGGGCGGTCACAGGTTCGCTCTGCGCCGTCGCTGACGCCGGCCAGGCGCAGGCGGCGATCAGCGCCCAGACCGCCAGCGCCACGGTCAGCCAGACCCGTCTGGCTCCTTTCCAATGCCGATCCGCCACGCCGGTCGCCTTTCTGGTCATCTGCGAGCCTGTCGCAGAGCCGGCAATCTAACGCATCGCCTGTGCACCGCTTTGATCGGAATCATGGACGAGGCGGCGGCGCCGGTTAGGCGTCGTCGCCGAGGGCCTGGTACCAAGCCAGCACCGCGTCGCGGTCGGGCGGCAGGTCGCAGCAGATGCCCCCGCCGAACGCCGCCCACTCGGCGGCGTAGCTGTCGCGCACCGCGGTCAGCACTGGGATTCCCGCCAGCACCGCGGCGCCGATCAGGTCGCGAAAACCGCGCCCCTCCGCCTCGCCGCGGCCGAACCGGTTGAGCATCAGCAGGTCGCACCCCTCGGCAAGCTCCCGCTCCACCGTCGCCGCGCAGGCCGCCAAGCCGCCGGGGTCGAGCCGGCATCCCTGCGAGCCAGGCCCGAGGTGCTGGGAGATTCGTAACAGCCGCCCGTCGGAGAGGCTTTCCAGGTCCATGTCGCCGAACCGGCATTCGTCGCGGGTGCCGCCACCGTGCTGGGTGCCGCGCGCGAGGGCGCCGCGGATGCACAGGCCGCGGTCGCGCAGGGTCTCGGCGACGGTGGCGAGCAGCGCGTCGACGTCGTCCTCCGGTCCGAAGCGAATGGCGGCCAGGCGGGCGGCAGCGGCCATCCCGTGTCTCTCCATCGCGGTTGCAGCGATTCCGGCCGGACCATAGGCCAGCGGCGACGCCGCGGCCAGCGGATTCGGCCGCCCCGACCCGGTGACGCCCGTTCGCGCTTGCCACCGGGCGCCACCGCCCTAGAGTGGGCGCCACCGCGGCATCGGCAAAATCGGCAAAGGGAGGCCCCGATGCCCGAAGTCGACTGGTCCCGCCTCAAGGCCCACGAGTTGCGCGCTTTGGACGCCGCCGATGCGGCGGTGATCCTGCCGGTCGCTGCCACCGAGCAGCACGGGCCCCACCTGCCGGTGATGACCGACACCCGGCTCGGCCAGCCAGATGCCGGAGAGGACCAGCGCCAGCCCGCCCAGATGGTACCAGCGGAACGCCTCGCCGAGGATCGCCACCGCAAGGATGGCGGCGAAGACCGGCACCAGGTTGATGAACAGCCCCGTCCGCGCCGGGCCGATCAGGCTGACCCCCTTGATGAAGAAGAGCTGCGACAGCACCGACGGGAACACGGTGACATAGGTGACGACGGCCCAGCCGTCGGCGCTCGGCCAGAACGCCTGGCCTGCCAGGGCCTCGCCGGCGGCGAGCGGCAGCGTGGCGACGGCGGCGGCGGTTGAGATCACGGTCAGGGCGGAGATCGGCGAGACCTGCGGCCGGTTGCGCAGCCCCAGCGCATAGGCGGCGTAAAACAACGAGGCGAGCAGCATCAGAAGGTCGCCCTGGTTGAGCCGGAACGCGGCCAGCACGGCGAGGTCGCCGCGGCTGACCACCAGCGCCACCCCGACGATGGTGATTGCCACGCCGGCAAGCTGCGTGACGCCAAGCGGGGTGCTGAACAGCAGCGCCGAGCCGAGCAGCACCAACACCGGCATCGCCCCCTGCAGGATGCCGATGTTGATCGCCGTGGTCGAGTGCGCGGCGAGGTAGAAGACTGCGTTGAAGGCGGTCAGGCCGACCACGCCCATCGCCGCCAGATAGGGCAGCCGCCGGCGCAGCACCGGCCAGTCCCGGCGCAGCTGCGCCCAGCCAATGGCAAACAGCAGCGCCACCGTGCCGAACCATCGGATCGCCACCAGCAGCATCGGCGAGACCTCGCCCACCGCCAACCGGCTGGCGATTGCATTGCCGGCCCAGAACAGCGTCGTGAGGGTCAGGAACAGATAGGCCTGGCCGCGGTGGGAGGCATCGGGGGTTTCGCTTGGCGACGGTCATGGCCGCGACCGTAGCCGAACGCCTCTCGCCTGCCTAGGCCGGGCAATGGCAAGCCGGCATTGCAAACTGTGCTGCGCCAATGCCAATTACCGCAGTTCATCCCTCACCGAACGGAGACCACCGATGAATGGTGCCGAGAGTCTGGTCCGCGCGCTCGTCAAGGGCGGGGTCGATGTCTGCTTCACCAATCCCGGCACCTCGGAGATGCATTTCGTCGCCGCCCTCGACCGGGTGCCGGGGATGCGCTCTGTGCTGGCGCTGTTCGAGGGGGTCGCGACCGGGGCCTGCGACGGGTTCTACCGCATCGCCGGGAGGTCGGCCTCGACGCTGCTGCATCTCGGCCCCGGCCTCGCCAACGGCATCGCCAATCTGCACAACGCCAAGAAGGCGCATTCGGGCGTGGTCAACATCGTCGGCGAGCACGCGATCCCCCATATTGCCCTCGACGCACCGCTGACCTCCGACATCGAGGGCATCGCCCGGCCGGTCTCGCACTGGGTCCATACCTCGTTGGGCGCGGAGCAAGTCGGCGCCGACGGGGCGCGGGCGGTGGCCGCGGCGATGACCCCGCCGGGGCAGGTGGCGACGCTGATCCTGCCGGGCGATACCGCCTGGAACGAGGGCGGCGCGGTCGCCGAGCCGGTCGCCCCGCCGTCCCGCCCCGCGGTGCCGGATGCCGCCGTCGATGCGGCGGCGCGGGCGTTGGGCGGGCCGGACAGCCTGATGCTGCTCGGCAGCGATGCGCTTGGCGAGGACTGCCTGCTGCTCGCGGGGCGGATCGCCGCCGCCACCGGTTGCGGGCTCTTGACCGAGTGGTCGAACGCCCGGCTCGACCGCGGCGCCGGACGGGTGGCGGTCAACCGCATTCCCTATCCGGTGGAGCAGGCGTTGGAGCTCTTGGCGCCCTACCGGCGGATCGTCTTGGTCGGCGCCCGGCCGCCGGTGGCCTTTTTCGGCTATCCGGACAAGCCCGGCGTGCTGACGGCGGAGGGGACCCGCTTCGTCGAGTTGGCCGATGCCGGGGCGGACATCGCCGGGGCGCTCGACGCGCTGGCGAATGCTGCCGGTGCCGGCAAGGTGGCGCCGGTGGGCATCGCCGAGGCCCGCCGGCCGGACATCCCGGACGGACCGGCGACGCCGGAGACCATCGCCTCGGTCCTCGGCGCCCTGATCCCCGAGGGGGCGATCATCATCGACGAATCGATCACCACCGGGCGCCGGTTCTTCGGCGAGACCGCGGGGGCGCCGCCGCATGTCTGGCTGAACAACCGCGGCGGCTCGATTGGCTACGGCCTGCCGGCGGCGATCGGCGCGGCGATGGCGGCCCCCGAGAGCAAGGTCATCGCGCTCGAGGGCGACGGCAGCGCCATGTACACGGTGCAGTCACTGTGGACCATGGCGCGCGAGCAGCTCGACGTCACCGTGCTGGTGTTCGCCAACCGCAGCTACCGCATCCTGCACGGCGAGCTCTCGGGCGTCGGGGTCGAGAACCCCGGCCCGCGGGCGATCAACATGCTGACCCTGAACCGGCCCGAGCTTGACTGGGTCGCGATGGCCCGCGGCATGGGGGTCGAGGCTTGCCGGGTCAGCGAGGCGCCCGACCTCGCGCAGGCGCTGGAGGCGGGGTTGGCCTGCGAGGGGCCATACCTGATCGAGATCATGCTCTGAAGCATCCGGCCGCGGACGTCATCGCCGCCTGAACCGACGCCATCCCCGCGAAGGCGGGGATCTCATGCCCCCGTTGAGATCCTCCACCTTCGCGGAGGATGACGGGCAAGGCAGCGCAACAGGGGTTGCGAGCAAAACGGGTGTGAGGAATGGCCTAACCTACTCCTTCGGCCGGTTGTCGACCACCCGCACGGCCTTGCCGAGCGACCGCTCGACCCCGCCGACCTCGCACACCGCGATCTCGGTGCTGATGCCGATCACGCTCTTGATGTGATGGGCCAGCTCCTTGGCCGAGGCGTCGCGGGCCTCCGGGTCTTCATGGCCCTTTGCCGCCTCGACATTGACGGTCATCACGTCCATCCAGTCGGCGCGGCTGAGCTCGATCTGGAAATGTGGCGTCATCCCGGCGCATTTCAGGATCTCGACCTCGATCTGGGTCGGGAACACGTTGACCCCGCGCAGGATGATCATGTCGTCGGTGCGCCCGGTGATCTTCTCGATTTGCCGCATCGATCGCGTGGTGCCCGGCATCAGCCTGGTGAGATCCCGGGTGCGGTAGCGGATGATCGGCATCGCCTCCTTGGTCAGCGAGGTGAACACCAACTCGCCCTTCTCGCCCTCCGGCAGCACCTCGCCGGTCTCCGGATCGATGATCTCGGGGTAGAAATGGTCCTCCCACACATGCAGCCCGTCCTTGGCCTCGACGCATTCGCTCGCCACCCCCGGCCCGATCACCTCGGAGAGGCCGTAGATGTCGACTGCGTGCATGTCGAAGGCCTTCTCGATCTCGGCCCGCAGGGCGTTGGTCCAGGGCTCGGCGCCGAAGATGCCGACCGCGAGCGAGCTTTCGCGCGGGTCGAGCCCCTGGCGGCGGAACTCGTCGAGGATCGACAGCATGTAGGAGGGGGTGACCATGATCACCCGGGGCTTGAAGTCGCGGATCAGGTTCACCTGGCGTTCGGTCATGCCGCCGGAGACGGGGATCACCATGCCGCCGAGCTTCTCGGCGCCGTAGTGGGCCCCGAGCCCGCCGGTGAACAGCCAATAGCCGTAACCGACATGGACGATGTCGCCCGGGCGGCCGCCGCAGGCCCGGATCGTGCGCGCCATCATCGAGGCCCACATGTCGACGTCGTTGCGGGGTGTAGCCGACCATCGTCGGCGTGCCGGTGGTGCCGGAGGAGGCGTGCACCCGAACCACCTCGGTGCGCGGCACCGCGAACATCCCGAACGGGTAATGGTCGCGCAGGTCCGACTTCACCGTGAACGGGAACTTGGCCAGGTCGGCGAGCGTCCGGAAGTCGTCGGGGTGCACGCCGGCGGTGTCGAAGCTTCTGTGGTAGAACGGCGAACTGGCGTAGGCGTGGTGCAGCAACCACTTTATCCGCTCGAGCTGGAACGCCTCGATCTCGTCGCGCGACGCGGTCTCGATCGGCTCCAGGTCGCCGGGTTCCGGTTGCAGGTTCTCCATCGGTCTCCTCCAGCTCGATATTGCCCTTTCGGAACATATCGAGATGGAGAGTTTGAAGGGTAAGCAGCAGGTAGTGTAGGTCGAAAAAGCTCGGCGCCTCGACATAGTATGCAACATCGGTCGTCCAGAACGGCCCGTCGCACAGATTGAGCGCGCCCGCCGATCCCTTCCGCCCAACGATGATTGCCGGGTCGTCGGTAAGCGGCTCATCCGTGTAGCCGACCACCCCGTTGGACCCAAAAAACAGGCACTGGGCCGTCTTCGAGCCGCTCACTTGCCTCCAGGCCCTTCCCGTAATAAAAGTCGAGAACGCTCCCGAGAGTGGTGAACGCCCATTTCATCGGCACTTCCGGCAGTGTGTCTATCTTCTCCGCCGCAATCCGCTCACGAAGCTCCAACGCCGGTTCGTCGGCCGGGTTCTGGTCCACCAGCTTGCCCCGCACGGCGAGTTCCAGCACGAAGCGGCGCAGGCGGGCGATGGCATCGGGTGCCTCGGCCACCTTGTCATAGAGGGCAGGCAGGCGTTCCGCATTCATCGGGCGAGCGCCTCGGAAAGGATCGCCTTCAGCCGGTCGCGGATTTCCCCCACATCGGCCTCGGCGGCGGAGAGGTCCGCGAGCAGGTGTTCGGGGTCGCCGTGATCTTCCGCCACCGTGTGGGGGTTATTAATGTCGAGGTTGTAGCCGCGGACCTTGACCTCCTCGGCGCTGACCTTCCAGGCGCGCTCCGTCTCCTCGCGCCTCTCGCGCCGCGGCCCACCCCACCACGCGGCGCAGTCGGTCAGATGTTCCAGCCGGATCGGCCGGGTCATGGAGTAGACTTTCTGCCTTTCGGGCACCTGATGCTCCCAGAACCATGTTTCTCGCGTTGGCGCGCCCTTCTCGAAGAACAGCAGGTTGGTGCCGATCGACGCGTACGGGCGGAAGACCGAGTTCGGCAGGCGCACGATGGTGTGGAGGTTGCATTCTTCCATCAGGTGCTCCTTGAGCCGGGTCTTGACGCCCTCGCCGAAGAGCAAACCGTCAGGCAGGACCACCGCCGCGCGGCCGCCGGGCTTCAGGAGGCGGATGATCAGGGCGAGGAAGAGGTCGGCGGTCTCGCGCGTGCGAAAGTGCTGGGGGAAGTTTGACTCGATGCCGTCCTCCTCCTTGCCGCCGAAGGGCGGGTTGGTGAGGACGATGTCGACGCGGTCCTGTCTCTCCCAGCTGATGTATGGGCGCGCGAGCGTGTTGTCGTGGCGCACGAAGCTCGGATCCTCGCTGCCGTGCAGCAGCATGTTGGTGACGCAAAGCATATGCGGCAGCGGCTTCTTCTCGACCGCGCGGAGGCTCGCCTGCATCAGCTGCTCGTCCTCCGGCCGCTTCACATAGCAGTCGCGCATGTGGCGCAGGGTGCAGGTCAGGAAACCGCCGGTGCCGCAAGCCGGGTCGAACAGCGTTTCGCCCGGTTTCGGGTCGATCCGGTCCACCATGAAGGCCGTGACGGCGCGGGGGGTATAGTACTCGTCCGCGTTGCCCGCGGATTGCAGGTCGTTGAGGATCTGCTCGTAGATGTCGCCGAAATGCTGCCGTTCGGTCAGGTTGTTGAAGTCAATCGCGGTGATCTTGTTGATTTTCCACGCTTTGGTTTCAAACCTTCGTCTTCGAGACGAAACCGCTTCAGCGCGAACGTAATGTCCTCATGATGATCCCTCCGCCGGAGATGAGCCCGCCGCAGGGTAGGGGCTCATCTCCGGCGGAGGGATCATCATGGCCGTCCACGACACTGGCGCTCGCACGGTTTTCTGCCATCGTT
>Ga0209049_1000191_pt1 | contig 13187 bp, 13 predicted proteins | sample WorMetulBAHAMAS2_FD_187398 | JGI IMG/M metagenome (GOLD analysis project Ga0209049, IMG submission 187398) | Marine gutless worms symbiont microbial communities from Max Planck institute for Marine Microbiology, Germany - Olavius ullae BAHAMAS.2... | ecosystem: Host-associated > Annelida >...
TCTGCTTCCGGCGGGCCGGCCTGCCCTTCTAACCCACAGCCCGGAGCACCGATTTCGCTGCCCTGAGCGCCGGTGCCTCGCCGCCGCGCCCGAGCGCGTCCAGCACCCGGCTCGAAGGCAGCGAGCTGCGCCGAGCGCGCGGGCGGGGTCGTCCAGCAGAGCCTCCAGCGCAGGCGCGATCTGCGCGCTGGTGCAGCGCTCTTGCAGGAACTCCGGCACCACCCATGCGTCGCTCACCAGATTGACCAGATTGGCGCTGTCGACCTGGATCAGCCGCTTGAGGATTGCCCGGTCAGCCACGAGGTGCGGTAGGCCGAGACCATCGGCGTAGTCGCCGCCGCCATCTCGACCACCACCGTGCGCGAGGCTACCAGCGCGAGATCCGCCGCGGCGAAAGCGACCTGCCTGCCTTCCTCGCCCTCCGCCGGCCGAACCAGTACCGGCGGCATCTCCAGCCGCGTCGCCGCTTCGGCGACCTCCCAGGCCACCGCCTCGCTGACGGGGATTGCCACCGCCAGTTCCGGGTGGCGCTGGCGCAGCCGCGCTTCCATCTCGGCGAACACCGGCATCATCCGCGCGACCTCGCCCCTCCGAGTGCCGGGCGCCAGCAGCAGCAGTGGCCGGCCCGCCGCCGCACCGGCACGGGTGCGGAAGGCGGCGATGGCCTCCGGCGCCGACCGCGGCGCCACTGCCGCCGGATGGCCGACGAAGTCGCAGCTCATGCCTTCGGCGGTCATGTAGGGCGGCTCGAAGGGAAGCAGTGCCAGCACATGGTCGATGTAGCGCGCCATCCGCCGCGCCCGGCCCGGCCGCCAAGCCCAGACCGAGGCGGCAACGTAGTGGATGGTCTTGCCCTGCGGCACCGACCTGCGCACCCGCTCGGCGACCCGCAGCCCGAAGCCGGGGCTGGCGATGGTGACCAGCGCCGCTGGCTGGGCGCGGTGCACATCCGCCACCGTCTGCTTGATCCGCCGCATCAGCAGGCACAGCCGCGGCGCCAGCTCGGCGATGCCCATCTCCCCGAGATCGGTGTAGTCGAACAGGCTCCGCAGCCCCTCGCCCGCCATCATCGGCCCGCCGATGCCGCCGAACCGAACGCCGGAGGCCTCCGCCTTCAGCGCCTGCATCAGCCCGGCGTCGAGGCGGTCGCCGGAAGGGTCGCCGGCGACGAGGTAGAGCAAGCTCATCCGGCGAGCTCCCCGGCCGTCGCGTTCCACAGGAACAGACCGGCTTCGTCCGCCGCTCGGACGATCCGCTCGCGTTCGATGAGAACGGCTCCCCCGACCTCGACGACGATGCCGCCGAGCCCGGCGCCGGCCGCCGCCTCGACGGTGTGCGGGCCGATGGCCGGGAGATCGAAGCGCCGGTCCTGATCGGGCTTTGCCATCTTGACCAGCCCCCGCCCTCGGGAACCCGCTCCCGCAGCGCCGCCGCCCGCGCCAAGAGCGCGTCCGTCCCCTCGGCCGCCTCGATGCCGACGCAGCGCTCCCCGGCCACCACCACGGCCTGGCCGACATCGAGCGGCCCGAGAGCGGCCAGGATTGCCGCACCCCGCGCCGCGGCGGCCCGGTCCGCCTTGCCCGGACGATGCCGTCCCAGCACCCCCGGCTCCGGCGCCAGACCGGGCAGGCAATCCTGCGCTCCGATCACGGTGAACCCCTCGTCCGCGAAAATCGCCGCCAGCCCCGAGAGCAGCGCATCGTCGCCACCGGAGATCAGCTCCATCACCCGGCCCATCAGCGCCAGCGCCTTGGCATCCGCGCGCCACAGCTTCACCTGCGGCCGCTGCATCGACCCGGCGAAGACCACATGCCGGCACCCGGCCCGCTCAAGCGCCGAGAACAGCCGCCCGGCCTTCTCGAACACCTGCGCCTCGTGCGGGTGGTCGGCCAGCCAGTCTGCGTCGAGATCGGGGAACGAGACCACCAGATACGGCAGCCTCGCCGCCTGCCGGTGCTCGGCGATCAGCCGCGGCAGCGCACCGCCCCCGGTTAGGATCACCAGCCCGCCCGTGGCCCCGGTCCCGGCAACCATCGCCTCAGCCTCCCCTCCTGGCGTAGAAACCACGCGAGCTGTCGGCCGCCAGCGAGACCTCGGCGCCAGGCACGCAGCCGGGAACGACGGTGGCATCCTCCCCCAGTTGCGCACCGTCCTCGACGATGGCCGTGGGGTGGATAATCACTCGCCTCTCCGTCTGTCATCCTTGTCGATGATCATGGCCGAAAACTCGGCCTCCGCCGTGAGTGTGCCGCCGACCTTCGCTTGTCCGGCGAAGCGGAATACGTTGCCCCGGCTCCGGGTCACCCGCACATGCAGCTCGAGCACGTCCCCCGGCACCACCTTGTTGCGGAACCGGCAATTGTACACGGTCATGAAATAGACCAGCAGCTCCTGGTCGATCTTGTCCAGGGTCTCGACCACTAAGACCCCGGCGGTCTGCGCCATCGCCTCGACGATCAGCACCCCCGGCATCACCGCTTCGGCGGGGAAATGGCCCTGGAAATGCGGCTCGCCTGCGGTGACATTCTTGATTCCGATCGCACTCTCGCCAATCCGGATCTGCTCGACTCTGTCGACAAAGATGAACGGGAACCGATGCGGGATCATGCGCTTGATCCGCGCCAGATCGGCGGATCGCGGTTCCGTCTCGGAGGTCTCGTTGGTCATCCCGGGCCCCACTGAAAAGGTTACCATTTCCCCCTTTTCAACACCGCCAGACGGGGAAAGGTCAACCCTCAATGCAGGGCGCGGAGAGTCGCGGACCGCCTGCGGGTCACTGCTCCGAAGTATTGCCTGCGGCTTCGCCCGAGTTGGTGGGCTGCGGGGTTTGCAGCGCGGCTCCCAGAGCGGGGATCTCCGGCGCTGGCACCGACGCGTTGAACCGCTCGATTGCCTCGTCGGTGATGTCGAGCGTGGGGTCTGCCGCCATTGCCTCGTCGGCATTGAGGATCACGCTGGCGCCGAGCGCGGTGCGGACCTCTTCGAGGAGCGGGCCGAGCGCGTCGACCAGCTTGACCCGCTCCGCGCGGAAGGCGCTCTGAAGCGCCGCCGCCCGTTCCTGGGCCTCCTGCCGCTGGGCGCGAACCTTGCGGTCGAAGGCGGAGACCCGGGACTCGAACACCTTGCGGTCCAACGTCGAACGCAGGTGGGTCAACTCTTGCTCCTCGGCCGCCAGCTCCTCTTTGATCGCATCGATCTCGGCTTGCAGGCCGGCAGTCAGGTCGATCTCCGCCTTCAGCAGTTGTCGGGCATGGGTGGTTTCGTTCAGCAGCCGCTTGCGTGAGACGAACAGGATCACTTTCTCTTGCGTCGCTGCGGGTGCCCCGCCGAGGCCGCCGAAGCCGACCGGAGTCAGCGCCGCCCCCAGAGCCAGCAGCCCCTCCAGGGCGACTCTGCGCCGTGTCAGGGACCTTGCTCTGGGGCCGGGGGCTCCCATTCCGGTCCTCAGAACCGGGTGCCGAGCGAGAGCCGGAAGAACTCGTTGTCGTCGTAACTTTCTTTGACCAGCGGGAAGCCGAAGCTCAGCTCCAATGGCCCGACTGGGGTGTCCAAGAACAACAACGCCCCGGAGGAGAGGCGCAGATCCGCTCCGTCGGTGATGTTCGTCGGCGGCTGGAACGACTTGTTGTCCAGCCCCCAGAGCGTGCCGGCATCGATGAAGGCGCCGCCATACACACCGAATTCCTCCGGCAGCCCGAGCGGAAACGACACTTCGAAATGGGCAACGCTGTAGTAGTTACCGCCGAGAGCGTCGTCGGTGGTGAGGTCGCGAGGCCCGATGCCCTGCAAAGCGAAGCCCCGGAAGTTATGGCCGCCGAGGAAGAAACGCTCGGTGACCAGGGAGTCGTTGCCGAAGGAGTACAGTGCTCCCGCCTCCAACTCGGCACTGGCGATCACCCTGTCTTCGAACAGCCCATGCCACGCCGTGATCGAACCTTCGCCCGTGAAGTAGCGCTGGTCTCCGCCGAGGCCGGCCACCTTCTTCTCGAACGAGGCCAAGTAGCCAGAGGTCGGCTCCACCGGATCGTTGCGCCGGTCGTAGGTCAGGCGACCGAGCACCGCCGACGTGATATACGAGCCCCTGTCTGCCTGAATTGCCGGTGACGAGATGGTATTGACGCTGATGTCATCGACCTTGAACTCATAGCTCAGCCGGAGGTCCGAATCCTCCGACAGCGGGAACCCGACCGTGGGACCGCCACCGGAGCTGTTGACGTCGAACGACGACGTGTTGCTCCGGTCGTCCTGGATTGCGAAGAGCCGCATCCCGACCAGCAGCTCGCGATCGAGGAACCGCGGCTCGGTGAAGCTGAAGTTGTAGATCTGGGTTCTGTCGGAGGCGGATATTTCGGCGTGCAAGATCTGGCCGCGGCCGAGGAAGTTGCGCTCGGTCACCGCGATGTTGCCGATCGGACCGACACTGGTGGAGAAACCGACACCCAGCGACAGGCTGCCCGTCGACTGTTCTTCGACCTGGATCTTCAGCACCGCGCGATCATCGGTGCTGCCCTCCTCGGTGTTGATCTCCACCGTCCTGAAGTACCCCAGGCCGCGGATGTTCTGGCGCGACCGGCGGATCTTCCGCGTGTCGAAGGCATCGCCTTCCACCAGCTCGACCTCGCGACGGATCACCCGGTCGAGCGTCCGCGTATTGCCTTCGATTTCGATTCGCTCGACAAAGATCCGGCTGCCCTCGGCCAGCTCGAAGGTGATGGAGATGATCCGTTCCTCGGTGTTCTTGTCGGCCCTGGGCTGGACCTGGACGAAGGCGAACCCCTTCTGTCCAGCGAGGTCCGTCAGCTCGTTGGCGATGTCGTTCACCTCTGTGGCGTCGTAGGTCTCCCCTTCCAGGTCGTCGGGCAACAGGGCGGCGAATTCCTCCGGGTCCAGACCACGCGCCGAGACCGCGACGTCTATTGTCCCGAAGGTGTATTTCTCGCCTTCGTCGACAGTGAAGGTGATGAAGAACCCCTTGCGGTCGGACGACAGCTCCGCCGTGGCCGAGAGCACGGTGAAATCGGCGTAGCCACGCTCCCGATAGTACCGGCGCAGCAGCTCCTTATCGAGCTCCAGGCGATCCGGGTCGTACACGTCGCTGGTCACGAGGAAGGAGAAAAACCCCGACTCGGAGGTGTTGATCACGCCGCGCAGCTTGCGGTCGCTGAAGCGCTCGTTGCCGACGAAGTCGATCGACTTGACCCCGGTGACTTCGCCTTCGTTGATCTCGAAAACGAGGTCGACCCGGTTGTCGCTGCGTTTGATGATGACCGGCTCGACCTGAGCGCCGTAACGCCCGGTGTGCCGATAGATCTCGATGATGGACTGCGCATCCGCTTCGGCTCCGGAGCGGGTGAAGGGCAGACGCGGGCGCAGCCGGATGATCTGCTCCAGATCCTCGTCCTCCAGAACGTCGTTGCCCTCGAAGGCGATGACGCTGATCGACGGGTTTTCGACCACTTCGACGACCACCTGGTCCTCGCCCGGTATGATCTGGACGTCGCTGAACAGGCCGGTGTCGAACAACCTGTGGACGGCGGCATTCAGATCCTCGGCCGTGACGGTTCGGTCGGACGGAAGCTGCATGTAGGAGAGGATGGTGGCAACCTCGATCCGGCGGTTGCCCTGAATCACCACCTGCGACTGCGGCTGGGCTTGCGCCGACGCCTGGCCGCTGAGCAAGGCATCGCCCCAATCTCCTGCCGGAGCCGGGCCGAAAAGACCCGCGAGAACACCCAAGACCAATGCGCGGCAGGCGCTAGCGCGCCAAGTCGAAGTGGCAATCCGCATCCTGGCTCCTCCCCGCTCGCAACCCCGGATCCGGTCCGGTTTTGCTCTTACAGGCCCGTCCCTCAGCGGTGAGGCCGTCTACCGCCTCACCAAGTCATTATACGTCGCGAAGATCATCAGCAAGACCACAAACGAAAGCCCAATCATTGTTCCGACCTTCATCCACAATTCGCCCACCGGGCGGCCGCGAAGCAGCTCGATGGCGTAGAACAGCATATGTCCGCCGTCCAAGATCGGAATCGGGAACAGGTTAATCAGCCCGATCGACGTCGAAAGGACCGCGATCAGCCAGATCACTGAAGAAAATCCCTGCTGAGCCGCATCGCCAGAGATCTCGGCAATCCGAATCGGTCCGCCGAGCTGGCTGGTATCCGCACCCTGGAACAGCATGTCGCTGATGTAGATCAGGGTTCCGGAAATGATTTGCCAGGTCTGATCGACCCCGACTGCAAGGGCGGTGGTGATTGGCGTCGACTCGCGCGCCGGCTCGATTCCGGCCAGCAGGGAGCCGCGAACCCCCATTGTCGGAAGCAGCAGCTCCTCTCCGGTCACCGGGTGGGTCCGCTCGACCAGCTCGGGGATGAGGCGGAACTCCAGCAGTTCGCCGTCGCGATCCACAACGACCGCGATCTCCGCGCCGTGCGGTTTGGCCAACGTGATCAGCTGAAGCTTGCGGTAGGAGCCGACCGGCTCGCCATCGATCGAAACGAACACGTCGCCGCCCAGCAGCCCGGCCCGCGCTGCGGGCGTGCCCGGGCTCACTTGCGTGATCCGCGGCGGCCGGTGATAGCGCATGGTGATCTGGCGCATGTCGCCGTCGCGCATCACGGTCACCGGCTGCGGCTCGTCATCGGTGCGTGCGAGGATATCGATGATGTCGTCGAAATCGGCAACTTCCTGGTCGCCGATCGTCAACACCCGGTCGCCGGCGACGAAGCCCACGTCCTGCGCCGTATCGGGACCGATCGCGCCGATAACCGGCTCGTTCGAGCCCTGCCCTAGCGACATCGATATGCCGGCGAAGATCAGCACCGACAGCAGGAAATTGGCAAAAGGGCCGGCAGCGACGGTCGACGCACGGCGCAGCAGGTTCGCATTGTGGAATGCGACCCTGTGTTCCGCCGGCGTCAAGGCCGAGTCGTCGGCGCGCCCGGCACTGGCCGGATCCATGTCGCCGGCGAAACGTACGTAGCCGCCCAGCGGCAGCGCTGCCACCTGCCACCGCGTGCCCCGCCGATCGGTCCATTTCCACAGCGGTTTGCCAAAACCAATTGAAAACACCTCGGCCTTGATGCCGCACCAGCGCCCGACGATGTAATGACCGCACTCATGCACGAAAACAACAATCAAAAGCACGATCAGAAACGGCAATACCACCGCCAGCGTGCCGCCAATTAGCGGTATTTGTGTGATCAGCTCCATTACCACTCCTTTTTTCGACAGTTTATCAGGCGGCGAAGCGTTTCACCAGATCCTTGCCGACGCGCCGTGACTTGGCATCCGTCACGAAGATGTCATCGAGAGTTCCGGCTTCGGGCAGCCCGTCGAGCCGTGCCATCGCCTCGCCGACCAGCGGCGCCATGTCAAGAAAGCCGATATCACCGGCGATGAAGGCGTCGAGCGCCACCTCGCGCGCGGCGTTCATCACGCACGCGGCCACACCGCCGCGCGCCATCGCGGCCCGGGCGAGGCCGAGCGCCGGGAACCGCTCCGGGTCCGGCGCCAGGAACTCCAGCCGGGCCAGCCGGGCGAAATCGAGCCGCTCCACCGGCAGCGCACAACGCTCGGGCCAAGCCAGCGCATGGCCGATCGCCACCCGCATGTCCGGCGGCCCGAGATGGGCCAGGATCGAGCCGTCGGCGTAGCCGACCATCGAGTGGACGATCGATTGCGGGTGCACCAGCACCTCGATCTGCTCCGGCGCGATCGGGAACAGGTGCCAGGCCTCGACTATCTCCAGCGCCTTGTTGAACATCGTCGCCGAATCGATCGAGATCCGTGTCCCCATCGACCAGTTCGGATGCGCCGCCGCCTGGGTCACGGTAACCCGGGCCATCTCGGCCCGGCTGAAGTCGCGGAACGGTCCGCCCGAGGCGGTCAGGATCAGCCGCTCGATCGGTGTCTCTCGGGACGCATAGCTGAGCTGGAAGAGCGCGTTGTGCTCGCTGTCGACCGGCAGGAGCCGCGCCCCCGAGCGAGCCGTCTCGGCCAGGAACAGATCGCCGGCCGCGACCAGGCACTCCTTGTTGGCCAGCGCAATGGTGGCGCCCGTGCCGGCCGCTGCCAGGGTCGGCGCCAGCCCGGCGGCGCCGACGATCGCCGACATCACCCAGTCGGCCGGCCGGCCCGCCGCCTCGACCAGCGCCGCCGGCCCTGCGGCGGCCTCGGTGCGGCTTCCCGACAACGCCGCCCGCAGCTCGGCCAGACGGCCAGGATCGGCGGTGACCGCCACCTCGGCACCCAGCCGCCGCGCGGCTTCGGCCAACGTGGCGATGTTGCTGTTGCCGGTGATCGCCACGACCTCGAAGCGATCCAGCCCCAGCGTCTCGATCACCGAGACGGTGCTGGCCCCGATCGAGCCGGTGACGCCGAGGATGCTGATCCGCCGCGTGCCCATACCCCTACCAGATAAACACCGTCTCTCCGCGCCACCACGCCAGCAGCCCTGCCGCCAGCGACGCCGCCAACAGACCGTCGAAACGGTCCAGCGCGCCGCCATGTCCGGGCAACAGCCGGCCCGCATCTTTGACTCCGAAATGACGCTTAACGGCAGACTCAGCAAGGTCTCCGCCCTGCGAGATCACCGCGGCGGCCGCGGAGACCGCGCAGACCGGTAGCAGAGAGACGCCCTCGACCGCATGGCCGAACGCCGCCCCGACCAGAACCGAGAGACCAATGCCGCCGCCAAGACCGGCCCAAGTCTTCTTCGGGCTGACCTGCGGCCACAGCTTGGGCCCGCCGACGAGACGACCGGCGAAGTAGCCACCTATATCCGTCGCCGCAACCACCAGGAACAACCACAGCGCGGCGGCGAAGCCGAACGGGTCCTGCACCCGTATGTAGTGGAACGCGATCGCCGCGCCGCCGATATAGGCACCGCCCAGCGCCCCCCAGACGGCAGCGCCTCGTCGCCCAGCGAACATGTCGGCGAGCGCACTGCCGGCCAGCATCCAGAGCAGCCAGAACAGGGCGGCCGGCGTGGAATAGAACGCGGCCACCACCACCGCCCCGACCACGCCGCCCATCAACAGGGCAGCGTCGAAGCCGCAAGGGCCGCTGCGGTGCAGCGTGACCGAGCGGTACTCCCAGGCCATTGCCGCGGCCAACCCCGCGATCAGCAGCATCGCCCACACGCCGCCGAGATAGAGCAGCACCAGCCCCACCGTGGCCGCGCCAACCGCGGTGGCAATCCTGGTCTTCAGGTCGCCGAAGCGCTGCGCGGGCGGGCTCGGAATGGTTGCGGCCATGCGCCCGCAGTGCCGGTCAGCCGCCGGCGGCGTCAGCCGCCCCCGGAGCCACCGCTCCGAAGCACCTCTCGCGGGCGCCATATCCGGCCAGCACCTCGGCGAACAGCTGTTCGGTGAAGTCGGGCCAGCATTCCTCGACGAAGGCGAACTCCGCATAGGCCGCCTGCCAAAGCAGGAAGTTCGACACACGCTGCTCGCCCGATGTGCGGATCACCAAGTCCGGATCGACCATGCCCCCGGTGAAGAGCGCCCCGGCAAAGGCCGCTTCGTCGATCGCATCGGCGCTCAGCCGGCCGGCCTCGACCTCGGCAGCGAGATGCCGCGCCGCCCGCACCAGCTCCCGGCGCCCACCGTAGTTGAGCGCGATCTGCAGCATCAGGCGGCTGTTGCGGGTGGTCCGCTCCTCCATCTGCACCATCACCCGCTGCAGGTCCTTGGGCAGGCCCTCGAGCTCGCCGATGAAGCGCACCCGCACGCGCTCGTGGTCGAGATCGTCGACCTCGCGCACGATGTAGCGCTTGAACAGCCGCATCAGCACCGACACCTCGTAATGCGGCCGGCGCCAGTTCTCGGTCGAGAAGGCGAACAGGGTCAGGATCTCGATCCCTAGATCGGGCGCCGCGCGAATGACTTCGCGCACCCGGTCGACGCCGCGGTGATGGCCGACCGTGCGCGGTTGCCCGCGCCGCGCGGCCCAGCGGCCGTTGCCGTCCATGATGATCGCCACGTGCCGCGGCCCCGCGCCGCGATCCCCTGCCGCGGCGCCTGCCATGTCCCCGGCCCGGGAGCCGCCCTGCCCGGTTTCTGGTTTTCGAATGCTCACCTGGAGTTTCCCCGCTCCTGATTTAGCCTGTGTTCGCTGCCTGCCGGCCGTGGACTTCCGCCCCGTACGGTGCCCCCGCGTTCTTCGTAGCGCCTAAACCTGCATAATCTCTTCCTGCTTCGCCGCCAGGGTCTCATCCACCTTCTTGATCGCCGCGTCGGTCAGCTCTTGGATCTCGTCGTGGTAGATCTTCTGCTCGTTCTCGGACATGCCTTGGGCATCCGCCTTCTTGATCTGGTTCATCCCGTCGCGGCGCACATTGCGGATCGCCACCCGGGCACCTTCCGCATATTGCCCGGCAACTTTGGTCAATTCACGGCGGCGCTCCTCATTCAATTCCGGAATCGGCAACCGCATCAGGGTCCCCTCGACCACCGGGTTGATGCCGAGCGCGGAGGTCCTGAGCGCCTTTTCCACCGCGCCGATCAGCCCCTTGTCCCAGACATTGACGGTGAGCATCCGCGGCTCCGGCACGTTGATCGTGGCGCACTGGTTCAGCGGCATGGTGGTGCCGTAAGCCTCGACTTGGATCGGATCGAGCATCGCGCCCGAGGCGCGGCCGGTGCGCAGCGAGGCGAACTCGGTTCTCAGCGCGTGCAGCGCCCCGTCCATTCGCCGCTCGAGATCGTCGAGATCGATTTCCAGGTCTTCGGTCGACATTGCTTCGTTCCTTTGTTCTTGGTCCGCCACAGCGGACGTAGAGGCACCTCTGCATGCCCGCGTGGGCCTACCCGGTTACGCCGACGACCGTGTAGCGCCCCTGGCCGAACAGCACCTGCGTCATCGCGCCCTCCTCCTTCAGCGAGAAGACCACAATCGGCAAGTCGTTGTCACGCGCCAGCGCAATCGCCGAAGCATCCATTGCTTTGAGGTTCTTTGTCAAAACCTCGTCGTAGCTGATCCTGTCGTAGCGCACCGCATCCGGGTTCGTCTTCGGGTCGCTGTCGTAGACCCCGTCCACCTGAGTGCCCTTGAAGATGGCATCGCAGGTCATCTCCATCGCCCTGAGCGTTGCTGCGGTGTCGGTGGTGAAATAGGGGTTGCCGGTGCCGGCGGCGAAGATCACCACCCGGCCCTTCTCCAGATGCCGGAGCGCCCGGCGCCGGATGTAGCGTTCGCAGACGGTGTCCATCGGGATCGCCGACTGGACGCGGGTGTGGATTCCGATCCGCTCAAGCACCGACTGCATGCCGAGCGCGTTCATCACCGTCGCCAGCATTCCCATGTAGTCGCCCTGGGCGCGGTCCATCCCCTTCGCCGCGCCGGAGAGCCCGCGGAAGATGTTGCCACCACCGATCACCACGCAGATCTGAATGCCGCGCTCGTGGGCATGCTTCACCTCGCCGGCAACCCGGGCCATGGTATCGGTCTCCAGGCCGAAGCCCCGATCCCCCATCAGCGCCTCGCCGGAGATCTTGAGCAGCACCCGGGGATAGAGGGGAGTTTCGGAAGAAGGCTTGACCTGTTCCTGCACTGCGCAATCCCTTTGTTGCCCGCGCCTCAGTGAGCTGCGCGCAAAATGTCCGAAAGCAGGGCAGGATGCAAGCGGGTCGCGCGGCCTCCGTGCTATGCGGCGCCGTAGTCGACCTCCTGGAGCAGGGCCGGGCGCATCATACACTCCCAGTAGGCGGCGCGCAGCCGGCTCGCCACCGGACCCGGGGCGCCGTCGGAGAAGGTCCGCTCGTCGACCTTGACCACCGGCACCGCGCCACCGCCCGAGGTGGAGAGGAACACCTCGTCCGCCTCCATCAGCTCAGAGAGTGACAGGAATCGCTCTTTGGTCTCGATCCCCTCTTCAGAGCAGATCTCCAGCATTGTGCGCCGGGCGATCCCGTGCAGCACGCCGCGCTCGGGGGTCACCACCCTGCCGTCCTTGACCGCGAAGACGTTGAACCCCGGCCCCTCGGTGACGTTGCCGGCATGATCCAGCGGCGCCGCCGTCTCGTAGCCGTGGTCCTTGGCCTCCAGCAGGCCATGAGTGAGATCCCCCAATGGTAGTTCTTGGCCCGGGGGTTGACGCTGTCTTCGGGGATGCGCCGTACCTCCTTGGCGATCCACAGGATGGCGCCGGCGTCGGCGACCTCGGGCTTGACCACATGGATGTTAGGGCACACACCAGGCATAGAAGTGGTTGGCGTAGGTGTGCGGGTCGCGGTTGCTGGGGATCAGCGGCACTCCGCGGCTGGCAACCATCGCCACATAGGCGGCGCGCAGGCCGGAGCGTGCCACCATGGTATGGAGCGCCTCGCGGATTTCCTCCCGCGTCATGCCGACATCGAGTCAGAGCGAAGCCATTGAAGCCTCGAACCGGTTCAGATAGTCCTCCAGCCGGAAGAATCCGCCCTCCCAGACGGGCACCACGTCATAGGTGATGTCGGAGCGGGTCACGCCCCAGTCGGTGACTCCGATCTTCGCCTCGGCAATGGGGACGATCTCGCCACCGATCCAGCCGGCGCCCTTCGACCAGTCAATCATATCCTGCATCGGGTTCTCCCCTGCGTCATGGCACCACCTCCTCCGGCGCCATTCCCATATGCAACTTGGTCCCGGTATAGGGATGCGCCCTTGCCAGCGCCTCGTCGAACTCGATCCCCAGCCCCGGCGCGTCAGAGGGGATCACATAGCCCTCCTCCCAACGGATGCCCTTGACGATCTGGCCATGGAACCCGTCGAAGCGCTCGATCGATTCCCGGATCAGGAAATTCGGGATGCAGGCGGCGAGCTGGATGTTGGCCGCCCCCTCCACGATAGGCGAATCGCATATGGCGGGTTTTGGGTTGCGGTTGTTGGTGAAAGGGGTTCTTCGGTGGGGCAGTTCGAACCATTTGAGGGCTGCCGATGTCGTGTCTTGCGCCGCTTCTTTCCGGTCACAACGATCCCCGTGCGCCGAATGCGGGCCACCGGCTGGGTGACGTAATGGTGATGATGGTCGCCGCGGCGCTGTGCGCCCAGACCGGCGCCACCAACATCGCGCTGTTTGCCGAGCACCGCAAGGCGGCGCTGAACCGGATCGTTTCCTACGACCGGGCGCCGAGCCACGACACGGTGTCGCGGCTGCTCCGGCTGATCGACCCGGACGCCTTTGCGGCGCTGCTCGCCCGCTTTGCAGC
>Ga0209049_1000192_pt1 | contig 13171 bp, 9 predicted proteins | sample WorMetulBAHAMAS2_FD_187398 | JGI IMG/M metagenome (GOLD analysis project Ga0209049, IMG submission 187398) | Marine gutless worms symbiont microbial communities from Max Planck institute for Marine Microbiology, Germany - Olavius ullae BAHAMAS.2... | ecosystem: Host-associated > Annelida >...
GCAACATGGTCTCAACCAAATCGTGGTAGCTTCCACTGGAAACGCCGGGAGTTCCATGGCCGGTGTGGGCGCCGCTGCCGATTTAAGCGTGAGACTCTACCTTCCCGCCTCCGCTCCCCAGGCCAAGATGATTCAAGCTCTCCAATATGGTGCCGACCTGATAAGGGTGGAGGGTAACTACGACCAAGCGTTTGATGAGTCTTTGGCAGATGTGGCCACTCACGGCGGGCTGTCCAGGAACACGGCATACAACCCCCTTACTGTTGAGGGGAAAAAAACGGCGGCCATGGAAATTTTCCTCCAGCTCGGCGCTCGTACACCAGATGTGGTGTATGTTCCTACCGGTGACGGGGTAATACTCTCAGGGATATACAAGGGCTTTGAAAATTTACGCTCTTTGGGCCTAGGTTCACACATCCCCGAGCTGGTATCCGCCCAAGCCCTCGGGAGCGCTGCCATCACCCGAGCCCTGGAGCTTGGGGATTTTGGCAAACCGCGTGCCGCATCGACTGTGGCCGACTCCATTTCGGTGGAGGTACCGCGTGGCGGCTACTTTGCCCTGGGACGCCTGCAGCGTCATGGTGGCCGCTGTGTTACAGTTTCTGATGAAGATATACTCTCGGCCCAGTATCGTCTTTCGTCAACTTCTGGGCTTTTTGCCGAGCCGGCCGCGGCGGCGGCCTTTGCCGCTTTGCTAGCCGATATTGGGGAGGAACGACGATTGGATAAGGAAGCGAGTGTCGTTGTCTTGCTCACCGGCAGCGGCCTGAAGGACATACCGAGTGCATTGAGGAGCTTCGAACATGAGCAAGGCTGATTCGATTTCCACCGCGATTCCTAGACTGGACGGCATGGAGAAAGCCACAGGCACGGCCTTGTATGTGGCCGATTTGAAGACGGGGGATGGGCTTACTCCCGACATGCTCTTTGGCCGGTTCTACCGCTCGCCCCATCCCCGGGGTAGGATCACGAACTTGAAGAAGCCGAAGCTTCCGGCGGGTTATGCGATCATTACCGCGGCGGACATACCCGAGGGCGGTCTGAACGAAATACCCCTGGCAGCCTCCCGGGACATGCCCTGTTTTGCCGAGAAGGAGGTCCGCTATGCCGGGCAGATTGTCGCCCTTGTGGCCGGACCCGATCCGATGGTGGTGGATCGCCTTCTCGATTCAATTCGATTGGATGTCGATTCTCAGCCCGTGTGTAAGGACATGGATGAAGCCTTGGCATTCAAGGGTGGGGCCATTCATGGCGAGGACAATGTTTTCTGCCGAGTGGATCTGGATAAGGGCGATGTGGATGAGGTTTTTGCTTCGGCCGCCACCGTGGTGGAGGGCCGCTACGACACGGGTTTTCAAGAACAGTTCTACTTGGAAGGTCAGGGGATCATTACCTGGCGGGAAGCTGACCGCATCTGCGTGAGAGGATCAATGCAATGTCCCTACTATGTCAGCCATGCGGTCTCTCACGTTCTGGGACTGCCTCACGAGAAAGTGAGAGTGATTGCCGATACAATTGGTGGTGGCTTCGGCGGGAAAGAAGATTATCCGGAAATCATCGGTGCTCCTCTCGCGGTGGCCTCGTGGGTATGTGGCAAGCCGATCCGCGTGATTATGGACAGGGTGGAGGATATGGCTTTTACCAGTAAGCGTCATCCTTCACGCTGCCGCTACAGAACCGCGTTGGATGAGAGGGGTGGAATTTTGGCCATGGATGTCCGGGTGGACTTAGATGGTGGTGCCTACGAATCCTATACGAGAATTGTGCTGATGCGGGCGGTGTTCCACTCCTTGGGAGTCTACAGGATTCCGGTGTTCCGGATACGTGGCCGGGGTATCGCTACCAACACAGTGCCTTCGGGCGCCTTTCGCGGTTTCGGTGCTCCCCAGACCCTGTTCGGCATGGAAATGCATCTTGAAGAGGTGGCCCGGCGGGTAGGAAAAGAAGTGTTGGAGTTCAAGAGACAGCATTTCTTGAAGATTGGCGACAGTACGGTAACCGGCGGCAGATTCCGGGATGAAATCATCCTCGATAAACTGATAATGAAGATCGAAGAATTATCAGAGTATTCAGTAAAACGTGCCCGCTACGCCAGTGAGTCTGGACAGAAGAGATTGGGTTCATCAGGCGTCAACATCGCAAAGGGCCCGCTAAGGGGAATGGGAATGTCCCTGCTTCTTCATGGCTGCGGATTCACAGGGGATGGCGAGCAAAGGATCATCAAGGGTGAAGTGGCCATCGAGAAGCATCGTGATAATCGCGTAGAGATACTCTGCGCGACCGTCGATTTCGGTCAGGGTCCACTTACCACATTCAGAAAGGTGGTAGCCACGGCCCTGGGACTCAAACCCGAGGATATCATTTACAAGATCATCGATACCGACCGGGTGCCGGACTCGGGGCCGACGGTGGCCAGCCGAACCATCATGATTGTCGGATACCTGCTGCAGAAGGCCGCCGAAGAGCTTAAATCGATTTGGAAGGATGGTGAAAAACAACGGGTAGAGCGGAAATACGAGATGCCCCCGGGCATGAGCTGGAACCAGGATACCCTGAGTGGGGATTCCTATGCATGCTACGGCTGGGGGGTGAATGTCTGCGAGGTGGAAGTGGATCCTCTCAGCTGGGAAACTCAGGTGCTCGGGGCTTGGGCGGTGTTCGATGTGGGTCGTGCCATCGATCAGAGAGTGGTGGATGGTCAGATTCAGGGGGGCATGAGCCAGGCTCTGGGTTATGGCGCCATGGAGAAGCTGGAGGTGGATGAGAAGGGGCGTTTCCAGCAGATTACGATGGCGGATTACATGGTACCTACCAGTTTGGACTTTCCCCGCACCGAAGCGGCAACGGTGGATAATCCCTATCCTTACGGGGCATACGGAGCCAAGGGCATGGGGGAGATGGTCCATGACGCGGGTCATGCGGCCTATGTTGCCGCCGTGGAACAGGCAGTGGGACGGCCCTGCCCGGTGATACCGTTGGTACCCGAGGCCCTGATGCGGATTATGGAGGATCGGAAATGAGTACTCAGGATGAAGTTTCCAACGTGTTGAGACTGAGAGTAAACGGGATTGCCCGAGAACTTGCCATAGAGAATCCCACGCGGCGCCTCGTGGATTTACTCAGAGACGATTTGGGACTTACAGGAACCAAGGAAGGCTGTGGAGAGGGAGAATGCGGGGCCTGTGCGGTGCTCCTGGATGGTGTGTTGGTGAATAGCTGTCTGATACCCGTCGCCCAGGTGGATGGGGCCGATCTGCTTACCCTTGAGGGCTTGGTGGAATCGGAGGCTGGTCGTTTGCTGGCTGAGTGTTTCACCGAAATGCACGGATCTCAATGTGGGTTTTGCACACCGGGAATGATGATGGCTTCGGTGGCGCTGCTACGGGGCAATCCCAATCCGAGTGAGAGTGAGATTCGGCAGGCGTTGGCCGGGAATCTTTGTAGATGTACCGGATATGACATGATTATCGACTCGATTCACTTGGCGGCGCGGCGGGGGAAAGGGCTATGGTAGAGTGCTTTAGACCGACTGACCTAGCTGAGGCCTTGGAAATTCGCGGTCGCACGGCCGCGTTGCCCTTCGCAGGGGGAACCGATTTGATGGTGCGTTATCGGGCGAAAAATGGGATGGGACCGACTCTCCCTTCGCCGCTTCTGTTTCTCGACGCGATAAAGGAGCTCCAGGGGCTGGCGTTAAGCCCTGAGTATCTGGAGATTGGCGCGTCGGTGCCGATGGCCCTTGTAGCCGGCGATGCGCATAGCCCCTCTCCGTCGGATGCTATTCCCCATGTCCTGCGACGCGCCGCGGCCGATCTGGGCGCCCTCGCTCTTCGCCAGAGGGCCACATTGGCCGGAAACGTAGCCAATGCTTCGCCGGCGGGCGATACCCTCGCGGCCCTTTATGCCCTCGCCGCTCAGGTGGTTCTTCGCTCATCCGGTGCCACCCGAGTGCTCAAAGTGAGTGATTTCATTGTCTCCCCGGGTCAAACGCTGCTCGCCCCCGACGAAATCATCACGGCAATCCGCCTACCGCAGCCTTTGCCGTGCTGGTCTTACTGGCGCAAGGTAGGCACACGTCGGGCCAATGCCCTCACCAAGGTATCCGTGGCCGCCGCCGCCTCAATACGTTACTCGGATACCGCTGCTCACCAGGGTATTGGGAGAGACCGGCTGATTAGCGGTTTTACACTCGCTTTTGGCGCCGTTGGCCCCACTGTCATTGATGCCGAGGAAGCGGCATCGCTCATCATCGGCCTTCAGGCGTCGAAGCTCACCGCGATGAATGAAGGGGAACTTGGCGCGCTCATAGCGGATCTGGCGAAACGCGCGGCACCGCGTATCACGCCCATTGACGACCAACGTTCTACGGCTCATTATAGAAAAACCGTAGCGCTCAACCTCATCGGCGATGCGATATTGTCCCTCGTGTCACAACTCAAAGGAGAGTAACTCATGATCAACCTCAGCAGGAACGGGGTTCAAATCGAGAAAAACGCCAAGATTTGCGCTGAGCGGAACATCATACTTCCCACCTATGCCCAAATGGCCGATCCATCATCCATCCCTGTTTCCATTAAGAAGGAATTGAAGGGTATCGGCCGTGATGAGGTTCATTCCCGCAACCTGTTCAGGGTGTGCTGGGAGAATGAAGCGGTTGAATCCGGCGGAGGATTTTCGGGCATCAACTATCTTGAGATTCCCTTCGAAGTATCCGGTGTCAGAGCCCGTATCGTCGGCTTGGTCGGACGTTTTTTCCCCACCGGGTCTCACAAAGTGGGGGCCGCCTACAGCTGTCTCGCGCCTACTTTGGTAACAGGCCAATTCAATCCTGAGGACAATATGGCCGTATGGCCGTCCACCGGGAACTACTGTCGTGGCGGGGCCTATATTTCCCGGCTATTAGCCTGCAAATCAGTGGCCATACTCCCTGAGGAGATGTCCCGGGAGCGCTTCGAATGGCTCGAGAGTATGGCCGATGAAACCATTGCCACTCCCGGTTCGGAGAGCAACGTTAAGGAAATTTTCGATAAATGCCATGAGCTTCGCTCCCAGCGGGGAGAGGGGGTGTTTATTTTCAATCAATTCGACCAGATGCCCAATCACCTCTGGCATCATGAGGTGACCGGCCCGGCCTTGGAAAAGGTATATCTGAAGTTGGCCGACAGGCGTAGTCGATTCGCCGCCGTATGCCTTTCCTCGGGTTCCGCCGGCACCCTGGCCTCCGGCACTTATATCCGCGGCGTCTTTCCCGGCACGAAACTTGCCGTGAGCGAGGCTCTCCAATGTCCCACCCTGTTGGACAATGGCTTTGGCGCTCACCGCATCGAAGGCATCGGTGATAAACATATTCCCTGGGTTCACAACGTTAAGGACAGCGATATGGTGATGGCGGTGGACGATGAGCATGCCATACGTCTTTTGCGATTATTCAACGAAGAAGTTGGCAGGGTCTTTTTAGGTTCGAAAGGCGCATCCGATGAAGTGTTAAGCAAGCTCGATTTGCTCGGCATCAGCGGCATCTGCAACTTGATCAGCGCCATCAAATTGGCCAAGTACTACGAGCTGGGCGAAGATGATGTGGTGATGACCGTCTTCACCGATTCCTTCGCCATGTACAGTTCCCGACTGCGGGAACTCAATGCTCAGAGGGGTGCCTATACGCGGGATGACGCGGTGGCGGATTATGAGATGCTCAAGCAAATCGGTACCGATGCGCTGTTGGAACTGCGCTATACAGAGAAAAAACGCATTCACAACCTCAAGTACTATACCTGGGTGGAACAGCAGGGGAAATCCCACACTGAGCTCAACGCCCAATGGTACGACCGGGACTATTGGAAACGCATCTATGCGGCACGGGCTGAGCTGGATGACATGATTATTGATTTTAACAAGAGGGTTGCGAAATATGCCTAGCTGTGATATACTGTGGCATCGCCAGGCTAAGGAGAGACCATGATTCATATCATGAATGCCTCCTGCATATTGACTTCTGCCGAGGGCCAACAGATATCTGATGCCGATATTCTAATCGAAAAAAACCTCATACAGGAGGTGGGGAAAAACCTCAAATCCCCGGCAGGATCGCGGCTTATTGATGCCTCGGGCATGGTAGTAACACCGGGTTTGGTAAATACGCATCATCATTTTTATCAGACCTTCACCCGGAATCTCCCGAAGGTTCAGGATGCCGAGCTTTTTGATTGGTTGACCTACCTGTACGATATCTGGAAATCCATGGACGCCGATTCGGTGTGGTGGTCTACCGCGTTGGCGACAGCCGAACTGCTAAAAACCGGCTGCACCACCTCCTCGGATCATCATTATCTTTACCCCGAGGGAGTTGTCGCGGACATCATGGCACTTCAGTTTGATGCCGCCTCCAGAACGGGTATCCGCTTCAGTCCCACACGAGGTTCCATGAGCCGCTCGAAGAAGGACGGCGGTCTTCCGCCCGATTCGACGGTTCAGGCCGAGGATGTTATATTGGCGGATTCCCAGCGAGTCCTCGAAGAATTTCATGATTCCAGTCCTCTGGCAATGCGCAAAGTTGTGTTGGCTCCATGCAGCCCCTTCTCGGTTTCAGAAGGATTGATGAAAGATACCGCCGCCCTGGCCCGCCAGTACGGAACCCGCCTCCACACTCACCTGGCCGAAACCAAGGACGAGAACGATTACTGCGACAGCATGTACAAGAGACGCCCCTTGAAGCTCATGGAGGACTGTGATTTCATAGGCGAGGATGTCTGGTTTGCCCACGGCATTTTCTTCAATGATGATGAGCTAGACCTACTTGCGGCTACCGGCACTTACATCGCTCACTGTCCCAGTTCCAACATGCGCCTGGGTTCGGGAATCTGCCGTGTCAGGGAGATGTTAGACCGGAATATCAACGTGGCCCTGGGCGTCGATGGCTCGGCTTCCAACGACAGTTCGGATATGTTGGGAGAAATTCGCCAGGCAATGCTGCTTCAGAGGGTAACGAAGGGAGCAAGTGCTCTGAGCTCTCGGGAAGCATGGAAAATAGCCACTGAAAACGGGGCTCGGTTGCTGGGATTTGAGAAAATCGGTAGAATTGAGGCGGGCTGGGCCGCCGATCTGGCTCTCTTCGATGTGATGGACATACCATATGTGGGCGCGTTGAGCGATCCAGTGGCGGCTTTGATTTTTTCCGGTTATAATCATCAAAGCTCCTACACCATCGTAGACGGCCATATTGTCGTGGAAAAGGGAAAACTCGTAGGGATTGAGGAGGAAGAGCTCATTGCCAAGGCTTCGGAGGCCGTAGACGCAATGTACAAGAGGGCAGAGATATGACTAAAGATTTCCATATTCCGGCGGATCCCCGGGATGCTGTATACCTCAAAAAAACGCATCCGGAAGCTGTCTACTTGGCGGGCGGCACACAGGTTAATCGCTCACCCCTGGAACGTGAAATGCCCTCAGCCGTTATTGATATCCGCGATGTTGTACCCGCGAACATAAGCAAGGAGGGCAAAAACCTGCTCATCGGCGGTATGGCGAGTCTCCAGGACATCGCCGACAGCCCCCTTGTACCTGAGCCCCTTGCCCAGGCTGCTGGATTCATACCAACACGGAGCCTGCGAAATCAGGCCACCATCGCCGGCAACATCGCGGCTGCCCGATCGGATTCCTACCTTATTCCAGTACTTATCGCATTGGCCGCGAGAGTCCGCATATTCGGGGGGGAACTGCTGGTTGAGGATTATGTTAGAAACCGGCACGATGAGCTGATACTCGAAATACTGATACCCCCATTGCAGGGCATTTGTGTGGCGGTAAAGGAATCTCGTTCTCATCTGGCCTATCCGGTTGTCAGCGCTGCCGTATCCTTGAGCTTTGATACCAACAAACAGAGGCTCTCGGCCGCCTGCGTCGCTGTCGGCTGTGTCGCGAAGACTACCATACGACTGGCCCAGGTAGAGAAGGATATCGTTAGCGGTAAGCTGCATCAGAAAGGCGATATTGAAAAGGCCATTTCCATTGCCATCAATCCGGAAGATGACATTCTAGGGAGCGCCGAATACAAGAAATACATCAATGGCGTTGTAATCGCTGATGCCGTAATCAGCGCACAGGAAGCATTGAAATGATAATCAATTTTGTACTTGATGGAACGAACCGCAGTGTTGATGTTCCTCCGGGCATGAGCGCTATGAAACTTCTAAAGAGCCTGGGAGTCGACTCTGTACGCAACAGCGACGACGGACATGGATTCGCCGGTTCGGATACTATAGTGTTGGACGGGAAGATTGTCGGCGCGAGCCTACTCATCGCCGGTCAACTGGAGGGAAGGGAAATAAGGACCGTTCATTCGCTTCGCAGCGGCCGGACGATTTCCCCTGTTCAGCAGGCCATCATCGATGCCGGATGCATTCAGTCCGGATACAACGCGCCCGCCGCCGCCCTGATGATTAATGACCTATTAGAGCGCAACCCCTCACCGAATCGCGCTGAGATTCAAGATGCTTTGTCGGGTCTATTCAACCGGGCCACTGGATATGAACAGTTCTTCGAAGCGGTGCGCCTAGCCACATCCCAAGCAGGGAAATCCGCTGAACCATCCCCTACTCGCCCCCAATATGGTGGCGATTCCCGCTATATCGGCAAAACTCTGCCCAAAGCCGACGCCATCAGATTGGTTTGCGGCGAAAAAGCGTTCGTGGAAGACCGTGTGGATAGCAATGCTTGCGTATTGAAAGTCTTGCGCAGCCCCCATGCCCATGCCCATATCAAGCATATCGATACGAAAGCCGCCGAAGCCCTAGAGGGTGTTGTTGCCGTGTTCACCCATAAGAACGTGCCCCAGAAGCCCTACAGCCAAGCGGGTCAGGGCTTCCCGGAACCCTCACCCTACGACCGAGTGATGCTGGATACCAAGGTGCGCCATCATGGTGACCGGGTGGCCGCCATACTGGCCGAGGATGAGGCTACCGCCCAAAAGGGTCTGGAGCTCATAACCGTCGACTACGAGGTGCTTCCTCCTGTAATCACATTGGATCAGGCACAGGCTCCCGATGCCCCTCTGGTTCACGGTGGACCCATCCAATACATCTCTGGTGCCCCCGACGATCTGGATGAGCTCAATGCCGAAACTCATACCCAGGAAACGCCCGTATTGTATCAGTTTCCCATCGGGGGCAATCCGCAGAAGAACATCGCCGCCTATGTGGAGGGTGGCATTGGTGATACCGAGAAGGGCTTTGATGAAGCCGACATTGTTCTTGAACGCCGCTACCACACCTCCCAGATACAATGCACGCCTCTGGAACTGCATACCACCTATGTGAAAAACGAGGGCGACCGCATTGTCATCCACGCTTCCACCCAGGTGCCTTACCATCTGAGACGCATCGTCGCCACCCAGCTCGGCATAACCGAGAACAAGGTGAGGGTGGTAAAGGAACGCATCGGGGGCGGCTACGGTTCCAAACAGGACATACTGCTGGACGAGCTGGCCGCCTGGGCCGCGTGGACCACCGCGAGATCGGTGTTCCATCAGTATACGCGCAAGGAAGAATTCATTTCATGCAGCACTCGAAAGCCCATGCGTATCGCTGTTAAGATAGGGGCCAAAAAGGACGGCCGCTTCACAGCCATGAGAATGGATGTGGAGTCCAACCAAGGCGCCTACGGCGCCCACGCCCTCACCGTACCCATGAACGGGGTCTCCAAGAGCCTGCCCCTCTTCCTCTGTGAGAACGCGTTCTTCACCGTCACTTCCTACTATTCCAACATCCCACCCACCGGTGCCTATCAGGGGTATGGGGCACCCAAGGCCAATTATGCCTTCCAGATGGCCGTTAAGGAGCTGGCCATGGAACTGGGAATGGACCACATCGACTTGATAGAGAAAAACCGGGTGAGAAAAGGCGACATGCTCGAAATTCTACGCTGTCTGGGCGAAGGACGGGAAGGCAAACCCGCTCCCGTGGATAGCTGTGGTCTGGATGAGGCAATCGCCCAGGGCCGAGAGCTCATAGAGTGGGGGAAAAAAGAGAAATCACCCAATCCCGATATAAAAATCGGCAAGGGCATGTGCATCCTTCAACAGGGTTCGGGCCTGCCCGGCCTCGACCAGGGGAACTGCACCGTCAAGATGCTGGGCGACGGCAGCATCATCGTGCAGTCCGGCGGAGCGGATATCGGCACCGGCCTGGATTCTGTGTCCGCGAAAATGGTAGCGGAGGTGCTGAACATCGACATCGCCCGTGTTGCCGTTCAGTCCGGTGATACCGATATGGCTCCTTTCGATACCGGTGCCTACGCCTCCAGTGGTACCTATTTTTCCGGAGGTGCCGCTCGCAACGCGGCCTTGAGATTCAGGGAAATGGTACTCGAAGAGGCTGCCGCCGTTCTCGATACAACAGCGCGGGAACTGGACATCGAATTCTCAGGCCGCATTGTCGGGGGCAAGGAAGAATTGGATTTTGCCAAACTGGCATGGCACACGCAGGGAGGGGAGGGCAGTGGGCAAATAGTCGCTACTTCCAGCTTCACCACCGACAAGTTTTCATTCCCCTATGGCGCCCATTTCGCGCAAGTTGCCGTGAACACCCGCACGGGTAAGGTGAAAGTGCAGAAGTACTATGCCCTGCAGGACTGCGGCATTCCCATAAACCCCGAACTCGCCAGGGGTCAGGTGTTCGGTGGCGTGCTCAAATCCATCGGCCACGCGTTGTATGAAGAATTGCTCCTTGATGAAGAGGGGCATTGCCTGAATCCGGATCTTCGAAGCTACGGTGTTCCCATGATAGGGGATGTTCCCGATGATTTTCGCGTCATCCTTCTGGAAATCGACGATCCCCATGGGCCGTTCGGCGCCAAGTCAATCGCCGAAATCAGTGTGAATGGCGCCGCGCCCGCCCTGGCTAATGCCATCCACGATGCCTGCGGAATCTGGCTGCGTAGCTGGCCCTTCAGCCCTGAGAAAGTGCTGCGCGCGTTGAGAAAAATCCATTCGTCATAGCTCATCAAGGTGTGAGTGCATACTGATTCAGCAGCAAAGGAGGTAGACATATGGATAACGATCCAGGCAGTCTTATCAAGGAACTCGACAGCCTCGAAACCGAGGCCATGTACCAAAACGATTTTCTTTTGACATGGGACAAATCCGACGACGAACTTTTCGCTACCCTTAAGACGGCCCAGATACTCAAGGGAATGAGAGAAAGGGGCGTCTCGGCGAAACTCTTCGATTCGGGGCTGGCCATCAGCCTCTTCAGAGACAAATCCACCCGAACCCGCTTCAGCTTCGCCTCGGCAGCCAACATGCTGGGATTGGAAGTACAGGATCTCGATGAGGGCAAGAGCCAAATCGCCCATGGCGAGACAGTGCGCGAAACCGCCAACATGATTAGCTTCATGGCCGACATCATCGGTATCCGTGACGACATGTACATCGGTAAGGGGAACAGCTATATGAGGGAGGTTGCCAAGGCCGTTCAGGAGGGCTATGGCGATGGTGTGCTCGAACAGCGGCCCACCCTGGTAAACCTCCAATGCGACATCGATCATCCCACACAGTCCATGGCCGACGCCCTCCACCTCATCGAACATTTTGGTGGCATCGACAGGCTCAAGGGCAAGAAGATAGCCATGACATGGGCCTATTCCCCTTCGTATGGGAAGCCGCTCTCCGTGCCCCAGGGCATCATCGGCCTATGCACCCGTTTCGGCATGAACGTCATTCTCGCCCATCCTGAGGGCTATGAGGTGATGAGCGACGTTGAAAGTGTCGCCGAGAAAAACGCCGAGGCCTCCGGCGGGTCATTCCGGCGTGTGAATTCCATGGCCGAGGCCTTCGACGCCGCCGACATCGTCTATCCCAAATCATGGGCACCCTACATCGCCATGGTGAAACGCACCAAGCTCTACGACAGTCGGGATGACGAAGGTATCGAGGCCCTGGAAAAGGAACTGCTCGCCCAGAATGCCAGGCATAAGAGCTGGGAATGCGGCGAAGAATTGATGTCCCGTACAGCTGGCGGCAAGGCCCTCTACATGCACTGTCTCCCCGCTGACATCAGCGGCGTGAGTTGCCAACAGGGCGAGGTGGCCGCGTCGGTGTTCGATCGCTACCGGGTTTCCCTGTACAGGGAAGCCGGCTTCAAGCCCTACATCATCGCGGCCATGATGCTGCTTTCTCAATTCGAGAATCCATCACAGGCCTTGGATAAGATTCTACTGGGGAGGAGAAAGAGAACTCACATCTAAAGGCCTGAAAAAGAATGCGGTATTAAACATGTTTTTATGCTATAATCGAGGCATGAACGCATCAGAAGGCAACCAGCGATTGAAAACCTTGGGGCGCAACGATTTATGTTCCTGTGGTTCGGGGAAGAAGTACAAGAAGTGTCATCTCCCGAGCGACGAGGCGGCCCGGCATGCCCAAATGCTTAAGGCCAACGAGGATAGGGAAGCGGCCTTGGCTGAGGAGGCCGAAGAGAATCAGAGGGCGGGGGCAAAGGGTGAACAGAAAAAGCGGGATAATCCTCGGCGTGTTGGCGCTAAGGCGTTAAATGCTCACGATAAGCACACCAATATTCCGCGGCGGGGTGCGGTTTAGGCCTGATTGATCCCTCATAAGCGGGCCTGTGGGATTCTGTCGGCGAACAAAAAAATTATGTCTTTTCTGTATGCTGTGATATACTTCCAGGTGTGGGATGCTTTTGAAGGGGGTTCTCATTGTGAATAAAACAGTGGTCATTATGGTTTCGCTGCTGGCAGCATTCCTTCTAATTGGGGGATGCCCGATGCCTGTCAACAATGGCGCCGCCGCTGATAAAGCCGATAAGCACAGTGTAAATTTAGCCTCTGTCGCTAGCCTCAGTAATATTTTTGATTCTCAGAGGGAGAATATCAAGGTGCAGTTCGTGCTTAAGGGGGCTCGTACATTCGAAATAAGTACTGGCACTCTGCCTGCAGGACTTTCGATGAATGATACTGGACTGGTTAATGGCAGCGCAACCGCTGTTACTCGTGATACAACGGCCAGTTTCACTGTGACTCCAAATGAAGGGACGCCGAAGGCTTTCACATGGGTGGTGAAAGCTCCTACAACAATGAGGTTCACCGAGAATAGTACCTGGAAGGTGCCGGATGGCTATTCTACCAATGAGACAGCCACTATTCAGGTGCTGCTCGCCGG
>Ga0209049_1000193_pt1 | contig 13128 bp, 17 predicted proteins | sample WorMetulBAHAMAS2_FD_187398 | JGI IMG/M metagenome (GOLD analysis project Ga0209049, IMG submission 187398) | Marine gutless worms symbiont microbial communities from Max Planck institute for Marine Microbiology, Germany - Olavius ullae BAHAMAS.2... | ecosystem: Host-associated > Annelida >...
GAGAAACCCCCGATCTTCGGCATGATCCAACGCGGTGGCCAAGTGGGCATCCGGATCCTGGAGGACGTACGCCAGACCACGAGTCAGCCCCTGATCGAGGCTACGATTCGGCCGGGAACCTTGGTACCGACCGACGAGTACACAATCTACAAGCGCTTACCTGAATGGGGCTTCGAGCACCAAACCGTCTGCCACAACGCCGGGGAAGATGCGCGGGACGAAGATGGTGACGGCTTCCACGAAATTCATGTCAACACGATGGAGGGGTTCTGGTCCTTGCTGCGCTCTTGGCTTCGGCCACACCGGGAGATTTCCCAGAAGCACTTACCCTTAGTATCTGGGTTTTTTCGAGTTCATCCACAACGCCAAAAACCGCGGCAAAGGACTCTTGGATTCCCTTCTCGGTTTCCTGCTACGTTAGCAGTCTCGAATCCATAAAGAGCCTTTTAGAACGGATTTTCTCTCAGGCCCTTAGGTTGGGGTAACGGAGGAACCCCAACAAACGGACGGCGTTTTCTCGTCGAAGATTCGATAGTATGAAATATGGTAAATGAAAAAGGTATTTACCTTGGACAGGCAGCAGTTTTTTACAAATGGTCAACTCTTTAGAATCTGGATAGCCCTAATAAAGCGTTGAAATGGACACCAAACCTCCGGTTTGGCGCCATTTAACGCGGCGTTACCTGCAATAGATTTCTCACTTCAGGGCACCTTGAAAAATTCAAGGTGTCTTTGCAGAACAAGGAAGCCCAGTTATATCCATGTGCGTAACTCCATGATAATCAAGGCATTCGAAAAGTGCGATTTATGAGCATCACCATGACAAAGTATTGAGCATGGGATTTTTCAAGGTCCCCTTCAATCACTTGAGACAGGACAGTTAAGCCTCAAAGCCCCTCTCCCGGCGGAAGAGGGGTTGGGGAGAGGGCGAAAAAACAGCGGTCTATCGAATCCGCGGATGACGCCGCCGTATGCCGCCGGCTTGGATTGAATCCGCATCTTCTACCGAGCAAGCCGGTGCGCACCATCGAATGTCGGGCTAGGGCGCGTTCGACAGTGTTTGCATCCCCCACCATCGAATGGCGCGCCTAACCCGACCTACAAGACTAAACGATCTGACTGTGATAACAAGATGATGAAAACTCTGGAATACTGTGATGTAACTCAAATTAAACCGATGGGAGAAGGATTAAGGGTCTGCATCGACTTTGTCGATGCGCTCGCTCCGATGGAGGGCGTGTTTGTCGGTGATACCGGATACGGCTATCTGTTAGCCTTATCCGAAAGTGTGCCGACTGCTACTTATCCTGCCAGACCATTTAGAGTCAATGCGGGGGCATTTCATCAATATTTGTTACTGGAGGAAGACAAAACATGCTATTTGAGTGAATTGAAGGCAGGTGACAGAGTTTCTGTCCATTCTCATGAAGGGATGAGACTAATCTCGGTAGGAAGGGTTAAAATCGAACGCCGTGAATTGCTACAGGTCCGGTGTATATGCGGCGACCGGGTGCTTTCGAGTACCGTGCAATTTTCCGATAGCGTGCGCTTCCTTGGTAAGGAAAATATGCTTGATGCAAAAACTATCAAAGTAGGTGATAAGCTTGTTTGCCGTCATGACATCCCCGGACGCCACCTGGGGAAACGCAAGGAAGAATATATAGGAGAAATTTAGGATAGTGGTAAGTTAAATGGTTAGCGTAGAGCAATTCATTATGCTCCGTTTCTTGATTTAATCCCCTCTTCTCCCCGGCCCAATACCATTAAGGGCACCTTGAAAAATTCAAGGTGTCTTTGCAGAACAAGGAAGCCCCGTTATGTCCGTGTGCGTAACTCCATGATAATCAAGGCATTCGAAAAGCGCGATTTATGAGCATCACCATGACAAAGTATTGAGCATGGGATTTTTCAAGGTCCCCTTACGTCACGGATTCAGGTTAATGGCATTGGGTTTGGTCCGAGTCGTCCGGTGGGGCATCCGATCATCTACCTCGTTATCGCCGCATTGATTACCGGCTGCGCCTTGCCGCAGCTACAGGAATCCGCCGGCGCATCGGGCCGGGCCCGTCTCGGCGTCGAAGCGGCGATCATGGCCGACGGCTACCGCCTACCCTTGCGGCGTTGGGACGCCATCGAACGGCCACGGGTCCTGGTGCTCGCGCTCCACGGCTTCAACGACTACGGCAACGCCTTCGCGACCCTGGGCCCCCACCTGGCAACCCAAGGCGTAATGACCTTCGCCTACGACCAACGTGGCTTCGGCACCACCGCCCAGCGGGGGCGCTGGGGCGGAAAGGACCGCTTGATCGCCGATCTGAAGACGCTGATCAAGCTGCTGCGGGAGTGCCATCCGGGACTCCCCTTGTTTCTGCTCGGGGAGAGCATGGGCGGCGCGGTGATCATGGCCGCTGCGGCACAGGCAGATACGGGAGCGGACGGCATCGTGCTAATGGCACCGGCAATCTGGTCCCGCGCTACCATGCACCCGATTCAGCGCTGGGCACTCGAGGTGGCGGCCCACACGTTTCCCTCTCTCAAGCTAACCCCCTGCAGATTCGGGATTCGTCCGTCGGACAATACCGACATGCTCCGCGCCTACCGAGCCGATCCGCTGGTAATCAATAGGATCAGAGTCGATGCCCTGTGGGGGATCACAAACCTCATGGACCTGGCGATGGCCGGGGCTGGGCGACTACCTGAGTCAACCCTCATACTGTATGGAGAACATGACGAAACCATCCCTGACGGCGCCTTCTGCGCGCTATTGGACCGGATACCGGCGGATCGGCGGGACATCCGTGTCGTGCTCTACCGGGAGGGCTGGCACATGTTGACCCGCGACCTGCAGGGTAGGCGCGTGATGGCCGACATCGCGGCCTGGCTGCGAAGACCGGACGGGCACCTCCCCTCCGGCGAAGAGCTCCAAACCGGTTCCCGCCGGCTGGAGCGTTTCTGCCGGAAGTGATTGCCCCGGATCGATTTTCCCATACTCAATCCGATCCAAAAGTAGCGCAGACGTCCCCGCCTACATCGAAAAATGCAGGCGGGGACGCCTGCGCTACGCCTCACGGATGGGCTTACTTTCTCGTTCCCACGCGGCGCGTGGGAACGAGAAAGTAAGGCGGGTAAGCGGCCCCCGCGCGGCCGCGGTAGCCTCGATGAGTCGGGGCCGCGCAACCCGCCGACCAGTCGCCGGCGGCCGACTTCCGGCAGCTCTGGCGACTGATAACTGGCGACAGGGAGCCATCCCGGCGGGATGCAGCCGTCCCTGGCCTTTCCCGCCCCTACGAGCTCCGGGAGGAGCATGGATGTAGGGTGGGTTGTGCCCACCGGGCAGTACGCTAGTAGCACGCTGGTGGTGGGCACAACCCACCCTACGGCCATGCCGGAGGTGGCGGGTAAACCGTCCGGAATCCATAAAGCCCGCGTAATCCCCAGATCAGGAACGACACATCAACCCTTGGGAATCCCACGCTTGGCGAGTCGGTCCGCCCGCTCGTTCCGGGGGTGTCCAGCGTGGCCGCGTACCCAGCGCCACTCGAGCCGGTGCCGCGCGACCGCTTGGTCCAGGCGCTCCCACAGATCCTGGTTCTTGACCGGCTTGCGATCCGCGGTCCGCCAACCGTTGCGCTTCCAACGGGCCATCCAGGCTGTGACGCCCTGCTTTACGTATTGAGAATCGGTGGTGACACGCACCCGGCTGGGACGCTTCAGGGCCTCCAGGGCCCGGATCACGGCCATCAGCTCCATGCGATTGTTGGTAGTACCGGCCTCCCCCCCCCAGAGTTCCTTCTCATGCGCACCGTAGCACAGCAGCGCCCCCCAACCGCCGGGGCCCGGATTGCCTTTGCAGGCCCCGTCGCTGAAGACCTCCACCGGCTCAGACACGGGTCCTTGCCACCACTTTACCGGGCCCGACGCCACGGGTGGCGGTCTCCCGCGTGGTGGGCTCCACGGCCCCGGCGGCCAGCACCGGCCGCCGCCTGTTCCAGGGGGTCCGCAGCGGCGTCAGAGTAGATACCCGTTTGACGGCCCGCATGGCATAGACGCCGCCCAGCACCGGCCAGAAACGCCGCCCCAGGGTGTCCAGAAACGAAAACTGCCGCAACAGGGCGCGGCGCCAGGGGGGGCGGAACATCATCGTCTCCCGCAGCTCGATATCGAAACCGAGCAGCGACAGCCAGTCACAAACGCGGAAGGAGGTCAGAAACCTGCCGCACCAGGGCACGCCGCCCTGTCCGCGTCGCACCGGACGCCACAGACCCCACAAACTCAAGGCGTTGAAACCGAGCACCACCAACCGACCCTCCGGGATCAGTACCCGCTCCGCCTCCCGCAACACCTGGCGGGCATCGTCCGCGAACTCCAGGGTATGGGGCAACACCACCAGGTCCACGCTATCGGCGGCGATGGGAAGCCGCTCAGGGGCGGCAACCAGTTGTAATCCCAGGGAATAAGGTGCGGCAGTCGGCAGGAGCAAGATACGCCGCCGGACGCGGCTGACCTGGATCGCCTCCGAGAGGGCAGTGCTCCCACCGACCTGGAGCAGATAATAGCCGAAGGTATCCCCCAGCATACGCTCCAGGCACCGGACCTCCTGCCCGGCCAGCTCCCGGCCCAGGGTCGAGCCATACCAGACATCCAGGGGCGCGAGCGACGCCGACCCGCGGTGCTCGGAACAATCGATCATGTCATCCGTTCTCCGGCGGGTCGGAAGCGGCAAGCACGGCAAGAAAATCCACAGTGATACGGGCGCTCACTCCCCACAGCAGCTCCTGGTCGAACTCGTCGTAGAAGATCACCGCCCTGGCCTCGGGGTGACCCGGCGCCGGCCAGGTGACCACCCGTCGGTTAGCGGCATCCCCGAGCCAGGCCAGGGGGATGCCGAACACCCGCACGACTTCGTTCGGATCGGGCCTCAGCGCCAGGGGCCACTGGATTTCGCCCACCACCGGAGTGACCAGATAGTCGCTCACCGTATGCAGTGGTCGCAGCTCACCCAGCACCACCACCCGCGAGGGATCCAGCCCGATTTCCTCCCGTGCCTCGCGCAGCGCCGTCGCGGCCGCATCCGCATCCCCCGGCTCCCGGCGACCGCCGGGAAAGGCGACCTGGCCGCTGTGATGGTCCCCCGGATATTCGGTACGGCGGATGAAGAGCAGATGCCAGGCCCCCAGATGTCGGAACATAGGCACCAGCACCGCCGCCGGCCGGGGTTCCCGACGCGGAGCCCCCGGCAGCTCCTGGGCGTAGGGACGGGATACCCGACCGGATCGCAACCGGTCGGAGATTGCACCACGGTCGAGCCGATCCAGCATTGCACCGATCTCCATACGTCTCTTGTCCAATCATACGCTATTAGCTCGTAGATACTCTGTTCCGCTGCAAGTCCAATTTGCCTCCTGATCTACAAAACTATACCTCCGAGCCATAAATTGGATTAATCATGCCATGGTTTCGGTCGGGGTGTGGAAACGGCTGCGGTCGAAGGGCGTTCGGTTCTTGAGCATGGCATGAATGGCGAGCAGGAGCTTGCGCATGACGGCACAGACGGCCTGGAGCTTTTTGAGGCCCCGGTCGGCGATGAGGTGGCGGTAGTAGGCCCTGACGTTAGGGTCATGGCGTGTGGTGGGCTGTGCCCACCACTAGTGCTCGTAGGGCGGGAAAGGCCAGGGGCGGCCGCATCCCGCCGGTCGTCAGGGGGCAGTTTCAGTTATCAGTAGTCAGGGGTGGCCTCCGTAGGACCCGTAGGATGGGCTGTGCCCACCACTAGCCCCGTAGGGTGGGACAGGCCAGGGATGGCCGCATCCCGCCGGGCAGTCGTGTTGGTGGGCACAACCCACCCTTGTATGTTCTGTTTCCAAGGGAGAGCCAAGGATCGAGTATAGGGAGAACCAAGGATCGGGTATAAAGGGAATTGATGGAGAAGATCTGGGAAGCCGTCCCACCCTGAGGCCACAAGCCTGTCCGTAGATTGGCTCCCCGCCCGCTTCGCCGATACCGGAGATTATCCGAGACGGATACATCGCCAAATCTAAAGCGGCGGCGGGCTGGTGCCACCTAGCCGATGCCCCGGTCACATCAGGCATCGAGGGTTCCGGTTAAGTACCGGGGAATAAGGCTGCCGCCGCACTCCATAGGATCCCGATGGCATCCACGAGTTGGAAACGAGTGACCGAACGCTGGCAGAGCTTGACCCCGGAAGAACAACTGTACGTCCGGCTGTCCCGGATACCCCGCAAAGTGGCCCGCAGCATGGCTTTCGAGGGAGAGCCGGTGGATGAGAGGATGTTGGAAGCCGAAGCGGAAGGGCGCCTGCCTTGAAAAATATATTTCTGGAAAAGGTGAGTATTAAGTTGGCAAGGGATAGCGGGTCAATTTACGATTTTTGGTAGGTAGCTTAGGTTGGGATTTTTCGCAAACTGAGCCACTACCTGGCAAGGAAGGTAGTTGATTTTAGCCTTGAGTTGTTCGTCTGATTTCCCTCAACTAGAGAGGGCACCCTTGAAGCTAGAACAGGCGCGTAATCAACTAAATAATAAAAGGAATTTTTCCGGGGCTTCGCCCCGGCCTCATTGAAAAACTGTCTGCAACACCGTGCACTGCCATGGCCCAGCTCACCATCACCCATAGGGTTCACAGATTGTAAACAGTCTATGTGTCGTGGGGGTAGGGGCCTAAAAAGGAGCCCTATGGAATGAATGGTTCTACAGGGTATTTAATCGAAACCATAGGAGGAAAACTGATGTTTCCTTCGCAGTGTTTGCGGCTGATTGCCGCGATCCTAACGCTCATTACGACCGTTCTGGAAATGAAAATCCGTTAACCGAAGGGGACCTTGAAAAATCCCATGCTCAATACTTTTCATGGTGATGCTCATAAATCGCGCTTTTCGAATGCCTTGATTATCATGGAGTTACGCACACGGACATAACGGGGCTTCCTTGTTCTGCAAAGACACCTTGAATTTTTCAAGGTGCCCCGAAGTGTGGATATGTGGGCAACGCCTCTGTTGCCCACATATCCATAGCCCTCCAATTCTCTGATGACGAGAATCAAACCGCACCTAGCGTCAGTCACCTACAGCCTGTGTAGATTGGGGTGAGGAACGAACCCCAACATCCTGAGCAAACACAACAAAAAGAGAAGGCTCTTTATGGATTCCAGACTGGTTAGGATATTTTGCGCAAATTTACCTTCTCAGAAAGCCAGAGAGGCACCGTATAACTTGCTGTTTTAGTTGAGAAAAGACTGCCTGTTCTGTCATCGGTCAGAGTGCTACGGACCGCCGTCCCCTTCGATCAGTCTGGAATCCATAAAGAGCCAAAGAGAATGCCGTTGGATTTCCGAGAATTCTTCAAACTTGCGACACGATTGCCCGAGCCCTTCGGTTATCAGGAACGGTTGGCCGAAGAGCCCTGGCCGGATCTGTTGGAAATACCGACCGGAATGGGCAAGACCGCCGGGGTTACGCTGGCCTGGGCCTGGAAGCGGGGATGGCGCGTGGGTAAACGTGAGCCCCACGACCCCGATCCGAATACGCCCCGGCGACTGATCTGGTGTCTACCGATGCGGGTCCTGGTAGAACAGACCCGAAAGGCCCCGGAGCAGTGGTTCGGCACGGATGGGCTTCAAATTCTTGGGAAAGCCGGAAATAATGGGGTGTCCGTCCATGTACTGATGGGCGGAGAATCCGATCTCAAGACCTGGGCCGAGTACCCGGAGCAGGATATGGTGCTGATCGGCACCCAGGATATGCTGCTGTCGCGCGCTTTGATGCGTGGCTATGGCATGAGCCGCTTCTTGTGGCCGGTCCACTTCGCCTTGCTGCACAACGACTGCCTCTGGGCGTTCGACGAGGTGCAGCTGACGGGCGCCGGGCTGACCCCGGGCTGACCACTTCGGCCCAGCTCGAGGCCTTCCGGCGCAACCTGACGCCGGGTGCCCCCTCGCGCTCACTTTGGCTCTCCGCCACCCTCAGGTGCGACTGGCTGGAAACCGTCGATTTCCGCAGCACCTTGGAAACCGCGCGCCATTTCCAGCTTTCGGCGCAGGAGAAGACATCCGAGCAGGTGGCCGCAAGGTACAAAGCGATCAAACATCTCCATCGAGCCCGGACATCCCTGACGAGAGACAGTGCCAAATCCAAAGCCGACCAGGCAGCACGCGGCAGGGACCCAAACCCTGGTCGTCGTCAACACCGTCGAGCGTGCTCAGGCCCTTTATCAGACTTTGGCAAAACGCAAGCCGGAGGCCGACCTGCTGCTGGTGCACGCCCGCTTTCGCCGAGCAGAACACGATGAACTCACAGAGAAACTGAATCCCGAATCAGACCAGGACCGCATTGTGGTCGCCACTCAGGCCATCGAAGCCGGGGTAAACATCTCGAGCCGGACCCCGTTCACGGAGCTCGCCCCCTGGTCCTCGTTGGTACGCAAGACAAATACTTGCGGATCTGAGTTCGGCCAGCCCTACTCACTTACGGCCGCCGACTGTCGTGTGCTGGGATAGGGTGAAGGATCGAAAATCTGCGGCAGAGGCCGGAGTTTTATCAGTCCTACGCCCTACTTGATGCCCTGGCATACAAAACGCAATTTCGGCCGGGAGGAACAGATTCGACGCGAATGCCATGCCCGCGGACTCCCGCCGATCGACACCATCGAGCCCCTTCCCCATGTGGATGTCGGCGGGCGATCAATCACACCGCTCGCCTTCTATCGTTTCCGCTCCCACCGACGTGGGGTATCTCTTCGGATCACCTTTACCGAAACGATTGAAGGCCCCTTGGCACTTGGATTCGGCTGCCATTTCGGCCTGGGCCTGTTCGCCGTCTGTCGGGAGACTCGGGAGCCGTAGGAAGGACCGCCGGGCGAAAATTTTTGCCCGACGCTGTTGTTTCCGTGGAGACACGCCGTCTCGGCGCGTTCCTGAAAAGTGGCGGGATGCCGCTTCTACCTGGGAACCCGGGCGTCCCGCCCGCAAACCGAGCCCGCAGGCAATTCGGCAGCCAAGCCATCATTCCGGCCGGGACGCCGGCATCCGGTGCCGGGGACGGCAAAACCGCAGGAACCAGCAATGGTGGGCACAGCCCACCCTACCAGCCGGGATTCCACCCGGAACAACGAAAAGCGGTTTTTCCCAGGGCTCCATCGCACGCGCCTTGGACCGGTAACTCAGCATTGCAGGTTTTACCCGATAGCCGGAAGGGCCAACGAAATATCGGTCGTCCCAGGGGCCGACAGGATGTCGGCGGTCCCAGGGACCGACTTGATTCCCGTGTATTAGTCCGTGGCTGTGGTCGTCCCGTCTTGCGGTCCGGCTACCTCGAACACTTCCCACAGGGGTATCTCCAGCGATTCCAGGGTGGCGATGACCAGCAGCTCGTCGGCGGCGAAGACGGTGCCTTTGTCGAAGGAGCCATCGGTGCCGAGCAGAAAGCGGATGGCGTACTCTTCCAGGGGATCGACCACCAGATACTCACGTATCCCGACCCGTTCGTAGATGGCTTTTTTCTGCCGGAGGTCTTTGGCGGAGGTAGTAGGCGAGAGGATCTCGATCACCAGATCCGGCGTGCCTTCGATATGGGTGGGGGTAATGTGGGTAGGGTCGCCGACCACCAGGATGTCGGGTTGCACCACGTCCAGATCCGAGAGTTTGACGTCGGTAGGGGCGATGAAGGGACAGCAGGGCTTGCCGACAAGCTGTTCCCTGATCCGGGAGGCCAGGTTCAGGGTAACGCTTTGGTGCTTGGTGGACGGCGCCGGTGACATCGCATAGGCCACGCCCGCGATGAGCTCCCAACGCTCGTCGTCCGGCCAAGTGCGGTAGTCGGCCCAGGTAAACAGGGTGTCTTGTTTCTCGACGGTTTGCGGCAACATCTATGGTCTCCGGGGAACAAGGCCCAGGGCGAGCGCCTATCGATTAACAGGTTGCTTTCGGTAAGGTCGGGCAAAATCCGCAGCAGTTGTCAGTATAACGATTGCGTGTCTTTTCGTGTCGTTCGTGGTCGACAGACGCCGTCTCGGGCATCCCCGAATAACGCCGAACGGCCCCTCGATATCACCAGTGCCGGTAGGGATTCCGCGCCAGGTTGACATTGTAATAGCGCGGGTCATCGCTCACATCTTCTCCTGCCCATGCTGGCAGCTCGAAGGGTTCGTCTTCGGAACCGAGTTCCAGCTCCGCCAGCACCAGCCCTGCGTTTTCCCCGGCGAACAGATCCAGTTCCCACCGGTGTCCGCCGGCCCGGACCTGGTAGCGTGTCTTGTCGATGGCGGGATACACCGCGAGATCCCGCAGCATGGCCTGGGCGTCTTCGATTGGAATCGGATATTCGAACTCGCTGCGCCGGATCTCTACTGTGGGTCCCTTGATGGTGAGATAGGCGGCATCATCCGTCACCCGGACCCGGACTGTCGCTTTGTCGCCGTCCGCGAGATAGCCCTGTATCAAACGGGCCTCCGATTCCACGTCGGAATGCCAAGAATCGTCTTTGACCAGGAATTTGCGCTCGATCTCCACGCCCATTGCTTAAGCCCTCCGGGACTGTGCTTCAACCACGCTCGAATACCGCCATCGACTCCAGATGGGCCGTGTGCGGAAACATGTCCAATACCCCCGCCGCCGCCAGCCGATAGCCGAGACTATTCACCAAGCGGTCCGCGTCCCGCGCCAAGGTCGCGGGATAGCAGGATACATGGAGGATACGTTCGACACCCATCGCCAGCAGCAACTCCAGAACCTGGAACGCACCGCTGCGGGGCGGGTCCAGCAATGCCTTGTGGAACCGCTGTGAAACCCAAGGCTGAGGGTCCAGGGTATCGTAGAGATCGGCGGCGATAAAACCGGCGTTCGCGATGCCGTTGCGTTCGGCGTTGGTCAGGGCCCGTGCCACCAATTTCGGGTCCCCCTCCACACCCAGGACCTCCGCGATCCGGCGGGCGATGGGCAGGGTAAAATTCCCGAGCCCGCAGAAGAGGTCGAGGATCCGTTCGTCCGACCGGGGAGCGAGCAGTTCCAGCGCCTGTTCCACCAACAAACCATTGAGTACCAGATTGACCTGGGTGAAATCCGTCGGCTGGAAGTACAGGCGGATATCCGCGCCGGGCAGGTCATAGTAGAGCTCCACGCGCTGACCGGGCAGGGGACGGATAGTCTCGGCCCCGCCTTCCTGCTGCACATAGAAGCGTAACCCATGGGTCGCGCCAAATCCGTCAGCCGGACTACGTCCTGTGCCGAGGGCGGTTCCAGGACCCGCAACACCAGCACGCAGGGACCCTCACCCATCGCCATCTCGATTTGCGGTATCCGCTGCCGGATCGAGAGGGAGCATCACCGATTTGCCGTCTACCTGGGCCAACCCCCGCCCCTCCGGCGTCAGAGATGCGATTTCCACCGCAGCGGGGGGCTCGGGGAAGGGTTTACGCTTCTTTGGGGATCGAATCGTCAAGTCGCATAACCATGTCACTTTGAATTTAACCACTACCAAATTTTCAAACTGAGCCTCTGCCGAAATCCATATGTGCTTGCCTGGATAGTGGCTAAACTTTAAAGAGTGGATATAGGCGTCTGAAAACGACATAATTTGACTATGCTCATAGATACGCTTGCGTTACTCGAAAAGCCGTCGGCATCGAATCACAGCCATTGTCGAACGATCCGGGCCAGCTCGGATCGTCGGCGGTCGCTACGGCTGCGTATTTCGCCCCCGGCGGCGCGTGCCACCGGGATCAGGCGCCCCGGCGGACCGGGCAGTCTAGGCGGAGAAGACCTCGGTGGACAGGTAGCGGTCCCCCCGGTCGCAGATGATGACGACGATGACCGCACCCTCGAGCTCGGCGCTGAGCGCGAGGGCCGCGGCGACCGCACCGCCCGAGGAGATGCCGGCGAAGATGCCTTCCCGTGCCGCCAACTCCCGTGTCGTCCGCTCCGCCTGCCCCTGGGAAACATGGACGATACGGTCCACGCCGGAGGGGTCGTAGATCTTGGGCAGGTAAGCCTGGGGCCAGCAGCGGATGCCCGGTATGCTGGCGCCTTCTTCGGGCTGCACGCCGACGATCCGGATCGATCGGTCCTGTTCCTTGAGATAGCGCCCCGCACCCATGATGGTGCCTGTGGTACCCATGGAGCTGACGAAGTGGGTGACGGTGCCCTGGGTATCGCGCCAGATCTCCGGTCCCGTGCCTTCGTAGTGGGCACGCGGGTTGTCGGGATTGGCGAATTGATCCAAGATCCGGCCCTTCCCCTCGGCCTCCATCCGCCGCGCCAGGTCGATGGCCGCTTCCATGCTGCCAGCCTGGGGCGTGAGCAGAATCTCGGCGCCGAAGCTCTTCATGATCGCGCGCCGCTCCAAGCTCATGTGCTCGGGCATGATCAGGATCATCCGGTAGCCGCGGATGGCCGCCGCCATGGCCAGGGCGATCCCCGTGTTTCCGCTGGTGGCCTCGATGAGGGTATCGCCGGGGGTGATTTCGCCGCGCCCTTCCGCACGTCGGATCATGCTCAGCGCCGGGCGGTCCTTTACCGACCCGGCCGGGTTGTTGCCCTCCAGCTTCACCAGAATGCGGTTGTCCGTCTCTCCCGGCAACCGTTGCAGGCGTACCAGGGGCGTGTTGCCGATGCAGGCCTCGACAGTCGGATTAGGCATAGATCTCCGCCCGCGGTGCGCGGGTCTATTGATGGTTCGACGAGACGATTGTGCACCAGAAGGAGGGGTCGGAGAAAGCACCGGCCGACAGCAAAATTTGACCTAAGTCCCTGCAAGGGACCAATGCCGGGTGTTAGAGTTAGGGTTGAACATATATCTGCCGAAAGGGCCAGAGGAGACCTTAAGAAATGGAAGAAAACCGAGTGAATGCGGAATCCGTCGCTACCGACTTGCTGGCCTGGGACGAGGCGGTAGCCCTGGAGATAACGGGCGACAACCCGGACCTCGCCCGCGAACTGGTCCAGATGCTTGTGCAGGGGCTCCCTCAGAACCTGTTTACGATCTTTAAGTCAAGTAGTGATTTTGACCCCGAGGAAAAGCGATGAGAGATTCCTACCCCAGTGATATAAGCCGAGAGCAGTTTGAGCCCTTACAAGCTATATTCGAGCAGTCCAAGCAGCAGACCAAGCCGCGAGTGGTTG